>ERZ507026.35-NODE-35-length-128818-cov-9.320061_pt1 | contig 128818 bp, 95 predicted proteins | sample MGYA00512876_ERZ507026 | MGnify/ENA metagenome assembly ERZ507026 | reverse complement strand
GGATCGACAAAATACAGCAGTTCATAAGCCTTCATGTGGTCACCTCCTCTGGGCTGATGGCTCCGGGAAGTGAAGGTGCACCCGGAGCAGGAAAGGTCCGAAGGTGGATGTTAGCACATACCAGGTCTTTTTCCGCAAAGAACCTGCTATTACGCCACATTTCCTTAGCTTGACCCTCCACAGCCCACGCTTTTTCATTACCTGATGAGCCTATCAGAGGGTTCTCTCGGAATGCTGACGGATAACTTTCCGCAGGCCAACGGCTGTTTTGCGTCTCTGCAGGCCAAGGGCCCCGCAGCCATATCGACGGCTGCGGGGCCCTTGGGTTTATCTCATTGTTTCTCCACGAACTACTGCTCTTCGCCGGTCTCCGTTGGCTCGGATTGCATATCTGCAGGCTGCTGCTGTATATCTTCGCGATTCTGCGAAAGGACGTCGACAGGCGCCACCGCGATGGGCGTCACCATGATGACATCGGAGTTGTCGTCGGCAGCTTCCTCGTCCTTCTCATCCCCGGCGCCGGGCACAGGAGGCTCGTCTGGTGCGGCGGCAGCAACGGCGCCATCCCCTGCGGGGGCTTCGGGCTCGGGCTCGGGCGCAGCCTCAGCCGCGGGAGCCGACACCGCCGCGCCGCACTCGATGCAGAATTTAGCATTCTCGGGCAGCTCGGACCCGCAAGCGGCGCAGGTCTTCTTTGCGTCGGCAGAAGAAGGCGCCGGCTCGCTCGCCGCGGGAACGGGCTCGGCGGCAGCCGGCTCATCCGCAGCGGGAGCGGGCACAACGGGCGCCGCAGGGGCAGCGGGCGTCGTCGGCTCAGGCGAGGAGCTCACGGGAGCCACAGGAGCCGCGGGCGCGGGCGGCTCGGCCACGGGACTCGCGGGAAGCTCGGACACTGAGGTCTCGCCGACGCTCGTCTCGGGCAGCGGGTCCTCGTCCTTGCCCCAGGCGGGAACATCGAACTGACGCAGCCACAGACCGATACCGCAATTAACCAGCAAACCCACGAAGGAGCCGGCCACGAGGCTGACCAGGAGCGTCGCGAAGAAAGCGGGCGCGAACTGCTGGACAAAGAACCCCAGGACCTCAAGCGCGAGGCGCATCTCCTCGGCCTCGGTCATGTAATAGTAGTAGCTGTTCATATGGTCGGCGAGGTCAACGATGAACCCAAGGGAGCCGAACAGCGCGGGCATGAACACCATGATGGTGACGGCGCCGACAATCAGCCCGGTAACGAGTTTGATGACGAAGATCTTCACGAGGCCCCACGGATCTCGCGAGACCATCTGCCACAGGTTCTTTGCCCTATAACCTGCCTTAAAGTTCTGGTAGATCGTCGCGCGGGCCGCGGCGGCAAGGAAGGCCACGTTGAGGAAGAGCGAGAAAATCCACCAGACGCTGCCCAGGAAATCGCCGATCAACGGAAGGTTTCCGACGATGGTGCCCACAACGCCAGCGATGATGCTCCAGCCGGCGACGACCACAAAGCCGCGCCAGCCGGACTTGATGAGCCCACCGATCTTTACCCGGCGAGAAGGACCCCCGGTAGAGCCCCACGCGACGCGGCGGGACCACTCGAGGCCGTAGCCGAGCACGGCAAGCGGGCCGACAATGGGCACAAGGGCGCCGAGAGCACAGAGCAGGACCGGCTTCCACCAGCCCTTCTCCTGAGTGAGCATGGCCCACGCGCGTCCAAAGTAGCGGTCCTTCTGGAATCCGCCGAGGTTGGCATCGTTAGACATGTTTCTCCTATCCTCAAAGGTTAAGGAGAGGATACCCCACGGGCCTTAAATAGACCAGAACCTGCAGGTTTCATGGCGGTCGTCACATCCGACGATGGAGATGAACAAAAAAGCCCCGGCGAGAACGCCGGGGCTGCTCAATCAATGGCGGAGGAGGAGGGATTCGAACCCTCGTACCCCGAAGGGTAAACGGTTTTCGAGACCGCCGCATTCAACCACTCTGCCACCCCTCCGTAAGGGCGACGGGGGCCCGAAGGCCCCCGTTAAAGATTCTGGCGGAGAGTCTGGGATTTGAACCCAGGATACGCTTTAGACGTATACACGATTTCCAATCGTGCTCCTTCGGCCACTCGGACAACTCTCCAGTTGAAGTGGTGCGGGGGTTATTGTACCGGAAGATTCGGCGCGTCGCCACTTCTTTTTTGATTATCTTGCTAGGATTGTTAAGAATTCTGCACATCTTCCGCTTCAGGAGCCTGATGTTCACCTTATACGCCCAAACAAGCACCCAAATCGCCATGAGCCTTCCGGCTTGGCTTGACCTCGCCTCCGTTACCGTCGGCGGAATCTCGGGGGCACTTGTTGCCAAAGAGCGCAAGCTCGACCCCATCGGCTTCATCGGGCTCTCGATGCTGTGCGGCCTGGGCGGGGGCCTCGTCCGCGACATGGCCATGCAGGTCGGCGGCGTATATATGCTCGACAACCCCTACGCGATTCCCGCAACGGTAGCAATCGGGCTCGCCGTGTTCTTCTTTGGGCGTCTGTTCGAGAAGGTCCCCAACCTGCTGGAATGGGTGGACATCATATCGGTCGGCCTCTTTGCGCTCGGCGGAACCGACAAGGCGATCGTTCACGCGCTTCTTCCCGTCTCGGCGATCCTTATGGGCACGCTCACGGGCGTCGGCGGCGGCATGCTGCGCGACGTGTTCCTGGGCGACGTGCCAAAGATCTTCAAGCCGAGCAACTACTACGCCATCTGCGCTCTTGCCGGCAGCACCGTGTACTACGCGCTCGTCGTCTGGGGCGGGTTCGACAAGTTCGTCTCGTCCGTTATGCTCATGGCCGTGACGGTCGGGCTGCGCCGCTGGTCGCTCTCGCACGACGCGACCACCCCGGAGGAGCACGACCTCACGCCCGCGATCAAACGCGCGATGCAGCGCCACAGAAAGTAAGAAGGGCGCCGACGCGACGCGCGCCACAAAGAAGCGCCGTCGCCACGAGCCATCGCCGCCAAGACACAAGAATCGAGCCGCCCGGCGCCAAATCGCCGGGCGGCTCGATTCGCTTTGGCTCGTTTAGCTGACCGCTAGTCTTCCCTGCGGCGGTGGAGCGCCGCCGCCACGAAGGCCAGGCCCGCAGTTGCCGCGGCGGCGGAAAGCACGCTGCCGGTCACGTCGCCGGTCTGCGGGGTCTTTCCGCCCGTCAAAGCATCGGGGCCCTTCGGCGCCTCGGGAGCCTTCGGGGCAGCGGGCTGCTCGGGCACGCCGGGCTTCTCGACGTTCACGAACGAAAGCCCCTGGTCGGTACCCTCGTCGGCATCCACATCAATCGCAGACGAAGACTTGACCGTCACGGACTTAACCTCGAAATCGCGGGCGTTCTCGGTGCCGTCGTTCTTCTTGCCCACAACATAGGTCACGGTGTAGACGGTGGCGTCTCGCTCGATAGTCTGAGCGAGCGGCGCGCAGACCGCGCCCTCGCGTACCTGGTACGTATAGGTTCCGGGCGCGCCGAAGGAAAGGGGATCAAAGCCGGCGGCGCCGTTCGCGTCATTGAACTTGGTCTGGAGCACCATGCCGGTAGCGTCACACAGCTCGAAGGAGAACTGCCCAGCCTGCATCTGCCACGCACGGCCGTCGTTGGTCTTGACGGTTTTCAACACGGACGGCGCCGCGGTAGCAGGCACAACCTCATAGATGTTGTCGAACTCAGCCGCGACGGCATCGCCGGGATAGGACGCCTTCGCGCTAAGGGTGCCATCGTCGTTGTCGGAGACCTCGACACTCACGGGAACGTCGGAGGCCGCGGTCCAGCCGTTGGTATTGTGGCCGACCTCGTGGACGATGTACTCGAACTTCTTACCGGCATCGGCGAAGCTGTACTTCAGGCCCGTGAACTCGGCGGTGCCGCCGGCCTGGACCTTGACGTTGTCAACACCCTCGACTTTGCTGCCGTCCTTGTCCAGGAGCTCGAACTCGAAGAACTCACCTTCCTTGGCGTCGCTTCCCCCGTTGACGGTCTTGGAGACCTTAATGGTCGCCTCACCGGAGGCGGCGTAGGTGTCGTCAAAGCCGGCGACGCCCTCCACGGGGTTGGAGTAGGTGGTCTTGAGCTCAAGGGTGCCGTTGCCATTATCGGTTGCGACCACGGTCACGAGCACGTCAGACGCCGCGGTCCAGCCCTTGTCGTTGTGACCCGTCTCGTGGATCACGAACTTGTAGGTGCCCTCGGAGGTGAACTTACGGGGAGAGAAGTTCTTGACCTGACCGGCCACGGTCTCCACCTTGTCGAGCGCCTCGCCGGTCTTTTTGCCGTTCTGATCGGCCTCGTACAGCTCGAACGAGAACACCTCGCCCGGTTTGGCTTCGGTGCCGCCGTTGACGGTCTTATACACGCCGAAGGTCGCCTCGCCGGAAGTCACGTAGGTGTTGGTGAACTCGGCGGAGTTCGTGCCGCGGCCGTAGCTGACCTCGGCCACGAGCGAGCGATCGGCGCGCTCGTTTACCTTGACGGTGACCTTAACGTCAGAGTCGGCCTTCCAGCCGTTGGTGTTGTGGCCGATCTCGTGGACGGTGTAATCGAAGGTCTTCCCGGCGTCGGCGGTGGTGTACTTCAGACCCGTGAACTCGGCGGTGCCGCCGGCCTGGACCTTGACGTTGTCAACACCCTCGACTTTGCTGCCGTCCTTGTCCAGGAGCTCGAACTCGAATGCCTCGCCCGCGACGGCCGAAGTTCCTCCGGTGACCTTCTTGCTCACCGCGATGGCGGCGGCAGTGGAGGTGCTGAAGGTGTTGTCGAACTTGGCTGCGCCCTCATACGCCTCGGCGCCCTCGGCGTCCTGCCTGTAGGAGACCTTGGCGGTCAGCTTGTTGTCGGCCGTGCGCCCACTCACCGTAACGGTGGCGATGACGTCCGCCGCGCGCGTCCAGCCGTCGGCAAGGTCGCCCGTCTCGTGGATGCGGTAGGTGTAGGTCTTGCCGGCGTCCTTATCGGCAAGAAGGGCGGGGGCGAACGATGCCTTGCCCTCGGGATCGGTGGTCACGTCCACGAGCGCAGGAGCGCTATCGGCGTTCTCTCCTTCTGCGGAGGCAGAGAAGCCGAACGTCTCGCCAGCCTTGGGGGCGGTGCCGTTCACGGTCTTTGCCACGCTGAGCTGGAACTCGCCCGACGCCTGGCTGTAGGTGTTGCGAAAGGTCGGGGACCCGCCGTCCTTGTACGTCGCCTTAGCGGAAAGAAGCCCCGTAGACGCATCCTGCATCACGCTGACGTGGGCCTTGTAAGGCGTGCCGTCATAAGCCATGCCGAGCTCGCCGCCGGCAACCTCCGAGATCGTGTAGTCGTGCTCCCCGGGGGCGGTATAGCTGATCTGCGGGAAGGAGACGTTACCGTCGGCGTCGTTGCTCGCGGTTGCAACGACCGTCTCGCCCTCCTTGACCTGGAAGGAGAACTCGCCATCCGTGAGCGCGCGCCCGGTGAGGTCTTTCTTCGCGCTCAGGGCGACGGACACCGCGTCGGGAGTAAACTTGTTGCCGAACTCGAGCGCCTTGCCGCCCTCCACAGTAGGAGTCGCGGTCAAGGTTCCGTCGCCGTTGTCCGCGACCTCAACGTCGACGGTGTACTTCGCCTCGCTGTACGTGATGTTCTTGTCGGCGCCGGCGACCTCCGTCATCTCGTACTTGTGCGAGCCGGCTTCCGTGTAGGTCAGCTCGGAGAACACGATCGCGCCGCTGGCGTCGTTCGTCCCGGTCGCGACAACGCGACCACCCTCACGGACCTCGAATTTGAACTCGCCTGCCTTAAGTTCGCGCCCCTCGAGCGTTTTCGACGCGCGCAGAACGAGTCCACCCTTTGCTGCATAAGAATTCGTGAAGACCGGGGTCTCGTCTTCTCCGTCATAGCTCACCGTGGCGGAGAGCGCGCCGGAACCGGGATCTTGCTTCACCGACACATGGACCGCAACCTGCCTGCCGTCGTAGGTCACGCCCTTTGCCTCGACGCCGGTCTTGGTGACCTCGGAGATGGTGTAGTCAAAATCGCCCGCCTGCGAGTACCCGATCGCGTCGAAGGCGACCGAGCCGTCAGCGGCGTTGGTTTTGGTCTGGAGAACGTTTCTCGACGCGTCCTTGAGCTCGAAGGAGAACTCGCCCTCAGTGAGCGCGCGCCCGGTGAGGACCTTACGCGCCGCAAGGCTCACGCTAGTGGGCGCGACCTCGGGCTGATCGGACCTCTCGTCGAACACGTTGAAGCTCGTGCCCGCGTTCGGGGTGATTCCGAGCGCCTTCGCCTTGGTGAACGCGGCGGCATAGTCCTTCTTGTCCTGCGCGCTCGTGCCGGAGAACATGACGTAGGTCGGCTCGGTGTTGCTGATCTTGTAGCCGGCGGGCGCCTTGGTCTCCACGAAGCAGTACAGGGTGTTCGCGGCGAGGGGGTTGTCCTTATCGCCGAAGCCCACGAGGCCACTCGCGTCGGTTGCCTTCGGGTTGGCTCCCGCTGTCTCGACTCTCGACTTCACGAGGTTGCCCGGCGTAGAGGCATCGAGGTCGACTTGATACAGCTCGAACTCCGCGCCTTCGAGCGCAATATTGCCGTCATCGTTGGCCTTGCTGATCGTGATGCCGTAGCTCGTGGCGTCGGTGCCGGCGTTGGACTTGTTCACGGTCCACTTCTGGCTGTGTTGTGCGGCCGACGAGGCATAGCCTTCGATGACCACGTTGTTGCTGATCTCCACAGCGTCGCCAACGGCGCCCTGAGGTGCGACGTTGTAGGTGATCTTCAGCGCCTTCGAGTTCGGCACCGTGATCGTGAGCACCGTGGAGGTGCTGCCGTCGTCGTTCGCCTTGTTCTTCAGAGCATACGAGACGCCATCGGTGACCTCATTGCCGGCCGCGTCCTTAACCGAGAGGGTGCCCTTGGTAAAGCTCGCGGCCGCGCTCATCGTGTCGGTAAGGGTAAGCGTGTCCGCATCGCCGATCGTTTGGGCGTTCGGGTTCACGCTGATGGTGTAGGTAACGTGCGAGCCATCGCTTGCGCGTTGAGCCTGTTTGTCGAGGACCTTGTTTGCCACGGAGGTCGTCGCGGCGGTAGCCGGGAAGCTCTTCTCGCCGGCGTAGCCCTCCGCGTTGTTCGAGAACTCCCTGGTCTCGCCGGGCTCAACGGCAGAGGGCTTGATGGCGGTCTGGTACTTGAGCTCGACGTAGCCGTTCCAAGAACCCTCGTCATTCACCACGTCGCTTGTCGGGATGGTGAAGGTGGCGACGTTTCCGTCGGTTGCCGGCTCTGCCGTGAGCGTCGGCCAGTCGCCAGCCGGCTTGAAGCCGGTCGCGGCGCGGAGCCAATAGCGAGAAGAACCGGCAACGTACTCCATGCCCTCACCGAGCGTGTCCTTGATCACGACGTCGGCGCCCTTGAGGTCGCCCGCGGCGTTGTGGGTCCAGTCGTTCGGCTCGTCGCAGTTGGCATGGATCGTCCAGTCCGCGATCCAAGCACCCTTCGTGCCGTCGGCCCACACGTAGTCGGCCTTCCACCAGGCGTTGCCGGAAGACTTCTTCGAGAAGGGGGCCTTCACCTCGGCCTTCACCTCATAGGAGGCCTTAGCCTCGCCCTTCTTGACGTTGTCGATGACAACCGATGAGGTGTTGGTGTAGGTGCCTGCGCCCGTGCCGCAATCCGTGTTGTAGCTCACGACGACGTCGCCGGAACCGATAAGGCCGCGGGTCAGCTCGCTGCTCTTGAAGGTGATCTGCAGGTCGTTCCACTGGCCGTCGTTGGTGATCTCGTAGTCGGTGCCCGCGGTCAGCGTCTCCCCGGTGCCGGCCACCTTAAGGACGACGTCTGAAAACTTGATCTGCTGCCAAGGATCCTTCTTGATGCCATCGCTGAACACGACCTTGCCCGGGTCGGTGTCGCTCTCCATTGCCGAGAAGTACACGGTCGAGGTCCAGGAGGCCTTGCCACCGTTTTCGGCGTTGCCTTCCTGAACAAGTTCCTTGGAGATATAGGTGCGGCTATCGCTCGGCTGATACGTCGCGGTCGCGCCGCCGCCGACGCCCGTGCCGTTCGACGGGGTGACCGTCGCGGTATTGGACACGCTCTTCGACGAGGCGGGGTCGGCCATCTCGGTCGCGTACGTGACGGTGAGCTCTTGCTTACCGAGGTTCGCGGGAAGCGTGAAACTGAGCTTGTTGCTGCTCGGGTCGACACGGCCGGCGGCGACCACCTTTCCGGCGGCGTCGGTCACGGTGTATTGCGTGCCGGCCTTGAACCTCTGGCCGGCATCCAGCGTGTCGGTGAACACATAGCCGGACATATCGACCTTGAGGGTGCCGGTATTGAGCTTGACCGTCCAATTGATGTTCTCGTTCACGCTGCCGTCGGCGGCGTACTTCGAGACCATGGAGTACTTAGCAGTCTGGGGATATACGGGGCTGGACTGTCCTTCTTGCTGATAGCTCGTGCCCCACGTCCACCTGACCGAGTTTCCGACGTCGGACAGATTCTCCCCGTCCTTCAGCGCGTCAAGGGCGGATTGCTTGACCTTTGTCTTGTACTGGACGTAGTAGTCGCCCTTCGTTAGCGTGCCGAGCGAGATCGTCGCCTCTTTGCCGTCGACCGATGCATCGCAGGTGCCGGAGACGGGGTTGCCGTCCTTATCGACGAGCGCAAAGCTGCCGCCTACGAACTCGAGGTTTGATCCGATAGTGTCATATATCTTCAGGTCATGCGCGATGGTCTGCGGCGAGACCTTTACCGTCCAGGTGTAGGTGTTATCCGTGGGGTCGAAGGTCGGCATCTCCCATTCTTTGCTGGGGTTCGCGCCGAACTTGCTGCCGGCGACGTCACCGTCCTTGATATTGACCGTCACGGAGGTCCCGGTGCCGGGGAAGTTGATGATCACCTGGTCGCCATCGCCCTTCCCGCTCTCCTGAACCGAAAAGTCAAAACCGACGTAGGCGGTGCATCCAGAAGGGTGGGTGCGAAGCCAATCCTCGTTGTAGTGAAGATACGCCACGCCGTTCTCAATGCGCCAGGCACCAGCAACGTTGTTGCTGCTGTCATAGAGGGGCTGTTCGCCTTTGTTGGTAAAGTTCACGTTGTTGGGGAACACGTACTTGATGTTCGGGGACTCGAGCGTCGGCTGCTCTTTCTCGGCGAAGTCGATGTTCAACTTGCCATAGAGGTGCGCGCCGTCGACAACCGGCTCATCCCCGAGCGGCTCGTCCATCGCCGCATCCTTATAGACGGTGACCGAGATCCCGCTGGCGATCTCGCGGAAATCAGCGGCTCCGTTGTAGCCGCCTGACCGCAGAGCCTGGTCATCGGTATCGCCGACAACCGCGCTCCCTTCGTTTACGGATAGGCCGTCGACTCCCTTCTGTGACGCGAACGCGCTCTGCACGGGCATGGCATACATCTGTGACACCATAACCGCGCTGAGCAGGAAGGCAAGGAACTTCTTGCCACCTTCCCTTTTGTGCTTCATATCACTTCCCCCTCTTGTTTTAAGAACGTAAAACGACCCGGAAGCGCTTTTCCGAGCCACAACACCTCGGCAGTCGATGACCGCCGAAGGAGGTTGCCTAGATTGATGGATTTGATTCAATAAAGACGCAGGTAGTAAACCCGCTTAGTCACATAGTCCCAGAAATCAATACATGCGGAGCCGATTCCCCTTCGCTCGCAACAGGCAATAGTCATCGAATTATTGGACTGAATCTAAGACTGTACCCCCGGGTACATAATAATGTTCCCGTCTTGTAATCAACCAAAACGTGCATCCAGCGAGACAATCACGCCCTGAGGCGCCGGAAAGCGTCGCTAGGTGCACGTTTTGCTACAAAGAAGTGCCCACCGCCCTGCGCACCGCGCAGCACGAGGCGCAAAAAAAGCGCCCGGAGCGTGAACTCCGGGCGCTTCAATCAGCCGATGGCTGCGAGTTTACTTCTTGACCTTGCCGTTGCGGACGGCCCACTTGCGGCGTTCGGTCTCGTTGAGGATACGCTTGCGCATGCGGATGCTCTGCGGCGTGATCTCGACGAGCTCGTCCTCCATGATGTACTCGAGCGCCTCCTCGAGCGAGAAGGTCTTGGGCGGGGTGAGCTGGACGGCGATGTCGGCGGTGGAGCTGCGCTGGTTGCCGAGCGACTTGGTGCGCGCGATGTTGACGACCATGTCGCCGGGCTTGGAGCGCTCGCCCACGAGCATGCCCTCGTAGCACTCGTCGCCGGGGCCGACGAAGAGCTGGCCGCGCTCCTGCAGGGTGCCGAGCGCGTAGGCGACGGCCTTCTCAGTGCTCATGGAGATCATGGCGCCGTTCTGGCGGACGCCGATCTCGCCGGCGTAGGGGCCGTACTCGAGGAAGGTGTGGTAGAAGACGCCCTCGCCGTGGGTCACGTTGAGGATGCGGTTCTTGAGGCCCATGATGCCGCGGGTCGGGATCTTGAACTCGAGGTGGGTCTGGGTGGTGCCGGTCTCCATGCTACTCATGGTGCCGCCGGCGTTGCCGAAGACCTCGATGACCTTGCCGGAGTACTCGCCCGGGCACTCGACGACGGCCTGCTCGACGGGCTCGACGGTGTGGCCGTGCTCGTCCTTCTTGAACAGGACGCGCGGGCGGCCGACCTGGAACTCGAAGCCCTCGCGGCGCATGGACTCCATGAGGACCGAGAGGTGCAGGATGCCGCGGCCGGAAACCTCGATGCCGGTCTTGTCGGGCAGCTCCTCGATCTTCATGGTCACATTGTTCTCGCGCTCGAGGAACAGGCGCTCCTTGAGCTGACGGCCGCCGACGATGTCGCCCTCGCGGCCGACGAGCGGGGAGGTCGAGGCCTCGAACACGATGGACAGGGTGGGCGGGTCGATCTCGATGGGCTCGAGCTCGACGGGGTTGTCGGGGTCGGTGTAGACGTCGCCGATGTCGGTGGAGTCGACGCCCACGACCGCGGCGATGTCGCCGGCAACGGCCTCGGTGCACTCCTTGCGGCCCAGGTAGTCGAAGGTAAAGAGCTGCTTGACCTGGCTCATGGCGCGCGAGCCGTCGTTCTTGACGACGAGGATCTTGTCGCCGTCGTGGATGGTGCCGGAGTAGATGCGGCCAATGCCGATGCGGCCGACGTACTCGGAGTGGTCGATGGTCACGCACTGGAGGGCCAGCGGGCCGTCGGGGTCCACGTCGGGGGCAGGCATATCGTCGACGATCATGTCGAGCAGCGGGTACATGTTGTCGTTGCCGTCGTTGGGGTCCAGGCGGGCAAAGCCGTTGACCGCAGAGGCGTAGACGACGTGCTCCATGGTGAACTCGAGCTGCTCGTCGGTGGCGTTGAGGTCGGCCATGAGGTCGAGGCAGTCGTTGAACGCCTTCTCGGGGTCGGCGCCGGGCTTGTCGATCTTGTTCACGACGATCATGACCGAAAGGCCGGCCGCGATGGCGTGCGAAAGGACGAAGCGGGTCTGCGGCATCGGGCCCTCGGCGGCGTCGCACAGAAGCAGGGCGCCGTCGGCCATGCGCAGCACGCGCTCGACCTCGCCGCCGAAGTCGGCGTGGCCCGGGGTGTCGAGGACGTTGATCTTGATGCCCTTGTACTCGATGGAGATGTTCTTTGCCAGGATGGTGATGCCTCGCTCGCGCTCCTGGTCGTTGGAGTCGAGCACGCGCTCCTCTACCTGCTGATTCGCGCGGAAGGCGTCGGTGGCCTTGAGCAGGCCGTCCACGAGCGTGGTCTTGCCGTGGTCGACGTGCGCGATGATTGCGATGTTCCTGATTTTCTCCTGGCGCATATGTCCCTCTCGATGTCGCAATGCCCGGTTATTCGGCAACTGGCCTAGTATACAGCGCGAACGGCGCCGTCACGGCATCTACAGGGGAAATGTCAAGTTGTTTTCGGCAAGAAGTACCGGCGTCCGCCGGGTTACAGCAGGGGCTCGACCTCGCCGGCAGGCGCGGGCTCGCTCCAGCCGAAGGTGTCCTCGTCGCCCGTGACGTCCACGAGCGAGTATGCCGAGTAGCTGCGCCAGCCGCGCTCGCCGAACTCGAGGATCACGGCATCCTGGTAGGCGCCCTCTTCGTCGGCGATGGCACCACGATACGCGAGCGCGTAACGCACGGCGCGCTCGGACTCAGCGGCCTTCTTTCGCGCGCCCTCAAGGCACTCCTCGGGACCGTCCTCGGCGAACTCCAGGCTCTCTACCTGCCCGGACTCATCGCCGAGCGCGAGCAGCACATGAAGGTCCTCCCCAACCGCAAGCACGTCGAGGGCGCGGCCAAGAAGCGCGCTCGCCAGCTCGTCGGTCTGCTGGGACACGCCGTCGCGGCGCTCGTCGGTATCTGCCATGGAGGGTTCCTTTCTTCGCGGCCCATCCCATTGATGGTACCGCAGAGCAGCACGCAGGGTCGCCAGCCGCCGGCCATCATTTCGCCGCGCACAAAAAAACGGGGCGAGAGCTCCCCCAAGCTCTCGCCCCGTCCCGTTCTCGCTAGCTATCTGTGCGCTTGCGAGCCAAGTGGGCCGCCGTGCCAAGAAGCGCCAGGCCGACGGTCGCGGCCGCAATAGCCGTCGCGCCGCTCACGCTCGCGTCGCCCGTCTGGGGCACGGGCCTGCCCGTCTTCTTTACGGTCGTGGAAGGCGTGGGCGTGCTCGGCTGCGCTGGCGGGGTCACAGGCGGCGTCGCAGGCGGGGTGTAGGTGTTCACGAACACCATGGCTCCCTCGGGCGCGTCGTTGCTCACCGTCGCGGAGAGCTTCCCGGAGCCGTCGTCTGTGACCTCAACGGTCACCGTGAAGGTCCGCTTGTCATACGTCACGCGCGCCTCGTTGTCGACAACCTCGGAAACCGTGAACGTGTAGGTCCCGGCCCTTGTGAACTCGAGGTTCGGGAACACCACGTTACCCTCGGCGTCGTTTGTGGCGGTGAGCTCGACGGGCTCGTCGTTGACGGTCCCCTTGAGGACGAAGGAGAACTGCCCCTCGGTAAGGGTCGTGCCCTTGAGGACCTTCTTTGCGGCGATGGCGACGTCGGCGGGCAGCGCCTTGTACGTATTCACGAAGGTCGCCTCATCGGCGTACTCGACGGTTGCGACGAGCGCGCCGGCCCCGTTATCGACCACCGTCACCTTCACCTCATGGCGCCTGCCGTCGTACGTCACGCCGCCGGCGTTGCCGGCGCCCTCGGCGATCGTGTAGGTATACGCCCCGGGCGCGGAGTACTCGATGGCGTCGAACGTCACGGAGCCGTCGGCGGCGTTCCTTGCCGTGCGCACGGTCTTTCCATCGGCGTCAAGAAGGACGAACTCGAACTCGCCGGCCGCAAGGTCGCGGCCCTCGAGGACCTTGCGGGCGTTGATCGTCGCCGTGGTCGCGCTCGCACTATAGCTGTTCTTAAACGTCAGATCGTCGAACTCGACGATCTCGGCGGTCAGGCGACCCTCGCCGTCGTCGGTGACCTTGATGTAGACGTCACGGGACGCATCCGGGTCGTTGGCCACGCCGTCGAGGGAGCCGGACTCGGCGACGACATAGTGGAACACGCGGCTGCGCGGGCCCGTGGGCTTGTCGGTCGGTGCCACGGGGTCAGCCGCGGCGTCGGCGGTGGCGGCGGCGTTGGCGTCGCGCTCCGCGCTCGCGCGGCGCAGCACGTTGCCGCGGTGGCACACCCAGCGTGCCACGGAAGCCTCGGGCTCCACGGACTCGGCGGGGACTTCCTTAACCACAGGCACGTCGGCAAGAGGTGCCTCGGGCTCGGCCTGGCCCTCAGGCTCGGCGTTAGGCTCCGCTGCGTCAACGGGCGTGGCGGCATCGGACTGCTCGCCGTCCTTCTTGCCATCATCGGTGGAGTCGTTCTCGGAGATCACGGGGGTGTCAAGAAGGACATCGCCTTCGGCCGCGCCGCCCTGCTCGTTCGTCTTCACCTCAGCGGCGAGCGCGTCAACCTCGTCAACCGCGCCGCCGGGCTCCTCGTCGGCCGTTGCAACGGCGCCGCCGAAGGTGTTCTCGAGCGTGAACGTGATGTTCCCGAAGTTGACCGTGCCGGAGTCGTCGTTCGTCGCGGTCGGGTGCTCGGGCATGGGCGCGCCATCCTCACCCGTCACGGTAAAGGTGAACTTGCCGGCGATGTTACCGGGGCCCTTGAGGCCGTCGGGCACGAGCAGCGTCTTTGTGGCGGCAAGGCCAATGGTCGCGGACTCCGCCTGGTACTCGTTCTTGAACGCAAGGCCGCCTTCGGGGTACTCGACGGAGCACGTCAAGGTCCCGTTGCCCGCATCGGTGATGTTGACGGTCACGCTGAACGAGCTCGCGCTGGCCGTGATGCCGCGCCCGGACAAGCCGTCCGTGACCTCACGGGCCACATAACCCACGGACCAGCCGGTATCGGTCTTTGCCGCAAGGCCATCTGCAACGAGCTTGGCCAGGCTCTCGGTGGTGTAGCCCAGCTTGCCGAAGTCCACGCCGCCCGCCTGGTTCTGGGCGCGGGCCACCACATTGGCGGGCCGCGCCGCATAGGCGAGCTCGAAGGAGAACTCGCCGTCCGTCATCGGCCTGCCCGCGAGCTCCTTCGTGCCATAGATGTCGGCCGTGGCGCCGCTCGCGGCGTAGCGGTTCACGAACTTGACGATGGCGGGATCGGCCCCGTCAGCGTCAGACGTATAGGTCCACGTCCGACTCGCGTCGCCGCCGGTTGCCGTGGTCGTCACGCTCAGACGGCCCGCAGCGGGATCGTCCGCCACGCTCACGGAGATGTTCCACGTGGCACATTCGCACGTGAATCCAGTGCCGGGAGCATTCTCGGTCACGGTATAGTTCCAGGTTTTGCCAGCATCCGCCTGCGTGAATACGATCTGATTCCTCGTTGCGGCGACGGTTCCGGCAACACCTTCTACAAGCCACGGGGAAACATAGGTCCCGGCGATGCCCAGGACGTCGTCACCTTCGGCGGTGACGGTGAAGCTGAACGCGCCCTCAACGGCGGAGGCGCCTATGAGCTCCTTAGCAATGGCGAGCCCGCCCTTGGCGTTGTAGTCGAGCTCGACCCCATAGCTGTTCACGAAGGCGTTGGAGCCGGAAACGAGCGGCGGCGTGGCCACGAGCGAGCCGTGGCCGTCATCGAAGACGGTCACGCGGATACGCGCGACGTTCGTGCTGTAGGTCAGGCCATTTTCGACCGTTCCCGCCTTCTGCTCGCGGACCTCGTACTCATAGGTCCCGGCCGCGGTAAAGCGGATCTTTCCGAAGCGGACGGCCGCGGCGCCGTCCTCGCGCAGGTCGCGCTTGGTCACGGACGTAGTGGTGGAGATAGGTAGCGGGGCACCGTCGATGGCGGCGATCTCGAAGGTGAACGCGTCGCTATCCGTCCAGTCGCGTCCCTCGAGGCGCTTGGTGATGCCGAAGTCGACCTCGGTCTCAAGCGGGGCGGCTGCGTAGTCGTTCACAAATGCGACCTCGTTGCCCTCCTGGCCGTCGACCTTGGTCATCACGGTAAGTGTGCCGTTACCCGCGTCGGCGACGGAGATCTCCACCTCATGTTCGGCCTCGTCGTAGGCGACGCCGGGGAGCTTGTCCGCGTCCTCGGGCACGATCTCCCTCACGGTAAACCTGTACGTCTTGCCCGCGTCGTCCTTGGTAAAGGTCAGGTCGTCAAGCTTTGTCATGACGTTCTTCTCGCCAGATGCCGCGGCGCCATTCGTAAAGCTGCGGTCAGACTCGGCAAGAAGTGCCTTGGACGCGTCGTCTACGCCCGTAATCGCGAAGCCGAACTCACCCGCAGCCATCGCACGGCCGTTGAGTACCTTGGACACGGTGATGCCCGCGTAGCCGGCATCGGCGATCTCGTAGACGTTGCGGAAGCTCGCGGTGTCGACCGCCTCGCCGTGTTCATTCTCGCCGACCTCGGCACCGGCGTCGTCGACCATCTTCTCCATCGTGGAGGCGACGGTCAGCTCGCCGTCGTGGTCGTCATCGGTCACTTCGACGGTCACGCGGTAGGTGGCCTTCGAGACGCTCACGCCGCCCAGGATGCTCACGTCGTAGCCGTCGTCCGCGCCAACCTCATGGATGGTGTAGGTATAGGTCCCGGGACGAGTGTAGGTGATGTCGCCGAACTCAAACGGAATCGCAGTCCCGTCGGTCGTCCCCTCGGGCGCCGTCACGTACATAACCGCCGTGCCGTCCTGCGCGCCATCAGGCATGGGAGCGTTGTCCTTGGCAGTAAGGACGAACGCGAACCTGTCCTCGCTTCTCCACGCGCGCCCGTCAAGAGCCTTCTCTCCCGCAAGGGACGTCTTGCCCTCGAGCACACCGGTCGCCGCATAGGTGTTGTCGAACTCCACCTCGGCGGCCTCGCCGGCAGAGATGGCGCCTTCGTCGTCCACAGACTCCGCCGTCCAGCCGTCGCGGGCCACCTCATCGACCTTGTATGCCCAGCCGTCCAAGAGGCCCTTGATCGTGAGCTTCTCGCCAGGCTTCAAGGTGTGCTTGTACGTGCCCTTCTCATCAAAGGTCAGTGAGAAGTTCTCGTCGCCCTGGACCTCGTCGCCCAAGGTCACAGTACCGGTAAAGTCCTTGCCTGCGGCCTCGGGGACGCTGACGGTGAACTCGAACTGCTCGTTCGCAAAGTCATCGGCATCGTAGCCGTCGGGAAGCTCCACGACCTTGGTGATCTCAAGGCTTCCGGGGCGCTCAAGCGTAAGCTTACCGTTGTTGCCGAGCCAGGTGAGGATCTGCTTGCCGGCCCACACGGGGTTGATGAAGCTCGCCGCGGTGGCGGTGACGTTGTCGGCTTTCTGGGTGTGGAGCTCATTGATGTAGGCGAAGCGCGGCGCGCCGGACTTGATATAGGCCTTCCCGGAAGCATCGGCGCCCACATAGCTGCCAGCACCGCCGTCACCGAGGCTAAACGAAGCCACGAACCGCTGCCGAGCCGCGGAGCCGTCGTCGGCCAAATCCCAATACGTGCGCCCGTAGTGGTACGCCCTGCCGCCCTGCAGCGGGTATGCCGCGCGGGTGGTCAGCGCGGCGTCCTCATAGACGGGCGTGTCCTCGCGGATGTAGTAGTAGCCGTTGGTGGCGGCCGGCGTAAAGCTCGCGCAGGCGTCGCCGTCCGTGCCGCCCGTGCCGCCCGACCACGCGTTGGCGAGGAACTCGACGCGGCCGTCAGAGGCCGTGTGGTTGGCCAGGTAGTTCGTCATGTCGGCGTCGGGGCTGGCAAGAAGGTCAGCCACCTCGTCCTTCAGGCTCGAGCCGAAGAACACGCGGATGGGGAAGGTCAGCATCGCGGAACCCGTGCCCTTCTCGGCATCGACGCTAAACGCGCGCAGCGGGATCAGAGATGCGGGAATCTTCACGGTCACGTGGTCGCCCGTGCGGGCGTCCTCCGCCCGGCGGACCTCGATGACGACGCTCGAGAGGTCGCCTGCGGGGTACAGCGCGGTTTGTGCGGAGCCGGAGAAGGTGTAGGTATCGACGTTGCCGCTCGTCGTCTTTGTATGGGCCGAGAAAACCTGCTTGGCGAACACGATGCAGCGGAAGTCGTCGACCTTCATGTAGTCGCCGAGCTGGTCAGTGAAGGTGACGTACCCGGACTCGTTCTCGAACCCGTCGTGGATCTCGGTGGGGTAGCCGGAGGACTTGAGGATTTCCTGCGAGATGTCCTCAAAGAGTGTCTTGAGGTCGTCGGATGTGGTGGCGGTCTTGTAGTACGCGGCGTTGCTCACACGGTCGCCGAGCTTGTTGTAGGCAGTCGCCTTCGGGTAGTTGCTCGACACGGCGTTCATAAAGGAGTTCTGGCGCCCGGAGGTGTCGGCCGGGTTCGCGCCGCTAAAGATGCCGATGGTGTAGATGGTCGTGCCGGAGTCCTTCATGGACTTCGCGGCCGAGACGGCGGCGTCGGCGACGCCGGACTCGAAGCCGTTCGTCGAGGTCGGCGCGCCGTCGGTAAAGAAGACCACAACCTTGGTGGCACCCGTGCGGCCGTTGGAAGCAAACTGGGAGGAAGCCAGCTCGAGGCCATAATCCGCCCGCGTGGAGCCGGCAGGCTTGATCGAGTTCACGGTATCCTCCAGGGATTTCTTGCCCGAGGAGTCCACCGGCGTCATGTTTTTCATGACCTGGCTGTAGTTGTAGGTGTATCCGCCGGAACGATAGGTGTCGTTTCCCACGCGATCGCTCTTCTTGCCAGAGAACTTCACGATGGAGACGCGGTGCCGCTGGGACTCGTCGGCAATCTTCCCGTTGCTCTCGGCGATCTTGTCGATAAAGGAGTTAGCGGCGGCCTTGAGCGCATCGATGCGCTTCGTGTTGTCGCCGCGCCCCATCGGGTCGTCCATGGAGCCCGAGGAATCGAGGACGAGCACGATGTCGAGGGGCGTCGTCACGGTATCGCGCAGATTCGACGTGGACGACAGCGCGCTGAACGCCGTGAGGAAGTCGGAGTCGTCCTTCCGGATGGTCATGGTACCGCCAGCGCCCGTAAGGTCGATGTCACCGGCAGATACCGACTTGTCGGTCCAGATGCGCCCCACGTTCTGGGTGGTGTCGTCCAAACCCCAGTCTTTCCACGTGCCCGTGGTTATGGGGTCGCCCGCGGCTTGGGCACCCTCGGTCGCCGCAGCCGCAAGTGTCGGCGGCGCGATCGAGAAGGCGCCCGTGATCGCGAGGATGCACGCGATCAGGCATAGCAGGGCGGTACGTACGGTCTTCTTCATAGGGCCTCACCGCTTTCTCTGTTGCATGAGCAGAGCTATACAGCAAAAGCGTAGGGGAGGTATATATGCCGCGGTAGTGAACATTCGTCCCAAAAATGGCCAAAAAATGTACCTCAGGGTCCCACTTACAAATGTTTCCTCCGCGAGCAAAGGGGCAAAAAGTGCCACGGCGGGGCAAAGTGACCAGATAAAAGAAAACCGCCGGGGCGAAGGCTCCGGCGGCGTCGATTCTATGGTGGAGACAATGGGGTTCGAACCCACGACCTCAGGCTTGCAAAGCCCGCGCTCTCCCAGCTGAGCTATGTCCCCGACTGCGCGGTCACTCTTTTCTAAAGAATAACCGCCCCAGCGGCGACTCGGCTAACGCTGGGGCGGCTATTGCCAAGGAAAAAAGTGGTGGGCCTGACAAGGTTCGAACTTGTGACCTCCCGGTTATCAGCCGGACGCTCTGACCAACTGAGCTACAGGCCCAACGCGAGAAGTTATATTACGCTGCACCCACCCACTCGTCAACTACTTTTTTGAAAAAAATTCTGGCGACTTTGCAGGCGCCCCCTATATGGGTAGGATTAGCCATCGACAACCCCGATCGTGAGGACCAAGTTTTGCCTTTAAGAGTCATGGACATAAAGACGGTCGCCATGGGCGCCGGCCCCATCCCCTCCTTCGTCGTGCTCGAGCAGCATGAGGGAGAGAAGCCTGTAGACGGCGAGCCCGTCCGCAAGCCGCGGCGCCTTCCCATCCGCATAGGCTCGGTGGAGGCTGCGGCCATCAGCATGGGCGTGGACCCCCAGAAGGACCACCGCCCCATGACCCACGATCTTCTCAAGTCGACCTTGGAGGCGCTGGGGGCCGAGCTTCTTAGCGTGCGCATCACCAAGGTCTCGGGAACCACGTTCTACGCCCAGCTCGTCCTGCGCGCAGCCGACGGCTCCGAGCACCTGGTGGACGCCCGCCCCTCCGACGCGATCGCGCTCGCCGTCCGCTGCGACGTAAAGATCCTCGCCGACGAAACGGTGCTCGAGACCGCCTCGATGCTCGACTTCAAGGGCGTCCGCGAGGCCGAGCAGGCCGCCGAGATGGCCGAGTTCCACAAGTTCGTCGAGAACCTCTCTCCGGAGGACTTCAAGTAAGGTTCCCGGCCGGTCCGGCCAATCCAGCCAGGCAAAAAACGCTGCCAAATCAGACGGACTGAAAATGCAGGTGCTAAGAAAACCCAAGTTCCAACCCGCCAGACCCTCCAATCGCTAAGAAACCGCAGGTTCCAGCCGTAAAATTCAGCTGGAACCTGCGGCTTCTTAGCGTATTGCGGCCACAGAAAGCTGGAGGTCGTGGTTTCTTAGCGGGCGCCGGGCCTACTCGTCGAGCAGGTCCTCGTCCACCTCGTCCTCGCCGCCAATGTCGACGGGGCCCTCCCCATCGTCGCCTTCGGCGTCGGACGTCGCCACGCTGAGCGCGGCCTGGTCCTCGTCACCCTCGGCGGCCTTCTTCTTTGCCGCTGCCATGCCCGCGACGGCGCTCACGGCGTCGCTGTCGTCGAGGTTCATGACCCTGACGCCCTGGGTCGAGCGGCCGAGGCGGCTGATGTCTTTGGCCTTGACGCGGATGACCACGCCCTCGTTCGTCATGATCATGAGCTCGTGCTGCGGGCCCACGATGCGGCAGGCAACGAGGTTGCCCTTCTTCTCAGTCATCGTGATGGTAAAGACGCCCTGGCCGCCGCGCTTGTGCTCGGGGTAGTCGCTGACGGGCGTGCGCTTGCCGTAGCCCTTCTCGGTGATCACAAATAGGTCGCCGTTGCCGTTGGTGATCTCCATGCCGAGCATCTTCGCGTCGCCCTTGAGGGTGATGCCGCGCACGCCGGAGGTGTCGCGACCCATCGGGCGCACCTCGCTCTCGGGGAACATGATGGCCTTGCCGTCAGTCGAGACGAGCACGACCTTGTCGCCCTCACGGACGCGGCGCACGTTGACGAGCTCGTCGCCCTCGCGCAGGTTGATGGCGATGATGCCGTCGCGACGGGTGCGGTCGTAGGCGCTCATGGCGGTCTTCTTCACGGTGCCGTTGACCGTGGCGAACATCAGGTACTCGTCGTCCGGGAAATTACGGCAGGTGATGACGGCGGTCGCGTGCTCCCCCTCGGCGAAGGGCACGAGGTTGACCATCGCGGTGCCGCGCGCGGTGCGCTGGCCGATGGGCAGCTCGTGGACCTTTAGGCGGTAGACCTTGCCCTTGTTCGAGAAGAACAGCACGTAGTCGTGGGTACTCGCCACAAAAAGGTCCTCGACGAAGTCCTCGTCCTTGAGGTTCACGCCCTGGACGCCCTTGCCGCCGCGCTTCTGGGAGCGGTAGGTGTCCACCGGGGTGCGCTTGACGTAGCCGGCGTGGGTGACGGTGATGACCATATCCTCGTCGGCGATGAGGTCCTCGACGTTGAGGTCCTTGGTGCCCTCTGCCGAGATCTCGGTGCGGCGCTTGTCGGAGAACTTGCGGCTGATCTCGCGCATCTCGTCCTTGATGACGCCGAGGATCTTGACCGGGTTGGCAAGAAGGTCCTCGTAGTAGGCGATGGCGCGGCGAAGGCCGGCGAGCTCCTCCTCGATCTGGTCACGGGAGAGGCCGGTGAGGCGGCGCAGGCGCATCTCGAGGATGGCCTGGGTCTGCTCGGGCGTGAAGCCGAAGCGCTCGATGAGGCGCTGGCTCGCCTCGGCGTCGGTGCGGCTCGAGCGGATGATGTGGATGACCTCGTCGATGTTGTCGAGCGCGAGGAGGTATCCCTCGAGGATATGCGCGCGGGCCTGGGCCTTCTTGAGGTCGAAGCGGGTGCGGCGGGTCACGACGTCGACCTGGTGGTCGATGTAGTGCTGCAGCATCTCGCGCAGGGTGAGGCACTTGGGCACGCCGTTGACCAGGGCGAGGTTGATCACGCCGAACGTGGTCTGGAGCTGCGTGAACTTATACAGGTTGTTGAGGACGACCTGCGGGATGACGTCCTTCTTGAGCTCAATGACGAGGCGGATGCCCTTCTGGTTCGACTCGTCGCGCAAATCGGAGATGCCCTCGATGCGCTTGTCGTTGACGAGCTGCGCGATCTTCTCCTGGAGGTTGCCCTTATTGACCTGATAGGGCATCTCGGTGAAGACGAGGCGGGAGCGGCCGGTCTTGGTCGTCTCGACGTGGGCTTTCGCGCGCACGGTGATGGAGCCGCGGCCGGTCTCGTAGGCCTCACGGATGCCGTCGGTGCCCATGATCACGGCACCCGTCGGGAAGTCGGGGCCGGGCATGACCGTCATGAGCTCTTCGGTCGTCGCCTCGGGGTTGTCGATGAGCATGCAGGTGGCCTCGATCGTCTCGCCCAGGTTGTGCGGCGGGATGTTCGTGGCCATGCCGACGGCGATGCCTCCGCAGCCGTTGACGAGCAGGTTGGGGAAGCGCGCCGGCAGGACCTGCGGCTCGGCCAGGGACTCGTCGTAGTTGGGCTGCCAGTCGACGGTGTCCTTCTGCAGGTCGCGCAGAAGCTCCATGGCGGGCTTGGCCAGGCGGGACTCGGTGTATCGCATTGCCGCCGCGCCGTCGCCGTCGATGTTGCCGAAGTTGCCGTGGCCGTCGATGAGCGGCGTGCGCATGGAGAACCACTGCGCCAGGCGGACCATGGCCTCATAGACCGCGGAGTCGCCGTGGGGGTGGTACTTGCCGATAACTTCGCCGACCGTCCACGCCGACTTCTTGTGCGGGCGGTTGGGGAAGATGCCCGACTCGTTCATGGCGTACAGGATGCGGCGGTGAACCGGCTTTAAGCCGTCGCGGACGTCCGGCAGGGCGCGCGCCGTGATGACCGACATCGAGTACTCGATGAAGGACTGGCGCATCTCGTGGCCGAACTCCTTGATCTGGAGCGCGCCGCCGTGCTCGTCGGTCTCGCCCGTGTCGACGCCGGTGCCGGCGTTGCCGAACTCCTCCTCGAGCTCGCCGTCGTCATCGTCATCGGCGTCGTCCGCGGCCTCGGTCTCGTCGTAGACGTCCTCGCCCTCATCAGAGGCCTGCGCGCGGTCGAGCAGGCGCCTGAGGTCGTCAGGCAGCGCGGCCTCGTCGCCCGGCGTGTTGTTGTTATTCTCGTCTGCCACTTAGCAGCCTTTCTCTAAAGAAGGTCGTTCTTTCGTGCGTAGAGAAGCCCTTCCCGCGGTTTTAACCCCGCAGGTCGGCCGCGGTTTCCGTGGTGGTCCAGATAGGGAGCGACAAGCCCGACGACGCGTGCTTAGGCACGCGAGGAGGGTTGGAGCCCCTAGATGGGCCGCCAAGGGAAGCGCAGCTAGGCGTCCAGGAAACGAGCGTCGTGGGCGTGGCGCTCGATGTATTCTCGTCGATACTCGACCTGATTGCCCATGAGCTCGCGGACCGCCTTGTCAGCCATGGAGGCGTCGTCGATGGTCACGCGCTGCAGGATGCGGGTGCGTGGGTCCATCGTCGTCGACGCGAGCTGCTTGGGGTCCATCTCGCCGAGGCCCTTGTAGCGCTGGACGGTGTAGGGGCGCTTCTTTTTCTTGCCCTTGCCGTTCTCGCCGGTGTCCTGCGGGTCGTCATCGTCGTCCGCACTGAAACCCAGCTCGCGAATCTTGCGCTTGAGGATCTCCTCCTCCGGCTCGCGGCCGTTGGGGTAGACGTAGTAAATCTTCTTGCGGACCTTGATGCCGAAGATCGGCGGGCAGGCCGAGTACACGTAGCCGGCGTCGATAAGCGGGCGCATGTACTTGTAGAAGAACGTGAGCAGCAGGATGCGGATGTGGGCGCCGTCGACGTCTGCATCGGTCATGATGATGATCTTGTGGTAGCGCGCCTTCGAGAGGTCGAAGTCGCCGCCCTCGCCGCCGGCGCCGGTGACGCCCGTGCCGATGGCGGTGATGAGCGACTGGATCGTGTCGGACGAGAACGCGCGGTGGTCGCCGACGCGCTCGACGTTCAAAATCTTGCCGCGCAGGGGAAGGATCGCCTGGATGTCTCGGCGACGGCCGTCCTTGGCCGAGCCGCCTGCCGAGTCGCCCTCGACGATGAAGAGCTCGGTGAGCTCGGCGTCGCGGACGGAGCAGTCGGCGAGTTTGCCGGGCAGGTGCGCCGTCTCGAGCAGGGACTTCCTGCGCGTGGCCTCGCGGGCCTTGGAGGCGGCGGTGCGGGCCTTGCTCGCCTGCATGGCCTTGTTCACGATGGTGCGTGCCTGCTTGGGGTGCTCCTCGAGGTACTCGGCCAGGCCGTCCGAGACGATCTTCATGACGAGCGGGCGGATGAAGGAGCTGCCGAGCTTGGCCTTGGTCTGGCCCTCGAACTGGGGGTCCCCGAGCTTGACCGAGATGACGGCGGTGAGGCCCTCGCGGATGTCGTTGCCGGTGAGGTTGGCCTCTTTCTCCTTGAGGATGTTCTGCTTGCGCGCGTAGTCGTTGATCACGCGGGTGAGGGCGGTGCGGAAGCCCTCCATGTGCATGCCGCCGTCGGGCGTGTAGATGTTGTTCGCGAAGCTCATGACGTGCTCGGAGTACGAGGTGTTCCATTGGACGGCCACCTCGACCTCGGCGCGCTTCGCGGCGTCGGCGGCGCTGTTCTCGCCGCTGAGGTAGATGGGCTCCTTGAGGCCGTCGGCGACCTCCTCGCCCTGGTTCAGGAACTTGACGAAGTCGATGATGCCGCCCTGGTAGCAGAACTCCTCCACGCGCGGGGTGCGCTCGCGCTCGTCGGTGAGGACGATCGTGAGGCCGCGGTTCAGAAACGCCATCTCCTGGAGACGGTCGTGGAGGGTGTCGTAGTCGTAGACGGTGGTCTCGAAGATCTCGTCGTCGGGCCAGAAGGTGATGGAGGTGCCGGTGTCCTCGGAGGTCCCCACGATCTGCATCTTCTGGGTGGTCTTGCCGCGCTCGAACTGCATCTCGTAGATGTTTCCGTCGCGCTTGACCCGGGCGATCATCTTCTTCGACAGGGCGTTGACGACGGAGGAGCCGACGCCGTGCAGGCCGCCGGAGACCTTGTACGCCGAGTTGTCGAACTTACCGCCGGCGTGCAGGATGGTGAGGACGACCTCAAGGGTCGGGATCTTCTTCACGGGGTGCTCGTCCACCGGGATGCCGCGGCCGTTGTCCACGACGGTCACGGAGTTGTCGGGGTGGACCGTCACGAGGATCTTCGTGCAGAAGCCCGCCAGCGCCTCGTCGACGGCGTTGTCGACGATCTCCCAGACCAGGTGGTGCAGGCCCGACGCCGACGTCGAGCCGATGTACATGCCCGGTCGCTTGCGGACGGGGTCGAGACCCTCGAGAATCTTGATCTCGTCTCCGCCGTATTCTTGTTTCTCTGCCACGCGCACGTCCTTCCCCGGGGCGCCCAGACGCCCCTCGCGTTCGTTTGAGGCTCGTTTGGATGTACGGGATTAATCCAAAATAGATACCTATCCGCATAATTTTACAGCATCTGAGGCCCTCAGAGCCGATTTGAGCGGTTATCTATAAGTTCTGCGTCCCGTCCAGCTTTCGACGTCGCATAGACGCGCTCATCGCCTTGTAAGCCTTCTCGCGAAGATGCTCGGGCTGGCCGGCGACGGCAGCGCGGACGTACGCCTCCTCCTCCGCCGTGAGCTCAGGAAGAAGTACGGGCACGGCCGTGGCCTCGCGCTGGGCGGTCTTTTTCTTTTCCGCGGGGGGGCGTTTGGTCTGCTTGAAGACGATCTCGCCGAAGTCCCAGCCGGCGGCCGCCATCCGCGCGCGGTACACCTCGCGGTTCGCGTTGAAGTCGACGGCGCGGGCGCGGGTGTCGGTGTACACCACGAAGGTCGGCTTGTCGCCCTGGCGGCGGGGCGCGGCGACGTAGGTGCCGCAGGTATGCTCGCGCTCCACGGGGCCCACCATCTGGAACCACGCGCGCTGGGCCATGCGGCCAGGACCCATGGCGCGCCTGGCCTGGGGCGTGCCGAAGATGCCCTTCAAGGCCTCGCCAACCGAGCTGATGTTCGCGAACTCGTCGGCGCTCGTCATCCGTACCTCACCACTTCCGCACCGTTGAGGTCCTCCGCCGAGAAGTACCCGAGGTTCGTCGTGGTGATGACCGCCTGCGTCCCGCGCAGGAGCAGGCCCACCACGGCGTCGCGCCTCGCCGCGTCGAGCTCGCTCATGACGTCGTCGAGCAGAAGAAGCGGCCGCGACCCCACGACCTCCTCGGCAAGAAGCACCTCGGCCATCTTGAGGGCGAGGACGGCGGAGCGCTGCTGGCCCTGCGACGCGAAGGCGCGCGCGTCGCGGCCGTCTATGGTGAACACCACGTCGTCGCGATGCGGGCCCACGGTGGTCTGGCGCCGCCGCAGGTCCTCGGGGCGGGCGGCGGCAAGCGCGTCCGCGAAGCGGGTCGCGAGCTCGTCGCGGGAGAGCCCCGCCGCGTCGACGCCCAAACCGCAGGAGTAGGCGCACTCGAGGCCCTCGGCGCCCGAGATGCTCTCGTAGGCTTCCTCCACCTTCGGCGCGAGGCGCGAGAAGAGCCTCAGGCGCGAGTGCAGCAGCGCGGCTCCCCCGAGGGCCACCGACGCGTCCCAGGCGTCCAGAAGCCCGAGGTCGGGGCTCTCTTCCTTGAGCAGACGATTTCGTTGGTCGACCGCGCGGCCATAGGCGGCGAGCAGACGAGAGTAGCCGGGGGCGGACTGGCGGCCGAAACCGTCGAGCTCGTCGCGGCGCCCCTGCGCCCCTCGCTTGACGAGCGCGAGGTCGTCCGGGGTAAACAGGACGCTCATCAGGTTGCCGGGGACGTCGCCGGCATGGATCTTCTTGCCGTTGCGGGAGAACTGGCGCCTGCCCGGCTCGACGTCGCAGCGGACGTCGAGCACCCGGCCGTCGCCCTCGAGCCGCAGGTCCGCGCGGCCGCGCGGCGCGCCCTCGCGGACGAGCTGGGCGGGCGTGGGCTTGCGGAACGAGAAGCCGGCGGTCAGCATCTGCAGCGCCTCGACGGTGTTCGTCTTGCCCGAGGCGTTCGGGCCGACGAGCACCGTCGTGGCGGGGGCCAGCTCGACGCGCCGCTCGTGCGCGCTGCGGAAGTCGGTGAGCGTGAGCTCTGTGGCAAGGAGGCCCATAAGTCCCTAGAGGCGGACCGGCATGAGCAGGTACAGGTAGTTGATGAGGCCGTTGGACTTGAAGATGCCGGGCTGCGCGGAGCTCTGGAGCTCCAGGCGCAGGGTCTTGGAACCCGCGACGGCGTTCATGCAGTCAAAGACGTAGTGGTAGTTGAGCGCGATCGAGAGGCTCTGGCCATCGATGTTGGCGTCGATGATCTCGGAGGACTCGCCCTGCTCGGGGGAGCTCGCCGAGAGGCGCACGAAGCGGCCGTCGGCGTCGATGTCGAAGCGCACAGAGGCGTTGGTCACGGCGATGACCGAGACGCGCTTGAGCGCGGCGGCCAGCGCCGCGGCGTCGATCTCCACGGCGGTGCCGCAGCTCGCGGGAAGGAGCTGCTTGTAGTCGGGGAAGTTGCCCTCGATCTTGCGCGAGACGAAGGTCGTGGTGCCAAAGGTGAACACGACCTGGCTCTCGGCCACGCCGATGCGGATGGTCTCGGTCATGGACGGCATCGTGAGAACGTCATGGAACACGTTGCCGCTCACGATGGCGCGGAACGCCTCGCCCGCGGGCGCCTCGGTCGAGGAGTCGCAGACGGCAAGGCGGAAGGAGTCGGTGGCCACAAGGCGGATGGTGTTGTCCTCGACGGTAAGCAAGATGCCCTGCAGGATCGCGCGGGAGGTCTCCTTTGAGGTGACCTTATAGACCTTGTCGACCATCGTGGAAAGAAGCTCGCTCGGAAGCTCGATCTCGCGCTGCGGGTTCACGTTGGGGAAACCGGACCAGTCGGCGGGCGACAGGGTGTTCAGGCGGAAGGAGGACTTGTCGCACGAGATGGAAATGGTGCGCTCACCGCCATCGAAGGTGACCGCGGCGTCGGGCAGCGTCTTCACGATGTTGGTGATGACCTTGCCCGAGACGACCGTCTCGCCCTCCTCCTCGACGTTGGCCGGGATCATATGGCGAATCGAGATGGTGAGGTTGTTCGTCTGGAACTCGAGGGTCCCCTCGAAGGCGCGGATATAGATGCCCGAGAGGATGGGAAGGGTTGAGTTGGTCCCCATGCCCTTGGCCACGACCGAGAGCGCTTTCATAAGAGAGGACTGGCTTACGGTGAACTTCATCTGCGGGCCTTTCTATTTGTTCTTATATATATATCTATAAAACCAGTAGTAATAATAAGGTCTGTTGAAAAGTAGATAACTCAGCAAATCACGAGGTCAAAGGCTTTATCGCAAGCGTGTCGAAAGCGTTTTGTTTTCTTCATCCGTAAACATTGGCGCACGGGCCGTTTTTGCTTTCAACATCGGGTCCGCGGTATTCGTCATCCCTTCTTCCTCTTTTCGACAGCTTTTGAACATCGCTTCAGGGTGTTTTCCCTTATCATGAGTCGCCGACGATCGACTCACGGACCTGCATGAGCCGGTCTTGGAAGGTACGGTCGTCTTTGCGGGTGTCGTCGACCACCCTCAGGCTGTGCATGATGGTGGCGTGGCTGCGGCCGCCGAACTTCTTTCCGATGTCGGCAAGGGTCTGGTTGCACATCTCGCGGCAGAGCCATACGGCGACATGTCGGGCCTCCATGAGGGACTTGTTGCGCTTGTTGCCGATGAGCTCCTCGTGGCTCACGTCGTAGAACTTCTCGACCCCGCGCTGCACCTGCTCGATCGAGAGCTTCTGCTCGCTCGTGGGCCACACCTCGCTGCAAATCGAGAGGACCTCGTCGTGGCCGAGCTCGACGCCGTTTTTCTGGGCCCTTGCCGACGCGATGAGGCAGCGCTGGCAGAAGCCCTCGATGAGGCGGATGTTGTTGCCGGCCTTCTCGGCCATGAACTGCTGGGTTTTCGCCGAGATGGTGCCGACCGTGTCGGCAAGGCCGTCTTTTTGGGCGTCCTCGATCGCGCGCTCGCAGAACTTCTCGATGAGACGGACACGCAGCTCATAGCTCGGCACCTGAACTGATGCGGTGAAGCCGCCGCCGATGCGGCTCGTCACGCGCTCATCGAAGCCGTCCTTGCCCATGCCGAGCTCGGCGGGGGTGCGGTCGGCGGCGAGCACGACCCACTTGCCGCTTGCTCGCAGGGTGTTGAAGGTGTCGAAGAAGAAGTTGATGGTGCCCGCCTTGCCCGCAAGGCCCTGCACGTCGTCGACGATGAGGACGTCGATGTCGGCGTAGTTCTGGCGCAGCTCGTCGGCGGCCGACTTGTTCTCCGACCGCGATGCGTTGACGTAGTCGCTGATGAACGAGGAGGCGTCCTTGTACACGCAGATCCTTGAGGGGTCGTTTTGCGCTATATAGTTCTGGATGGCGCGCAAGAGGTGCGTCTTTCCGAGCCCGCTCTTTCCGTAGATAAAAAGAAGCCCATAGCTCTTGTTCACCCCGTTGGCCACCTGTACGGCGGAGTCGTAGGCGATCATGTTCTCGTCGCCGCGAACGAAGCGGTCGAAGGTGAGCTTGGAGTCGCCCGCGCCCACGTCCTCGACAAGCGGGTTGCGCTCGCGCCGCCTGCGGTTCTCTCGCGCTGCGCGCTCGGGGTCATCCTGCCACCCGTCGTCGGCTATGCGGGCCTCGTGACGTTCGGCGGCCGGGGCCGCCGGCGCGGCCGAGCTGGTCGCCGCCGTCCAGTCGCGCGCCTCTTCCTGCGACATCGACGACACGTGGGGCCTCGGCGCCGCCGCGGCCCCTCCCAAAGCGACCTCGAGCTTGATCGGCTCAAAGGCCGCCTGCGAGAGCATCTCCTCGAGCTCTTCCTGTGTGGCGGCCACCTTCTTCACGACGATGCGCATGGGTGTCTCCACGCGCAGCACGCCGTTCTCCAAGGAGGTGGGCGTGCAGCTGCGCAGCATCGCCAGGAACGCCTCGGGCTTGCCTTCCCCCGAAAGGAGGTCGAGCGAATCTTGCCAGAGGGCGTCGGCTTCCGATTCCTGTGTGATGTCCATACCGGTTGTCCTCGCAATTGTTGAAAAGTGACGACCAGTATATAGGAATGTTGAAAACTTGGCTTTGGTTTTCTACAAACGGCGCGGCCCTCGGCTGTTTTTCGCCGCTACCAGGTGCTTGCGAGCTGTCGTCCCAGGCCGGTCAGGCGATGCTTCTGCCCGTCTTTCATCACGTAGCCCGCGGCGACGAGGGCGCCGAGCTCGCGCGACCAGGTGGGCCCGGAGAATCCGTACTCCCTTACGAGCTCGGTGGGCCCGCAGCTCTCATGCTGCGAGAGGTAGGAGATGACCATCGAGCCGCGCTCCGAGACCTGGGGCTGCGCCGCCGCAGCTGGTGTGGGCTGTTGGTAGGGCTGCTGCGCCTGTTGATATCCAGGCTGCTGGAATCCCGTCTGCGGGTAGCCCGGCTGCGGGTACCCGTTTTGCTGAAAACCCTGCTGCTGATAAGGCTGCGCCTGGGGGAAGGGCTGGGGCTGGTACATGCCCTGCTGCGGCCATGCGCCCGCCTGGGCCTGCCATCCCGGCTGCTGGGGGTACATAGGCTGCTGGTACACGCCCTGCTGCGCAAACCCCTGCGCTTCTTGCTGGCAGTCCCCCGCCTGGGGCGAGCGCGAGACCTCGGCGGCCTCCACCTTCGGCCGGATGGAGATGGTCACGACCGTGCCGCCTGCGATGTTGTCCTCGATGGTGAGGCTTCCGCCCTTGTCCTCCATGTACTGCTGTGCGTAGGGCAGGCCGCTTCCAACGCCGCGAATATAGCGGCGCATGTCCTCGGTCGCCGACGAGGTTCCGTACTCGAGGGCGAGGTCCTTCTCGCGGATTCCGGGGCCTTGGTCCGAGAAGCGGATGGTGTTGCCGCCGTCCAGGATGGTGATGGTGGGCGACTGGAAATACGCGTGGATGAAGTTCTCGACGATCTCGCGGATAACCATGAAGGGAATCGCGCCGCCCTGCTCGTGGGAGAGCTTGTTCACGGTTCCCGTGATCTCTTCCAGGTAGGCGCGCACGTCCTTCGGCTCAACCACGACGACCCTTGGGGCCGCCGCCGCGTCGTCGTAGACGGCAATGCGCGCGGGGTGGGTCAGCAGGGCGCCTCCCTCGGCGTCTTCCTCGCCGTTTTCCTTCTTTTCCACCATCGGATAGAAGTCCCTCGCCATGCTTCCACCCCACTTTCTCAACAGGTTTTCATCATTTGTAGAAAACTTTCCTGCGCGGATTCAATGTGAACGAAAGTTTTCAACAATTGTCAAAAAGCGGTTGATAACTCGAATTCAACGTGAATCCACGGCTGGAAAAGCATAGCATCTTTCTGCAGGTTTCAGGCCATTTGAAAGGTTCCTTCCATTTATGGAAGAAAAGGTGAAATAGTGGCGGTTTCCGTCGATGCGTACTTCTTTTGCGTAGATGTTTGACAGTTTTCGCATTTGACCTTTACAATCTTTGAGCTTATTGCCCTAAAAAGACGTTTACACCCAACCGGGAGGAATAGCTATGAAGCGTACGTATCAGCCGAACAAGCGCAAGCGCGCCAAGACCCACGGTTTCCGCGCCCGTATGGCCACCAAGGGCGGCCGCAAGGTGCTCGCCCGTCGCCGCCTCAAGGGCCGCAAGAAGCTCACCGTCTAAATACAATGAAGAAGACCATCAAATCGAAGCGGGATTTCGAGAAGGTCTTCTCTTGTGGGAAGAGGTTCAACGATCCTCTCCTGCGCATTCGAATGGCTAAGCTTGACGAGGGCGGCCCCGGAAGGGTCGCCTTCGTCGCGCCTAAGCGGCTAGGAAACGCCGTCTACAGAAACAGGTGCAAGCGCGTGCTGCGTGAGGCGGCTCGCGAATGCGCTTTGCCATTGGACGGATACGACGTGATCCTCTTCTCGACTAAGGACACGCACGACAGCTCGCCATCGAGCGTCGCCGCATCCCTGAGAAGACTCATTAAGAAAGCCGGCGCCTAAGGTGGGCGGCGCGCGTGGCACATCTGTTGCCTCTCGCGTCCTGCTTGCCTGCGTCGGCTTTTATCAACGCCGCATATCCCCGCTGCTTGGCGCGCGGTGTATTTATTACCCCACGTGTTCCGAGTACGCGCGGCAGGCCATAGAGAAGTACGGGGCCCTCAAGGGCGCCGTACTTGCTTTGCGTAGGATTCTTCGGTGCCACCCGCTCCATGGCGGGGGCTACGACCCCGTCCCCTAGTCTTTGACCACGGAGGAAACATGTGGGATTGGTTTATTAACTTCCTGACCGCGGTGCTCGCGGGAATCCAGGGCTTTGTGGGCGATTGGGGCCTTGCCATCATCGTCCTTACCGTCATTGTTCGCCTGGCTCTGACTCCGCTGCAGACGAAGTCGGTCAAGTCGACTGCCGGCATGCAGGTCATGCAGCCGCGTATTCAGGAGATTCAGGAGAAGTACGCTAACGACCCGCAACGTCTCCAGGAAGAGACGATGAAGGTCTACTCCGAGATGAAGGTCAACCCGCTTATGGGTTGTCTGCCGCTTCTCATTCAGATGCCTATCTTCTTCGCGCTCTTTGCCGTTATCAAGAACGTTCCCGCCGACGCCTCGTTCTACGGCATTCTCCCCTCGATCTCGGTTTCCGTCGCCGATATGCTCTCGCAGGGCGGTTTCGTTGCGGCCCTGCCGTACATCATCATGGATATCCTCTTTGGTGTCCTCACCTTCATCCCCATGGTGATGAACTCGGACAGCAACCCCGAGATGAAGACCCAGCAGATGACCATGGGCGGCGTTATGTCCTTCATGATGCTTTGGTTTGGTTGGACCTGCCCGTCGGCTGTCCTGCTCTACTACGTCTCTTCCTCGATCTGGCAGGTCATCCAGCAGAAGGTCGTTACCCAGCGCGTCGTGGAGAAGGCAAAGAAGGAGGCCGAGGAGCGCGCCAAGAACGCTCCCGTTCAGGTCAACGTCGTTCGCCGCGAAAAGAAGCAGCGTCCGCACAAGAGCCGCTAAATTTGCTGGTATTTGTTGGTTAGTAATTTAGTTACTTATATTGGAGGTTGGCATGGACGAAGAGGTTCTGACTGAGGTCGGCACGGCCGACGAGCAGTCCACCTCCATGGATGCCGCTGATGAGTTTGCCTCTATTCGCGAGCATTTTGAGGCCGGCGTCGAGCTGACCGACGACGAGACCGATAAGGTCGCTGACGTTGCCGTCGAGTATCTCCGCGAGCTCCTTGGTTTCTTTGGTGAGACTCAGTGCTCTATTGATGAGTATGACGGTGATAACGGTGAGCTGATTCTCGACGTTAACGGTGGTGACCTTGCGGTTCTCATTGGTCGCCATGGCCGTACTCTCGATTCTCTTCAGATGGTTCTATCATCGCTGATGAGCAGCACGCTTAGGTTCTATTACCCCATCGTCGTAGATATCGAGGGTTATAAAACTCGTAGGAAGTCTAAGGTCCAGGGTCTTGCTAAGGCAGCTGCAAGCAGGGCTCGCAAGCAGGGACGTGTTGCCATGGCCCCTATGAATGCCTATGAGCGTCGTCTGGTTCACCTGGCTCTGGTTGACGATGATACTGTCACTACTCATTCCGAGGGTGAGGATCCCAATCGCCGAGTTGTTATTACCGCTGTTCATTAGCTGATCAACACAAGGTAGTATCTTTAGGAGGGGCTTCGGCTCCTCCTTTTTCTTTGACAAAAATCCTCGTATCGATAGTTTTTGGCAGGAGGCAATTGTGTCTGAACCTACTCACGAGAATCTGATGGAGCAGCTGATTGATGAGCTTTCGGTCTTCGGTATTGAATGCACTGAAGCTCAAGCTGACCTACTAATTAAGGACCTTGAATTAGTCATTGAGAAGAACAAAGTTGTTAACCTCACCAGAATCGTTGCTCTGAGAGACGCTGTAACGCTTCATCTCGTTGATTCCCTAGTCCCACTAGGGACAAAGGCTTTCAAGCCCTCAGATCGCCTTAGATTCCTTGATATCGGAACAGGTGCCGGTTTTCCTGGAATTCCCCTGGCAATCATGACTGGAATGAGTGGTCTCTTCATTGATTCTGTTGGTAAGAAGGTAAATGCAGTCAATGAATTCATTGATCAGCTTGGGCTTGATAATTGTTCTGCAATGTCAATCAGAGCTGAAGAACTTGCTTTGAAGGAACCTGCTTCGTTTGATTTCGTTACTGCTCGTGCTGTTGCCCAGAGCAATGTAATCATTGAGTATTCTGCTCCTTTGCTCAAGTTCGGTGGACAACTTGTTCTCGAGAAGGCAAATCTGACTGAGGAAGAACTTCAAAATGCTAATTTCGCTTCGCAGATTTGCGGTTTAACTCGTGTTTCACGTGAAACTCTTGAACTTCCACGTTGTCTAGGGCATCGAGAGATTCTAATTTATGAAAAAGATCATGAACCTAGGATTAAGTTACCGAGACCGAATGGATCAGCAAAGAATCATCCTTTAATACCGAAGAAGTAATAGTCAGCGCCATGTTTCACATGAAAGATGGCGCCGACTATTTCTATCTACGCAATTGAAAAGTAATACATTACTGAAATATTTGGTTTGTTGTTCAAAATAATCAGGTTTCACGTGAAACACTCATACTCCGTATGCTGATAGTTTCACGTGAAACGTGATTAATCAGATAGTCGAGAGTTTCACGTGAAACATCAACTACTATTAATCCAGCCATGTAGCCGAGCCAAGGAGATAAATAGTGGGTTTTCGCGACATTAAACGCGGTTTTCCTGATAGAAATACACGAGTAATTGCATGTATCAATCAAAAAGGCGGCGTTGGCAAGTCTACAACAGTAATAAATTTGTCGGCTAGCCTGTCTGAACTAAAGAAAAAAGTGCTGATTATCGATTTCGATCCTCAAGGCAACGCTTCTTCGGGTTTCGGAATTGAAAAAGAAGAACTTGAACACGATATTTACGATTCTGTCCTCCATGAGTACCCGATAGAAGACATAATCCAAGACACAGACTGCAAAAGTGTGTCTGTTGCACCAGCGACAATTCAATTAGCAGGCGCTGAAATCGAGCTTGTATCGAAAATGGCAAGAGAAGGGTGCCTGAAGAAGGCTTTAGCACCAGTTAAGGATGAATTCGATTACATCATTATTGATTGCCCTCCTTCTTTAGGTCTTCTTACTATTAATGCACTTTGTGCTGCTGATTCCCTATTGATTCCAATTCAATGCGAGTATTACGCGCTTGAGGGAGTTACAAAACTCCTTGAGTCCATGAGAATGGTGCAAAAGAACATCAACCCTGATCTTGAGATTTTTGGCGTTGTTCTTACGATGTTCGATACTCGTACTTCCCTTTCGAAGCAGGTGGAGGACGAAGTCCGTAAGTATTTTGGCAATAAAGTCTTTAAGACGGTTGTTCCTCGTAATGTAAAAATCGCAGAGGCTCCCTCTTACGGAAAACCAATCAGTCTCTATGCGCGCGTTAGTAAGGGTGCTCTTGCATATGGTGCACTTGCGAAAGAGGTGACGAGGCGTGGCTAAGAAAGCATTAGGCAAAGGACTTGGGTCACTAATGGGTACTGCAGAGGCGGAGACCGCAGCGCTCGAGCCTGATTCCACTCTTAAGATTACGCAAATCGTTCCGAACAAAGACCAACCGCGAAAACTGTTCAAAGAGTCGGAGCTTTCTGAGCTCTCTGACTCGATTAAACAAAACGGAATTCTACAGCCCCTTCTTGTTCGAAAGAAGGGAACAAAATATGAGATCGTCGCAGGTGAGCGAAGATATCAAGCAGCAAAACTCGCTGGCCTCGAAGAGGTTCCAGTCATTATCAAAGATATCTCTGATGATGAGGTCTTCAAACTAGCACTCATTGAGAACCTTCAAAGAGCAGACCTGAGTCCTCTTGAAGAGGCTCGGGGTTATAAGCAGCTCATCAAAGAGAGGTCTTTAACTCAGGATGAGGTTGCTAAGCTTGTCTCTAAGTCAAGGTCAGCCGTGACTAACACTTTGAGATTACTTGATCTTCCGGAAGAGGTCCAGCAGTTCGTTGAGGATGGATTGATTACAGCTGGCCATGCCAGAGCTATTCTGGCTGTTCCGAGCCCTGAGGGTCGCATTAAGTTGGCTCAGAAAGTTGTGGATGAGAAACTGTCGGTTCGAGAGACAGAAAACCTTGCCCCACTCTTTTCTGTCAATGAAGAGCCTGTTGTACGAAAGCGCGAGCCTCTTCCGGCTTCCTTTAAGCGAGCAGCGAGAACACTTCGAGTGGCTTTGGACACCAACGTCAAGGTCAAGAATGTACGTGGGAAGAACAAGCTGGAAATCGAGTTTGCTGACGACGAGCAGCTTGCGCACTTGGTAAATCTATTGTCTGGCATGGACGGCGAACTCTAATGAAGATCAAGAACTTCTTGATTGGTTCGATTGTTGTTACAGGAACTGGATATCTACTCTATAGTCGTCTGTTGACAGATAACGCAAAAGCTGAAGTAAAGAAAATGGCGCACTCGGTATATGAGAGCTATAGCCGCATATCAGAGGTTATAGATACAATGACCGGACAAGTCATTCAAGATCCGAACACGCTTCCCAATGTGCAAGTTACTAATCAACAATGGGAAAAGTTAGGTTACTAGAACATAAGTTCTAGAGTAGAGATAAAGAAGAGGCCCGGGGGGGTGATCCCCCCGGGCCTGACGATATAAAGCGTAGAGATCGCTCTAGGAAAGACGCTGCTTGAGCTGACCACAGGCGGCGTCGATGTCGGATCCGCGCGAGTTGCGAATCGTCGCCTCAACACCTACGCGAGAAAGCGCATTGACGAAATCCTCGGCGCGACGTTCGGTAGACGGCTTGAGCTTCGAGCCCGGTACATTGTTGAGCTGGATGATGTTGACGTGCGCAAGGGTATCGCGGCAGAAGTCGCAAAGAGCTTCCATCTCTTCCCTGGTGTCGTTGACGCCGTCGATGAGGGCATACTCGTAGGTCGGTCGGCGTCCGGTGCGGTCAACGTACTCGCCCATGACCGTATAAAGGTTAAGGAGCGAGTACTTCTTTACCCCAGGCATGATCTGGTTGCGGGTCTTCTGAACCGCTGAGTGAAGCGAAACGGCAAGCGTGAACTGCTCGGGCTCGCGGGAGAACTTGCGGATCATCGGAATAACGCCGCAGGTGGAAACGGTAAGGTGGCGAGCGCCGATGCCCGCGCCGTCGGGGTCGTTGAGCTTGCGGAGCGCGGCCAGCGTGTTGTCATAGTTCATGAACGGCTCGCCCTGGCCCATGAAGACGACGCTCGTTACGCGCGTATTGAAGTCGTCGCGAACATGCATAACCTGATCGTAAATCTCCGAAGGGGAAAGCGATCGCGTGAAGCCGGCGCCGCCGGTGGCGCAAAACGCGCAGCCCATAGCACACCCGGCCTGGGTGCTCACGCAAACGGCAAGCTTCTTGCCGGAAGGCATGCCGACGCATTCGACGGTCACTCCGTCGGTCATGCGAAGAAGGTACTTGCGGCTACCGTCCTCGGAAACCTGGCGAGCAACCTCCTCGACCCCGCCGAGGGCAAGGGACTCGGAGAGCTGAGCGCGCAGGGACTTGGGGAGGTTGGTCATGTCGTCGAAGGACTTGGCGTTCTTGTTCCAGATCCAGTCCTCGACTTGTTTCACGCGAAACGTCGGCTGCCCAAGCGACTCCATAAGAGCCGCCAGCTCGCCTTTTGTCATGGTTTTGAGGTCACGGATTTGGTTGGTATTCTTATCATTGTTGATAACAGCCACAGATTCTCCTGTCCTTCGAGTTTTTGTCCTGCGGTGGAGTATCCTCTCAACAGGAAATAAGCCTCAATGCCAGTCGAGTCTAGCAGCTGGTAAGGCCCGCCCGGCTAAGGAGCAGCATGAATACAGAAGAACTCAAGAGCCTGAGGGTCGTCGTGCTTTGCGGCGGCTGGTCGGATGAGCGCGACGTGAGCATCACGTCGGGAAACGAGTGCAGGAAGGCGCTCCTCGAGTGCGGGTTCAAGAAGGTTGACCTTCTGGATATCGCCGAGGACCGCTTTGCCGAGAAGCTCGCGGGCGGGAACTATGACGTCGCCTTCCCGGCGCTCCACGGGCGCTTCGGAGAGGACGGCTGTATTCAGGGCATGCTTGAGGTCATGCACATTCCCTACGCCTTCTCGGGCGTATTTGCCTCTGCGGTCGCCACGCAGAAAGAGGCCGCAAAGGTGCTCTACGCCAAGGCCGGTATCCGCACGCCTCGCGGCGTCGACCTCCCCGCGGGCGCCAAGCTTACCCAGGAGCAGAAGGACGCCCTGGTGAGCAAGCTCGGCCTGCCCCTCTTTGTAAAGCCATCCGGCAACGGCAGCAGCTTCGGCATCACGCGCGTGACCGAGAGCTCCAAGCTCCAGGAGGCCGTCGATCTCGCGGGTTCCGAGGGCGAGCGCGTGCTCATCGAGGAGTGCGTCGTGGGAACCGAGATCACGGTGCCCGTGATCGGGAACGCCGACCCGCACGCCCTGCCCATCGTCGAGATCGTGACCGGCGCCGACTTCTACGACGTGAAGGTCAAGTACGAGCCGGCTGAGCTGCACCACGTCATCCCCGCGCGCCTCGCGCCGGCGGTGTACGCGAAGGCCCAGGACGCCGCGGTCGCGGCCCACAAGGCGCTCGGGTGCGCCGGGTGCTCCCGCAGCGACTTCATCGTGACCCAGATGGGCGAGCCGGTGATTCTAGAGACCAACACCATCCCCGGCATGACCCCGGCGAGCCTTCTTCCGGACTCCGCGCGCCACGGCGGAATCGAGTTCCCGGAGCTCTGCGCTAAATTTATCGAGCTCGCGGTCGAGGGGCGCGCGTCAAAGGTAGAGTAGACGTGCGTGCCTAAGGCCAAAACCAAAACAAGATAAGGAACAGGATGCCCCAAGAGAACGACCGCGCGGCCACCCATGAGATGAGCCTCGAAGACCTGATTTTGCCCGGTACCCCAAAGAGCGTGGCAGAAGCCTACCGAAGCCTCGCGGAAAGGGCAAGAACTGCGAGGTTCAGCCTGCTCGAGGAAGATGTGGTGGTGCTCGACACCGAGACGACGGGGCTCTCGTTCAAGGACTGCGAGCTCATCGAGATAAGCGCGGCCCGCCTGAGCGGGCGCGAGGTCGTCGAGAGGTTCGAGACGTTCGTGGACCCGGGGCGCCAGATCCCGCCCGAGATCCAGAAGCTCACCGGCATCTCGCAGATCGACGTCGCCGGCGCGCCCTCGCCCAAGGAGGCCGTGGCCGCGCTCGCCGAGTTCGTCGGCGGAGCCCCGGTGCTCGCCCACAACGCGACCTTTGACCGGACCTTCGTGGAGGCGGTCCCGGGAGGGGCGAACGTCTCTGACACTTGGATCGACACCCTGTCGCTCTCGCGCATCGCGCTCCCGCGTCTTTCTTCGCACCGCCTGGCGGACATGGCGTCGGCGTTCGGGTGCGCGGCGGTTACGCACAACTCGAGCGACGACGTCGACGCACTCTGCGGCATGTGGAGAATCATCCTCTGCGCGCTCACCGACCTGCCCGCAGGGCTTTTGGGGTATCTGTCGAGGATGCACGAGGAGGTCGACTGGGCATTCCGCCCCGTGCTGTCGGGTCTCGCGCTCGCGGACGAGGGGGTGCGTTTCTCGCTGCCCGCTGTTCGCGCGAGGATTGTCGCGGCGCAGCAGGGCCACGTGCGTGAGGACGCGCAGGAGCTCGATCGCCCCATGCAAGCGCCCAGCTGCGAAGAGGTGACCAATGAGCTTTCGGCCGAAGGCGTCGCCGGCAGGATGTACGACCACCTCGAGCGCAGGCCTGAGCAAGAAGAGATGGCACGCGAGATAGCCCGCGCCCTCGCGACCTCGACCCACCGCTCCATCGAGGCGGGCACCGGCGTCGGCAAGTCACTCGCCTACCTGCTGCCCATGGCGCTGTTTGCCCAAAGAAACAACGTAACCGTGGGCGTCGCGACGAAAACCAACGCGCTCACCGACCAGCTCGTCTCGCACGAGTTGCCGGCGCTGGCCGAGGCGCTGCCCGGCGGGCTCGAGTTCCACAGCCTGAAGGGCTACGACCATTACCCCTGCCTGCACCGCATGGACCGGGCGGCGCGCGAGGACCTCCCCATTGCCGCGGGAAAGAAGGACGGCCGCTCCGACAACGCCGTGGGCGCGGACATGCTCACGGCGATTGCGGTGTGCTACGCGTACGCCTGCCAGTCTCCTGACGGCGACCTCGACGCGCTGGGCATCCGTTGGCGCTACGTGCCGCGCTCCATGCTCACCACGACCTCCGGCGAGTGCCTGCGCTCGCGCTGCCCGTACTATCCCAATCTGTGTCTGCTGCACGGCGCCCGCCGACGCGCCGCCTGCGGCGATGTCGTGGTGACGAACCACTCTCTGCTTCTGCGCGATGTCGATGCCGACGGCAATATCCTTCCCCCGATTCGCCACTGGGTGGTGGACGAGGCCCACGCCTTCGAGTCCGAGGCCCGGCGCCAGTGGGCCGTCGAGGTCTCTGGCGAGGAGGCGCGCATCGCTTTCGAGCTGCTCGGCGGAACAAAGACGGGCGTGCTGCGCACCTTGCTCGCCTCCTGTGCGCACCTCGAGAACTCGACGTTGGTGTGTGGGCTTCTTACCAAGGCTGCGGCAACGGTCGCGCGGGCGTCGATTGCCTGCGCCGACCTCTTTGAGGCGGTCCACGGCCTGGCGGCGTCCGCCCGCGGAGGGGATACCGGCTACGACGTGAGTACGTTGTGGATCGACGAGGCCCTGCGCGGTGGCGAGCCGTGGGGCGAGGTCGCGGCTGCCGGCACTCGGGTGGCTGACGTGCTGGCCGAGGCGGTCAAGCAGCTCAAGGAGGCCGCTGCCGCCCTGCGCGAGACGGATGCCCGCCTGGCCGCCGACCTCGGCGAATCCACGAGGTTCCTCTCCGAGCTTCTTGCCGGCGTGAAGCTGATCTGCGTCGAGCCCGACCCCGCCTATGTGTACTCCGCGCAGGTGAGCCGCTCGCGCAAGCGCGCCAACATGGAGAAGCTCTGCGCCGAGAAGCTCGACGTGGGCGCGGACCTCTCGGAGCGCTGGCTGCCCGAGATGGACACCGTGGTCTTCACCTCGGCGACCATCGCGGTCGGCGAGAGCTTCGAGCACTTCGACGCGGGCGTCGGGCTCGACCGGGCGGGCGCGGGCAAGCACCGCGACCTGCGGCTCGACTCGAGCTTCGACTTCGACCGCAACATGAGTGTCGTCGTGGCAAAGGACATGCCCGCCCCCGGCGAGCGCGGCTACATCGACGCCCTCGTGGATCTGCTCTTTGACGTCCACGTGGCCATGGGCGGCGGTGTGCTCACGCTCTTCACGAACCGCCGCGACATGGAGCGCGTCTACGCCGAGCTCTCCGGCCGCCTCTCCCGGGAGGGGCTCGAGCTGGAGCAGCAGGGCAAGGGCGCCTCGGCGCGCCGCCTGCGCGACCGCTTCATTGCCGAGAAGGACCTTTCGCTGCTCGCGCTCAAGTCGTTCTGGGAAGGCTTCGACGCCGCCGGAGAGACGCTGCGCTGCGTCGTGATACCCAAGCTGCCCTTTGCGAGCCCCAACGACCCTCTTGTCCGCGAGCGCGAAGCACGCGACCAGCGCGCCTGGTGGAAGTACTCCCTGCCGGAGGCCGTGATTTCGGTCAAGCAGGCCGCCGGCCGCCTTATTCGCAGCTCGAGCGACACGGGCGTGCTCGTGCTCGCCGACTCGCGTCTGGTGACCAAGCGCTATGGCAGGCAGTTCATCCAATCATTGCCGAGCAAGAACGTCCAGACGATGGACCGCGCGGGAATCGGGCGCTTTATCAAGCTCTGGCGCTCCTCTCGGAGCAAGTAGGAGAATCCTAGATGCCGCGGATGGCGAGGAAGCCATCCGCGGCATTTGTGACACTCTAAGTGCAGGTTCTGAGCGGGAAGAAAAACCCCGCCCCCGCCGCGTATAATTAAAGCTTGCATGCAGCGCAATCCCGAGGAGGAACGTTTCGTGGCACAGACCGCAGAAAAGCCGCTCGTCGGCATCATCATGGGTTCAAAGTCCGATATGCCGACCATGGAGGCCTGCACGGCCCAGCTCGATGAGCTGGGAGTGCCGTATGAGCTCGTCATCGCGAGCGCCCACCGCAACCCCGAGAAGGTCCACGAATGGGCGAGCTCCGCGGCCGACCGCGGCCTCAAAGTGATCATCGCCGCCGCCGGTAAGGCCGCCCACCTCGGCGGCGTCGTGGCCGCCTTCACCCCGCTGCCCATCGTCGGCGTCCCGATGAAGACCTCCGACCTCGGCGGCATGGACTCGCTGCTCTCGATGGTCCAGATGCCCTCTGGCGTGCCTGTGGCCTGCGTCGCCATCAACGGCGCAAAGAACGCGGCCATCTTTGCCACCCAGATCCTCGGCGCCACCATGCCCGAGTACCGCCAAGTCATCGTCGATTTCAAGCAGAAGATGGCCGAGGCCTAGTCAATGGCTAAGCACTTCAGCCAAGAAGGAGCGGCCTCCCAGGCCCAGATGCCCATCCCGCGCCCGACGCGCGGCGGCGACGAGTCCTACCACGCGCCCGCGGGCAACGCCTATGCCCGCGCCAGCTCCCGCGCGGTCGGGTACCAGAGCGTCGTTACGTCTGGTCGCGGGGCGTCTGGCGGGCGCCGCGGCGGATACGTCGATTCCGACCCCTATGACGTCAGGGGCGATCGCGACCCGAAACGCCGCCGCGCGCGTGTGGTCTCGCGTGTTCTTCTTGCCATTGGGCTTTGCCTCTTGATCGCCGCGGCGGGGATGTTCCTGCACAACCAGTACGAGTACCATGAGCAGGACGTCATAAACGAGAAGCTCGCGGCCTACGCGACCGTGGACAACACCGGATCGTCCGCCCCTAAGGTCGATTGGGCGGCGCTGAAGGCCGTGAACCAGCAGGTCGTCGGTTGGATCCAGATTCCCGGCACCAACGTCAACTACCCTGTTTACCAGGGAGCCGACAACGATGCCTACCTGCACACCAACGCGGAGGGCAACTACTCGCTCGGCGGGCAGATCTTCCTCGACGCGGAAAACACCGCCCCCGGCATGGTGGATGCGCAGACCATCATCTACGGTCACCACCTGCGCAACGGATCGATGTTCAAGGCCGTCTCCGATATGGAGAGCCAGGGCATGTTCGACTCGGTCGACACCGTTTGGTACGTGACCGAGCAGGCGACCTATGAGCTGCAGCCCCTGCTCGCCTATAAGACCGACGGCGACGACGAGAACGTCAGGTGCTTCTCGTTTGAGTCGACCGACGCGTTCCACAGCTATCTTTCCGCGCTCGCCGCCAAGGCGAGCGCCAAGGCCGCCGACGCGGATGCGCAGATAGCGGCCGCAAACAACGTGCTCTCGCTGTGTACCTGCAGCTATACAGGAAACGAGACGGGCCGAGTCGTGCTCGTCTGCGTGCCCAAGGCGACGACGGCCCAAGAGTAGCCGCGCGCCACCGACGCTCGAGAGAGGAAGAGGACTTCGTGTCAGAGAAGCTCGATCATCTAGGTAGTTCCGCGCCCGAGCAGCAAGACGACAAGCTCCATGAGGAGTGCGGCGTCTTTGGCATATGGGCTCCGGGCCACGACGTGGCCCGCATGACCTATTTCGCGCTGCACTCGCTGCAGCACCGCGGCCAGGACTCGTCCGGCATCGCGGTCGGCGACGGCAAGACGGTCCTTGTGCGCAAGGACCTCGGCCTCGTCACGCAGGTCTTTACCGACGCCGACCTCGCGGCCATGCCCGGCAAGGTCGCCTGCGGCCACTGCCGCTACGGCACCGCCGGCGCCAAGGGCTGGGAGTCCGCGCAGCCGCACCTCTCGATGATCAACGACGTGATCATCGCGCTGGCGCACAACGGCACCCTCGTCAACTTCGACAGCCTGCGTCACGAGCTCATCGAGATGGGCGTCCCGTTCCGCTCCAACACCGACTCCGAGGTGGCGGCCAAGCTCATCGGCTTCTTTACCCAGCGCGGCCACAGCCTGCGCACGGGCATCGCGCACACTATGCGCATGCTCGAGGGCGGCTACGCCATGGTGCTCGTCCGCGACAACGCCATGTACGCCTTCCGCGACCCGCACGGCATCCGACCGCTCGTCCTGGGGCGCCTTTCCGGCGACGCCGGTTGGGTCGTCGCCAGCGAGACCTGCGCGCTTGACACCGTGGGCGCCGAGTACGTGCGCGAGGTCGAGCCCGGCGAGATCATCCGCATCTCGGACGACGGTCTCTCTTCCCAGATGGGGTGCCGCCCGCGTGCCCTTACCAACTGCATCTTCGAGCACGTGTACTTCTCGCGCCCGGACTCCGTCAAGGACGGCATGTCCATCTACCGCGTGCGTCACAACATGGGCCGCGTCCTTGCCCGCGAGACCCCGGTCGAGGCAGACCTCGTCATCGGCGTGCCCGACTCCGGCTGCCCGGCGGCCGAGGGCTATGCCAAGGAGTCCGGCATCCCGTACGGCACGGGCCTCATCAAGAATCGCTACATCGCCCGCACTTTCATCGCCCCTACCCAGGAGCTCCGCGAGCGTGGCGTGCGCCTCAAGCTCAATGCCCTCTCCGACGTCGTGGCCGGCAAGCGCCTGGTCATGGTCGACGACTCGATTGTGCGCGGCACCACGTCCAACCAAATCGTCCAGCTCCTGCGCGATGCCGGCGCCACCGAGGTCCACGTCCGCAGTGCTTCCCCCATGGTCAAGTGGCCCTGCTTCTATGGCATCGACACGGCTGACCAGGACCAGCTTATCGCCGCGAACATGACCCTCGAGCAGATCCGCGACCACATCGGCGCGGACTCCGTCGGGTTTCTCTCGATCGAGGGCCTTATGGAGTGCGTCCCCGAGGTCGGCTACTGCAAGGCCTGCTTCGACGGCAACTACCCGGTCGAGATCCCCAAGTCGTTCTACGAGGAGAAGTTCCTCCCCGGTTACACGCCCAACAACCTTGAGGCCGCCAGCGACCTCTCGAAGATGCACCCCGAGGACGTCCTCGAGATGGCAGACAAGGAGAACTAACATGTCCGACGCTCAGCAGACCAAGCACGTTACCTACGCCGACGCCGGCGTGGACGTCGACGAGGGCGCCCGCGCGGTCGACGCCATCAAGGGCGCCGTCAAGGCCACCAACCGCCCCGAGGTCATCGGCGGGCTCGGCGGCTTCGGCTCCTGCTTCTCGATGAAGGGCTTTAAGGACATGGAGGACCCCATCCTCGTGTCCGGCACCGACGGCGTCGGCACCAAGCTCGCCATCGCCCAGCTGCTCGACCGCCACGACACGGTGGGCGAGGACCTCGTGGCCATGTGCGTCGACGATGTGGTGCCCATCGGCGCCGAGCCGCTCTTTTTCCTTGATTACGTGGCCATCGGAAAGCTCCGCGCCGAGCATGTGGCGGAGATCGTCAAGGGCATCGCCGAGGGCTGCAAGAAATCCGGCTGCGCCCTCGTGGGCGGCGAGATGGCCGAGCACCCCGGTGTCATGAACCCCGACGACTATGACCTGGCCGGCTTCGTGGTGGGCGTCGTCGACCGCCCGAAGATGATCGGCCCCGACAAGGTCAAGGCCGGCGACGTCATCCTCGGTCTGCCGTCCTCCGGCATCCACTCCAACGGCTACTCCCTCGTGCGCAAGGTCGCCATCGAGGGCAAGTCCGTCGAGGAGCTCAACGAGCCGCTGGATGAGCTCAGCGGCGAGAGCCTGGCCGACGCCGTCCTGCGCCCGACCACCATCTACGCCGGCGGCCTCGTGGCCGCCCTCAAGGCCGGGGCCCCCATCCACGCGATGGCGCACATCACCGGCGGCGGCATCACCGAGAACCTCAACCGTGCGCTGCCCGCCGACGTCGACGCGCTCGTGTACCGAGGCGGCGAGGAAGGCCCCGCCTGGCCGATGCCCCCCGTCATCCCGTACATGGTCAAGGCCGCCGGGCTTACCCTGGACGAGGCGTACAAGACCTTCAACATGGGCGTCGGCATGAGCATCATCTGCGCCCCTGAGGACCAGGCCGAGGTCGAGGCCAAGCTCCGCGAGCAGGGCTTCGAGCCCTTCGTCATGGGCGAGTGCGTTCCGGGCGAGGGCAAGGTGACCTATCGATGAGCCATTGGAGCTGCGAGGGCGGCGTTTGCCGCCTCGCCGAGGATGACGAGGCGGCGCCGCTGAAGATCGGCGTTCTCGTCTCCGGCAGCGGGACCAACCTGCAGGCCATCATCGACCGTATCGCCGACGGCTCGCTCAACGCCGAGGTTGCGCTCGTGGTGTCGAGCCGTCCGGGCGTGCGCGGCATCGAGCGCGCGCAGGCCGCCGGCCTTCCGGTGCTCGTTATGGAGAAGTCCGAGTACGCCGAGCCTGAGGCCGCCGACGCAAAGATTGCCTCCGCCCTCAAGGAGGCGGGCTGCGAGTACGTGATCATGGCGGGGTACATGCGCATGGTCAGAAAGCCGCTGCTCGATGCGTACCCCGGCCGCATCGTCAACCTGCACCCGGCACTTCTTCCCAGCTTCAAGGGCGCGCACGCCATTCAGGACGCCTTCGACTACGGCGTCAAGGTCACGGGCGTGACGGTTCACTTCGCCGACGACAAGTACGACTGCGGCCCCATCATCGCGCAGCGTGCGCTGCCGGTGGAGGAGGACTGGGACGTCGATACCCTCGAGGAGCACATCCACGCCATTGAGCACGAGCTGTATCCCGAGGTCGTGGGCTGGCTCGCCGCCGGCCGCGTGCACCTGCGCGATGACGGCCGTGTGGACGTAGACCCTAAGTAGGCTCATCGCAATCTAGGCTCAAATCGCAGAGATTGTATTCAGCCGCCCGGCCGATTCTACGTTGTTTGCGAAGAAATGGTCGGGCGGCTTATTGCTAATGATTGAAGTTGTACCCATGATGTACAGTACAAAAACTGTACAACTTGCTCCGGGTGTTATCTGGTGACAATCGATGGCTAAAGACGATTCTTCGTCGTTGGACAAAACACAGGATCGGCCGCTCTATTTGCAGTTGGCGGACAAGATCAGAAACGAGATCGACCTGAAGGAATGGGCGGTTGGCTCGCGCATCCCGTCCGAGAACGAGATCGTCTCCTTGTGCCAGGTGTCTCGTGGCACGGTCCGCAAGGCCATCAAGCAGCTTGTGTCCGAGGGTCTTTTGGTCCAAAAGCACGGAAGCGGCACGTACGTGGCGGACGCGGACATCACGCACCCGGCGGGGACCAGGCCGCTTTCGTTCGCGGCGTCCCTTGCGCAGCAGGGCAAGCAGTTCAAGACCCGCGTCGTCGAGATGCGTGTCGTGCCGGCGTCCCTCGACGTTGCGGATGAGCTCGGCTTGAACGAAGGCGACAAGACCATGCTGCTGCGCCGCGTGCGCACGGTGGAGGGAAACCCGGTCCTTTGCCAGGAAAGCTGGTCGAATCTAGTGGCGTGTCCTGGCCTTGAGGACGTGGACTTCACCAAGGTGTCGATGTTCGACGCCGTCGAGCAGTGCTCGGGCGGCAGGATCTACCGTTCCGACATGCGCTACACCGCCCGCGTCGCGGGGCATGACCACGCGGAGCTTTTGGGCTGCGAGGACAACGCCGCGGTACTTGTTCTCGAACAGAACATCCGATTGGAGGACGGTCGCTCAATTGAGTGGTCTACAACGTGGCTGACTCCAGGACAGGCAATTGTAAGTACCGCATATCAGTTCTGAGCGCATGAGATAGGTATTTATATAGAAATGAATCGACTGTCGTTGTCGATTCCGAAGGGAGAAATAGATGAAAAAGCTCGTAGTCGCATGCGGTTCTGGCGTTGCTACTTCCACGGCGGTCGCCTCTAAGATTAAGGACCTTCTTGACGCCAACGGCCTGGCTGGAACTTACCACATTGTGCAGTGCTCCATTGCGGAGGCTCCCTCTCAGTGTTCCGATGCTGTGTTGCTCGTCGCCACTACGATTGCGCCGGCGGATTTGAATTGTCAGTTTGTGAGCGGTCTGCCGTTCCTTACGGGCATGGGTCGCGCTGCGGCGGAACAGCAAATCGTTGACATCATGTCGAGATAGCTACTCCTCCACCGGCATAAGGGGCTGCGGCCGTGGAAAAACGGCTTGTGTAGGAAAGAGAGAGACATTGGACGCAATCGTTGCATTCTTCTCGGGGGTATCGAGTCTGGGAGTTTCTGTCGTCATGCCCATCGTGCTGACGATTCTGGGCGTTTTATTCGGCGCTGGGTTTGGCAAGAGTCTTAAGGCTGGCCTCACCGTTGGAGTCGGTTTTATCGGCTTGAATCTCGTGATCAACCAACTCATGGGCACCGACCTTGCAGCAGGAGTAACCGCCATGGTCGAGCGCTTCGGCCTTGAGCTGAGCGTCTTGGATGTTGGCTGGCCCGCCGCCTCCGCAATTGCGATGGGTTCTATTGTGGGAACCATCATCATCCCCCTAGGTCTTCTGGTGAACATCGTCATGCTGTTGACCAACACCACGCAAACCGCTGACGTCGATATTTGGAACTACTGGCACTTCGCCTTCACCGGAGCCCTTGTCGCCATCGTCACCGATAACGTTGCCTTCGGCATTGCGGCCGCCATCATCAATGAGGTAATCGTCTTGATCGTGGGCGATGTAACAGCCCCACTGGTGGAGAAGTCGCTAGGACTCCCCGGCGTCTCTATTCCCCACGGCCTTGCCGGTGCGTATGCGCCCATTGCGTATGCGGTGAATTGGATTATCGATAGGGTTCCCTGTCTGAATAGGATCGATATCAATGTCCGCACTATGCAAAAGAAGTTTGGTGTCTTTGGTGAGCCAATTCTTCTTGGTTCCATCATCGGCCTTTTAATCGGGCTTCTTGCCGGCTACGGGCTGCTGCCGGCGACTGCCGCTGACGGCAGCACCACCCCTTCCGTTCTTTCCATCGCCGTGCTCATGGGCGCTGTTATGGTGCTGATTCCAAAGATGGCTGCCCTGCTGATGGAAGGCCTCATGCCCGTCTCCGATGCGGCGTCCGCCTTCATTCAGAAGCGCTTCCAGAACCGCGGCAAGATTTATATCGGCCTCGACGCGGCCGTCGGCACCGGCCATCCCGTGACGCTGACCATGGCACTGATTCTAGTCCCGGTCTCCATTTTCCTTGCCTTTGTCCTTCCCGGAAACAAGATGGTTCCGTTGGCTGACCTGGCGGTAATTCCTTATATGCTCGTCCTGGTCACCCCGATTGTTCACGAGAACGGCTTCCGTGGCCTTTTGACCGGCATCGTGGTTTTGGCCGTCGGCTTCTACATCGCCACCGATTTGTCTCCGCTCATTACCAGTGCGGCGGCGAATGTTGGCTTCGATATGGGCGGAGCTGCCGCGATTTCGTCGATTTGCGACGGCGCCAACCCGCTTACTTGGATCATCACCCGCAGTGCGGACGTCCTTGGTCCTCTTGGCCTTGGTATCTGCGCTGCCGCTGCAGTCGCATTGGCGATCTGGAATCGCCAGCGTATCCTCAAGGAGGCTGCGCAAATGCACGACGTTGACGCAGCTGCCGCCAAGGATGCGCAGTAGGCCAAGTCTATAGCCCCACGGTCAGGGCAAGGGATGGGCGCCGACTGTGGAGGGTCCGTATCGAGCAAGATGCGGGCCCTTCTTCTTTGGGGTCAAGATGCCATCCTTCTAAGGACGACAGTTGAAGGAAGAGCGGAAACAACAGGAGGATAAAGGATGCCTGCAATCGATACCAGCCTGCTCAAGCCTGAGCTCGTCTTCTTTGACTTCGAGGCCGCCGATCGCCTCGACTTTTTCAAGAAGCTCGGCGAGAAGCTCAAGGAGGGCGGCTACGTCAAGGATTCCTGGCTCGACGCTATCCTTGAGCGCGAGAAGAACTATCCGACCGGGCTCGAGTGCGCCTCGATCTCGGTGGCGCTTCCGCATGTGGACCCCAAGAACCTCATCAAGCCCTACATCGCGATCATCAAGCCGAAGGAGCCGATCGAGTTCGACGGCATGGCCGATACTGGCCTCGTCAACGCGCAGCTCATCGTGAACCTCGGGCTTCTTGCTCACGAGGGGGGCCAGGTCGCGATGCTCCAGGCGTTTTTGGGCATCTTCATCGACGACGCGGCGTCCGCGGACATCATGTCCCAGACCACGCCGGAAGGTATGATTGAGACCGTGGTCAAGTACTGCGGGCAGTAGAGCTCGTAAAGAGTGCCAAAGCCGCCGCCGGGCACCTTCGGGTAGCCGGCGGCATTTTGTTGGCGGGTTGGCGCGGCGTGCCTAGACGCGGCGGATTTCGTGGATGCCCGCCTCCAGAAGCACCTCGACGTCCTCGTCGGTGGCGCCTGTGTCAGTGATCAGCAGGTTGACACGGCTGAGGTCGGCATAGCTGAAACCTGCGCTGATGCCGAGCTTGCGCGAATCGGCAAGAAGGACCATGCGCTCGCTGCGCTCTACCATGAGGGAGTTGACGATGGCCTCCTGCTGTGTGGTCGACGTGATGCCGCCGGTGAGGCTGATGCCGGCGCAGCCGACGAAGCAGGTGCTCGCAGCGACGCTGCGGATGTTCGAGAGCGCGAACTCCCCGGAAAGAACCCCGCGTGGCGGACGCACCTCGCCGCCGGTTACGAGCACCATGCCGCCCTCGGGAGTGGGGAGGTCCTGTCCATGAAGGCTATTGGTGACCACCGTGACGCCGTGGGCGTCCAAGTATTTGATGGCTCCGAGCGCAGTTGAGCTGGTGTTGACAAACAGCAGCTCCCGGTCGGTCACGAGCGCCGCCGCCGCTTGGGCTATGCGTGACTTTGCATCCTCGAAAGGATCGGCGGCAGCCCCCTGCCCATCGGCGGCGCCTTCGGAAAGAAGCGCCTCGCCGTAGCGGCGCGTGACCTGCCCTCGTGCCTCGAGCTCGTCGAGATCGCGGCGAACCGTCAACGAGCTGATGCCCAGTTTCTCGGAGAGCTCGGCCACGCTGACGCGGCCTTTCTCCCGAAGTAGATTGAGTATGGTCTGGCGCCGCTGCTCCACGAAGCCGCGGCTCTTTTTGTCTGCCATGGGACCTGCCTTGATTAGAGCTCTTGTTCATAAGTATAGGGAACATAAACTGAGCTGGTCGTTCAATCGTTGAACGATTTGGATTATTCGATAGTCACACCTTAGCAGAAACGAACAATGTGATTGTTCTACCTATTTCTTTACAACCGTCTACCGTGAAAAACCTACCGTTCACGTCGATTCTATCCAAAACGAACATTTAAGATGAACAGTTAAGCTATAACAGAGCCAGTAAGACGTTCGTAACGTTCGAACACTATGAACGGTGATATCGTAATTGATCATGGCATCGAGGAAAGGAGAGGTCCCGGATGCTTTTGAAGGAAATCGCCGAGAAGAAGCGTTATGCCTTCGTCGAGGGGCAACTGGATTGGAGGGAAGCACTTCGTCAGTGTTGCAAGCCTTTGGAGGCTGAGGGCCTTGTTGAGCCCGTCTACGCTGATGTGATCATCGAGAACGTTGAGAAAAATGGTCCCTACATCGTTTTGGTTCCAGGCGTCGCGATGCCCCACACTACCGAGAACGCCCAGGGTTGCAATGGTACCGGCATCGGATTCATGCGCAGTGCCGAGTCCGTGCACTTCGATGAGGAGAACCCGACGCCCGACACCGACGCGCAGATCTTCTTTACCCTGTGCTCCACCAACCAGGACGAACACTTCAAAAACATGCAACGCCTGATGGCGGTCCTCACTAATGAGGAGGCCGTCGAGAAGCTCAAGGCGGCGACCTCGCCCGAGGATCTCCTCGAGATTGACGCCATGGTCGGAGACGAATAGGCGCGATCGACTAACTACTATCGGGGTTGCCACGGGGCATCTCCGCAAAGGAATGAAAGGAAGCACATGGACGTCTTAATGGGCATTTGGACGTGGATCGTCAACAACATCCTCACCCAGCCCGCCTACTTTATCGGCTTGATCGTCGTCCTCGGCTATGCACTCATGAAGAAGCCTTGGTACGACATCCTCGCCGGCTTTATCAAGGCAGTCATCGGCTACCAGATACTTATGGTCGGTTCCTCGGGCCTCACCAGCGCCTTCCGCCCGGTCCTCGTCGGCCTGCAGACTCGCTTTAATATGAACGCCTGCGTCATCGACCCGTACTTCGGCCAGAACGCCGTTCAGGCTGCCATGGAGGACACCAGCTCCGCTGCACTGTCCTTCATCTCTGGTAAGTCCTTCTCGCTCGTCATGTTCCTGCTGCTTTTCGCCTTCATTCTGAACATCGTGCTCGTGGCTTTCCGCAAGGTCACCAAGTGCCGCGCGCTCTTTACCACGGGCCACGTTCAGGTTCAGCAGTCCGCCCTAGCGTTCTTCCTGATTCTCTTTGCGTTTCCCGCCCTTAAAGACCAGGACTGGGCCGTCCTCGCGATCATGACCGTTCTTCTTGGCCTTTACTGGGCCGTTGGCTCCAACCTCTGCATCCGTCCTTCCCAGGAGCTCACTGACGGCGCCGGCCTCACCATCGCTCACCAGCAGATGTTCGGCGTCTATCTCGCTTCCAAGGCCGCCGACTGGATGAACAAGCACTCAAAGAAGGAGTCCAAGAACGTAGACGACATCAAGCTCCCCGGCTTCCTGAAGATCTTCAACGAGAACCTCGTCGCCACTGCTATCCTCATGACCGCGTTCTTCGGCACTATCCTCGTTATCCTCGGCCGCGACTTCCTCGTCGAGCAGAAGTTCATGAAGGAGTCTCAGGACTTCTTTATGTACATCCTGACGACTTCCTTCGAGTTCGCCGTGTACCTCTCGATTCTTCAGCTCGGCGTCCGAACCTTCGTCACTGAGCTCACCAACTCCTTCCAGGGCATCTCCTCCAAGCTCCTCAAGGGCTCCGTCCCCGGCGTCGACTGCGCCGTCACCTTCGGCTTCGGCGCTCCCAACGCCGTTACCATCGGCTTCCTCTTTGGTGCTCTTGGCCAGTTCCTCGCCATCGGCATTCTGCTGCTGCTCAAGTCCCCCGTCGTTATCATGGCCGGCTTCGTGCCCCTGTTCTTCGACAACGCCGTTATCGGCGTGTACGCCAACGACAAGGGTGGTCTGCGCGCCTGCTGCGTTCTGCCGTTCGTCTCCGGTCTTATCCAGGTCTTCGGCTCCGCGTTCATCGCCGGCATGACGGGTCTGGCCGCCTACGGTGGATACATTGGCATGTGGGACTGGGCGGCCGTCTGGCCGATCATGACCGTGATCATGAAGTACCTCGGCGTCTTCGGCATCGTCATCTGTGCCGCCGCGCTCATCGCGATCCCGCAGATCCAGTACCGCAAGCACAAGGAGACCTACTTCCTTGAGGTCGAGGATTGGCAGAAGTGCAAGGAGATGCGCGCCAACGGCACCAAGTAGCCATGCTGCCCAAGACCCCATGTGTTATTAGAGCCACCAGAAAGTTACTTACCAGCTCTAAGGGGCGGTCGGACCGCCGGTCGCCCCTTCTGTAAAAAGAAGCCCGGGAAGCCCGGGGCGGAACCCGGCACGGCCGGGTGGAAACGGAGAGAACAATGAACGCTAGGATCCTCGTCGCCTGCGCGAACGGTGCCGGCACTTCCCTCATGATGAAGATGACCGCCGAGCGCGTGACCAAGAAGCTCGGCATGGGCGTCGCCGACATTCACCACTGTGCGCTGTCCGAGGGCGTCTCGGTCGCCCGTCAGTACGACATCGTGTTCAGCCCCCTCAACTTCGTGAACATGTACGACGCCGCGGAGAAGGCCGGCGTGACCGTCATCGGCCTGCGTAATGTGCTGTCCGACGCCGAGATGGAGCAGCACCTTGTTGAGACCGGCGCTGCCGAGAAGTTCAAGGCTTAGTTTTTCAGGCTTCTTTCCAAGGGTACTTGCCGAAAAAGCGCGGCAAGCCAACGTCACCTGATCGATTCCAAAGGGATAAGGCACACACGATGAACTATTCCAAGAAGGTAGTCGCCGAGATGAACCTGGCCTATGCCATCGGCACCTTCGACGGCGCCGATGCCAAGAGCTTCCTCGTCGGTGTCGAGAAGCAGGGTCCCATTCGCCGCTTCGCCCTCGACGGCGAGCCGATGGAGACTGTGTCCGAGGGTCCCGGCGGCGTTATGACCATCACGCAGGTCCCTGGACGCGACGACCAGTTCATGGCCACCTGCGAGTTCTTCTCGCCCAACTTCGGTGGAGACACCGCGCACATCCGCACCTATACCCGCGCCGCGGACGGCTCCTGGAGCTCCAACAAGCTCTGCGACCTTCCTTACGTCCACCGCTTTGGCCTACTCAAGGGTGCCGACGGCACGACTTGGGTGATTGCCTGCACCATCAAGGGCGCCTGCCGCCGCATCAAGAACGATTGGCAGACCCCCGGCGCCGTGTGGGCGGGTCGCCTCGACGAGGACGGCGAGGCATACGGCGACGATCGCCAGCTTCCGCTCGTTTGCCTGGCTGCCGGCCAGGTCCAAAACCACGGATTCTGGTACGCGCCCGATCGCAGCTACGCGCTCGTCTCGACGGCCGCCGGTGTGTTTCGCTACGTGCCGCCCGCGTCGGCCGACGGCGAGTGGGACGTCAAATGCCTCATTGTCAACCCGACGAGCGACATCTGCGTGGGCGATTTCGACGGCGACGGCGTCGAGGAGATCCTGACCATCTCCAAGTTCCATGGCGACACGCTCTCCGTCTGGCACGCGACCGACGACGAGGATGTCTACACCTGCGTCTGGACCGACCCCGAGCGCCGCAACTTCCTGCACGCCATCTGGTCGGGCGAGCTCGCCGGCAAGCCCTGCGCCGTAGTGGGCAACCGCAAGGACGGTCGCGATCTATTGCGCGTCCACTTTGCCGACGGCGAGTACGCGGTCGAGCGGATTGATCACGACCGCGGCCCGGCTAACTGCTGGGTTATCGATGACGGCGAAGAGCAGCGAATCATCGCTGCCAACCGCGAGACCAACGAGGTCGCCCTCTATACCGTTTCCGAGTAGCACGTATTCAAGGCGGCAAGTACTTCTTGCCGTGCACGATAACCAGGAGGTATCCAAATGTCTGCTATCGACGAGGTCACCCGCGAGAAGTGGATCATGAACACGTTCCCCGAGTGGGGTACCTGGCTCAACGAGGACATGGAGGCGGCCAAGCCGGCCCCCGGCACCGTCGAGATGTGGTGGCTCGGCTGCACCGGCATCTACATGAAGACCCCGGGCAACACCGCCATCACCATCGACCTGTGGACCGGCAATGGCAAGCGTACCCATGGCGACGGCAAGATGAAGGTCGGTCACCAGATGGCCAACATGGCCGGCTGCCGCGCCATGCAGCCCAACCTGCGCAACATCCCCTACGTCTTCGATCCCTTCGCGATCAAGCATGTTGACGCGGTGCTGGCCACCCACTATCACCAGGACCACATGTCCAAGGAGTTCGCCGCCCACGTGATCCAGTCCGGCATGACCACCACCGACGCCGCCGGCAACGAGATTCCCGTCCCGTTCATCGGCCCAAAGAAGTCCGTTGAGTTCTGGCGCAAGTGGGGCGTGCCCGCCGAGCGCTGCATCACCGTCAAGCCCGGCGACGTCATCAAGGTCGGCGACATCGAGATCGTTTGCATGGACTCCTTCGACCGCACCTGCATCACCACGACCGACTCCACCGGCCCCGACCGCGAGGACCTTTGGGGCAAGTGCCCGATGGATATGGACGAGAAGGCGGTCAATTATCTGCTGCGTACCCCGGGCGGCAACATCTACCACTCCGGCGACTCCCACTACTCCATCTACTTCGCCAAGCACGGCAAGGACATCGCCAAGCAGTATGGCGGCGTCGACGTGGCCTTCGGCTCCTTCGGCTGCAACCCCATGGGCATGCAGGACAAGATGGAGGCTTCCGACATTATCCGTATGGCCGAGGCCCTGCAGTGCAAGGTCGTCATCCCTATCCACTGGGATGTCTGGACCAACTTCGAGGCGGACCTGCGCGAGATCGAGGTCCTCTACAACATGCGTAAGGAGCGCCTGGGCTATAAGTTCAAGCCCTATTACTGGAAGGTCGGCGGCCACTACACCTACCCGACCGACTTCGAGGCGGGCAAGAAGTACTTCGTGTACCAGCGCGGTTTTGAGGACTGTTTCGACGAGGAGCCCAACGTTCCATTCCGCTCCGTCCTCTAACGAGTAGCTAAAAAGAGGAGGCACGTCCTTCTCGTTATAAAAGCTTGATTTATCGGGCCGACCGCATTACCTGGGCGGTCGGCCCTTCTTATGCCAAAAATCGCCGTTTTGGAGGCAAGAAATGAGCAAACCGTACCTGCTCGGTATGTATGAGAAGGCCGTCCCCGCCGATCTTACCTGGCTCGAGCGCTTGAACGTGGCCCGCGACTCAGGCTTCGACTACGTTGAGATCTCCATCGACGAGAGCGCCGCTCGCCTCGCGCGCCTCGATTGGACTGCGGGCCAGCGCCGCGATCTTGTGAGGATACAGAGCGAGGCGGGCCTGCCGATCCGCTCAATGTGCCTTTCTGCTCATCGAAAGTATCCCTTGGGGCATCCCGACCCTGAAGTCCGCGCAAAGAGCCTGCTTATCATGGAGAAAGCGCTTAATCTCGCTTGTGACCTGGGGGTTCGTACGATTCAGCTCGCCGGTTACGACGTGTATTACGAGCAAAGCACCGAGGAGACTCGCAAGTGGTTTGCCGAGACGCTGGCCCGCGCGGTCGAGATGGCGTCGCGCAAGGGCGTGCTTTTGGGCTTTGAGACCATGGAGACGCCCTTCATGGACACCGTCGAGAAAGCCATGACGTATGTGAATCAAATCAACAGCCCGTACCTGGGTGTGTATCCCGACCTTGGGAACATCACCAACGGCAGTATTATCAGCGGGAAGCCCGTGGCAGACGACCTCGCGACTGGGCGCGGCCACCTGATCGCGGTTCACTGCAAGGAGACTGCCGTCGGCCGGTACCGCGAGGTGCCTTTCGGTACCGGTACGACTGACTGGGACGCGCTGGAGGAGGCCGTGCGCCAGGGCGTGCGCCGATTCGTCGCCGAGTTCTGGTATGTTGGCTCAGAGAGCTGGCGAGAGGAGACCGCTGAGGCCTGCAAGTTCATTCGAGGTAAGGTCGAGAGTGCGTTCGATCGCTGTTCCTAATGGCGGCCGCCGGTATGAGGAGGGTGTCGTTGATCGAGAAACTTGTTCAAGCTAAGTGCGCGTTGTTCGATTTCGATGGGGTCGTGGCAGATACCGAGCCGCTCTACGTCGAGCTCGACCGCCGTGCGCTTGCTGCGCTCGGCTACGAGGCTACCGACGAGGAGCTCGGGGGCTTTGTGGGCAAGGCTTCCGAGGTTGAGGGGCCGGCGCTTCTTGGCAGGCACGGGATCCAGGCGACGGAAGAGGACTACCTCGCAGTCTGGGACTCCGATCGCGATATCTACGGAAATCCCGACCTTGCGCCGAACCCGGGGCTGCCGGAGCTGTGGGCGTGCCTTTGCGATCGGGGATGCCGCATCGCGGTCGTCTCGACGACGCGCTGTGCGAGCCTCGTGCGTGCGCTCAACAACTTCGGTATGCTTACCTACGTGGACGCGATTGTGGGACGCGAAATGGTGTCGCGCATGAAGCCCGATCCCGAGCCGTATCTGCGTGCCTTGGAGATCCTTGGAGCTGATGCCGCCGATGCGGTCGCCTTCGACGACTCGCCGTCCGGCGTAGCATCGGCGCGCGCGGCCGGCGTGTACACCATCTGTTATCGCGGCGATTCGGCCGCCGATGCGCAACTCATGGATTTCCGTGATCTGCTGTAAACACGACGGCGCGGCGTTGTGAAATCGAATCCCCATGCCCGGTGCTCAGCTTCTAAAGGCGTCGAGCGACGGGTGTGGATGCCTGTCAGGCGATTTCGAGTGTAAAGCCGGAAACAGCGGCTCAGGTGGGTCTGCCTCTTGCTACGCCTGTGGAAATAACTAAAAGTATTATTTAAGCCTCTTTTTTAACTACGAAATATTTGTCTCAATCGATGCGCACAAGTCTTCTATGTATTTAGCAGTGACGTTATTCGAAACTTGAATTCGAGGACGTTCGGCCACCGCGGGGCCGTATCGTCTCCCGTCCGATTGCATACAGACTGTGGAGACATTCCTATGGTAGACACGTTCGATTATGAAAGCCTGCGCCTTCAAGTTGACGCGGCAGATTGCAGGGATGCGATTCAAAAAGCGGCTGATGTTCTTATCGAAAAAGGTTGCATTACCCAAGGCTATGTTGCCGAAATGAATGCTGCTTTTGACGAGCTCGGCCCGTATTTTGTCCTAGCGCCTGGCATGGCGTTCGCGCACTCAAGGCCATCCGAAAGCGTTCTCCGCACGGCGCTCTCCATGGTCACTCTCAAGCATCCGGTTTGCTTTGGTAGCACGGCAAATGACCCGGTATTTCTTGTGTGTGTAATTGCGTCGACCGACGCGCAGAGCCATGTGGAGCAGCTCAAAAGCGTTGCGCAGTTTTTGGCTGACTCAAACCATGTGCGGCTGCTCAAAGAGGCTAAGACCGTGCAGGACAAGCATTACATCGTTGATGAGTTGAACAAGGGGGGCTTTTAATCATGTCCGATGTCCTGACTTTGATTGTAAAGACAATCACGCAAGCTCCGATATTTCTAAGCTTGGTAACTCTTGTAGGCCTGTTGCTCCAGCGCAAGAAGGTGCATGAGATTCTTGATGGCGTCGTGAAGACGCTCGTGGGCATGACAATGCTCAGTACGGGATCGGGTCTGCTCACGAGTACACTCACTCCGGTTATCCAGAAGCTGAATGAGGTAGCTGGGGTTCAAGGCGTTGTTCCGCAGAACTTCTCGGTCTATGGAACCATGCTTTCCGAGTATGCAACTGCGGTCGTCATGGCGTTTTTGCTGGGCTTCGTCATTAATCTGCTTCTTGTGAGGGTTGTTCCCTGGAAACAGTGCAAGAACGTTTACCTTACGGTTCATGTTGCGTTGATTCTCTCATCGTTCCTTTGCGCTGCAACTTCGGCTGCTTTTGGTTGGGAAATTGTCTCGGTACCCACTATTGTGACTTCCGGTGTTCTTCTGGGTTGCTACAACACCTTCTCACCTGCAATTGCTCGTCTGTATACGAAAGATGTAACTGGCGACAATTACACTCTTGGGCACCAGCTCCAGATTGGTACGGGCCTCGCCGTTCTCCTGGCCAAAGCGGTGGGAAACCCTGATGAAGATGCTGACAAAATCAAGCTCCCCAAGGGCCTCGATGTTCTTAAGGATGTTACTGTTGCTATGGCCATCCTGATGCCGCTCATTTTCATCGGAATGGGCCTTGCGATTGGTGAGTCGGGTATTCAGGAGCTTGCAGGATCTAACCAGTGGATTGTTTGGCTTTTCCTGCAGGGTATTAGCTTCACCGCTGGCTTTACCATTCTGCTTGCCGGCGTTCGCATGTTCATTAACCAACTGCTTCCTGCATTCAAGGGTATTGCTGACAAGTACGCGCATGGATCTATTCCGGCTCTTGACTGCGCAATTTTCTATCCTCTTTCCGGCACGGGGGCAATGCTCGGCTTTATTTCCGCTGCTTGCGGTGCACTTCTTGCGATGGTCGTCACTATCGTTTTCCAGATGCCTATCGTTGTATTTCCGAGCCCCAATGTTGTGGTCTTCGATGGCATGACTCTTGGCGTCTTTGGAAACAAGTACGGCGGGTGGAAGGGCGCTATTGCGGCTGGATTTGTGACCGTTTTTCTGGTTCACCTGCTCGTCGTCTTCCTGTATCCGCTTACCGGCGTCCTCTACGGCGGAGGACTCACCTACTCCCAGACCGATTACAGCCTGTTCTGGATGCCGTTCATGAGTGTTCTGTCCGGTGTTGGACACCTGCTCGGCTTGTCCTAAGACCTGTCAACTGAATTTAGTCCCCGCCCGGGTTTTTGAACTCGGACGGGGGCCGAACCCTCGACAAGAAAGGAGGCTCTTGGTGAAAAAGCTAGCACGTCAGTCGCTTTCGCTTCTTGTGAGCAATGGTGCCTACATGACTGCCCGAGAGCTCTCCGAAGTTCTTGGGGTAAGTCGCCGCGCTCTCCTGTATTCACTCGATACCCTTGATGATGAACTTGTTGCGGCAGGACTGAGCATTACCGAACGGGTCACAAATAAGGGTATCCGCATTGTTCCGGCGGAGATTTATCAAGCAGGGCAGCTGCTTTGCGCAAGCGCGGAAGACGAAGTGCTCGATTTTACCAATCCCGAAGATCGTAGATTCTATCTGCTCTTCAGCTTTCTTTGCATAGCTGAGGGCGTAACAACGGAACGGCTTGCTGAGCAGATGTGCGCGTCGACGCGAACCGTGAGCAATGACGTAAGTCGTCTTCGCGACACCCTTCGTGCCCAAAATTTGGATCTTGTTTACGACAAGAAGGACGGTTACGCAGTCAAAGGTAATGTTTTCACAGCAAGGAATCTCTTTGTGCAGTGGATGGATGAGTCATGTATGACTGAGACTCCGGCTGAAATTGAATTCTCCATCAAGAGGCTTTACGAGCTCGCTGGCTGCGCCCTGGACTGTAGGCTGACAAATCGGGAGATATCTCAAATCTTCCAATTGATTCCGAGCGTACTCCCCAATCGTTACACCAAGAAAAGCACGCGTGCTCTGCTCTTGCACCTAATCGCAGCGATTGTCTGCGGTGGTCAGAAAGGAGGCTTCGGCTTCACTTCCAAGGACAAGGAATATCTAAAACGAAGCGTGAGCTTTGATGTTGCCAGGATTGCTTGCCTGCAGGTTCAAGAGATTACGGGTGCCGTTCTTGATGACGATGAGCCATGCTATCTTGCAACGCTCCTGCAGTCGATGCCCACGAACACCTCTGTGAATGAAGGGCAGAACTATCCTTTTGAGGTAGAGGTAATCGTTCAAAAGATGATTATTGATGTAAGCGAGGCATATCAGTATGACTTTACCGAGGATTCGGAGCTGTTCGACATTGTTGTGGGGCACGTAATCCCGCTCGTGTACAGGGTTCTATTCAACGCTCAGAACAAGAACCCACTCTTGGGTGAAATTGCTGGTAAGTACGCTCGGCTGAATGAGGCCGTGCGCGCGGCATTGGTCGGCATAGAGTCCTATGTGGGTACTTCCGTTACGGATGATGAATGCTCATTTCTCACACTCTACTTCGCTTCATCCATGGAGAAGATGTCCAACAGGCTGAGCAAGAAGGCGCGAGTTGTCGTGGTCTGCAACGCGGGAAATGCTGTCTCACGCTTAATTCAGTACAAGTTAACGAACGCGTTTAATGTCGATATTGTTATGACGGTGGCTGAAGCGGATGTCTATGAGGCCGTCTCGGAAGACCGGTCGATTGACCTGGTTGTCTCCGTGGTCGATCTCGATCAGATAAGGCTCGGACCTGTGCAATATCTGAAGGTTGACCCATTACTGAGCGATGGTGACATGAATCATCTAAGGCGTAAGCTTCGGCAACGCGTATTCCTTCAGCCTGAACCGGATTCAGAAGGAGCCTCACTGCTAGACTTGCTCGCCCCTTCATGCTTCGCTGTTCTTGATGAGGTTGATGGAATGGATGGGCTTATAGAAGCTGGCGGGAAGCTTCTCAGCGAAGCGGGGCTGTGCGACGAGAAGTATCCGTCACAAATGGTGTCTGCTGCACATTGCTTTGGGCCACTGACCACAATTCTGATAGCTCCGGGAATCATCATGCCGCATGCGGGCATAAGCGATCTTGTGTTTAAAACTGGCTTTAGTTTTGTTCGTGTTCGTGCTCCCGTAGAAGTCAACGGCAAAGAAGTCAACTACGCGTTATCGCTATGCACTAGGAACAAACGCATCAACCAACGAGCCATCCAGCAATTTGGTTTGTTGCTGGGAAGGAGCTTATTTCTTGAGCGAGTACGGGCCGTGGAAACCTACGACATGCTGGCGCGGCTCATCAACGAATGTCTCAGAGAGGCGGAAAGGAAGTAAATCATGAAGATTACTTGCGTATGCGGAATGGGTATGGGCAGCTCGCTCATCGCAAAGATGAATATCGAGAGCATCGTCTCTCAGATGGGCGTTGAAGCTGAGGTCGACAACTGTGATCTTGGCTCAGTGTCCTCTAAGGACTCTGATTGGTACGTAACAACCCGTGAGCTCGCGGGAAATATGCCCGAGGCCTTTCAGGATAAGACGATTATCTTAACTGATTTCATCTCGATTGACTCGATTAAGGATGAGCTCGTCAAGCACTTGCAATAACCGACGGCTATATAACCGAGCCCGGCTCTCCAGGATTTGTATCTTGGAGAGCCGGGCTTGTTGATAGAGCCTGCGTCTAACGGCGCGTAAGCACCGCGACGGACTCGACGTGTTTGGTGTGGGGGAACATGTCGACCGGCGTGACGGACTCGATACGATAACCCTTACGTCGGATGTGCTCGAGGTCGCGGGCCTGGGTCTCCACGTTGCAGCTTACGTAGACCACGCGCGCCGGCGCGAGCTCGGCCACGCCGTCGAGGAACTCGGCCGTGGAGCCTGCGCGCGGCGGGTCCATGAGCACGACGTCGAAGCCAAGCTCGCGGCCCTCGCGGGCCATCCATTCCGTGGCGTCGGCCGCAACGAAGCGGCACTTCTTGCCAAGGCCGTTGGCGGCGGCGTTCTTCTTTGCCGCCTTTACGGCGCCTTCGACGCGCTCGACGCCCACGATCTCGGCGTCGCTTGCGGACGCGGCGCAGATTCCGATCGTGCCGCAGCCGCAGTAGGCGTCGAGCACGCGCTCGACGCCCTTGAGCGCCGCGCCCTCGATGGCCAGCCGGTAGAGCTCCTCGGTTTGGGCGGGGTTGGTCTGGTAGAAGGTCGTCGGGCCGATCTCGAACGTGCAGCCCAGGAGCTTGTCGCGCATGGTGCCGGGACCCCAGAGCGTGTTGCTGGTAAAGCCGAGGATGGCGTTCGTGCGGCGCGTGTTCACGTTCTGCACGATGCTGGTGACCTCGGGCGCCGCATCGCGGATCGCCGAGACGAACCTGCCCGGCTGGCGGAGCTGCGCGACGTTGGTGACCACGGTGAGGAGCACGTCGTCGGTCGCGTAGCCGCAGCGCACGACGGCGTGGCGAAGGACGCCCGTGCCCTTGTCCTCGTCGTAGGCGGGGATGTGCTGCTGCTCTGCCGCGCGGCCCACGGCGTTGAGGATGTGGCGCGCCCGCGGGTCTTCTGCCAGGCAGTCGCTGCAGCGGACGATCCGGTGGCTTCCGCGTGCGTAGAAGCCGCAGGCTATGCGCCCGCGCCCCGCGTGGGCGTAGGGGGTCGCGGCCTTGTGGCGATACGAGATGGGCTCGCCCTTCATGCCGACGATTTGCCGCAGCTCGCCCTTGTCGGCGGCGATCATGGTGCCAAGAAGGTCGTTGACCTGCTCCTGCTTGCGCCGCAGTTGGATGGTGTAGGGAACTGCGAGCCACTCGCAGCCGCCGCAGTCGCGCGCGATCGGGCATGTGTATGTACGGTAACCCATGGGTATCCCCTCAGTCTTTGTTCGTCACTTCAGCATACACGAGGCTTAAGCTGGTGATATTGTCATCGCTCACCCCGCGACCCGAGTGCCGGCCGCGCAGGCGGGTATCGCGATCCGAAGGGGGCCGCTATGGGAAGCTTGGGTAAGGTTGGCATTATCGGTTTGAGTCATGTGGGCGCGCATGTGGCGGACGTCCTTCTTTCTCACGGCGCGGTGGAAGAGCTGCGGTTTTGTGACCGCGACCTTAAGCTGTGCCACGCGCAGGCCAACGACATGCTCGACGCGATGGCCTACTACCCGCGCCGCGCGCGCGTGATCGACTGCGCGTGCGACTACGAAGATCTTGCCGAGTGCGACGTGATCGTGAACGCCGCGGGGCACGTGGCTGCCTCGAAGACCAACCGCGACGCGGAGAATTTGCTGACGCCGGCCGAGGTCGCCACGTTCGCACCGCGCATCATGGCCGCCGGCTTCGACGGTGTGTGGGTGAGCATCGCAAACCCGTGCGATGTCGTGGCGCTTGAGCTGCAGCGCCAGACGGGGATGGATCCGCGGCGGATTATCGGTTCCGGCACCGCGCTCGACTCATCGCGACTGCGCCACGCCATCTCCGACGCCACCGGATACGACCCGGCGAGCGTCAACGCGTGGATGCTCGGTGAGCACGGCTTCAGCGAGTTCGCGTGCTTCAGCCACGCGGCCGTTGGGTGCCTGACGCTGGACGAGGTCGAGGCGCAGGCGGGTGTTGCGCTGGATCGCGCGGCTATCGAGGAGGCGGCCACGCGCGGCGGGTACATCACAATGGCCGGAAAGTTCTGCACGGAGTACTCCGTCTCGCGCGCGGCGGCGCAGATCGTCGAGGCGGTGCTTGCGGACACCAAGCTGGTGACGCCCGTGTCGACGCTGGTCGAGAACGTGTACGGGGAGAGCGGCATCTATGCGAGCCTGCCGTGCGTCATCGGCGCCGGCGGCGTCGAGCAGGTGTTCGTCCCTGAGCTTTCCGAAGACGAGGTTGCCAAGTGGCATGCGACCTGCGAGCACATTGCCGGCAATGTCGCGGCGTTTGAGGCGTCCAAGTAGTTGCCTGGGACGTGAATTATGGAGTGGCCCGCGCGGAGGAGGCAAACCGCGCGGGCTTTTTCATTATCGGCTGGTGCATGTTAAAAATCTAACCCAGTTCAAAAATACTGGTTTTCTTTTTGAAATTAAGGGTACTATTTCCTTGATTTGAAACGGGTTCAAAAAACCGAAGGGGTTGTCGACCCGTCCAAGAAGGAGAGGTACCCCATGCAATCCAAGATTGCCCACGCTGCCGAGCGCAAGGCGTTCAGCATCGCCCTCGACCAGATCATCAAGGCCGCCAGTGGTCCTGACCGCGAAAAGAATCTCGACAAGCTTATCGACATGGCCGGCAAGTTGCTCAAGGACACCGCCCCCGGTGTGACTCGCGGCCTGCGCAATGGCCTGTATCCCGGCTCCAAGTGGGAGCAGTATCTCTGGGACGTCATTGACAACACCGACCACCACGTGCTCAAGACCGCAGTGCTCGCAGGCGGCTACGAGGCTGCTTTCCGTGGCCTTCGCAACACGACCGAGAACGCGGAGAAGGAGCAGTGCAACGTTCCTTGGATCATCCTGTTCGACCCCACGAGCGCCTGCAACAAGCATTGCGTCGGCTGCTGGGCCGCCGACTACGGCAATAGCCTGAACCTCACGTATGAGGAGATGGACCGCCTGGTTACCGAGGGCTCTGAGCTGGGTTGCCACCTCTATATGCTCACCGGCGGCGAGCCGCTGGTTCGCAAGCGCGATGTGATTCGCCTGGCTGAGGCGCACAACGACTGCCTCTTCAACATCTTCACCAATGCGTCGCTGATCGATCAGGAGTTCTGCGACGACGTCAAGCGCGTGGGAAACATCGTCTTCAGCGTCTCGCTCGAGGGAACCGAGGATTCCAACGACGGTCGTCGCGGCGACGGTTCGTACCAGGAGGTCATGCGCGCCTTTGATCTGATGCGCGAGAACGGCCTGCTCTTCGGCACCTCAACCGCATATACTCGCGCGAATACCGAGATGGTCTCGTCCGACGAGTACTTCGACACCATTATTGCGAAGGGCTGCCGCTGGGCCTGGTATTTCCACTACATGCCCGTGGGCGAGGGCGCGTCCGTCGATCTGTGCCCGACCGTCGAGCAGCGTGAGTATATGCTGCGGCGCATTCGCGAGGTACGCGGCGTGGCGGGCGGCAAGCCGATCTTTGCCATGGACTTCCAGAACGATGGCGAGTACGTGGGCGGCTGCATTGCGGGAGGCCGCGTCTACTGCCACATCAATGCGCGCGGAGACGTCGAGCCCTGTGTCTTTATCCACTACTCCAACGCCAACATCAAGGAGCAGTCGCTGCTCGACTGCTTCAAGCAGCCGATTTTCCAGGCGTATCGCAGGCACTACCCCTGGACCGACAATATGCTCAGGCCCTGCCCGATGCTCGAGAACCCGGAGATCCTCCCCGAGATTGTTCACGAGGCGGACGCCAAGTGCACCGAGTATGTGACGCCCGAGGACGTCGACCACCTCTGCCAGCGCACCAGTGCTTACGCCAAGAGCTGGGAACAGCGCGCCGAGGAGCTGTGGCTCGAGCAGCACCCCACCGGCAAGAAGGTTTACGAGGACGAGGTGTCAAACTACAACGTCGCGGCGAAGGCAAAGATGATTGCCGAGGCCGACGCTCAGAACGAGTAGGCATCAATCGCAATTCGCATGGCGACTCGCGGCGGGACGGGCCATCGGCCCGTCCCGTTTTTTTTGCGTCAAAACGCTGTACGGGCTACGCGGAAGGCGCCCGCCGCACCGAAACGCTCTCCGGGCCACGTGTTTCTGCTATCAATGAAGCTCGATTTGTGTGATCGGACGCAAAAGAATGGGATTTGGATGGCTGTAGGGGCTGCGAAGGATTGAAACACGTGGCCCGGAGGGCGTTTCGGCGCAATGGGTTGACTGCTCGTATCCCGCAGACGACTTCGATGCGGATAGACTCCGGGGAGGCTCTCCATACGCTCGCGGGCCGCTCCGACGCGTTTCCCGAAAGGCCGTGCGCCCAAGCCTCTTACGTGGGTATGGTTTGCAGCAACGTGCGTTGCATCACGCGAACAACTCCGACAAAGGAGGCATCATGGCAGCAAAAGCACCTGAAAGCGTGAAGAACGTGGTCCTTGTGGGCCAAGGCGGCGTGGGCAAGACCATGCTGGCCGAGGCCATGCTCCACCTGACGGGCCGCACCACCCGTCTGGGAGGCCACGCCGGCACTAAGCCCACGCTTGATTACGACGGCGAGGAAGGCGAGCGCGGATTCTCGATCTCGACCTCTATCGCTCCCGTCGAGTGGGAGGGCACCCGCATCAACGTTCTCGACGCTCCGTGCTATCCGGACTTCGTCGGCGACGCCTACGCTGCGATGAGCGCCTGCGAGACCGCGCTGTTCGTGGTTGACGCCGCAAGCGGCCCCGGCACCGTGACCACTCGCCTGTGGTATGCCGCCGAGGATCTCTCGCTCGCACGCGCCATCTTCATCAACCGTATCGATCGCTCCGACGCCGACTATGATCTCGCGTTCGCCACCCTGCAGGAGCGCTTCGGCAACAAGCTCGGCCAGGTCACCATCCCCATGGGCTCCGGCGACGCCTTCGAGGGCGTCATCGACGTCGTTCACATGAAGGCCCGTCGCCTCGAGGGCGGCAAGCCCGTGGTCACCGACATTCCCGCCGCCTATACCCAGGCAGCCGAGGACGCCCGCGCTCAGCTCACCGACCTCGTTGCCGAGGCCGACGACGAGATCATGATGAAGTATCTCGAGGGCGAGGAGATCACGCAGGACGAGCTCGAGGGCTTGCTGGCCAAGGCCGTCGCCGAGCGCGTCTTTGTCCCGGTGTTCACGGGCAGCTGCGTCAAGGAGGAGGGCGTCATCTCCTTCATGGACGCCGTCGTCTCGTGGTTCCCGACCATGGCCGACTTCGGCCGCATCCCGCTGGTCAACGGCGAGCAGCTTGACATCTCGCCCGACGACGACCGTCCCGTCGCCTTTGCCTTCAAGTCCCTGAACGACCCGCAGAACGGCCGTCTTTCCTTCCTCAAAGTCCTGGCAGGCACCATCACCCCCGGCATCGAGCTCACCAATGCCCGCACACGTAAGTCCGAGCGCCTCGGCCACCTGTATCTCATGTGCGGCAAGGACACCACGGACGTCTCTTCCGCTGCGGCCGGCGACATCGTCGTCGTTCCCAAGCTCGAGGCTCAGACGGGCGACACCCTCAGCGTGACCGGCAAGGTCGAGGCCGCCGCGTTCCGCTTCCCCAACTCGCTCTACCGCATCGCCATCGAGCCCGATCAGCGTGGCACCGAGGGCAAGCTCTACGCCTTCCTCGAGAAGTCCGCCGATGCAGACCCGACCCTTAAGGTCGACCGCGACGAGGACACCGGCCAGACCGTCATCTCCGCTATCGGCGAGGCACAGGTCAGCGTCCTGCTCGATCGCCTTGAGGCGCGCGCCGGCGTGACGGCGCATACCGTTGCCCTGCGCATCCCGTACCGCGAGACCATCCGCCGCGTCGCCTCCGCCCAGGGCCGCCACAAGAAGCAGACCGGCGGCGCCGGCCAGTACGGCGACTGCTGGCTCCGCATCGAGCCGAACCCCGGCGCGGGCTACGAGTTCGTCGATGAGGTCGTCGGCGGCCACATCCCGCGCGGCTTCATCCCCGCCATCGACAAGGGCGTCCAGGAGACCATGAGGGACGGCGTGCTCGCCGGCTATCCGATGATCGACGTCAAGGTCGCCGTCTACGAGGGTTCGTATCACCCCGTCGACTCCAACGAGATGGCCTTCAAGACCGCGGCGCGCATCGGCTTCCAGAAGGCCGTCGACCAGGCAGAGCCCGTGCTCCTCGAGCCCATGGCTCACCTCTCCATTACCGTGCCCGACAGCTACGCCGGCTCCGTGATGGGCGATGTGTCGGCAAGCCGCGGCCGCGTCGAGGGCATGAGCGCCGGCGACGGCATCGCAGCCGGCACGACCACGGTTGAGGCGACCATCCCGTACGCCGAGGTCACCGACTACGCCACTCGCCTGCGCTCGCTTTCCCGCGGCACCGGCGAGTTCGAGCTCGAGCTCTGCGGCTATGAGCAGGTTCCGCACGACATCCAGCAAAAGCTCGCGGCAGATTACGCCGCTCGCCGTGCCGCCGGCGAGAAGTAAAGCGAAGCAGCAAGCTACCAGTATTCTGCCAGTCTCGCTTTTCAGGCGAAATTAGACGGCACATAGTTTTACCTGCGTATTGTCAAAGCGCCGGTCCCCGAGGATAGCTCGAGGACCGGCGTTTGGTCTCAAAGGGGGCATAACATGGCGAGCGAAAACCTGGTCATTGGTTATGAGTCCGCACTCGATTACTGGCGTTCTGTTCGCGCGGCTTGTCGCGAGCCCGACCTCGAGCCGATGAGCGGCAAGGTCATCGGCGCGCTGCCCCTCACCCTCTCTAAAAGGGTGCAGCGCGCAGCGGCGATGTGCTGCACGGAAACGCCGCTGCAAATCGTCGTTCCCGACAAACGACACAGGCATAACTGTGCAGAGATCAATGACCGAGTGTTCCGCGGGCCCTTAGGCTCTAGGCAGCTGCTGGGAATCGGGGACTGTATCTCAGTGTGCTCAATTGAAGTCGTGTTCACCCAGCTTGGATCGACATGGGAGCAACTCGACCTTTCGCTGCTTGCCTATGAGCTTTGCGGGACCTATGGAGTTACGTCGGCGAATGGCGATGGCTTTCAGCCGGATCTCCAGCCGCTCACTTCAAAAAGCGCGTTGGGGGAATACGCTGCCGCAGCCAAGGCCCTCGGCATTGCCGGTGCAAACAGGGCCCTCAAAGCTCTTGAATCGGTGACTGAGTGTTCGGCATCTCCGAGGGAGTCCGAGATCGGTTTGTTTTTTGCTGCGGGAAGGAGAACGGGAGGAGCGGGAGCGGCTGGGTTTGTGATGAACCCCAGGCTGAAGGTGCCTGCTGGCTATGTATCTCTTGGGAGCGAAAGGACAATCGTCCCAGACTTCCTATGGGAAGAGTTCAAGCTGATTGTTGAATACGACAGCAATGCCTATCATCTGACTCCTCAACAAAAAGATCGGGACGAGCTGAGAAGAAGAGCTTTTGAGCGCATGGGATATAGGGTGCTAACCCTTACAAACGAGACCTTGCTCGACGACGAAAAGCTGAACGATTTCGTGGCGGATATGGAGGCTGCGCTTCACCTTCGAAGAAAACCGATTACAAAGACCGCGAAGCAGAAACGGTCGGAACTAAGACGCCGACTCTTCGGAAAAGGGAAGGCTTCGGCCATTATCTTGTAGATTGAGACGAACGGAATGTGTTGAAGTGTTGCTCAGGCTACGTAGCCGTCGGTTGCTGCGTCGAAAGGCCTTATGGGCTACGTGTTTTAACTCCCGTTGCGAGCGAGTCGATGACAATTCGCTCTCAAATAGAGGTCAAAAGCTAAAGAAGATGGGTCGTTGACAAAAAACGCGTAGCCCACAAGAGCTTTCGACGCAGAACCAGCTCCGAACGTGGCCTTCACGGCATTTCGGCGCATTTGTTCAGCTGCCGGTTGGCTGACGCGTCGGCAATGGGTATGAAACAACATATGCACAAATAGCTGGTATTATTTGTGTTTTGATTTGTGGGCCCCAACGTCTAGCCCGCAAATGGAATCTGATCATCGACCCAAGGAGGTCGCGCAACGGCGCATGGACGTAGCAATCAGCATCCTCGTCACGTTCTTACTCACCCTCGCAAACGGTTTCTTCTCTGCCTCGGAGATGGCCGTCGTCAATGCGAAGCGAGCCGTTCTCGAGCCGGAGGCCGAGGACGGGGATAAGCGCGCGAAGAGCGCGATCGACCTTTCGTCCGACTCCGGTCAGTTCCTCGCCACGATTCAAGTGGCCATCACGCTCGTCGGGTTCGCGTCGTCCGCCTTCGCGGCGACGAGTCTCTCGGACCCGCTGGCCAAGTGGCTCACCACCCTCGGTATGCCCGCCGGCATTGCCGGCAACATCGCCGTCGTGGCGATTACTCTCATCGTCGCCTACTTCTCGACCGTCATCGGCGAGCTGGTTCCTAAGCGCATCGCCCTCTCCGACGCCGAGTCCGTGGCAAAGACGGTCGCCGGCCCCATTCGCGCGTTCATGCACCTGGCCGCGCCGCTCGTCTGGCTGACCTCGACCTCGGCCAACGGTCTCTCCAAGCTGCTCGGCATCAAGTCGGCCGATGAGCGTCAGGAGGTCTCGGAAGAGGAGATCAAGTACATGGTCACCGACTCCGAGGAGCTTTCCGACCAAGAGAAGTCCATGATCCACGACGTCATCGACCTTGGCGACACCATCGCCCGCGAGGTCATGATCCCCCGCGTCGACATGACCTCCGTCGAGGACACCTCGACGCTGAACCATGTCCTCGCCGTCATGCGCCGCACCGGCTACAGCCGCATCCCCGTCTACCACGACTCCGTCGACCGTGTGATCGGAATCGCACACATCAAGGACATCATTCGACCCATCCTTGACGAGGGGAAGGGTGAGGCCCGCGTCGCCGACTTCGTGCGTACCGCAACCTATGTGCCCGACACTAAAGACATCATTCCGCTCCTTTCCGAGATGCAGACGAGCCACGAGCAGATGGTCATTGTGGTCGACGAGTACGGCGGAACGGCCGGCGTGCTCACCATCGAGGACATCGTCGAGGAGATCGTGGGCGAGATCGAGGACGAGTTCGATCCCGACAACAAATACCTGACCAAGCTCTCGGACCGCGAGTGGCTTGTGGACGGCCGCTTCTCGCTGGACGACGCGATGGACCTCGGCTGGCCGATCGAGGACAACGAGGAGTTCGAGACCATCGCCGGCTACGTCCTTGAGCTCGCCGATAAGGTCCCGCACCCCGGCGACGTGTTCGAGAAGGACGGGTATACCTTCCGCGTCCAGTCCATGCGCGGCCGCCGCGTGAGCTTGCTGCGCGTGAGCGCCCCGGAGCCCGTCGAGCAGCCGGATGAGCCCACCGCCAAAGGCGATGACGATAAGGACGCGGCCACCGATAAGGAATAGGTTGAGTGAGCGTCGGTTGACTACAATGTAGGAACCTGCGCCACGCCCGCTTGCCGGGCACGATCGAGAGGGGCCGGAATGGCTCAGCTGTTTGACATAAAGAAAGTCACCGTCGGCCCGAAGAACCTCGAGGCGATTGTCGGGCTCGCGGCAAACGCGCCTGTGATGACGAGCGAGGACCTCGAGGGCACGACTCGCGTGTGGCGGGTTATGCCCGAGCTTCGTGACCATGTGTGCCTGGGCGACGAATCGGGCGTCTTTGGCGATGTCATGGGCAACACCGAGCTTGCCCACCTGCTCGAGCACGTGACCGTCGAGCTCCTTGCCCGCACGGACGTTGCCGGCGATATTGCCTGCGGCCAGACCTCCGAGGTGGGCGAGCGAACCTACAAGATCGTCCTCAAGTGCGTCGACGACGTTCTTGTGGTAGGCGCGCTCTCGAGCGCGGCATGGATCATGCAGTGGGCGTTCTCCGGCGGCGGAGAGCCCGTGCCCGATGTCGACGCCATCGCGAAGGGCCTCGTCGAGCTGGTGGGAAGCCTGCCTGCGGTTGAAGAGAAGGGCGTCCAAGAGCCGGCGGCAGAGCCCGAGCCGGCAGAGGACCAGGAGCCGTCGCCGGAGGCTGCTGCTGAGGACGCGGTCTCTGTGCCCGAGCCCGCGGCGCCCGTGATCGACGAGGCGGAGGTCGACGCCATCATGGCGGCGGAGCCGCCCGCCGCGCCCGAGCCGGAGCCCGAGACGACTGAGGACGCCGAGCCGGAAGCCGAGCCGACCGAGCTGGAGGCTGAGCCGACCGAGGCAGTTGAGCCAGAGCCTGAGGCCGTCGAGGAGGTCCGGCCGGTGGAGGAGCCGGCGGCAGAGGAGCCCGCGCCCGAACCCGAGCCCGTGCCGGAACCCGAGCCGGCTGTCGAGGACCTCGTCGCCGAGCCCATCGCAACCCCGGCCGAGGAGCCCGCGCCTGAGGAGGAAGCCGTCGAGGAACCCGCGCCAGAGCCCGAGGAAGCCGACGACTCGACCGACGATCCTGCTCCCGTCGACGACTGGGGAATGGGCGACGTCCCGCGCCCACGGCTTGTTCGATAACGCCCACCCGATACCGGTGAGCCCGACGCCAAAGCCGGGTATGAGGTATCTAACGCCATAGCAAAACGATCTCTCCAAGGAGGACCCTATGAGCAAGAAGACCGTTGGTTTTGTTCTCGGTAGCATTTTCGGCGCCGCCGCCGGCGTCATCACCGGAATCCTGATTGCCCCGCGCTCCGGCGCCGAGAGCCGCGCCATGGCCGCCGACGCCATGAACGACGCATGGGACTCCGCCGTCGACACCTATGAGCGCGCCGGCGAAGCCGTGGGCGACCAGGTCGCCGGATTCCGTCCGAGCGTCGACGCGAAGACCGACGAGCTCCGCGCCAAGGTCGACGCCGCCCGTGAGCGCATGGACCAGCTCCGCGACTCCCTCTCCGACGTCGTTGCCCAGACCTCCTCGCAGGTCAACGAGGCCGTGAACACCGTCACCGACAAGGTCGTCTCGATGGCCGACATCGCTGCCGGCCAGGCGTCCGCCCCGGCCGAGGCCGTTCATGTCGAGGTTGTCGAGCCCGAGAAGGACGAGGCCTAGTTTTGCTCAGCATCAACGATCTCTACGGCCGCAAGGTTTACGTTCCAAAGAAGGCCAAGAAGAAAAAGGGCGCCGAGCCCGACGAGATCAAACTTAGAAAGCTCGGCAAGGTCCACATGGCGGTCTTCTCGCCGGACGGCCGTGAGGTCGTTGGTTTTCTCGTGACCAAGCCCGACGTCGTCGGCATGGTCAAACGCCCCGACGCATTTCTTGCCTGGGATTCGTTTCGCGTGCTTGATGACGGCACGCTGTGCCTGACTCGCGAGGACGACGGGCTGGACGATGCTGCCCGCAAGCGCCTGGGCATCGACTGGGACTCCTGCGTGATGTGGGAGGGTATGGACGCAAAGACCACCTCCGGCAAGAAGCTCGGGTATGTTTCGAACGCCGACTTTGATGCCAAGACCGGCCGCGTCGGCAGTTTCTATGTCGGCGACGGCGGAGTGGCGCGCGCCCTCGTGGGCACGTTTCGGATTCCGGCATCCATGGTCAAGGGCTACTCGAACGGCTACATGATCGTCGACGCCGCCGCCGCGAACATCGAGCTCGGCGGCGGCGCTGCCGCGAAGGCCGGCGAAGGCTTTGCCAAGGCAAAGGCCAAAGGCTCCGAAGCCGCTCATAAGGCGGGCAAGGCCGCCGGCGAGGCCGTCGACAAGGGTTCCTACGCTTTCGGCCGCATGCTTGGCAAGGCCAAGCGCGCCATTGAGGACGCGACCGCCGACGACGAGCCCGAGGCAAAGAAGGTCTCCGCTCCCGAGCGCCCCGCGGTCCCCGCGGCGGACGTCCGCGTGAGCGAGCCCGAGGGCAGGCTCCGCGCCGGCGCCGACGAGCGCGCCGCCCGTCTTGAGCCCAAAACCTACGCCCCTGCGCCCGTGGGTTCGGCAAACAATAAACCAGCCGCAGCTCAGACGGCAAAAAAGACCGCTGCAAAGAAGCCTGCTGCCCCCGCCGCAAAGAAGCCTGCCGCCGACAACGCCGCCAAGGCCGTCGGCAAGCAAATCGGCCGCATGGGAAAGATGTTCTCGTTATTCAAGGACGAGTTCGATAAGGCCAGCAAGTAGGTTGAGAAAACCGTGAGGCGCCCCACAAAAAAGCAGCTTCTTAAGGCGATCGGTTACACCGGTGCCGCCGTCGTGGTCGCGGCGGTGGTCGCGGCGAACGCGGCAATGCTGCTCTTTGGCGACACCATCGACGCGTATCTCGGGGCCGACTCGGTCGAGATCAGCGACGAGCAGAAGTCGGCCGTCATGGACGACGGCCGCAACCTCGCGCGTCGCATCGAGGGGGAGGGCCTGGTCCTTCTTCGCAATGAGGACGATGCGTTGCCCCTGCCCGCGACCACGACCAAGGTGAACGTCTTTGGTTGGGCGTCGACGCAGTGGGTCGCCTCCGGATCAGGCTCCGGGCAGGTGAGCGGGACCACCAAGGGGTTTCTTGACGCGCTCAAAGACAACGGCATCGAGTACAACGAGCAGCTTGCGGGCATGTACCGCGATTTCCACGGCGAGCGGGCCTATAAATCCGCCGGCGCGCTGAGCAGCCGATCGACCGAGTTCTGCCGACTGTATGAGCCGAGCGTCTACGACAAGAACTGCTACACCGACGACCTTCTTTCCAATGCCGAGGAGTACTCGGACACGGCGATCGTCGTCGTTGGGCGGACTGCCGGCGAGAGCATCGACTGTCCCGGAAAGCAGTACAAGATCTGCGCGCGCGGCGGCGACGTGACGATGGACGCGACGCGCGGCTACCTCGAGCTCTCGAGCGAGGAGATCGCGCTTCTTCGCTATGTCGGGTCCCATTACGAGCACACCATCGTCGTGGTCAACTCGACGAACACGATGGAGCTCGGCGAGCTCGAGACCATCCCCGGGATCGACGCGGCGCTTCTTGCCGGGCCGACGGGCGAGGTCGGGGCGGACGCGGTGGTCGCCGCGCTCAAGGGCGAGATCAACCCCTCCGGGCGCACGACCGACACCTTTGCTTATGACTTCTCGACGGCTGCGAGCTGGGCGAACTCCGGTGCTATGGGCGAGGGCCTCTACACGAACAGCCGCGGGCTCTATCCGGCCGACGGCACAAAGAACCCCAACGTCGGCGCGGACGAGGAATACGACTCGCTGCGTTTCGTTGACTACGTCGAGGGCATCTACGTCGGGTACCGCTGGTACGAGACGGCAGACGCGGAAGGGCACTGGAACGGAGTGAGCAACCGCTTCGGCCAAGGCTATGACGGCGTGGTGCAGTACCCCTTCGGCTACGGGCTCTCGTATACGAGCTTTAGCTGGGAGGTTACGTCCCGCACCCCGGGCCAAGGCTTTAGCGTCTCCCGCGATTCCGTGTACACGACGACCGCTCGCGTCACCAATACAGGGGAGCGCGCGGGTCGCGATGTCGTGCAGCTGTATTGCACGCCCCCGTACACAAAGGGCGGCGTCGAGAAGGCATCGACCGTCCTCGTTGCCTACGCAAAAACGAAGCTCCTCGAGCCGGGCGAGAGCCAGGAAGTCGAGCTGTCCTTTACGCTGGACGACGTCGCGAGCTACGACGCCTACGACAAGAACGGCGACGGCTTTAGCGGCTACGAGCTCGACGCGGGCGCCTATACCGTGGAGCTCAAGCGCAATGCGCACGAGCTCGCGGACTGCGACTTTGCGCGCACGCAGCTCAACTTGAGTAATACCGTGCAGTGCGGGGAGGACCTGCGCACCGGCTCTGCGGTGGTCAATCGGTTTACCGGCGACTCCGCTGCTGACGGCGTGTCCATCGACGGCTCGAATTCCGGGGCAAACATCACCTGGCTCACGCGCGCGGATTTTGCGGGAACCTTCCCGGCCAAGTGCGACCCCGACCGGCAGATCGCGGACAACGTGGCCGCGCTCAATCTCTACGGAGAGCAGGACGTTGAGGCTGATGCTGCTGATTACCAGGGGCTTACTGGCCAGGGAGCGTATTTTGACGGCAGAGGCTCAGGCAATAAGGCCGCCCATCAGCTCACCGATGACGGAGAGCTTACCGAGTTCGCGCGTGCGCTAGGCGAGAATTACAACGACGGGGGCTGGGACGCGCTTCTTGACGACCTCTCGGTCGACCAGATGACCAAGCTCGTGCTCCACGGCTACATCTCCACCTCGTCGATCGATGACGTGGGAAAGCCGCTTACCAAGGAGGTCGACGGCCCGTCGCAGGTCGGTTCCTTCAACCAGCTCGCCATGGGCGTCGGCTACCCGAGCGGCACCGTGATTGCCCAGACCTGGAACGACGGGCTGGCGCTCGAGTACGGTCGTCAGCTGGGCCGCGAGGCCGCGGCGATCGGTGTGGACGGCCTGTATGCCCCGAGCGTCAACATCCACCGCACGCCGCTGGGCGGGCGCAACTATGAGTACTTCTCGGAAGATGCGCTGGTGGCGGGTAACCTCGCCGCGGCCATCGTCGCGGGCGCCAAGCAGACGGGGACGTACTGCTACATCAAGCACCTCGCGCTGAACAACCAGGACTCCTACCGCGACTCGCTCTACGAGTGGCTGACGGAGCAGACCTTGCGCGAAATATACCTGCGGCCCTTCAAGTTGGCTATCGAGAAGGGCGGGGCCACCGGCCTCATGAGCGCGTACAACCGCATCGGGGCCACATGGGCGGGCGGCAATAAAGCCCTGCTCACAGGCGTGCTCCGCGAGGAATGGGGTTTCGAGGGCGCCGTAATCACCGACTACGCGGATCACCAGCAGTACATGAACGCCGACCAGATGCTTCGCGCTGGCGGCGACCTGTTTATGGACGGTGTGTTCCGCAACGGGCAGTTCAAGTACGGTTTCAGCGCCGAGGAGCTCTCGGCTGCGAGCGGGTCCGCGAACGAAGCCCGCGCGCTGAGCTTCTACACGAATCTGCGCCGCGCGACCAAGGACGTCCTGTACACATGGCTCAATGCCCGCGTTTCCCAGGATCCGGGCTATGTCCGCCCCGCAAAAAAGACGGGCGTGTCGTGGGTCCGCGTGTGCGTCGCCGCCGCCGACATCGTTGTGCTTGGCGGGGCCGTCGCCCTCATAGCCCGTCGCCGTTCCCGCGCCCGCGCGTAACCTGCTTTTTCTATCTGTCTGATTTGGCAACGTTTTTTTGCCTGTCTGAGCTGGACCGGCAGGCTGGGCCGACGGCAGGTTTTCAGTAACAAAAAGACTTAAAACGCTGGTTGGCGCCATATTCCAGTAAACGGCGTGATATTATCGGTGAGCGGTAGTACTCCATAAAGAATAATATTGACGGGAGATGCTAATGCTCGCCTTGTTTGGAATGTTCCTGCTCGCCCTCACCCCGATCATCTGGCTTGTGGTCGCTCTCTGCGGCCTTCACATCGAGGCGTACAAGGCAAGCATCGGCTCCCTCATCGTCGCCATCGTCGTGGCGTTCGTCGGTTGGCAGATGTCGCCGGTCAACATCGCGACCGCCGCGCTCGAGGGCTTCGCGATGGCGCTGTGGCCGATCACGATCGTGATCATCGCCGCCGTCTTCACCTATAACGTAACGGTCCACACCGCCGGCATCGAGACGATCAAGGCGATGCTCTGCTCCGTCTCGTCCGACAAGCGCGTGCTCGTCCTTCTCATCGGCTGGTGCTTCGGCGCGTTCCTCGAGGGCATGGCGGGCTTCGGCACTGCCGTCGCCATCCCGGCGTCGATGCTCATGGCGGTCGGTCTCGGCCCCGTCGAGGCGATTCTTTCTTGCCTGATCGCCAACACCGTCCCGACGATGTTCGGCTCCATCGGCATCCCGACGACCACGCTTGCCTCCATCACCGGCATCGACCCCATCACGCTCGCAACCACCCAGGCGCTCCAGGCCACCCCCTTCATCATTGCCTGCCCGATTCTGATTGTCATGCTCGTGGGCGGCGGCCCCAAGGGCCTCAAGGGCGTCTTGCCCATCACGCTGCTCGCCGGCATCTCGATGGCGGCCGCCGAGTACGCGGGCGCCATGTCCGTCGGACCGACGCTCGCCGTGATCATCGGATCCGTGGTCGCGCTTCTTGCCGTCTTTGCCTTTGCGCTGACCAAGCGCGGTCAGGAGGTTCCCGCCGAGCATCGCCTGCCGAACCCGAGCCATGCCGAGGGCCTCGGTGCGCCCGTTATGCAGATCGTGCTCGCGTGGTCCCCGTTCATCCTGATCTTCGTCGTGCTGCTGCTTACCAGCAAGCTCTTCCCCGCGATCTACGCGCCGCTCTCGTCCATCAAGTCGACGGTGAACATCTACGCCGGCGACCCGAGCGCGACTCTGACCTTTACCTGGATTGACACCCCGGGCGTGCTCATCATGATCTGCGGCATCGTCGGCGGCATCATCCAGGGCTGCAGCCTCCGCGAGATGCTGCAGGTTCTCAAGGCTACCTGCGTCCAGATGAGCAAGACGGTCGTGACCATGCTCGGCGTCCTCGCCGTGGCCAAGATCATGGGCTACTCCGGCATGATCGCGAGCATCGCCGCGTTCTTCGTCGGCGCCCTCGGCGGTTTCTACCCGCTGGTCGCGCCGCTGCTCGGCGCCCTCGGCACGTTCGTGACCGGCTCGGGTACCTCGAGCGAGGTTCTGTTCGGCGCCGTCCAGCAGCACGCCGCCGAGACCCTCGGCGTGAACCAGACCTGGCTTGTGGCAGCGAACTCCCTCGGCACTTCCGCGGGCAAGGCGCTCAGCCCGCAGAACATTGCCATCGGCTGCGCGGCCTGCGGCCTCGCCGGCAAGGACGGCGAGATCCTGGGCAAGATCGCCAAGTACGCCTTCGGCTTCGCCGCGTGCATGGCCGTGTTCATCTACGCGGGCTCGCTCTTTATCGCGTAACGGTCGGCGCGCCCTTCTTGCCGCTTTGTGCGTGCAAAGAAGTGTCGGGTTCCAGCTTTCTGGCGGCCGCGCGCTCAGAGACCGCAAGCGTCGGCCGCGGAGATACGCGATTTGCGAAGAAACCCTCGGTTCCAGCTTTTATAAACAGCCGGAACCGAGGGTTTCTTCGCGTTTGAAGGGGCAATCAGGGCTGGGGCTAGGAGTTTCTTAGCGCTCGGCGCGGGGCCATGGCTGGAACTCGCTGTTTCTGAGCGCCCAGTTACGCCCTTAAGCCTGGGACTTCGCTTTCTTTAGCGCGGCGCGGCGAGCCCGAAAGAAGGACCGGAGCTGCTCGGCGGCCTCGTCGGCGAGGACCCCCGCCGAGACCTCGAACTCGTGGTTGAGCCGCTCGTCGTGGCTCACGTCGTAGAGGGTGCCGAGCGCGCCTCCCTTGGGGTCGGCGGCGCCGTAGACGCAGCGGTCGATGCGGGCGTTCACCATAAGGCCGGCGCACATGAGGCAAGGCTCGAGCGTCACGTAGACCGTGCAGCCCGAGAGCCGCCAGCGCCCGAGCGCCTCCGATGCAGCGACCATGGCAGAGAACTCGGCGTGCGCGGAGGGGTCGAGGTCCGTCTCGCGACGGTTATGGGCGCGGGCGACTACCTTGCCGTCGCATGCGACGACGGCTCCGATGGGCACTTCTCCCTCCTCGGCCGCCAGCGCTGCCTCTGCAAGCGCCATGCGCATATAGGCTTCGTCGACGGCTGAGGCGTCGGTGGGGGCAGCATCGGTTTCGCGCTCCTGGGCCATTGCTTCGTCCTTCTCCACGGACATCGGCTCCTCTCGACATTCAAATAACGCTACATGGGGTAGGATAATAGAGCTTGCTTCCACGGAGGAGTGGCAGAGTGGTTGAATGCAGCGGTCTTGAAAACCGTCGTGCGGTAACCCCGTACCGAGGGTTCGAATCCCTCCTCCTCCGCCATTTTTGCCCGCCTGGGTTTAGGAGGACGCCATGCCCATCGTGATTTTGATCATCGTCATCGTCGCTCTTCTCGCCTTCGCCTGGATTTCCATCAGCAACGGCATCGTTCGCGCCGCGAACAAGTGCGACAACGCCTGGCAGACCATCGAGACGCAGCTTCAGCGCCGCAACGACCTCATCCCCAACCTCGTCGAGACCGTCAAGGGCTACGCTGCCCACGAGTCCGGCACGCTCGAGGCCGTGACCGCCGCGCGCGGCGCCATGTCCTCCGCGACCACGCCCGAGGCAAAGATGGAGGCTTCCGGCCAGCTCACCCGCGCGCTCCGTGGGCTTCTTGCCGTCGCCGAGGCCTACCCTGACCTCAAGGCAAACACGAACTTCCAGCAGCTTCAGGCAGACCTCACGGACACCGAGAACCGCATCAGCTACGCTCGCCAGAGCTACAACGACGTGGTCATGGACTACAACAACGCAATCCAGACCTTCCCCGGCAACATCGTGGCCGGCGGCCGTGCGCCCAAGCAGGGCTTCGCCGCCGAGGAGGACGCGCGCCAGGCCCCGAAGGTCAGATTCTAGGGTTTTCGCGGCGCGGCATTTGCAAAGAAGGACGGCCTCGCACTCATCGAGGAGTGCGAGGCCGTTGTTTGTCGCGGGTGAGTGCGCCTGCGCGTGCGGCGGCTCGCCTAGACTACCTGGAAGACGAAGAAATCGAGGTAGTGGCTCTCGGGCACGCCCCACAAAATGGGGTGGTCGGGAGCTTGCTGGCGCTCCTCGACTTGCTTTAACTGCACGTTTGCCTGGTGCGCCGCGTCGGCGATCGCCTCGGCAAGGAGGTCGCGCGTCATGAAGTGGCTGCAGCTGCATGTGGCCAGGTAGCCTCCGCGCGGGAGCAGGCGCATAGCCTCATAGCTGATCTCGCGGTAGCCCTTGGCGGCGTGCTTGATGGTGCCGCGGCTCTTTGTGAAGGCGGGCGGGTCGAGGACGATGAGGTCGAAGGGACCGCCTTGCTCGCGCAGGCGCGCGCGGTCCTGACGCAGCTCCGGCAGGTATTCGAGGACGTTCGCGCAGGTGAAGTCCATGCGATCGTCGAGTCCGTTCAGGCGGGCGTTCTCGGCGGCAAGGTCGATGGCGGTCTGGCTCACGTCGACGCAGCGCACGAAGTCCGCCCCGCCCGCCGCGGCGTTCAGGCCGAAGGGGCCCACGTGGCAGAAGCAGTCGAGCACGCGGCGTCCGCCGGCGATCTGCCGAACGGCCCGGCGGTTGTACTTCTGGTCGAGGAAGAAGCCCGTCTTTTGGCTATTCTCGATGTCAAGGTCAAAGACAAGGCCGTTCTCGACGACCTTGATGCGGGCGCTTTTCGGAACCTCCGAGGCCTCGCCGTCCCACCAGCCCTTGTACTGAGGCAGGCCCTCCTTCGCGCGGGCAGGCGAGTCGTTGCGCTCGTAGATGCAGCGCACGTCCTGGCCGTCGGCCTGGAGCGTCTGGAGCAGCAGGGGATAGATCGTGGGTCGGAGAAGCTCCATGCCCACCGTACCCACCTGCGCGACCAGTACGTGCTCATAGCGGTCGACGATGAGGCCGGGCATGCCGTCGGCCTCCGAGAAGACCACGCGGCAGGCGTTGGTGTCGGGCTCGCAGCCGGGAAGGGCGCGTCCACCCATGGCTACCTTGCGGTGTTCCCATGCCCAGGCGACCCGGCGGGTCCAGAAGGCCTCGTCGACGCGGTCGTTGGCGTTTCGCGTGACGATGCGCACGCGGATCTTCGACTCCTGGGAAAGAAGCCCAGCTCCTTGCCAGGTGCCGTTCTCCTCAAAGACGTCGACCACCGATCCGTTGGCGCAGGGCTCGGCCTCGAGGACCTCCCCTTCGAAGACCCACGGGTGACCCGCCTTGAGCGAGCGCGCGGCCTTGCGCGTGACGACGATTCTGGGGTAGGGGCGTGCTTGCTTCATCTGTCCAACCTCTCGGTTTGGGACAAAAGGGACGGGGGATTTTGTCCCAGGCGTTGACTAGTAGTGACGGCCGTAGCGTCCGCCGGCGATGCCGCGGCCGCGGGACCTGGAGCCGGAGAACATCGTGCGCATGGGCTTCTTTGTGCTGCGGCCTTCCTGCGGGACGATGCGCCCGGCGTCGTAGGTGAAGCCGGGAAGGTCCCACGTGGGCATGAGCTTCTTTGTGAAGTACTCGATCTCGCGCAGGGGGCTGATCTCGTCGGGGGCCACGAAGGTGTAGGCGTGGCCGGTCGCGCCCGCGCGGCCCGTGCGGCCGATGCGGTGCACGTAGTCCTCCGGGTCCATGGGGACGTCGAAGTTGACAACGGCGTCGATGCCCGAGACGTCGATGCCGCGGCTCATGACGTCGGTTGCCACGAGGACCTGGACCTTTCCGTCGCGGAAGCGCTCGAGCGCGCGCTCGCGCTCCTTCTGGGTACGGTCGGCATGCATGACGTCGACCTTGACCTGTGCGTTCTTGAGTATCTTGGACACGTCGTCGACGCGGTGCTTGGTGCGGCAGAACACAAGGACGCGCTCGGGCTTTACGCCCGCAGCGCCGCCTCCGTCGATGAGGGCGCGGAGCAGCTCAGGTTTCTGGGCCTGGGTCACGGGGCAAAGGTGCTCGTCAACGGTGTCGGCCGTCTCGCCGACGCGGGCGATCTCGACGGTCACGGGATCGGAAAGAAGGGCGTCGATCGTCGACTTGATCGACGGCGGAATGGTCGCCGAGAAGAGCAGCGTCTGGTGCTTGGCGGGAAGCGCGTGCATGATGCGGCGGACGCTGGGCCAAAAGCCCATGTCGAGCATGCGGTCGGCCTCGTCGAGCACGAGGACCTGGACGCCGGCCAGGCTCACGTGGTTGTGCTCCATGAGGTCGAGCAGGCGCCCGGGCGTGGCCACGAGCAGGTCGCAGCCGGCGTCGAGTTGCTTGACCTGCTTCTCGAACTTGGTTCCGCCCATGACGATGACGGCGCGCTGGCCGGTCTTTGCACAGACGACCTTGACGACGTCGTCGATCTGCGCGGCGAGCTCGCGGGTCGGCGTGACCACGAGGGCGTGCGGGCCCTTGCCCTTGGCGCCCGCGATCCGCTGAAGCGTGGGCAGCGCGAAGGCCGCGGTCTTGCCCGTGCCCGTCTGCGCGGAGGCGACGATGTCTTTGCCCCCAAGCACGTGGGGGATGGCTCCGGCCTGGACCGGCGTAGGGTTCTGGAAGCCGAGGGCGTCCACCCCGGCGAGGATCTGCTCGTTTAGCCCGAGCTCGGCAAATGTAGTAGTCATACCTGCAAGTATTGCGCAAAACCGCAGGTCTTGCACGCGAGAAGGGCCTAGGTCCTCTGGCGCCAATAAAGGTTTGAGACACTGTATATCTGTTATACTAACTCAAAACCTATATCTGTTATACTCGTTGCTGACCTGCGGGTTTGCATGAATCGAGGTGCCTGTATGTCCAGACAGAATCCCTTTACCCCCATGTTCGGCGGCAAACCGCAGCATTTCTTTGGTCGCGCCATCGAGCTGAACATCGTCAAACATGCAATTGCCGACGGCAACAGCCCTTATCGCGTCATCTTTGTGACGGGGAATCGCGGGTGCGGAAAGACCGCCCTGCTCGAGCAATTCTCAATCACGGCCCGGGATGCAGGTTGGACGACGATTGACGTCCATTCCGCCCATGCCTCCGAGGCTATCGTGAGAAGGCTGGCGGGCGCGGACCAAAGGACCGTTGAGCGAGTGGCCGCTCCCGAGGCATTCGGTCTTTCTGCTGGTCACGTGGGAATTTCGGAAAGCAGCAGATTCGACGGTCGAGCGCTGACCGACGTGCTCATTGCCTCCAGTGAGAAGCGCAAACGCGGTGGGGTATTCATCACCATCGATGAGGTCCAGAAGATACCCGAAGCAGATATGGAGAATGTCTGCGCGGCGGTGCAGATGGCTCTTCGCAAGGGGTTCCCCGTCATGCTCGTCCTTGCGGGGCTTTGCGGCGCGAAGGAAAAAATAAGCTCCTACAAGGGCTGTACCTTCATGCAGCGCGCGTACGATATTCGGCTCGGGAGCCTCGGCGTCGACGAGGCCCGCTCGGCGTTCGAGGAAATGCTCGGCCTGACCGGCTTTGTGACCTGCGACGCGGATGAACTCGACTATCTGTGCGAGCGCAGCTATGGCTATCCGTACTTGATTCAGCTGCTGGGCTATTACCTGGTCGAAGTTGCTGCCGCGCTCAAGCCAAGAGGAAAGGCCGAAGTCACCAGAGATCTCATCGATGGGGCCGAAGCGCAGGCGCGCGTGGATTTCCGGACAAATGTAATCGAGCCGTCGGTCGGCGGATACGGCCCGGGGCTGACCGCCTACCTCGAGGCAATTGCCGATGGCGTGGGCGAGGACGGGCGCTCCTCTACGGGAGACGCTGCCCGGGCGGTCGGAAAGAGCGCTCAGCAGTGTGCCCCGTACCGAGCGCGTCTGATTGAACGAGGAACCATCGTCCCGGCAGGCTATGGGTACGTGAGGCTCAACATCCCGCACCTGCGAGACTATTTTGCGGAGGAAGACACCGGCGGGCTGTCGGACGACGGTGCGAGAATCTGGAACTACTAGGGCCCGGGCACTTCATAGTCTTGCACGCGAGAAGGGCGCGCCCATCGCCCGTCGCGCGGCGTTGCTATACTGAGGGGGTAAACCTCGGCTCCGAAGGGAGAGAATCACATGCGCTTTCTTCTCTCCCTGGCCATGACGATGCGAATGCGGAAGCACTGCTAACCGAGGCCCTCGATGCCGCGGCCTCAAGCAGTGCTTTTTTCGGTGACCAGCCCCCCGCGTCCGCATAGGAGATCAACTCATGCCCATTAACATTCCCGACGGCCTGCCCGCCAAGGAAACCCTGCACCAGGAGCGCATCTTTGCGCTCGAGGAAGAAGTCGCGAACAACCAGCAGATTCGCCCGCTGCGCGTGGTTATCTTGAACCTCATGCCCACCAAGGTCGAGACCGAGACGCAGATCCTGCGCCTGATCTCCAAGTCACCGCTGCAGGTGAGCTGCGACTTCATGCGCGTGAGCAGCCATGAGTCCACACACGTGAGCGCTGACCACTTGGTCAAGTTCTACGACACTTTCGACGCGCTGAAGGATAACTACTACGACGGCTTTATCGTCACCGGCGCGCCGGTCGAGCAGATGGAGTTCGAGGACGTCGACTACTGGGACGAGTTCTGCCGAATCGTCGACTGGTCGCAGACGCACGTGCTCTCGACGATGTATCTGTGCTGGGGCGCCCTCGCGGGTCTCTACCACCTCTACGGCATCCCAAAGAAGATGCTCGGCGCCAAGCTGTTCGGCGTGTTCAAGCAGCGCCTCTGCGACGAGTACAACTTCTTGACCAACGGCTTCGACGAGGTGCACTACATGCCGCACTCCCGTCACGCCGCCATCGACACCTCGGCCCTCGCCGAGCATCCTGAGCTGCAGATTCTTTCCGAGGGCTTTACGAGCGGCCCGGCGCTTCTTGCCACGCGCGACTTCCATGAGGTATACGTGACGGGACACTTCGAGTACGGGCGCGACACGCTGAGCTCCGAGTTCTGGCGTGACTTCCACAAGGGCCTGCCCATCCGCGTGCCCGAGAACTACTTCCCCGATGACGACCCTGAGCAGCAGCCGCTCTTTACCTGGCGCGCACACGCGAACCTGCTGTACCGCAACTGGCTCAACTGGATCTACCAGATGACGCCCTACGAGCTCGAGCGGATCCCCGAGGTCATCGAGCAGCTGCGCGGCGGCGGCGACATCATGACGGACAAGTTCTAAGGGGCCTGCGTGGCGCAAGGCGGCAAAGAGCGCATAACGGAGGAGCTGCTCGAGCAGCTCCTCGCGTCGTCGACGCCGGAGGCATACCTCGCCTCCGAGGGTGCGACGGTCGAGCGCGACCTACCTGACTATCTGAGCGAGCTTCTGGAGGAGCGTGGGATTCGCCGCTCTGACGTGGTGCGCGCGAGCGGGCTGAACGCGACCGTTGTCTACGATATCTTCTCCGGAAAGAGCCGCCCGGGCCACGACCATGCCGTCATGCTCGCCTTCGGCCTCGGCTGCAATCTGCGCGAGGCGCAGCGCCTGCTTCGGTTGGCGGGCGTGAGCGAGTTGTGGTGCAAGGTCCCGCGCGACGCGATTCTTATCTGGTGCTTCGAGCACGGCCTTTCGCGCGAGGAGACCGATGACGAGCTGTATCGCCTCGGGGAAAAGACGCTTTTGGGCACCGGCCCGCTGCACTAGCGACGGACGTCCGCTCGACGACCGCCTCGTCTGCGGCTATTTGATGTCCGTCGATTCAGTCGTCAACTGAAGATATGCCGTCCCGCTGCGCTTAAACTGAAGTATCGGCGCCGCGTGCTCCTGCTGTGGGGGTGTCCCTGGTGCGCCAAAAAGGATGGGCGGTTTTGAACGACGAGCAGGTCATGCATGCCATGAGCATCGACGATATGTATCGCGTCGAGCGCGTGCTCGCTCGCGGCGCCGGTGGCGTGACAGAGCTCGTGACCATTGACGGCGCTGGCCCGTTCGTTAGAAAGAAGATCCCGAGCAAACTCGCCAACCAAGGCGTCTGGTCCCTCATCGAGTCGTGCGGCTGCGCTCGTCTTCCCAAGGTGGAGGCCACGTACTCGTTGCCCGATCAGTTCGTTGTCGTGTACGACTTCGTTCCCGGGCAGACGCTCGAGGAGCTCGTGACGGCAAAGCACCGCCTGGCCCCGCAGGAAGCGGCGTGTCTTGCGGCGGGCATTTGCGAGGCTGCGGCGGCGCTCCACTCGCGCGGGGTGGTTCACCGCGACCTGAGCCCCCGAAACGTCATCGTTGCCGCCGATGGCGCGCACCTCATCGACCTGGGCATCGCCCGCATGCGCGTCGAGGGCGCTTCCCGTGACACAACGTCGCTCGGCACGCGCGGTTTCGCCTCGCCGGAGCAGTACGGCTTCGCTCAGACCGACGCACGCTCCGACGTGTATGCCATCGGCAAATTGCTCGGGTACATGCTCACGGGCCTGCAGCCCGATGGGGACGAGTACGAGCGGGCTCTGGGAGACGCCGATGCGACCAATTCGCGTCTTGCGGAGGTTGTCACCCGGGCATGCGCGTTCGAGCCGAGCTCCAGGTACCAGAGCGCGGCCGAGATGGCCCGCGCCCTTGGGAGATGCGGCGGCGCGGAGGTCGGCGCACCCGCGGGTGGCGGTGCCACGTCTGCCGTGCGTGCGGCGGCTGCTCGAAAGGCGCTACCCGCGAAGGCGATCGTCTTGGCAATCGCGGCGGTGCTTCTTGCCGTCGGCCTGGTGCTCTTCTTTGTGCTCGGGTGGGGGAAAGAAGGGCGTGGCGCGTCGGCTGGCTCGGGTGGGGCGGCGGTGACGCTGACGTCAACGACGTCGGCGCCCGGTGCTGCCACCGTCGACAATCTGCCGCTCAAAATAGTCGAGTACGGCTGGTCCATCGACTCGATGGGCTATGTCCGCGTGGTCGCCAGCCTGCAGAACACGAGCGAAAACATGGCCGTTGACATGCCGATTATTCGCGTAACGGGTTATGACGACGCCGGTGGCCTGACCTTTACGGAGGAGCAGGGCGCGATGGTCAGCCTTCCGGGACAGGTCTCGTACATCTACGTTCAGTCGACCATGGAGGCAGGAACGACTGCCAGAGTCGAGGTCGCGCTCGAAGCCGGGGCCACGACCAAAGAACGTCGGGTGACGACGCCGATCTCACTCGACGTTACTGGCATCTCGGCGAAGGCCGATGCGTTCGGCGGACTGACGATCACAGGGAGCGTTTCGTTGGGCGGCGACGGCTCGTGGGGCGAGTCTGCCCCGCTGTCCAACTCGGTGATGCTCACTTCCGTGCTGCGCGACGACGCGGGTCGGATCGTGGGCGGCGCGACCGACTTCCTCACAACCGTTCCCGCTGACGGCGAGTCCACGCCCTTCTCTATAACGGACTACGGCGCGTCCGATTATGCGACCGTGGAGGTCCACGCCCAGCCGTGGTAGGCGGCTGCGGGCCGTTCGCGGAATAGCCCGCCAGATTCAGTTGGCAACTGAGGAATTCAAGCAAGGTGCTTTTCAGAATGGAAGCTATCAATCGGCGTCCTACTGAACGGAGCATCGTATGAAAAAGGAAGTGCTTGCAGCGGCGCTGCTCGTGACCGCGCTGTGCTTTGGGGGGTGCAGCGCAAAAGAATCTCCGGGTGGAGACATGGCTGCGCCGGCAAATGACGCTGCTTCTCAAAGTGAGGAGTCCTCAGAAAAGGATGTCATCTCGTCTGCTGAGGACAAGGCAAAAGAAACGATAGAGAAAATTGAGAATGACACTAGCGTGCCAAAAGAGAATCGCGCCGCGCTTATAAAGGCGGAGCAGTACTCGGACATCATGTATATGTCTAAGCAGGCAATTTATGATCAGCTGACGTCGGATTACGGGGAGCAGTTTAGTGCCGATGCCGCTCAATATGCCATTGATAACCTTCAGGCGGACTGGAACGCGAACGCTTTGAAGAAGGCCGAGCAATACTCTGAAACCATGCACATGTCCAAACGAGGCATTTACAACCAGCTTGTTTCGGAGTATGGCGAGAGATTCGCAGACGATGAGGCGCAGTATGCCGTCGATAACGTTCAGACGGATTGGAATGCCAATGCGCTGGCCAAGGCGGAAGATTATCAAGAGCAGATGAATATGTCCCCGTCTGCCATCTACGACCAGCTGACCTCGGATTACGGGGAGCAGTTCACTGCGGACGAGGCTCAATACGCTATCAACAATTTGAGTAAATAGGAGGTTGTCATGCAGAAAAAACAACAAATGCTAATTGTTGCTGCCGCCATGTCGCTTGCAATATCGGGCTGCCATTCTGGAGCCGCTACAAACAATGGCGAGGGGACATCATCTACGGCTGAGCCCGTGCAGCAAGAAGAGATACAAAGTGAATGGTGGCCGGACGATTCGCTTGCGGCAAAAGTGCCGACTCCGAGATCAAGCAGCGGAGAGATAAACAATAACAACGAAACGAATCTTCAAGCATGGGTATTCGATAGCGATGAAGCGGCCTTCAATGATTATGTAAAGAGGTGCGAGGCGGCAGGCTTTACCGTTGATGAGGAAAAAATCGGAGTGAATTTCGAGGCTTTCAATGAGGAGGGCTACAAGGTAAGCGTTTATTTCTGGAAGGATGACCAGAAGTTCGCCCTTAATTTGGAACCTCCGATTCAGTTAAATGAGATTGTCTGGCCTACCACAGGACCCGCCGCCGGTGTTCCTGCCCCCTCATCGACTATGGGAAAAACTGACGTCAATACCAGTACGCGGTATTGCGTTCAGATCGGGAAGACTCCCTTAAAAGACTATTCGGCGTATGTAGACTCGCTTATCTCGGCGGGATTCGATGTCGATTACAGCCGACAGGATAAATGGTTTAGCGCCACTAATGCCGATGGCTACCAGGTGATCGCCGAATACCAAGGATTCGACACCATGAGCGTCAGGATTGCTTCTCCTGACGCCTAGGCCCTGGAGCAACTCGCTTCTTGGCCGAAGAACCGAAACAGCAAATAACAAGGTGCGCAGAGAAGAGCCGGAGGACGCCGAGTGGGTAACGGCGTCCTCCGCATTGGGAGAAGACAATGGCATATTGCACCAAATGCGGAGCAAAACTCGTGGAGGGCAACGCGTTCTGCGGGAATTGCGGAAGCCCGGTCGGCGAGGAAAACAAAAGGAAAGAAAAAACTACTGTGGCATATTGCCCCGCCTGCGGTGAGGTCGTGGGAAAGAACGAAACTAAGTGCCCAGCATGTGGCTTTGAGATTCGTGATGCGTCTGAAGGATCGATCGTGCTGTTGTCTGAGAAGCTGGACAAGATAGAGGCTATGCGACCAGAAAAAGAAAAGAGCGATGAGGAAGATGAGATTTCAGCAACAGACAAGCGCAAGATCAATCTGATTCAAACTTGGCCAATACCGAACACAAAAGAAGACCTTTACGAGTTTATATCTATGGCGAGCGGGAACGCCACTTCGTCGTGCAGGCTCTCTACGTCTGTTACTGACACAGCTCTCATGTCGGCATGGCTATCGAAATTTGAACAGTCTTATACAAAAGCGGAGCGCTTGTTTGGCGCGGATGATGACTTTGAATTGATCAGAAAACTAAAAGCCGAAGTAAGCAAAAAGACGATGCTGGCAAAAATCGAGCACGAGTGGGCATTTATTCTCCTGCTTGGGATGTGCCCCATGGTCGTCTTGTTGTTTTGGTTCGGCAAATTATTGGGGGTGATGTAGTGGATTCATCCCCATACCGTCCCGGTCTCATGGACGAGATTCGCTGCGACGAGAAGGACTACCTGATCTGGAAATGGCGCCCTGCGGGCATTACCCGTCGTGAAAACGCGATTCACTGGGGCTCCTCTCTGCGTGTGCGCGACGGCTCGGTCGCTGTTTTCGTGTACCGCCGCAAAGGAGAGAGCGCAATCGAGGAGTTTATCGAGGGCCCTTTTGACGAGATTCTTAAGACCTCGAACCTGCCGATTATTGCCAGCTTTGCTGCGGGGGCCTATGGAGGGGGCACGCCGTTTCCGGCGGAGGTCTACTTCATCAATCTGGCGAAGGCCATTCAGACGCGCTTTGCGGTGCGATACTTCGACGTCTTCGACACGCGCTTTCCGGACATTGGCGTTCCCGTGGCAGTTCGCGGTGCCATTACTTTTCACATTGCCGATTGCCGGAGGTTCATCGAGCTGCACCGACTTGACGAGTTCGGCATTGAGGATTTTCGGGCGCAGATAAAAGACGCGGTATCTCGCCGTGTAAAGACGATCTTGGCCGATATGCCCATGAACCTCGAGATTCCTTTGCAGCAGCTCGCGGGTCGCACCGACGACTTATCGGAGCTCGCGCAAAGAGCGCTTGCCCCGCGGCTTTCGGAGACGTTTGGCATAGAGGTCGCCTCGCTCGACATCTCCGCGATTGATGTGGACAAAGAAAGCGAAGGGTATCAGCAGCTGATGCGGGTGTCTCGCGACGTGGCTGTGGCGACTGTCCGCGCGCAGACGGAGGCGAACGTCAAGAACATCCATGAAATGCAACGCGTTCAGATGGAGAACCTTCAGGAAACGCTGCGAATTGAGCGCGAGGAGGGCCAGTATCGGATTCATAAGCAGACCCAATCTGCGAACCTGCCATCGTTCCAGATAGAGAAGCAGGCGGAAGTCGGCGTTGCTGGTGCGGAGGCGCTAGGGCGTATGGGTGAGCACGGTTCGGCGAGCGTTGGCCTTGGCGGCGGGGGAGGAATGGATATGGCCGGCATGGCGGCCGGCATGGCGGTCGGCAGCGCCGTTGGTCAGAACATCGCAAACACGTTGAACGGCATAATGGGGGGCTCGCCTTCCGTTTCTGGTGCAACCCTGGGGATTTCCGTGCCGCCGCCGATTCCCGTCGAGCGATATCACGTGGTCATTAACGGAGCCGCGGCAGGACCGTTTGACCTTGCGACTCTTTGTGGCATGGCGACGGCCGGAGACCTCACTCCGTCTTCTCTTGTTTGGAAAGAAGGGATGGCCGATTGGGCTCCGGTGAGCTCTGTGGCAGGACTTGCGGTCCTGTTCAACAGCGGTGGGGCAACTCCGCCGCCGGTGCCTCAGCAGTAATCGGCGCCCTAACGCCCTTCTTGCCAAGAAAACAGCGAAGCTCCCTCCGGTTTTGCCCATACGTTGCCTGTTTGAGGCGGTGTTTTGGGCAAAACGGGAGGGAGCTTCGCGCGTTGTCGCAGCGGCAGGCGCCGCGTGCGCCGCGAAAGCCTACTTCACGCGGATGAGCTCGTACTCGTGGGTGCCGAGGCCGATCTTCTCGGCGTGCTCGATGCAGCTCTGCCAGTGCGTGTCGGGGTGCGTGACGTAGAACTTGTCGTGTGCGTGCTCCTCGTCGAGCTCGCCGGCAGCCTCGAGCTTGTCGCGCATGCGCGTGAACTCGGTGTCCGGCAGCGCGGGCTGCTCCTGCACGGCGTCGATGCAGGCCTGGTCGAGCGCGACCGGGTCGAAGCTCGCAAAGAAGCCGATGTCGCCGACGATGGGCTTGTCGTTCTCGTCGTGGCAGTCGCAGTTGGGGCTCACGTCGATGGCCAGGCTGATGTGGAAAGAAGGGCGTCCGTCGACGACGGCCTTGGTGTACTCGGCGATCTTGTAGTTGAGGACCTCGGGCGCCGCGCTGTAGCCGGGATGGATGGCGTCTTGGTTGCACACGGCGATGCAGCGGCCGCAGCCCACGCAGCAGTCGTGGTCGATGCTCGCCACGTGGACCTCGCGCTTCTTTCCGCTGGGGAGCTCGATCTCGCGGACCTCTTCGAAGCCAAAGGCGCCGTGCGCGCAGATCTTCGAGCATTGGCGGCACCCGATGCACTTCGACGTCTTCACGGTGGGCTTGCCGGCGGCGTGCTGGTCCATCTTTCCGGCGCGGGAGCCGCCGCCCATGCCGATGTTCTTCATGGTGCCGCCGAAGCCCGCACCCTCGTGGCCCTTGAAGTGCGTGAGGCTGATCACGATGTCGGCGTCCATGAGGGCGCGGCCGATCTTTGCCGACTTGACGTACTCGCCGCCCTCGACGGGGACCTCGACCTCGTCGAGGCCCTTGATGCCATCGGCGATGATGGTGTGGCAGCCGGTCTGGAACGGGTTGAAGCCGTTGGCATAGGCGCTGTCCAGGTGGTCGAGGCCGTTCTTGCGCCCGCCGACGTAGAGCGTGTTGCAGTCGGTGATGAAGGGCTTGCCGCCGAGCTCGCGCACGACGTCGACGACGACGCGCGCGTAGTTGGGGCGCAGGAAGCTGAGGTTGCCCGGCTCACCGAGGTGCATCTTTATGGCCACGAACTTGTTGGCGAAGTCGATCTGCTCGATGCCCGCGGTGCGGATCAGGCGCTTGAGCTTGTTGGGCAGGCCATCGCCCAGGTGGGTGTGCAGGTCGCAGAAATATACCTTTGACGGTTCCATAGGCAGTCCTCTCGCTTGGGATCGTTGCGGCGCCGGGACCCCTCAGCCGCGGCGCAACGGCAAAATCGTATCATCTGAGCGGCCTTCGGCGCCTCGCCGCCGCCCCGTGCGCTATCTTGGCAAGGAGAAGCGACGACGGGAGGTTGCCATGGCGGTTGAGGGGACGGTTCGCTGGGGAATCCTCGGTGCGGGCGGGATCGCAAAGAGGTTCGTCGCGAGCCTTGCGGGGGTCGAGGGCGCGCGTCTCGTCGCGGTGTCCGGGAGGTCGGCTGAGCGGCTGGCGGCGTTCGCGCCGGTGCGCATCTACGCCGACGGCGCTGACGGCGCGGCGGCGCACGAACGGCTGCTCGCCGACCCCGAGGTCGATGTCGTCTACCTGGCGCTCCCGCACTCGATGCACGCGCGCTGGGCCGCCCGCGCCCTGCACGCCGGAAAGGCCGTGCTCTGCGAGAAGCCGGCGGTGCTCACGGCCGACGAGGCCCGCGAGATCGCGGCCGTTGCACGTGAAACCGGCATGCTCTTCGTCGAGGCGATGAAGTGTCGGTTCGTGCCGCTCCATTCCCGTGTGCAGGCCCTTCTTGGCACCGGTGAGCTGGGACGGGTTCGCAGGATTGATTGCACGCAGCTCGTCGACTACGGCGAGGGCCGCCTCGGTTACCTTACCGATCCCGTGGGCGGCGGCGCCCTGTACGACCTGGGCTGTTATCCCATGAGCTGGGTCGAGGAGCTGACGTGTGGCGCGCCGACGGGCGTATCCGCCCTTGCGCGTTGGAAAGAAGTGCCCGGCGGCCGTGTGGACTGGGCCGGCCGCGCGGAGCTTGCGTTCGCGGGAGGTGTCGAGGCAACCGTCGCTTGGGCGGGAGACTCCGCCAAGTACGACTGCTCATGCCTGATTACCTGCGAGAACGGCAGCATTGCCGTTGAGCGCGCGCATCGTCCGGAGCGCGCCGTCGTCTACCGGGCGGACTGTCCCGACGAGGTCGTCGAGGCGCCTTACGATCCCGACGACTTCCACGGCGAGATCGCGCACTTCTGCGGGCTTCTTCGCTCCGGGGCGGCCGAGAGCCCGGTCATGCCGCTTGCGGCGACGGTTCGCAACGCCGAGCTCCTCGACGCGGTCCGCGCGCGGATGTAATGCGTCCCTCGTTCGGTGGCCCCTGCGGATGCTGCGCTTTTCTCACGAATCGTTGCGTCGGACGGAGCGAACATGATTTGCCCTTATTGCCACCACGAAATAGATGACGAGGCGGTGTTCTGCTCGGAATGTGGGCACCCGCTTGAGGACGCGACGAGTGCCGTCCCTGCAAAGAAGTCCCACGTTAAGGCGATCGCCATCATCGTTGCTGTGGTGTGCCTTGCCGCCGGCGCGGCGTGGTGGCACTACGACCAGCAACAGAAGGCCGCCCAAATTGCCCGCGAGCGCGCGGCGGCGCTCCATAGCGTCAAGGTGACGGTGTCCGCCGACGGGTGGGACACCGCGGCGGGCGCCTCGAAGCTCCCGGTCAAGGTCTCGGGGACGAAGTCGGACGGCTCGTCGGTCGACGAGGTCCAATACGTGGACTCAACAGGCGCAGGTATCGAGCTCTCCCAGGGTACGTACGAACTGGTCGTCGTCGCGTCGCCCGTTGCCGCTGACGGCACGGTGTACACCTATCCGGACAACACGATCGCGTGCGAGGTGGGGGACCTCGACCCCGATGCGACCATCGACCTTTCCGCCGAGTCAGGTGGGACGGTCGCGATTGCGCTTTCCCCCGTGGCGGCGCTCGACGTGACGGACGAGCAGCTCTCCGATGTCGCGCATTACGCGATACTGGGTGGTGTCGCCTCGGACGACGCTGCAAAGAGCCTCCAGGACGCGGCCGCCAAGCGCCGTGACGACGCCATCGCGCAAAAGAAGGCGGAGGAGGCGAAGGCCGCCCGTCATGTTACTGCCCAGACGTTCCAGCTCGACCTGCCCGCCTGCTGGGACGGTCGCGTGAAGGTCACGGTCGAGGGCGATACCGTGACGGTGTACTCAAAGAAGTACAGCGATATGGCGGTATGCTCGATTGAAGGCAATAACGGCCCCGTGTATGCAGTGGGTGACATCGGCGGCGGGTGCATCGCCGACGTCGAGCTCGGGGGCGGAAAGTATGCAGAGATTTGGACGACGCGCTGGGGCTGGATGTACGACTACCAGCAAAACTTGAAGGAAAAGCCGACCCCGTACTACACGAAAGAGAGCGTCTCGGAGCTGATCGACCTTCAATCCGGTGGTAGGTGCACGCTCGCCGATACTCAGGCGGATTCTCTTTGCGCGGATCAGATCCTGCTGGACCTCATCAAACCCTCGATTCGCGCGCTTTAAGCCATGGGCGGCCCCGTCCGCCGTTGACCTCGCGCCCGCGCGCTTCTTTCCAGGGCGCCGCCTGCCTTCCCTCGGCCGGCGGCGCTCACGGGTATACTGGTAGCCCAGCTATCGAGAAGCCGCGGAGGCCGCATGGAATCGCTCTACACAAAGTACCGCCCACAGACGTTCGAGCAGGTCGTCGGCCAAAAACACGTGGTCGAGACGCTCATGCGCGCTGTTTCGGAGCACAAGACGAGCCACGCGTACCTCTTTTGCGGACCGCGAGGCACGGGCAAGACCACCATGGCGCGCCTGCTTGCCAAGGCCCTCATGTGCGAGAAGGGCGAGGGCCTGCCTGACGGCACTTGCGAGCAGTGCCGCCTGATCGCCGCCGGCGAGCACCCCGACGTGGCCGAGCTCGATGCCGCGTCGCGCACCGGCGTGGACAACGTCCGCGACGAGATCATCAGCCGCGTCAACTATGCCCCGACGATGGGCCGCTGCAAGGTCTACATCATCGACGAGGTCCATATGCTGACCACGGCGGCGTTCAACGCGCTGCTGAAGACGCTTGAGGAGCCGCCCGAGCACGTCGTCTTCATCATGTGCACGACCGACCCCCAGAAGGTCCTGCCCACGATTCTCTCGCGCGTGCAGCGCTTCGATTTCCACTCGATCGCGCCCGACGAGATGCAGGCGCACCTCGCCTATGTGTGCGGCCGCGAGGGCTTCACCTTCGACGACGCCGCGCTCGAGCTCGTCGTGCGCCACGCGCGCGGCGGCATGCGCGACGCGCTGACCTCCTTGGAGCAGCTCAGCGTCTTTGGCAACGGCCACATCGGCGTCAAGGCGGCGCAGGACTTCCTGGGCGAGGTCTCCGGGTCTGTTCTGGGCACCACGGCGACGGCGCTCGCGCAGCGAGACGTGCCGACGCTCTTTTCCGAGGTCGAGAAGCTCGTGGGGTCCGGTCGCGACCTGCTCCAGTTCACGCGTGAGCTCGCGGCGCACGTCCGCGACGTGTACGTCGTGTCGGTCGCGCCCGACGTCCCGGGCGTGGTCTCGGCGACGGGGGAGGCGCTCGACGCCCTGCGCGAGGAGGCGGCCGCGTTCGGCTCTCCCGACCGCGTGGCCCGCACGCTCACCGTTCTCGGCGACGCCTCGAGCGAGATGCGCACCGCCACCAACCAGCGGCTCGTTCTGGAGATCGCCTTCACAAGAATTGCCCGACCCGAGGCCGATTTGACCGTGGACGCGCTGGCCGACCGCCTCGCCGCCCTTGAGCAGAAGCTGGCAAGAGGTGCGTTCGCTACGGCGCCTGCCGCCACTCCTGCCGCCGCGCCGGCGCCTCAGCCCGCGCCCGTGCCGATGCCGCAGCCCGCCGCCGTCCCGCAGCCCGCGCCGGCGGCATCGGCCCCGTCCGTCCCGGCTTCGGCGCCCCAGACCGCTGCGCCTGCCGCGCCGCAGGTTCCCGCGGCACCGAGACCCGCGCCTTCTGCCCCCGCCCCTGCCGCCCCGGCGCCACGGCCGATCCCGTCCTCCGCTCCCATGGCGCCCGCCGCGCTTCAGCGCGCCTGGAAGCAGGTCGTCGACGGCCCGCTGAAGCAATCCCCGGCAAAGCGTTCGCTGCTCCTGGCCGCGTCGCCTGTCTCGGATGACGGCGAGACGCTCACGGTCGGCCTGCCCGCGGGCTCCGGCTTTGCGCTCAGGATGCTCGAGCGCGGCGATGTCCGCTCGGTGGTCGATCCCGCCGTGCACGCCGTATTCGGCCACAGGAAAGTCGTGTTTACCGAGGTGGGGACGCCCAAGGCGCCCGCCGTCCAGGCTGCTCCTGCTCCCGCCCCGGCTCCGCGTCCTGTCGCGCCCCAGAGGCCCGCGCCCGCGGCGGCACCCGCGCCCCGTCCCGCCCCGGCGTCCGTCCCGCAGTCTGCTCCGGCGCCCATGTCCGCGACGCCGCTGCCCCCCGAGCCCGAGTACGTTCCCGACTCCGCTTACGCGGACGCGCCCTCCGAGGCGCTTGGCGCCGATTACCCGATGCCGTGGGACGACCCCTCGGCGGCCCCGGCACCCGTTCCCGCGCCCGCTCCGGCAGCCCCGCAGCCTGCGCCGGCATCCATGCCTGCGCCCCAGCCCCCTGCGAGCGCGCCCGCTCCGGCGCCTGCGCCGACCGCCGTCGCCCCCCAGGCCGAGCCCGCGGCGCCCGTAGCGGCTCCCGCCGACCTCGCCCCGGAGTTCAGCGACATTCTGGCAGGCCTCACCGACGTGTTCGGCGCGCCGACCAATGTTTCTGTAGAGAAGCCCGCCGCCGAGGAGGACGACGCCGACGTCTCGTATGATGACGAGGGCGCCGAGGCCGACTCGGCCGACGGCTCCGAGTTCGCCGACGAGCCGACGGACGACGCCGACGACGAGTAACCCGTGGTCGGGTTGCTCGCCGCAACAAGTAACCAACCGCGCCCTTCTTTCCAGAAGGCCGAACCGAGAGGATCGAAGATGTCCAAGGGATTCAACATGGGCGGCATGAACCGCAACCAGATGATGGCCCAGGCCCGCAAGATGCAGGAGCAGCTCCTCGCCGCCCAGCAGCGCGCCTCCGAGACCGAGGTCACCGCCAGCACCGGCGGCGGCATGGTCAAGGTCACCGCGACCGGCGACATGCGCATCACCGGCGTGACCATCGACCCCGAGGCCGTGGACCCCGAGGACGTCGAGATGCTGCAGGACATGGTCCTGGCCGCCGTCAACGACGCCCTCGAGCAGGCCGAGCAGATGGCGAGCAAGCAGATGAGCGCCGTGACCGGCGGCCTCAACATCCCGGGCCTTTTCTAGGCCGCGCCGGAACCCGGTCTAACGAATGGACTGCCAGGCAAACGACGGCCACGCGCTGCAGCGTCTTCTGGACGAGCTGGGCAGGCTCCCGGGCATCGGCCCGAAGTCGGCCCAGCGCATCGCGTACTACCTGCTCGAGGCCGACGCCGAGGAGGCAAGGCGCCTTGCCCGCGCGATCCTCGAGGTCAAGCAGCAGGTGCACTTCTGCCCCGTGTGCTTCTCGTACGCCACGCGCGAGAAGTGCGACGTCTGCGAGGACCCGAGCCGCGACCGCTCCACGATCTGCGTTGTCGGCGAGCCGCGCGACGTGCAGGCGATCGAGCGCACGGGCACGTACCGCGGCCTCTACCACGTGCTCGGCGGCGTCATCAGCCCCATGGATAAGATCGGCCCCGACCAGCTCCACGTCCGTGAGCTGCTGGCGCGCCTCGCGTCCGACGAGGTGGGCGAGGTGATCTTGGCCACGAACCCCGACGTCGAGGGCGAGACGACCGCCACCTACCTGGCCCGACAGATCCACCCGCTCGGCATCCGCGTCACCCGCCTGGCGAGCGGCCTGCCCGTGGGCGGCGATCTAGAGTATGCCGACGAGGTCACCCTTGGCCGCGCCATCGAGGCCCGCCGCGAACTCTAATTAGCGAGTTGAGCGCGCCCGGAACAGCAGCTGTTCCGGGCGCGCCTGCTGTTTGCGCCGCGTATTTGCAGGCCACGCGCAAAGCGCCGCCCTCACGGCCCGTCTACGGGCGCGGCGTATAATCACCCCTGAACCGCAGCTCAATCACAGCGCGCCCTCGCGGCGCGACGGGAGGATTCGAACATGCCTTTTAGCGAGAACAAGCCCCGTCCCAGCGACGCAGGCCCCTCGAGGATCACCACGCTCCACGCCGGCCAAGGCGCCGAGGTCACCACGCGCAAGAACGCGGCGCACGCCGCCGATCTGGCGCGACGCAACGCCGAGCGCCGGTTCAATAAGCGCCACTCGTCCGACAGGCTCTCGGCCGCCGCGGGCCGCGCGAGCAAGCGCCTGGGCGCCGAGGAGGGCACCGTTTCCGTCCCCGAGGGCCCCGAGCGCACAAAGAAGAACATCTTCATCATCGTGGGAGGCGCGATTCTCGCCCTCGTGGTGCTCTTCTTCCTCGTTCGCTGCGTCACGTCGGCGCTCACGCCCAAGCCGACGGCAGCCGGCCAGGGCCAGGACCTCGAGCAGCCTGGTGAGCCCGCCCAGGACCAGACAACGTCCGACGGCGAGGTGTCCATCCACGGCGTGAAGTACTCCCTTGCGCAGGATGAGGACGGCGCCTGGGTCGTGCTTGCCAACGGGGCCGAGAACTTCCTCGGCGGAGGGGAGCAGGGCATCCGCCTTGCCGGCACGCCGTCGGGCCTCATCGTGTACAACGGCGCGCTCGTGATCCCGGAGAGCCTCGAGGACGGCTGGGACGTCATCGCCTACATGCCGGCCGACGGTTCGATGCCCATACAGGTCGCGGACGCCGACGGCAACGTCGTCCATGGATCCGGCTCGATCGTCTCCGCCGCGCTCGACGGGTCTTCCGTCGTCGTTACCGACTCAACGGGAGCAACTACGAACGTTGCTCTGTAGCTGGGAAAACGCTCACGGACCGAGCCCTTCTCAAAAAGAATTTCTTGCCCAGCAAAACTTTTTTGAAATTCCCACTAGACACGGCCGCGCGAGCCATGTAATAATACTCCTCGCGCAAGGCGCACGGGGTGTTAGCTCAGCTGGTTAGAGCGCCGGCCTGTCACGTCGGAGGTCGAGGGTTCGAGTCCCTTACATCCCGCCATTGCACCAGATGAGGGCCCTCTTCGGAGGGCCCTTTTTCGTATGCCGGTCATGTCATAGCGCGGCCCTTTAGTGCCGCGGTTTGCGCCGCCCGAACCTCGGTGCGCTATCATATCGCCGACACATTCGCACAACGACGGGATCGGTGCATGCAGCCAAGTGCTTCCGCAGACATCAAGCAGATCGCGGTGTTCGACTACGACGGCACGTGCGTCGACGGGCAGTCGGGGTCCCTCTTTACCGCCTACCTGCTCACCCACGGCATGATGAAGCTCCCCCGCGCCCTGCGTCTGCTTTGGTGGGGGGCTCGCTACAAGCTCCACCTCCCGTACAGGCAGGACGAGGCCCGCGAGCTCGTGTTCGGTGCGCTGGGCGAGATGAGCCCCGAGCGCATCGCCGAGGTCATGCGCGCGTTCCACGACGAGGTCCTTGCAAAGAAGTACCGTCCCGCCGCCATTGCCGAGGTCGCGCGCCGCCACGCCGAGGGCTGCGTCACGCTGCTCGTCTCGGCGACCTTCGACGTCATCGCGGGCGCGGCGGCCGAGGTCCTCGGCGTCGACGCCGTCCTCGCCACGCAGATGCAGAAGGACGCCTCGGGCCGCTACACCGGGCGCGTGGACGGGATCGTCGTCGCGGGTGAGCAGAAGTTCCGCGCCGTGGCGAAGTGGTGCGACGAGCGCTACGGCGCCGGCGCGTGGCGCCTCGCGTACGCCTACGGCGACCACCACACCGATGAGGACCTTCTTTCCCGCGCGGGCGAGGCGTTCGCGGTCTGCCCGGGCCAGACCCTCAAGTCCGCTGCAAAGAAGCGCGGCTGGCAGATCCTGGACTGGGACGAGTAGTGGCAAAGGACGACGACGCGCTCGACGGGGAGCTTCTTGTCGAATATAGAAAGAAGGTCCGCCGGCAGGGGAGCGAGCTCTATCGCGATTTGCCGTGGCGCAGGACGCGCGACCCTTACGAGATTTGGATCAGCGAGGTCATGCTCCAGCAGACCCAGGTGAGCCGGGTCGACGGGCGCTGGCAGCGCTGGCTCGCGCGATTTGCCGATGTCCGCGCGCTTGCCGCCGCCGACGCGGCGGACGTGCTCGACGAGTGGCAAGGCCTGGGGTACAACCGCCGGGCGCTCGCGGTGCACCGAGCTGCCCAGGCGGTGGCCGAGGCGGGCGGCGAGTTTCCCAAAGGCGAGCGCGAGCTGCGCGCGCTTCCCGGCATCGGCCCCGCGACCGCGGCCGGCATCCGCGCCTTCGCGTTTGACCTCCACGGCGTGTACCTCGAGACAAACGTGCGCACCGTCCTTCTCCACGAGCTTTTGCCCGGCCGGGAGGATGTGCCGGACCGTGAGCTGGCGGTGCTCGCCAACGCCACGTGCCCGCCCGACGGCGGCTTTACCGACGATCCTGCCGATGACCCCCGCAGCTGGTATTACGCTCTTCTTGACTACGGCGCCTACCTCAAGCGCACGGTGCCCAACCCCTCGCGCCGATCGCGCGCGCACGCCAAGCAGTCCCGCTTCGAGGGCTCGAGGCGCCAGAAGCGTGCCGCCCTCGTGCGGGCCCTTCTTGCCAGGCGAGGGGGCGCGGCGGCGGCCGAGCTTATCGCCGCCGTGCGAGCCGAGGGCATTGAGCTGGACGAAGGCCTCGCCGGGGAGCTCCTGCGCGAGCTCGCCTCTGAGGGATTCTGCCGCGCCGCCGGTGAGCTCTGGCTTCCTTAGCAAAACCGAGCCTTCGCTCAAGCTTTTCGTGAGCGCGGATAGCCGGGTTATCGCTACGGAAGATAACGAATCCCCGCAATCAAGGGGCTATGCCGGGTCGGGCTTGCGGCCTAGTATTCATAAGCGACAAGCAAGTGCCAACGCAAACCACCTCGCCGCCGCGCGCGGCGCCAACGAAAGGAATCCCAAAATGCCGTTCCAGCTCGATCCCACCTTTGCCCAGGACCCCGCCAAGCACTTCGACACCCTTCAGATCCACGCCGGCCTCGAGCCTGACCCGACCACCGGCGCCGCGGCGCTGCCGATCTACGCCTCCGCCGCGTTCCAGTTCGACTCCGCCCCCGATGCCGCCGCCAAGTTCGCACTCTCCAAGCCGGGTAACGTCTACGGCCGCCTGACCAACACCACCACCGACGCGGTCGCCGCCCGCGTGGCCGCCATCGAGGGCGCCGCCGGCGCCGTCGCCGTCGCCTCCGGCCACGCCGCCGAGATCTTGGCCCTCACCAACATCGTGGGCGCCGGCGACCACATCGTCGCCTCCGACTCGCTCTACGGCGGCACTTGGAACATCTTCCTGCACACGCTGGGCGACCTCGGCGTCGAGACCACCTTCGTCGAGAACAACGACATCGACGCCTTCGTGGCCGCCACCAAGGAGAACACCAAGCTCTGGTACGTCGAGACTATCGGCAACCCGCTGGTCGACGTGGCAGATGTCCCTGCCATCGTCGAGGCCGCGAACTCGCTGAAGGAGCCTGTGCCCGTTTTCGTCGACAACACCTTCGCCACCCCGTACCTCTACCGCCCGGCCGATGACGGCGCGGCAGTCGTCATCGAGTCGCTGACCAAGTGGATCGGCGGCCACGGCGCGACGCTCGGCGGCGCCGTGATCGACACCGGCAAGTTCGACTGGAAGAAGACCCCGGGCAAGTTCCCGACCCTCACCGAGCCCGACCCCTCCTATCACGGCCTCGTCTTTGCCGACGCCGCCCCGGCCGCGCCCTTCTCGACGCGTGTTCTGGCCAACAAGCTGCGCGACTTCGGCCCCACGCTCTCTCCGTACGCGGCACAGCTCATCGGCATCGGCATCGAGACGCTCTCGCTGCGCGCCCAGCGCCACTCCGACAACGCCCTTGCCGTCGCCAAGTACCTCGAGAGCCACCCGAAGGTCAGCTGGGTCCGCTATTCCGGCCTCGAGAACGACCCGAGCCACGAGGTCGCCTCGCGCATCCTGCACAACGGCTTCGGCGGCGTGGTGGTCTTCGGCGTCAAGGGCGGCCGCGACGCCGGCCTGAAGGTCGTGGACAACGTCAAGCTCTTCACGCACCTGGCCAACGTGGGCGACGCCAAGTCCCTCATCATCCACCCTGCTTCGACCACGCACTCCCAGCTCACCCCTGAGCAGCTCAAGGCGGCCCACCTTACCGAGGACCTCATCCGCCTCTCGGTGGGCATCGAGAACGTCGACGACATCATCGCCGACCTCGACCAGGCCCTCGAGAACGCCTAAACCGGCTGAGCATCATCGACTCGGAGCGCCCCGGTGCCGCGAACGCGGCCCCGGGGTGTTTTCTTGTCCTGCGGTTGACGCGCGACTGCGCACTTCGGGCCTTCGGGCTACGTCAAGGAGCCTTCCTGCGCGCAAGTGCGCTCCGGGCCACGCAAAAACGGAACAGATTCGGAACTCTGGCTGGGAACGGCAAACCGTTAACTGGGCTTTTGCGATGGAGAGCCAAGCGGGATGCTCTTCTGTCCGCAAAAACACGTAGCCCGGAGGCGCTGAGGGCGCAGGCCGAAGCTGCTGCGTAGCCAAAAGGCACAAACTGCGCATCCGCCACCCCCCAACGCCTACCTAGTCCGTTGGCGCATTCGCGGATTAGCGTGGACGAACCGTGGAGAAAACTGCTAAAACTGACTATGTGTCAAAACGCGATGGGAGCTGCGGCGCATTTGGGCCGCGGCAAGGGATGAGCGACAGGAGCGTTCGATGGACACCCTCGATAGCAGCCTCTATCTCAGCAATGACGATATATATCTGCTCGGAAACGGCAACTGGTTCCGCAGCCACGAGAAGCTCGGCGCCCACCCCGCAAAGGCGGCGGACGGAACTTCGGGCTATCACTTTGCCGTCTGGGCCCCGCACGTGCAGTCGGTCCACGTGATCGGCGACTTCAACGACTGGGACGAGGTTGCGAGCCCCCTTACCAAGTCCAAGACCGGCGATGTGTGGGAAGGTTTCATTCCCGGCGTCGTAGCGGGTCAACTCTATAAGTTCCTCCTCGTCTCGCACGACGGCGAGAAGCTCTACAAGGCAGATCCGTACGCCTTCTTTGCCGAGCTGCCCCCGGGAACCGCCTCCCGCACTGCCGATATCTCGGGCTATGCCTGGAAGGACGAGAAGTGGATGGCCGAGCGCGCCGAGCGCCCGATGCTCAAGAGCCCGCTCAACATCTTCGAGGTGCACCTGGGCAGCTGGAAGCGCCACGGCGACGAGCCTCAGGGCGATCCGCGCGAGGACGGCACCTGGCCCGGCCCCGGTGACCCCTTCCCCGCGCAGCGCGGCGCCTTCTACACCTACGACGACCTCTCGAAGGAGCTCGTCGCCTACGTAAAGAAGATGGGCTATTCGCATATCGAGGTCCTGCCCCTCTCGGAGCACCCCTTCGACGGCTCCTGGGGCTATCAGCCCACCGGCTACTTCGCGCCTACCTCTCGCTTCGGCAATCCGCAGCAGCTCATGCACTTCGTCGACGCCTGCCACAAGGCCGGCATCGGCGTGATCATGGATTGGGTCCCCGGCGGCTTCTGCGCCGACGCCCACGGCCTGGCGACCTTCAACGGCGAGATGCTCTATGAGCACGAGATCCACCCCAACTGGGGCACCCACAAGTTCGACTTCGCCCGCGGGCAGGTCCGCAGCTTCCTCGTGTCCAACGCCCTCTACTGGGTCGAGACCTTCCACATCGACGGCATCCGCATGGACGGCGTCAGCTCGATGCTCTACATGAACTTCGGCATCGACGACCCCGGCCAGAAGCGCTTCAACAAGCTCGGCACCGAGGAGGACCTCGATGCCTCCGCCTTCATTCGCCAGACGAACACCACCATGGGTCAGCTCCACCCCGACGTCATGATGATCGCCGAGGAGTCCACCGCCTGGCCGCTCGTTACCTATCCGCCCGAGGACGGCGGCCTGGGCTTCCACTTCAAGTGGGACATGGGCTGGATGAATGACACCCTGCACTACATGCAGACCGACTTCCCGTGGCGCCCGGGCAACCACCGCATGATCACGTTCTCCACGATGTACCAGTTCAACGAGAATTTCGTGCTGCCGCTTTCCCACGACGAGGTCGTCAACGGCAAGTGCTCGCTCATCACCCGCATGCCGGGCGACCAGTGGCGTCAGTTCGCTGGCCTGCGCGCGCTCGCCTTCTACCAGATGACCCACGCCGGCGGCAAGCTCAACTTCATGGGCAACGAGATCGGCCAGTACATTGAGTGGCGCTACTACGAGGGCATCGAGTATTTCCTCACCGAGGAGTACGAGAGCCACCGCGACCAGCAGGTCTTCATCGAGGCGCTGAACAAGTTCTATAACAAGAACGCGGCGCTCTGGCAGCGCGGCTATGAGTCCGGCGGCTTCGAGTGGATCGACGCCGACAACTCCGACCAGTCCATCGTGAGCTTCGTCCGCCGCGGCGACGACCCGGCCGACGACCTCGTGATCCTCATCAACTTCGACGTCAACGCTCGCGAGGGCTTCCGCCTCGGCGTGCCCGAGTGGGGCGTCTACGCCGAGAAGTTCAACTCCGACGCCGCGGAGTTCGGCGGCTCCGGCGTGCTGAACGAGGGCCGTCTGCGCTGCGAGGACGTGGCATGGAACGGCCGCGAGCAGTCCGTCGTCCTGCGCGTTCCGCCGCTAGCGGGCATCGTGCTCAAGAAGGTCGCCAAGCAGGCCAGGCCAAAGAAGGCCGTCGAGAAGACCGCTGCCGCCAAGGCTCCCGCGGCTTCGGCAAAGAAGCCTGCCGCCAAGGCCGCCGCAAAGAAGGTCTCCGCGTCGAAGTCCGGCGCCAAGGCGCCCGCAAAGAAGACCGCGACCGCAAAGAAGACCGCCGCCAAGGCCAAGCCGGGGGCGAGTAAGAATGCGGTTAAGGTTTCCTCCGGCGCTAAGTAAGCCGCGGTAAAATTACGGGGCTGCCGCACGGGCGGCCCCAGACGACTTGCCCGGCATTGCCGCCGGGATGATTTCGTATCTTTATTTCCGACCACGCAAAGGGGAGAAGCATGGCCAACTACCAGGAGATATTCAAGGACAAGAAGGACTTCGAGGCTCAGTACCGCGCCATGTGCCAGTCTGAGCTCGGCAAGACCTTCGAGCAGTGCACCGAGCTCGAGCAGTTCCAGGTTCTCGCTCGTCTCATCGCCTCCAAGGGCAACGCCCAGCTTCCCGTCTCGCACGCCAAGGAAGCGAAGAAGGTCTACTACTTCAGCCTCGAGTTCCTCATCGGCCCCCTGCTCGACAACTACCTCATCAACTACGGTATCCGCGACCTCGTCGCCGACGCCATGAAGGATATGGGTTCCGACCTCGACGCCGTTTGCCGTCAGGAAGTTGATCCCGGCCTCGGCAACGGCGGCCTGGGCCGTCTGGCCGCGTGCTTCCTCGCCTCGATGGCGCACAACGGCATGGCCGGCTACGGCAACGGCATGCGCTACCGCTACGGCCTGTTCCACCAGGACATCGAGGGCGGCCGCCAGGTCGAGCGCACCGACAACTGGCTCGCAAACGGCTTCCCCTGGGAAACCCGCAAGGACGCCTCCGCCGTCACCGTCCGCTTCAATGGCCACGTCGTTCGCCACGAGGACGAGCAGGGCAACTTCTGGTTCACCGAGGAGGGCGGCGAGCTCGTCCGCGCCGTGCCCTACGACGTGCCCGTGATCGGCTTCGGGGGCAAGGTCGTCAACAAGCTGCGCCTCTGGAGCGCCGAGCCCGCAGAGGAGGACTTCGACCTCGACGCCTTCAACGACGGCGACTACGCCAAGGCAAACAAGTTCCGCTCCGACGTCGAGGCCATCTCGACCATCCTGTACCCCAACGACGCCGGTGAGCACGGCCGCCTGCTGCGCCTGAAGCAGGAGTACCTCTTTGTCTCCGCCGGCCTGCAGACCATCCTGCGCTCCTACGAGAAGGACTTCGGCCCCGACTGGGCCAACCTCGGCAAGCACGTCTCGGTCCACACCAACGACACCCACCCCGCCATGTGCGGCCCCGAGCTCATGCGCATGCTCGTCGACGAGAAGGGCGTGGACTTCGACGAGGCCTTCAGGATCGTCCACGAGACCGTCAGCTTCACCAACCACACGGTCATGCCCGAGGCGCTCGAGAAGTGGCCCATCAACACCTTCCGCAACCTCCTGCCGCGCCTCTACATGTTCATCGAGGAGATCGACCGCCGCTGGCGCGACGGCCTGTCCGAGAAGCTCGGCGAGGACGGCTCCTCCTGGACCGACGTCCTGCGCAACACCGCCATCCTCTGGGACGGCCAGGTTCGCATGGCCAACCTCTCCATCATCTTCAGCCACTCGGTCAACGGCGTCTCGGCGCTGCACTCCGACATCCTGAAGCGCGAGACCTTCCGCGACTTCGCCAAGCTCGAGCCCGAGCTCTTCAACAACAAGACCAACGGCGTGACCCACCGTCGCTTCCTGCGCGAGGCCAACCCCGCCTACTCCAAGCTCATCACCGACGCCATCGGCGACGGCTGGCTCACTGACGCCTACGAGCTCGAGAAACTCGTTCCCTTCGAGTCCGACGCGAGCTTCCTCGACGCTATGGATGACGCCCGCCGCGTGAACAAGGAGCGCCTCGCCGCCTACGTCAAGGAGACCTCCGGCACCGTGTTGGACACCAACATGGTCTTCGACGTCCAGGTCAAGCGCTTCCACGCCTATAAGCGCCAGCTGCTCTCGGTCTTCAAGATCCTCGACCTGCGCAACCGCATCCTTGACGATGCGAACTTCGACCCGCAGCCCACGGCCTTCATCTTCTCGGGTAAGGCGGCCCAGAGCTACGCCTTCGCCAAGGAGGTCATCCGCCTCATCAACTCGCTCGCCGACGTCGTCAACAACGATCCGCGCGTGAACGACAAGATCCGCGTGGCCTTCGTCCCGAACTTCGCGGTCTCCAATGCCCAGTACATCTACTCCGCCGCCGACATCTCCGAGCAGATCAGCCTGGCCGGCACCGAGGCCTCCGGCACCTCCAACATGAAGCTCATGATGAACGGCGCCCTGACCCTGGGCACCCTCGACGGCTCCAACGTCGAGATCTCCGAGCTCGTGGGCCCCGAGAACATCAAGATCTTCGGTATGAAGACCGAGGAGGTCGAGGAGCTCCAGGCTTCCGGCCGCTACTACGCGTGGGACCGCTACAACGCCGACCGCGGCCGTCTGGGCCGCATCGTCGACCAGCTCACCGACGGCACCCTGGCGGGCCTGTCCGGCAACTTCGAGAGCGTGCGCGACCACCTCATGGTCGAGAACGACCCGTATCTGGTCATGGGCGACTTCCACGCCTATGCGCAGGCCTGGGAGGAGCTCACTTCGGGCTACTCTGACCGCCGCGCCTGGAACAAGTCCGCGCTGCACAATACCGCTAAGGCCGGGTTCTTCTCCAGTGATAGAACTATCGCCGAGTATGAGGCCGACATCTGGCATATTGAAGCTTAGTTAGTAGGCCGCAGGGCGAGCCTTTCGCCCTGCGGTTGATCGTTTGGCCGAAAGGAGTGGGGGAATGAGCAAAAAGGAGTGCATTGCAATGCTCCTTGCCGGTGGGCAGGGAAGCAGGCTCGGTGCGCTGACGAGTAACGTAGCAAAGCCCGCGGTGTCGTTTGGTGGCAAGTTCCGCATCATCGACTTCGCGCTCTCCAACTGCGCCAACTCGGACGTGAACACGGTGGGTGTCCTCACCCAGTATCGTCCGTATTTGCTGCACAGCTATATCGGCACCGGCGAGGCGTGGAACCTCGACGATCGCGACGGCGGCGTCTCGATCCTGCCGCCGTATGCCACGCAGACCGGCGGCGCCTGGTACGAAGGCACCGCTGACGCCGTGACGCAGAACATTGGCTATATCGAGCAGAACGACCCCGAGTACGTCCTTATTCTCTCGGGCGACCAGCTCTACCGCATGGATTACGCGGAGATGCTCGAGACGCACAAGAAGAACAACGCGGACCTGACCATCGCCGTCATGCCCGTGCCTTGGGAGGAGGCGTCCCGCTTCGGCATCATCACCACCGACGAGGAGGGCCGCATCACCAAGTTCACCGAGAAGCCCAAGAAGCCCGATTCAAACCTCGCCTCCATGGGCATTTACATCTTTACGACCGACCTGCTCCTGGCCACCCTTCGCGAGGACGCCGTTGACCAGACCTCCGAGCACGATTTCGGCAAGAACATCATCCCGAAGCTGCTCGACGACGGCAAGCGCCTGTACACGTACGAGTTCAACGGCTTCTGGCGCGACGTCGGCACCATCTCGAGCTACCACGAGACGAGCATGGACCTTCTTGGCCCGAACCCCGCGTTCGACATCTTTGACGAGAAGTTCCCCATCATGTCCAACGCGTCGACCCGTCCGCCCTCATTCGTGGGCCGCAACGGCGAGGTCGAGGACTGCCTCGTTTCCAACGGCTGCCGAATCCTCGGCAAGGCAAAGCACTCGATCATCTCTACCGACGCCGTGATCGGCGAGCGCGCGACCGTTGTGGACTCCGTGCTGCTCCCCGGCGCCGTGGTTAAGGACGGCGCGCACGTTGTCCGCGCGATCCTCGGCGAGAACGCCGTGGTCGAGGAGAACGTCAACCTCGGCTCCGTCGACGCGACGAAGGACACCGCCGTCATCGGCAACGACGTCGTTGTCGGGAAGGGGGAGAACTAATCATGCAAAAGGTCATAGGCCTCATCACCTGCAACTACTCCGCCAAGGCCGCCAGCCCCTTGACCGAGAGCCGGCCGATCTCGTCGCTGCCGTTCCTCGGCCGCTACCGCCTGGTCGACTTCGCGCTGTCCAACCTGGTCAACGCCGGCATCCGCACCGTCGGCATGGTCATGCCCTACAACTACCGCTCAATCATCGACCACGTCGAATCCGGCAAGGACTGGGATCTTGATCGCAAGAACGGTGGCCTGTTCGTGCTGCCCGGCAGCGCCTTCGGCACTTCCCGCACCGGCGCACGCTTCCTGCTGCGCGACCTCGTGCACAATAAGGTCTTCTTCACGCGCTCCACGTCCGACTACGTGATCTTCTCGTCCGCGAACTTCGTGTTCAACATGGACTTCAACGAGCTGTACCGCGCTCACGTCGAGTCCGGCGCCGACATCACCGTCCTGACCGCCAGCGCCCCCAGGGCCGATGAGGACGTCGTCGCCTTCAACGTCGAGGGCAACCGCGTGACCGGTGTCCACAACGGCGTGAACTTCGGCGACGTCGCCTTCCTCGACACCTTCATCATGAGCCGCCAGCTGCTGCTCGACATGTTCGACTGGTACGCCCCCACCGACTACCTCGACCTCTTCGAGGCGATGGCCGGCGACTTCGGCCGTGTGAACGTGCAGACCTACAATTTCGGCGGCTATGTGGCTCCTATCTTCAACAAGAAGGAGTACTTCAGCGCCAATATGGACTTCCTCGATCCGGTAGTGTCCGACGAGGTCTTCCCGGTCGATCGCTTCATCAAGACCAAGGCCCACGACACCCCGCCCGCGAAGTTCGAGATCGGCTCGCGCGTCCAGAACTCCCGCATTTCCTCCGGCAGCCGCATCTACGGCACCGTGTGCGACTCCGTTCTCGGCCGCGGCGTCATCGTCGAGGCTGGCGCCACCGTGCGCAACTCCGTCGTGATGCAGAGCTGCATCATCAAGAGCGGCGCTCGCGTCGAGAACGCCATCGTGGACCGCAACAACACCGTGCCTGCCGGCACTGAGCTGCGCGGCACCCCCGACGACGTCCTCGTCAAAGAGAAGAGCCGCGACTAGCACGACACAGAAAGCGAACAGATTATGCCTACTCCCGCTAAGCGCAGAAAGCTGAGGGTTCTGTTCGCGGGCTCCGAGGCCGTCCCGTTCTCCAAAACGGGCGGCCTCGGGGATGTCGCGGGTTCGCTTCCCCGTGCGCTCAAGCACGCGGGCGCCCGCGCCGCCGTGATCACCCCGCTCTATGCGTCGATTCCGCAGCAGTACAAGGACAAGATGAAGCACGTGGCCGACTTCTACGTGCCTCTTGCTTGGCGAAACATCTACTGCGGCATCGAGAAGGTCACCCTCCAGGACCTCGATTTCTATTTCGTCGACAACAAGGACTACTTCGGCCGCGACGGCCTCTACGGCTACTTTGACGACGGCGAGCGATTCGCTTACTTCGCCAAGGCTATCTGCGAGGCCATCGTAAAGGTTCCCGAGCTCGAGTGCGACGTTCTGCACTGCAACGACTGGCAGACCGCCCTGTGCCCCGTGTTCCTGCGCGAGTTCTACCGAGAAGTGCCCCAGTGCAACAACGTGAAGACCGTCTTCACCGTGCACAACGTCAAATTCCAGGGCCAGTACGGCGACAAGGTCCTCGACGAGATCCTCGGCCTGGGCCACATCCCCGCCGCCCGCGACCAGCTCCGCTGCGACAAGGACTCCATCAACTACATGAAGGGCGCCCTGTGCTACTCGGACTGGATCACCACCGTGAGCCCGAGCTACGCCAACGAGCTGAAGATGCCGTTCTACGGCGAGGGCATGGACGGGATTTTCCGTCGTCGCTCCAACGTGCTGTCCGGCATCCTGAACGGCATCGACCAGACCATCTGGAACCCCGCCTCCGACCCCATGATCCCGGCGAACTACTCCATCCACGACATGGATCAGAAAGCTGAGTGCAAGCGTGCCCTCCAGGAGGAACTCGGCCTCGACCAGGACCCGACGCGTCCGCTCGTCGTCTCGATCGGACGCCTCACCGACCAGAAGGGCCTGGGGCTTGTCCGCTACTCGATGGACCACCTCATGCAGCGTGGCGTCCAGGTTGCCATCCTGGGCACCGGCGACCACGACCATGAGGAAGCCTTCAAGTTCTTCCAGTCCAAGTACCCCGGAAAGATGTGCGCGCGCATCGCCTTCGACAACGCGCTGTCTCACCGCATGTACGCCGGCGGCGATATCCTCCTGATGCCGTCCGAGTTCGAGCCCTGCGGCCTCTCGCAGATGATCGCTATGCGCTACGGCACCCTGCCCGTGGTGCGCGAGACCGGTGGCCTGCGCGATTCCGTGGCGGCGTACAACAAGTTTACCGGCGAGGGAACGGGCTTCTCGTTCGCGAACATGAACGCCGACGAGATGGCAGACACCCTGCTGGGCGCGTGCGAGATTTTCTGGACGGACAAGTCCGCCTGGGATAAGCTCGTGAACAACGCGATGTCCACCGACTTCAGCTGGCGTCGCGCCGCGAACGACTACATGGACATCTACCACTGGCTCCACCCGGAGATCATTCGGTACAACAAGAGAAGAGACAGGTAATTCTTTGAGAGCTAGGCACGTAACCTCAGAGAAGGAGTACAGAACTCCATTCGGCGCCGCCCAGTTGGGCGGCGTCGTCACGCTGGGCATCGATATCTGGGACGACGACGTCACGTTCTGCACGCTGAGGGTGTGGACCGATGCCCATGGCGAGCAGCTTATCGAGATGAGGGGGGCGTCTGCGGGCGACCACCTGCACTTCTCGGTGGACTATGAGCCTGCCGAGACGGGCGTCGTGTGGTACAGCTTCGACATCGAGGCCTCCGACGGCGCCGTGTGGCGCTACGGCGCGAAGCCCGGCTGGACTACTGGCGAGGGCGCCTTCGCCTACGGTGACCCGCCTTCTTTCCAGATCACCGTGTTCGAGCCGCGCGCGACGCAGCCCGACTGGTACAAGAAGGGCATCGTCTACCAGGTGTTCCCCGATCGCTTTGCGCGTGGGGAGGGCTGGCGCGAGCAGGCCGAGGCCGCTCTCGCGGCACACCGCAACGGCCCTGAGCGCATGCTCGTCGAGGACTGGGACGCCGCCCCTACGTATAAGCGCAAGTCCGCCACCGATCTCGGGATCGCGCGCTGGGACTTCTACGGCGGCACCCTCGAGGGCATCCGCGAGAAGCTCGGCTACCTCAAGGGCCTGGGCGTGACCGTCATCTACCTCAACCCGATCTTCGAGGCGCAGAGCAACCATCGTTACGACACGGCCGATTACCTGCGCATCGACCCGATGCTGGGTACCGAGAAGGACTTCGGGCGCCTGTGCGACGAGGCCGCCGAGATGGGCATCTCGGTGATCCTCGACGGCGTGTGGAACCACTGCGGCCGCGACTCGGTGTACTTCAACCGCGACGGGAACTACCCCGGCCCCGGCGCCTGGCAGGCCCACGAGGACGGCGTGGAATCGCCCTACGCCGATTGGTTCACCTTCAACGAGGACGGAACCTACGCCGGCTGGTGGGGCAACCAGGACATGCCGAGCTACCGCGACGACTGCGAGCCGTTCCACGAGCTCGTGTGCGGCAAGGACGGCGTCGTGCGCAAGTGGTTGCGTGCCGGCGCGCGCGGCTGGCGCATGGACGTGGCCGACGAGCTTACCGACGAGTTCATCGCCCAGATCAAGGCCGCCGCGGTGGCCGAGAAGGACGACTCCGTGCTCATCGGCGAGGTGTGGGAGGACGCGTCGAACAAGCTCGCCTACGGCAAGCTCCGCCAGTACTTCCAGGGCAAGGAGCTCGACGGCGTGATGAACTACCCGCTGCGCACAGGGCTTCTTGACTACGTTTGCGGCCGCATCAGCGCCGACGAGCTGGCCGCCCGTCTGGAGCAGCTGCGCGAGAACTACCCGCGCGACGCTTTCTACAGTTCGCTCAACCTGCTGGGCAGCCATGACCGCGAGCGTCTCTACACGGTGCTCGGCAACGCGCCCGACCCCGAATCCATGACCGAGGACGAGCACGAGGCGTTCCGTCTCGACGAGGGCCAGGCGTCGCTGGCCATGAGCCGCCTGTGGCTCACCGTGCTGCTGCAGATGACGCTGCCCGGCGTGCCGTGCGTGTACTACGGCGACGAGCTGGGCCTCGAGGGCCTGCGCGACCCGTACAACCGCGCGAGCTTCCCGTGGGGCGGCGGCCGTCGCGACTGCTTCAACATCTTCCGCAACGCCATCGCCATCCGTAAGACGCTTCCGGTGCTCACCGACGGTGAGTTCGAGCCCTTTAGCAGCGGGCACGACGTGTTCGGCTTTTGGCGTCGCGGCAAGGACGGCAGCCAGGTCTGCGTGCTCGTCAACGCCGGACTCCACGACTCGCGCACCGTGCGCGTGCCCATGGTCGGCGAGGCCGTGAGCGATGTGGTGAGCGGCAACGCCCCCAAGGTCGATCAAGGCCAGGCCGAGGTGTTCCTGTGGCCGCTCGGCACCGCCATCCTGCACTTCCATAAGAAGATTCGTCTCCAGAAGCCGCTCGAGCGCGGCATGGGCGTGCTGTGCCACGTGACCTCCATCCCCAACGGCGGCAAGCCCGGCACCTTGGGCGCCCCGGCAAAGAAGTTCGTCGACTGGCTCGCCGCCGCCGGCGTGCGCTACTGGCAGGTCCTCCCGGTGACCCCGCCCGACAGCTTCGGCTCGCCCTATGCCGGTCTTGGCGCCTTCGCGGGCAACACCGCGCTGCTCGAGCGCGACGAGAAGGCCACGCTCAAGCTGCTGGACGGCTGCGAGAAGACCCGCACCTACCGCGATTTCTGCGAGGCCAACGAGTACTGGCTCACGAGCTACGCCTGCTTCATGGCGATCAAGGACCTCCTTGGCCCCGTCGAGTGGCAGAAGTGGCCCGAGAAATACCGGTCCTTCTCGCCGGATTTGGCTGACGACCCCAAGCTCAAGGCTGGTGTCGAGAAGCACGTCAAGCTGCAGTTCGCGTTCGAGCGCGAGTGGGGCGAGCTGCGCGAGTACGCCAGCAAGCGCGGCGTCTCCATCGTGGGCGACATGCCCATGTACGTGAGCGGCGACTCTGCCGACGTCTGGGCCGAGCCCGACATCTTCAACCTCGGCGACGACGGCTACGCCGCCGCCCGTGCCGGCGCGCCCGGCGACGCCTTCGCTCCCGAGGGCCAGCTCTGGGGCAACCCGACGTATAGGTGGGACGTCCTGGCCGAGCAGGGCTTTGGCTGGTGGCTGTGCCGCTTCAGCCGCGCGTTCGACGTGTACGACTACGTGCGCCTCGACCACTTCATCGGGTTCTCTTCCTACTACTCGATCCCCAAGGGCAAGAAGGCCTGCGAGGGCGAGTTCAACTTCGGCCCGGGCGCCGAGCTCTTTGAGGCGGCCTACGCGCAGTTCGGCCCGCTGCCGTTCATCGCCGAAGATCTCGGCGTGATCACGCCGGCCGTCCGCGCGCTCGTGGCGCAGACCGGAATTCCCGGCATGGACGTCGTGCAGTTCGCCGACGGCGACGTGCGCGGAGGGTACGTGCCCAAGCCCGGCACCGTGGTCTACGCCGGCACGCACGACAACCAGACCCTGCTCGGGTGGGTCAAGTCGCGCTTCGGAGTTGAGGGCGAGGAGGCCTGTGAGCTCGCGGGGCGCATCGCCCGTGATGTGCTGGCAACGGACGCCGACGTGGCCGTCATGCAGCTGCAAGACGTGCTCGGCTTGGACGACGACGCGCGCATGAACGTCCCCGGCGTGGCCGAGGGCAACTGGAGCTGGCGGGCCGATGACGATGCGGTCGCCGATGCGGCCGAACACTTGGCAGACCTCGTTCGCGAAAGCGGTCGATAGCAGGCGGGCCCGTCAACCTGAAGGCTGACGGGCCCGATTTTTGCGTGTCGCCCGGCGCCCAAAGAACGAATGAAGGGCGCAAAGCGTCCTTGAGGCCATGGATCGCTCTGGCTGTCGTCAAAGGTCGCGATAGTCAACGAGACGCAGGTCGTCGATGGCGTCGAGCCATGCGCGGAAGGCCGGGTCCACGAGGAGGTCGGCCTCCTGCGCCCGCACGCGCGTGAGGGAGGAAGTGGCGAGCGCAAACTCGTCGAGGTAGCCGGGGTGGCAGATGAGGACGACGGTCTGCCCGTCCGCCATGTCCTCGACGACGCGGCGGATGTCGCGCGCGGGGACGTAATCGGCGCGCATCGACTCCATGACGAGCCGGACCTCGGTTGCGTCGCAGCACACCGCGGGAACGTCGAGCGGCAACGGTTGCTCCTTCAGGCCGAGCTCGTCTGCGACCTCGTGGATAGCGCGATAGAGGTTGTTGCTGCGGACGGCGTGCGCCTCGAAGTAGTCGGGCTCGCGGCCGACGATTTGGGTGAAGCATTCGTGCTGCGCGCGAATCTCGATGCAGGCCTCGTCGAAATCGATGGGCTCGACGCCCGCGGCCCACGCGGCATGGTACTCGCGGCTTCGCTTGAAGCGCCCGTCGGGCCCGAGCAGGCTCGGAATCAGCGCGGGGTCGGCGCACGGCTTGCCGAGGCACAGGTTCGTGTGCTGGCCCACGGCGATATCGGCACCGTCGAGGAGCGACCATCCGCGCGCGGCCTCGGGCATGTTCGGCATGAGGCCGACCGAGCGGACGACACCCTCGTGAACGGTTCGAGCGATGCCGAGGTCGATGGCGTAGGAGTAGCCGAGGTCGTCGGCGCGGATGAGCAGCTGCTTCACGGGCTTCTTTCCAGGTTTTCGCGTTAGTCGGCCAGGGGAGTGTGCGTCGCGGGCGCGACGGGCGTGCGGTCATCCGTGGCGGATTCTTGGGCGAGGGCGGCAGCGGCGTCGACCGCAAGCTGCTCCTTCGTAAAGCCCCAGAGATACGCGATCGCCGTTGCGGCGACGAAGGCGGCGCCGTTGGAGACGCAGCACCAAAAGATGTTCATGGGGCCGCCCGCGGCGAAGCCGGCGATCATAATGATGTTCGTCGCGCCGACGGTGTAGGCGGTCACGTGCGTGAGCGCGGCGACGAGGCCGCCGATCGCGCCGCCGGCGACCATGCCGGCAAAGCAGCGCGGATACTTGAAGCCGCAGCCGTAGAGCGCGGGCTCCGTCACGCCGCCGATCACGCCCGAGATCGTGAAGCCGAGCATCGCGCCGCGCTCGTTCTTCTCTTTAAGGCGCAGGAAGGCGCCGAACGCCATGCCCCAAGCCGCGAACTGAGCAATCGTGGCGGCGACCAGGACGCAGGAGTCGGAGCCGCTCGAGAGCAGCTGGACGATGGCGAGCGAGAGGAGCACCCAGACCATGCCCGTCATCACGAAGAACTCCCAGACGGCGGCGAACACGGTAAGGGCGAGGATGCTCACGACGCCGCCCTCGTTGCCAAGCGCGAACATCGCGTTGCCAAGAAGGGCGCCGAGTTCGTTGCCCAGCGGGGCGAGCGCGCAGAGCGCGACCGGAATCATGACGAACATGGTAAGCACGGGCACGAAGACCACGGCGAGCATGTCGGGGACGAGCTTCTTTGCGAGCTTCTCGATCTGGGCGAGCACGGGCATGCACAGGAGCATGGGCAGGACGGTCGTGGAGTAGTCGGTAAGGGCCGCGGGCAGGATTCCGTAGATCGCGGTCGTCGCGGCGCCGCCGTTTGCTGCGGCGTGGACGAGGTCCATGAGCTCGGGGGCGATGAGGACGCCGCCGAGGAGCATGCCGAGCTGCTCGCTGCATCCGAGCTGGCGCGCGGCCGACCAGCCGATGTAGATGGGTAGGAAGTAGTAGCCGGCGTTGTAGATCCAGTTGTAGAAGAGGTTGTAGATCTCGGAGTCCGCCGACCAGATGCCCAGCATGACCGGGCCGCAGACCACGGCGATGGCGCGAAACATTGCCGCGCCCATGATCAGCGGGATGAGCGTGACCATGGTCTTCGAGAAGTAGGCGAGCGCAGAGGCGGTGATGGTGCGGGCCGTGTTCGCCGCGGGTGCGGGGGCAGCTGTCGCCGTGCGGGCTGCGGGCGCGCCGCAGGCCAGAAGCGCGTCGTAGACCTTCGTGACGTTTTGGCCCACAATGACCTGGTACTCGCCGCCCGACCACTGGGCAGTGAGCACGCCGTCGATGGCCTTTACCTGGTCATCTGCGGGGACAGTGGGGTCGATGAGGGTAAAGCGCAGACGCGTCATGCAATGCACGACGCCTGCGACGTTCTGGGCGCCGCCAACGGCCGCGAGCACTTCCTGGGCGATTCTCTGGTTGTTGTCCACGGGCACTCCCGTTCTAAGTCGTTGATTGGTCAACATCGCGAGATGAATGGTACCTCTATATTGAGGAAGTTGTTGATAGCTCATCATCTTCAAGGAACCTTCAAATGCTGTCGGCGCTGTGTTGCGCGCGGCGTCAGGCGATGAGCGCGACGAATTGCAGGTACAATGTGGCGAGATAAACCGCACGTCGTAGCCGGGGTTTCAAGGAAACCTCGGCTTAGCCGCATGCCGAGGAGCCTCATTACATGCTCATCAACCGCGTTTCTCGCCAGATCATGACCTGCCCTGAGCTCGAGCCGCTCGTCCGCGCGCTCGGGGCGGGCGACGACGCCACCTTGGCCGTTGCCCAGTCCGCCCGTCCGCTCATGCTGGCGGCTATCTGGGCCGACGACCCGCGCCCGTGTCTGTTTGTGGTCTCGGGCGAGGAGGCCGCCGACCGCGCCGCCCGCGCGCTCGCCGCATGGCTCGGCCAGGACGTCGTCTGCCGCTACCCCGAGCGCCGAGACTACCCGTGGAGCGAGAAGGCCCCCGAGGATTCTGTGGTCGGCGCCCGCTGCCGCGCCGTCGCGCGCCTGGCCGAGGGGGAGCGCTGCATCGTCGTGGCGTCGGCGCGCTCGCTGCTGCGCCGCGTGCCGCCCGCAGGGTCCGGCTACTGGGCCTCGAGCACGTTTTCCGTGGGCGACGAGGTGCCCTTCGACGAGGTCCCGGCCCTTCTTGTGGGCATGGGTTACGCCGATAACGGCGAGGTTGACGTGCCCGGCAGCTTTCACGTGCACGGCGACGCGGTTGACGTTTTTCCGGCGCAGGCCACGACGCCGGTGCGCATCGAGTTCTTCGGCGACGAGATCGACCGCGTGCGCCGTATGGTCGCGGCCACCGGCCAAACCATCGGCGAGCTCAAGAGCGTGACCGTCTCGCCGTGCCGCGAGATGGCCTTGACCGACGAGACCGTGGCGCGCGCTGAGGAGGCGCTCTACGCCCGCGCACAGAACGACAACGCCCTGGCCGCTGACCTGGAGCTTATTGGCGCCCGCGCCGCCCAGCCCGCGCTCGAGCGTTATCTGCCGGAGCTGTATAGCGGGTCCGCCACGCCCATCGACCACGCGAGCGCGAACACCCTTGTGGTCCTCGCCGAGCCGCGCGCCCTCTTCGACGACTGCCTGCGCGCCGCCGACGAGGTCGAGCAGGCGGCGACGGCGGCGCGCGTCTCGACCAAGGGGCTCTACACGAACCCGCGCCAGCTCGACTTCGGACGCCAGCAGCGCCTGAGCTTCGCGTCGATGCTGCGCGCCGGCGCGGGTGCCGTCACCGCGAGCCTCGAGGTGCGCCAGCCGGGCGTCAACGGCTCGGACTCCAAGCTCATCGGCCGTGTGCGCCAGCTCGTGGCCGACCGCTCTGTCACGCTCTTTGCGGTGCCCGACCGCGGCGCGCGCGAGGCGCTTGAGCTGCGCTTCAACGACGAGGGCATTCCCTTTGCCGAGTCGCTCGGCTCCGCTGCCGAGAACGCGCACGACGTGTGCGACGACGACGCGCGCTTCGACGCGCCGGCGCTTGCCCGCGATCGCGTGACCTTTATCGACGCGCCCGTGCCCGCCGGCGTCGTGATTCCTGCGGCGCGCCTGGGAATTCTTTCGATCGACGACCTCGCGTCGCGCACCGCCAAGGCTCGCCGCCGCGCCAAGCGCGTGGACCCCACGAGCGTGACCTTTCCCTTCAAGCCGGGCGACTACGTCGTCCACGCGACGCACGGCATCGCGCTGTTCTCCGACATCGTGCGCCAGGAGGTCGGCGGGCGCGAGCGCGATTATTTCCAGCTCTCCTACGCCGGCGGCGACAAGCTCTTTGTGCCGCTCGAGCAGGTCGACCGCATCACGCGCTACGTCGGCCCCGACGGCGACTCGCCGCGCCTCACGCGCCTGAACACCGCCGACTGGAGCAGGGCCACGGGCAAGGCCCGCAAGTCCGCGAAGAAGCTCGCGTTCGATTTGGTCGATCTCTATACGCGTCGATCGTCGGTGACGGGCTTCGCGTTCAGCCCCGACACCCCCGCGCAGGAGGACATGGAGTCGAGCTTCAGCTATGACCTAACGCCTGACCAGGCGAGCGCCGTGGCCGACATCAAGGCGGACATGGAGGCGCGCAAGCCGATGGACCGACTGCTTTGCGGCGACGTGGGCTTCGGAAAGACCGAGGTCGCGCTGCGCGCGGCGTTCAAGTGCTGCCAGGATGCCAAGCAGGTCATGATCTTGTGCCCGACGACGATTCTCGCGCAGCAGCACTTCGAAACCTTCTTTGAGCGGTTCGCGCCGTTTGACCTCAAGGTTGCCGTGCTGTCGCGCTTTGTCACGCCCGCTCAGCAGCGCCGTGCGCTCGCGGGCTTCGCAGACGGCTCGGTCGACGTGCTCGTGGGCACGCACCGGCTGCTGTCCGCCGATGTCAACCCGTACGATTTGGGCCTCGTCATCATCGATGAGGAGCAGCGCTTCGGCGTGCAGCACAAGGAGCAGCTCAAGAACCTTCGCGAGCAGGTTGACGTGCTCACGCTCTCGGCCACGCCGATCCCGCGTACGATGCAGATGGCCATGAGCGGCGTGCGCGACATGAGCCTGATCATGACGCCGCCGCCCGGGCGCCTGCCCGTTAAGGTCACAGTGGGGGAGTACGACCCCGACGTGGTCTCGGCGGCGATCCGCGCCGAGCTCGCGCGCAAGGGCCAGGTCTACTACGTGAGCAACCGCGTCCACACCATCGACGACGCGGTGTCGCGCGTGATGGAGGCGGCGCCCGAGGCGCGCGTGGCCGTTGCGCACGGAAAGATGAGTGCCAAGCAGGTCGAGGACGTGATGCTGCGGTTCAACGAGCACGAGGTGGACGTGCTTGTGGCCACGACCATCATTGAGAGCGGCATCGACAACTCGCACTCGAATACGTTGATCATCGAGGACTCGCAGCGGCTTGGCTTGGCGCAGCTCTACCAGCTCAAGGGCCGTGTGGGCCGCAGCCGGCAGCAGGCCTACGCGTACTTCATGTTCCCTGGCGAGGTGCCGCTCACGCCCGAGGCCACCGATCGCCTTACGGCAATCAACGAGTACCAGGATTTGGGCAGCGGCATGAAGATCGCCATGCGCGACCTCGAGATCCGCGGCGCCGGCTCCCTTATGGGTGCCGAGCAGCACGGCAACCTCTCGAGCGTTGGCTTCGACCTCTTTACGCAGATGCTCGGCGAGGCCGTTGCCGAGGCGCGCGGCGAGGCGCGCGACGTGGAGCTGGCGGAGGTCAACATCAACCTGCCGGCGGACTTCTTCCTTGCGGAGGAGTACCTGCCCGAGGTCGACCGCCGCGTGCTCGTGTACCGTAAGCTTGCCGCCGCGGTGGACATAGCCGAGGTCGACACGCTTCAGGAGGAGACCGAGGAGCGCTTCGGCGCGCTGCCGCTCACGGGCAAAAACCTCTTTGACCGTGCGCGTGTGCGCATCCGCGCCCAGCGTTTGGGCTGCACGACCGTCAACCTCACGAACGGGCGCATCATCTACCAGGGCATTGACGTGCCGCGTGCCGTGGCGCTCAAGCTCAAGGGGGAGGGAGCGCTCAACTACCCGAAGACCCACAAGCTCGCGTATCCGTTCCGGCGCAAGGACTCCGAGCTCATGCCCGTCGCGCTCGGTGTGCTCGAGCAGATCGGCGGCGATGACGAGCTGGACGAGTAAGAAGATAGTGGGGCGGCATGGCGCGCTGCCGCTTGAGCCAGCCTCCCTCTTTGATCGCCCGGCCGACTCCTGGCCGGGCGATTTTCGTGCTCGCGTGCGCCGAAATGCCTCCGGGGCTACGCCGGGGCGCCCCTGCGCGCCGAAAGCGGCTCCGGGCTACGTCTTTTGGCGTCCAGGGGTCGTGCGGTTCCGCGGCGGGGAGGGCCCAACTGGCCTTTTGTGCCGAACGGGTTCTCGCGGGTTGCAAAAGCACGTAGCCCGCAGAGCGCTTCGGCGCAGGCGCGGTCGGAGACGTGGCCCGGAGGTGGTTTCGGCGCACGGCCGCCTGCCCGAGCGCGCTTTTGGCCCTCGGGCCACGTCCGCGCCGTTGCGCCGCGCACTTTCCTCCTTCGGGCCACGTGATTCTGGCGCCTGCGACGGATTTCTCGGATTACGCGCCGCAAAACCCCAGTTGGCGAATGGCAGGTGCCCCGCCGCCGCCCAAACCACGTGGCCCGAGCCGTCAAACTGCGCAGCGCCCGCGCCCCGGCGTGGCCCGAAGGAGGAAAGCGCGCGGTCCTCGCGATACAATGGCGGCGGAAAACCGCGGAAAGGGGAGCAAATGGAGTTCGTGCCGGGCAAGTTCAACCAGCCGGAGTGCCGCGTGGCGGATGGCCGCGCCCTCTCGGACCTCGTGGACGAGCAGAATGCGTCGCGCGCCGACGCCCCGGCGGCACACCCGCAGCTCGACCGGCTTATCCGTACCATCTGGCGCTTGCGTCAGCCCGACGGCTGCCCCTGGGATCGTGAACAGACCCACGCTTCCATCACGGTGAATATGGTCGAGGAGGCTTACGAGGCGGTCGATGCCATCGACGAGCACGACACCGCTCACCTTTGCGAGGAGCTCGGCGACGTGCTCGAGCAGGTGCTCCTCCACGCGCAGATGGCTGCCGACGCCGGCGAGTTCGACATCGACGACGTGGCCCGCGGCCTCAACGAGAAGCTTGTTCGCCGTCATCCCCACGTGTTCGGCGACCTCGCGGCCGCCGTGGACGGCGCTGTTCCCGTCGGCTACGACGAGGCTCGCCCAGACGACGCCGCTGCCGACACGCCCGCGGTCCTCGACATCTGGGACGACGTTAAACGCCTGGAACGCGAGGCCAGAGGCGAGCTTTCCGGCGCCGAGGCGGGGCTCCTTGACTCGGTGCCCGCAAGCCTGCCCGCCCTCATGCAGGCTCAGAAGATCTCGAAGCGCGCGGCCAAGGCGGGCTTCGAGTGGGAGACCACGGCGGACGTCTGGGATAAGGTCTCCGAGGAGCGCGCAGAGTTTGAGGCCGAGGAGCCGGGCTCCGACGCGGCCGCGGCAGAGTTCGGTGACCTTCTCTTTGCGTTGGTAAACGTCGCGCGCAAAGAGGGGATTGACGCTGAGGAGGCCCTCGCCGCGTCCAACCGGAAGTTCCGCCGGCGCTGGGCCTGTATTGAGGAGGCTGCGCGTGCCGAGGGCCGTGCGGCAGACGACCTGAGCACCGCGGAGCTGAACGAGCTTTGGGAGCGTGCGAAGGCTGAGGAGAAGCCCGCCCGCTAGCCGTCGCGCGACCGTTCCTCTGGTATAACTGACACGAAGACCGAGTCGGCCGCCTTCCGGCGGTCGCCCAAACATACCTAAAACGAAGCGACGGCATGAACAACACCACGGACACCTATAACAACGGCAGGCCCGCGCACCTTTCGGGTGCCGAGGCCCGCGCTGCCGCGGACGCCGCGCGCGGGATCGCGCCTAGGGCGTTCGCGCCTGTCGGCCGCACGGCTTCCGGCTATGCCGCCGATGGACGCCACCCGCGAACGCGCTCTTCTCGCCAGGACGATCGCGGCACGCAGCGCGCCAACCGCAGGCGCGACGCCCGCGTGGCGCCCGATCGCGCGAGCGAGTCTCACCCGGCGGCGCCGCGCCGCGAGGCCGCTTCGACGCCGACGATCGACGTCAACGGCGTGCTTTCCGCGATCGGCAGCTTCGTGATGAACTTCCGCGTTGCCCTTCTTGTGCTTGCGCTTTTTATCGGCCTGGTCCTGGCTATGTACGGGCCTGCGAAGACCTACTACTGCGCGTGGCGCAAGGGCCAGGACCTGCAGACGCAGCTTGACGAGTACAACGCCAGCAACGACCAGTACAAGGCGGACATCCAGGGCCTTCAGACCCGTGAGGGCATCGAGGACGAGGCGCGCCGGCGCGGTTACGTGTCGGAGGGCGAGACCAAGGTCGTTGTCGAGGGGCTTGACGAGGGCGCTGACGGCTCGACGTCGAGCGCCGACGGCTCCGACCAGCAGGCGGAGCGGCCTTGGTACATCGAACTCGGTGACAAGGTTTTCCACTACATCGGCAACTGACCCGCGGCGGACTTCTTGCGCGGAAAAACCAGAAAGGACGCGGCATGAGGCGCATTGCGTGCATCGACATCGGGACGGTGACGGCGCGGCTTGCCGTCGCCGACGTGGAGGGCGGGCGTGTTCGGCGCTTGGCCAAGACCTCCTGCATCTGCAATCTCGGCCAGGGCGTGGACCGCACGCGGCGACTCGATCCCGAGGCCATGGGCCGCGTGGTCTCGTGCTGTCGCGAATATGTGGCCAGCGCCGTCTCGGCCCGTGCCGAGGCCGTGTGCTGCACGATGACGTCGGCCGCGCGCGACGCGGAGAACTCCGCCGACCTCGTGATCGCCTTGCGTGGCCTGGGCCTCGAGCCCGAGGTCATTCCCGGCGAGGTCGAGGGCGCCCTGACCTTCCTCGGCGTGGCGCAGGACTTCGGCGGCAAGAAGATCCTTGTGGCCGACAATGGTGGCGGCTCGACCGAGCTCGCGTGCGGCGTGCTCAACGAAGGTGTGCTTGACCTGCAGTTTGTTTGCTCGACGAACGTCGGCTGCAGGAGAATTACCGATAAGTTCCTGAGCGGCGGCGCGGAGCTCCCAGGCGTTGTGGACCTCGCAGCGGCCCACGAGTTCGCCGCGGGCCTCTTTGCGCCCGAGGCACGAAAGATCGCGGGGCTCGCGCCTGAGGCGCTTGTTGTGTGCGGCGGCACGGTGACCACGCTCGTGGCCATCGACCTCGCGCTCGAGCCGTACGACTCAAGCCGTGTCCACCTGGCGCGCCTCTCGGCCGCGAAGGTCGCCGAGCTCGAGGCTACCCTCGCCGCAAAGACGGTTGAGCAGCGCGCCGCCATGCCGGGCATCCAGCCCAAGCGCGCGCCCGTGATCTTGGGCGGCGCGGTGGCTATTGGCGAGCTCATGGCGCAGACCGGCTTTACTGAGCTCACGGTGAGCGAGTCCGACCTGCTCTTTGGGCTTTCGCTCACGGCGGCGACGGCCCTGCCGGGCACCGAGGGCGAGCCTTCTCCCGTTGGTTGGAAACCGACCATGCGCCCACTGCCGCGCGACGCCAAAGTCGGCTAGACTAGACGGGCAAGACGCATTCGGGGGCGTGGCGGAATTGGCATACGCAGCGGCCTTAAAAGCCGCGGCCGAAAGGATTGTGGGTTCGAGTCCCACCGCCCCTACCAGCGCGTCTTCCGCCGATGGCAAGTCGTGGCCTGTCATGCGCCGCATATCCTGTATACTGTGTCATCGCGTCCCCATCGTCTAGCGGCCTAGGACGCCACCCTTTCAAGGTGGATATCGCGGGTTCGAATCCCGCTGGGGGCACCACGTTTTCGCAGGTCAGGGGCTACGGCCCCTGGCTTATGTAGCGGATTGTAGCGAACATGTAGCGGATGTGTAGCGAGCTGCTAACGTGCTAATTAATTCTTTTATGTACAAATTTGCCCAACGGTAGGATTTTATCGGTGAGCGGTTCCTGCCTATAGGGTTCTGAGGTGCCCGTGAGATTGAGCTTGCTGCGGCGTGCGACCCGTGGCGCTGCCTCAACGGAGCGCCCATCCTTCGAATTCAAAACGTTCTTTCTTGTGCCGCCGCGCGCGAAGGGCCGTGCTCGACTGAGTGTTGCCGCGCCTCCGTTTGTTCAGCTGACGAGGCTAGGCACTTGAGCGATTGGGCTCATTCGCGCGTGGGCCTATTCCGATTGGACGGGCTCGATGACTTCCTGCGGATTGAGGGAAACGGTGGCCCCCGCGGCAACCAGTTTCGAGCGCTTGTGAGGAGGTGGCGGGGGCTGCTCGCGAGATCTTGGTCGGCGGTTTCCTAGCCTTTTGGAAAAGCGGCCTGATGTTGACCGAAGACGGGCCGGCGAACACATGGAACGCTCGGGCGCTCCGCCTAAGTGGTGTTTCCCGGATACGGTGAGGGGCGTCCCGTCTGGTCAGACGAAAGGGGAAAAGACAATGGACCTGAGAACGCTCGATGAGCTGGAGGAGATCAAGCGCCACCTGTATTTCTGGGCGCAGATCGGCACCGTGCGCGGCCACGAGGACTGCGACCACGACCTGATAGGGGAGGAGATGGCATGCGATCTTAGCGCCGATGGGGACAGGCTGGGGAGCATCATCGAGAGGCTCCATGAGGACCTGAGGCGGTAGGGCCGCGCTACCGCCCCTCGCCGCCCTCCGGGGCAGGCGGGTCGATCGGGATCCTCTCGCCCCTCCCCTCGAGGACGAGCCGGTAGCCCATGACGTCCGCCATGCGCGCCAGGGTGTCCACCCTAGGCACGGAGCCCTTGGTTAGGGTGGAGGAGACGAAGTTGGGGTGCTTGCCCATGGCGACGGAGAGGGCGCGCCCGCTTATGCGGCTGCCCTCCATCATCGCCCGTATCGCCTCGTGAGTATCCATAGGCCGAGTTTATCAGGCGCACAGCTTCGGCTGTGTGCAGGAACCGTGCGCACTGAATAATGCACAACTATTCTTGTGCATGTGATATATTTTAGTTGTGCGCACATAGGAAAACTCGGACTTATGGAGATGGTCATATGAAGCGAAACGGCGAATACCGCCGGGACAGGGGCGGCGACTCGCTCCTTTTCGTCGTAATGGACGCCGAGTCCACGATCTTCGAGCCCAGGTGGCCGTACGCCGCCGACCTCGCCGTCCAGCTGGCGGCGGCCGCGCACCGCGCGGGGTTCTCGGTGCGCTGCCTGGACGTCGACTTCTATTTCAGTCGGATCGGCGCCTTCCGCCGCAGCTGCGGGGGCATCTGGACGTCGCTCGTCGGCAACTACGACCAGGCGGATGAGGTCCACGCGCTGCCGGGCGACGACCTGAGGCTCGACGAGCTGAACGTCGTCCACGTGCCCTCCATCGGCCCAGGCGCCGAATGGGCCGCCCGGGAGGCCGACGGGCTCGCGATCGCGGTCGGCGCCGCGGAGGGGCTCGACGAGGGCGCCCGCTCGATCTACGCCGCCGCGTCGAGCATCGGCCTGCCCGCGCTGGCGGTCCCCTGCGCCGATGGAGACGAGGAGGTCGAGGGGCGCCTGCGCCGCCGTCTCGACGGGCTCGGCGTCGCCTGCGCGTCCCTGGGCTACCCGTGCCCGCCGGACGGCATGGCGATGGATCCTGTTTCCTTCATCCGAAGCGACGGCAACGCCGACGGGATCCTCGCCGAGCTGATGGGGGCGGTGATGTAGATGTACACCTTCACCCCCAAGCACTGCTACGACGCCTCGTTCGCGGAGGCGCTCACGTGCCCCGTCTGCGGGAGCGAGTCTCTCGAGATCGCTTCATGCAAGAAGGGCATCCGCCTCGCCAAGCTCCTGTGCCCCGAGGGCCACGTGCTCGACCTGGCCCTGGCGGAAAGGACCGTCCTGGCGAGGCTGAAGGAGGCCAACGGCTCGAAAGAGGCGTTCTTCGCCTCGGTCCCCATGGGCGGCGTCTGCCTCGCCATGGTCCCCGAGGACAAGTACGACTACCGCAGCTACGTGTACCGGCACGTGTTCCCGGACGGCAGGAGCTACGTGGGCGTGACCAGCAAGGACCTCGCCGACCGCTGGCAGGGCAGGTACTGCGCGAGGATGGCTGAGGCGAGGGACTCGCACGACTTCCGGGCCGTGGACCACTACGTCTGGGCCTCGGACCTCTCGGACGGGGAGGCCAGGCCCGGCGACCCCGGGACCGACCTCGCCGGCCGCTGGGAGCCCTGGGACCGGGCGGAGCTCGGAGAGTTCGACGGCGCGGTGCGCCACTGCCGCCCCCGGCGGAGAGGATCGAGGCGGCCCTGATCGCCGAGGACAAGGCGCGCAACGGCGGCATGAACCTGAACACGATGCCAGGGAACAGGGCCGCGCCGCGCGCGGGCTTCTCCTATTGCAGCGCCTGACCTCGCCGGCGCGCAACGAGCGGCATTGTGTATCGCGCCGTGGGCGCGGCGGCGGGGGCGGGGACGCCCGCGCCGCAGGACTCGCAGGAAGGAAGAAAAGATGAATAGTTTCTCGGCAAGGACGGCGGCGGAGAAGGTCGCCGCAGCGGAGGCTCGCAGGCCGCTCGCCGCGGAGTGGGCGCGCGGAGCGCTCGGCGGGGTCACGGCGGCGTCGCTCGCGGAGGAGGTCTCCGCGCGGGTGGTGGGCCAGGACGACGCCGTCCGCGGCGTCTGCTCGTTCCTCGTCTCGGCGCTCGGCCGGGTGGAGCGCCTGTGCTCGGGCGTGCCCGAGTCGGCGCTGCCGCACCTCGACGCCGCCATGGTCGACGGGCCGACCGGGTGCGGAAAGACGTACCTGGTGCAGTGCGCCTGCCGCGCGCTCGGCCTCGGGGTCGCCGCCGTCGACGGCTCGTCGCTCACGGGCGCGGGGTGGGCCGGCGGGGACATCTCCGCGCATCTCTACAGGGTCGCCCAGGACCAGGCCCGCCCCGGCGGGGAGAGGGCCACGGTGGACTTCGTCGACGAGTTCGACAAGATGGCCAAGGACGACTCCGGCCCCAACAAGGGCTTCTCGCCGTGCCCGGGCCTGCTGCGCGTGATCGAGGGGTCCGAGGTCCTCCTCGTCGACCCGCCCGACAGGGACGGGGAGGCGCTGGCCCTCGACAAGTCCCTGCTCATCTTCGTGCTCGCCGGGTGCTTCGCCGGCCTCGATGAGGCGGTGCGGGCGCGCCTCTCCCGCGAGTCCGGCGGCTGCGCCACCGGCTTCGCCGCCGACCCCGGCGCGCTCGCCGCCGCGCGGGCGACGGAGCAAGAGCTGCGCGCCGCGGCCACGCCCGAGGACCTCGTCGCCTGCGGGTTGCCGCGCGAGCTCGTCGGGCGGGTGACCACGCTCGCGAGGGTGTCCGCGCTCGGCGAGGCCGAGCTCGCCCGGATCGCGAGGGGCGCCGAGGGCTCCGCCGCCGAGCGCTTCGGCGCGATGATGCCGGCCGGCTGCCGCCTCGACGTGGACGACTCCGCGGTCGCCCTCGTCGCCGCGGAGGCCGCCGCCGCGGGGCGGGGCGCCCGCGGCATCGAGGCGGCGCTCGGCGGCGCGTGTCTGCGCGCCGTGGAGGAGGCCAGGACGGACGAGACGGTGGTCCTGGCCCGAGTCTCCGCCGCCGGCGGCGGGCTCGAGGTCGCGTACGAGAGGGGCGAGCGTGAGCCCGCGGGCACCGAGAGCCCCGAGGCGCCCGCCGCCGCGGGCGCGGAGGCCCACGCGGC
>ERZ507026.13-NODE-13-length-206281-cov-6.964995_pt1 | contig 206281 bp, 210 predicted proteins | sample MGYA00512876_ERZ507026 | MGnify/ENA metagenome assembly ERZ507026 | reverse complement strand
TTTATCTTATTGTTTTTAGGCTAGATTTTCTCCATTTGAAGCAATTACTTTTTTATACCATTCGAAAGAATCTTTTTTACTTCTTTCTAAAGTACCATTACCTTCATTATCACGATCAACATAGATAAAACCATAACGTTTTTTCATTTCACCAGTAGTAAATGAAACACAGTCAATACATCCCCAAGGGGTATAACCAATTAAATCAATCCCGTCAAGTTCAACAGCTTTTTTCATTTCTTTAATATGAGCTTTTAAATAGTTGATGCGATAGTCATCATGGCAAGAACCATCAGCTTCTTTAACGTCAATGGCACCAAAACCATTTTCGACGATAAATAATGGTTTTTCATATCTTTCATAAAAAATATTCAATGCATATCTTAATCCTTCTGGATCAATTGCCCAGCCCCAGTCAGATTCTTTAATAAATGGATTTTTAACAGAATGCTCACTTGAACCATCAGTTGCTTTAGAAACATCTTGATGTGCAGTTGAATCTACAGTATTAGTCATATAATAACTAAATCCTATGTAATCTACAGTTCCTTCAGCAAGGATTTTCTTATCTTCTTCTGTAATGTTAATATTAAAGCCTTTGCGTTCAAACATTTTTAAAGCATATGCAGGGTAATGACCGCGACATTGAACGTCACAGAAGAACCAGCGATCATGCATCATCTGATTTGATAATACCATATCAGCAGGACGACATGAAAATGGATAAATTGGAACCATTGCAATCATATTTCCAATCAAAAAGTTAGGATTGATTTGTTTACCAATTTTTACTGCTAATGCACTTGCTAATAAAGTATGATGACCGCAAATATACATCGCTTCTTCAGGATTATCATAATCTCCAAAATGAGCACCACTATTAGTCCAGCCAAAAATATCATTTTTAAAATTCATTTGATTATTAATTTCATTAAAAGTCATCCAATATTTAACTTTATCTTTATATCTTTTAAAACATACTTCAGCAAATTTAACAAAGAAATCAATAGTTTTACGATTCATAAAACCACCATATTCTTTTGCTAAATGATAAGGCATCTCAAAATGAGATAATGTGATAACTGGCTCAATTCCATATTTTAATAATTCATCAAAAACATCATCATAGAATTGTAATCCTTCTTCATTGGGTTCTGTTTCATCACCATTAGGGAAAATACGAGTCCATGCGATAGATGTTCTAAAGCATTTAAATCCCATTTCCGCAAATAAAGCAATATCTTCCTTGTAATGAGAATAGAAGTCAATTCCAACATGGTTTGGATAATATTCATTTTCCATGATTTGATCAGTAATACGGCGAGGAACACCATGTGCTCCGGCAGTCATCACATCAGCAACACTATATCCTTTTGAGGTATTTAAAACCCCACCTTCAAATTGATGAGCAGCTAAAGCGCCACCCCATAAAAAATCTTTACTTAAAGCCATATAATTTAATCCTCCTTATTTTTACAGTCTCATTATAACCAAAAAAATAGGTTGGTACAAATTTTTTTAGCTAAATGTGTTAAAATAAAAACGATTGTAATAGATTACACAAAATGTAACAGGAGTATAGGAAAATATGGAAACGATGATTGAATATGTGCATAATCGAATTAAGAGAAAAGACTACCAAATTGCAATTGATTTTACAATGGGGAATGGTCATGATACTTTATTTTTAAGTAAAGTGGCTAAACAAGTTTATAGTTTTGATATTCAGCAGGAAGCTTTAAATAATACAAAGAAGTTGATAGAAGATACTGATAATGTAAATTTGATTTTAGCTTCTCATGAAAATTTTGATTGCTATGTAAAAAACTTTGATGTAGGAATTTTTAATCTCGGTTATCTCCCCAATGGAGATCATCAAATTACAACTATGGCGGACAGTTCTTTGCAAGCAATAAAAAAAGCAGTTGAATATTTGAATCGAAAAGGAGAATTGTTTTTAGTTGTTTACATTGGTCATGATGAGGGAAAAAAAGAAAGTTTGTTAATTGAGGAATATGTCGCCAGTTTAGATCATATAAGTTATAATGTAGCGTTGTTTAAAATGATGAATAAGTTATCTGCTCCATACGTAATTCAAATTGAAAAAAGATAATTATATTAGATGCAATAACTAGGTAACAATGTTATAATATAAGTAATTAAGGAGGTAAGCAATATGGTAAAAAGAATCGACGTTACCGTAACTGATCCAGTTGGTCTTTATGCGACTCCAGCAACCGAACTAGTTGATACTATGAAGATGTTCAACAGTGATATTAAGTTAGTCTACGCATCTAAAACTGTCAACATGAAATCATTGATGGGGGTTCTATCTCTGGGTATTCCAACAAAAGCAAAAATTGAAATTATTGCTGATGGAGAAGATGAGGACGCAGTTATTAAACGGGCCCTTGAATTAATGAAGGATCTAGGAATTAGTGGGTAAAACAATTTAATAATTGGGACTCTTGTCCCTTTTATTTTGCCTATTAAACGATAATATGATATAGTAAAGACGAATTTTATAAAAAAGGGGACATATAGATGGAAAACTTCTTAAAACTAATAATTGCTTTTGGAATTGGCTTTATTCTTGTTGTTCTAGCAATGCCTAAAGTAATTCCATTCCTACATAAGATGAAATTTGGTCAAGTTGAACGTGAAGAAGGACTTGAATCACATAAGTCAAAAAATGGTACACCAACAATGGGTGGAATCGTTTTTGTGATTGCCGCAATTCTTGGTGCTTTTATTGTTAATTTTAATAATTTACTTGATCCGGAGCTGATTTTAGCAACAATTGTTTTAGTTGGATATAGTGCAATTGGATTTGTTGATGATGCTTTGATAATTGTTAAACATAGTAATAAGGGATTACCGCCACTAGCTAAATTATTAGCTCAGATCGCGTTAGCAATTATTTGTTATTTCTTTGCAATGAACTTTATTCCTGATTTTACATCAGTAATTACAATTCCATTATTAGATATTAATATTGATATGGGTTATTTATATCCAGCATTAATCTTAGTAATGTTTGCAGGGGAAAGTAACGGTGTAAATTTATCTGATGGTTTAGATGGATTAGCAACTGGTCTTTCAATGGTTGCGATTGCACCATTTATAATCTTTTCTATCATGACAAAAGATTATACTCTTGCAAGTTATGCAACTGCAATGGTAGGGGCTTTACTTGGTTTCATGATGTTTAATTATCATCCTGCTAAGATATTTATGGGTGATGTAGGTTCGCTTGGTCTAGGTGGTTTCTTGGCTATTTTAGCGATACTTACAAAACAAGAGTTATTACTTATTTTAGTTGGTGGAGTCTTTTTAATGGAAACTTTATCGGTTATTATTCAAGTAGTCTCATTTAAAACTCGGGGAAAACGAGTATTTAAGATGGCACCGATCCATCATCACTTTGAAATGTTGGGCTGGAGTGAACAACAAGTAACTATTTCATTCTGGTTCATTGGTTTCATCTGTGGAATCTTATCAATTGTAATTGGGGTGCTATAGAATATGTTTACTGGAAAAAAGGTATTAGTGATTGGACTTGCTAAAAGTGGTAAGGCTGCGATTAGATTGCTTCATAAATTAAATGCAACGATTACGGTTAATGAAGCTAAAGAAATTAAGGATATTCCAGAATATCAACAATATCTTGATATGGGAATTGAAATGGTAACAGGGTCACACCCAACTGAATTATTTGAACGTGATTTTGACTTTGTAATCAAGAACCCTGGAATTAATTATCATAAGCCATTTATTTTAAGACTTAAGGAAAGAAAGGTTCCTGTATATACGGAAATTGAATTAGCTTTTCAAGTTGCTAAAAAACAACATTATATTGGAGTAACTGGTACTAATGGTAAAACAACAACAGTTACTTTAATTGATAAAATATTAAAGGGACAATATCAACATGTTCATTTAGCAGGTAATGTGGGAACACCACTATGTGATGTTGTTTTAGATAATGATCTTCTTAATGAAGAAAATCATTATGTAGTAATTGAAATGAGTAACTTTCAGTTATTAGATATTGAACGATTTAAGCCTTATGTCTCAACGATCATCAATTTAACACCCGATCATTTAGATTATATGGCCTCATTGGATGAGTATTATGCTTCTAAAACAAATATTTATAAGAATACTGATCTGGATGATTATTTTGTGGTTAATCTTGATGATAAAACAGTAATGGAGTATTTGGAAAAATATCCAGTTCCATGTAATCAAGTCACAATGTCATTGATACATGAAGCTGACTGTATGATCAAAGAACAGGCAATCTATTATCGAGATGAATTAATTATTAACTTAGCGGATATTAAAGTTGTAGGACGCCATAACATTCAAAATATTATGACAGCTATCTGCATTGCTAAAAAATGTGATGTACCAGTAACAGTCATCAATCGAGAAATTGCCTCATTTATTGGTGTTGAACATCGAATTGAGTTTGTTAGAGAAATTAATGGAGTTAAAATCTATAATGATTCAAAAGCAACTAATACTGACGCTACGATCATTGCTTTAAAAGCTTTTGAACAACCAGTAATTTTATTGATGGGTGGTTTTGATAAAGGGTTAGATTTAACCGAAATGGCTACTTATGGTAATAAAATCAGTCATCTGGTGACATTTGGTGCTGCTGGAGAGCGATTTAAAAATGATATGCATGTTGCAAACAGTAGTTCTGTTGAGAATTTAGAAGCAGCGACTTTGCTGGCAATCGAGAAAGCAAAAGCTGGCGATATTATTTTACTTTCGCCATCAACCAGCAGTTTTGATGAATTTTCTGGATATGAAGAACGTGGTCGAGTATTTAAAAATATTGTTAATAAATTATAGAAGATGCTTTGTAAAGTGAACCTTTAAGGAATATAGCTTAAAGGTTTATTTTATTGTCGAAAGTGTCTTTTTTAATTTATGAAAAACTTTCTATTTGAAAATTTCCCATTATATAATAAAATTATATGTATATGCATGGTAACATTAAAAATTGCAAGCTTATGGGTAATCGTAAGTTATCTTAATGTCGTTTCAGTGCTACCTGTTTATAGATAAATATTATTTTATAAAGGAGGAAGGCATGAATACATTACTCAGCAGATTGATAGTCTATATCAATTCATGTGTAAAAAAAGATGTGATTTACGAAATAGCCCGGTATATTATTAAAAATTATAGTTATTGCCAAAATATTACGCTTAAAGATATTATGGATGAATGTTATGTTTCGAGAGCTAGTGTAACGAGATTTTGTGAATATTTTGGTTTTCATTCTTGGAATAATTTTCAAAGCTTTTTAGTTAAAACAAAAAAAGTTAAAGAACAGCAAATTGAAAGTCGTTTTAGTAATATTGATATAGAAAGTATCTATGATCATTTATGTTATATTGCTAAAAATGATAGTTTAGAATTTAAAAATAATTTAAAAAAAGAGATCAATGCACTAGTTGAAATAATTAATCAAAGTAGTAGAATTTATTTATTTGGGGCAGTATATCCATTATCATTGGCAGTTGATTTCCAAATAAATATGATCAGTATTGGTAAAACAGTTTATAGTGATTTTCAAAGTGAAAGTGATTATTTAGAGCCAATGAATGAGGACGATCTAGCGATTATTTTAACTGCTTCTGGAAGATATGTTGGTGAATGTAAGTCCAAGTTTAATTTAATTTGTAATAATGCTGGCAAGAAAGCAGTTATTAGCTGCAGTAATCGGTATAGCTCACTTCAATACATCAATCATTATCTCTACATTCCAACGACTAATAAAAATAGTTTTGTTGATTTTGATTATTATACGATATTGATCTTAGATTTAATTTATATTGAGTATAATTTAAAGTATTGTCGAGGGAAATAATAGTGGGATCAATCTTAATTAAATTACATCAATTAATCAATTACAATCAAAATGAAAATATTCATTATTCGTTAGCAAAATATTTATTAGCTAATTGTGATACGATCAATCGATTATCAATTAGCAAAGTTGTTGAAGATACCTTGATTTCAAAAACATCTGTTTTAAAATTTTGCCGTTATTTAGGATATGATTCTTGGAAAGTCTTTTGCAGTGATTTTCAAGAAGAATGTCTCGATGAAAAGATTCGCTTGGATCGCTTAAAGATGAATGCAAACTTAATGTTTTCAAAAGATAATTTAAATGAGTATGTTCGACTAAACGATGAATATTTTAGTGAAGTACAAAAAATTGTTACATTTCAAAAAATAAAAATATTCGCTAAACAAATTAATGAAGCAAATAATATCTTTGTCTTTGGAGAACCTCGAGAATTACCGCTGTTTTATGATTTTCAAGAATTATTGGGGTTATATCATAAGGAATTGATTTTTCCTAAATCTTTAAATAAAAAGGATTTTGAGGAACAGTTAGCTTTGATTGATCAAGAAAGTTTAATAATTATTACTAACGGAGTTCATTCATTTGATGGGTTTATTGAAAAGGAAACTATTGAACCGGTATATGGATTAGAAAGAATTATGCAAACTAATTGTAAAGTTATTTTTATTGGTCAAAAGTCAGTTCAAAATTATGATAATGTTACAACACTAACAATACCTTTTTCATTTAATGAATATTTTATTCGTTTAGCAATTGCTGATTTAATTTATAAAATGATTACTTATTATTTTTATAGATATTAAATAATTTAAGAATTTTATAAATAGATTTATTTTTTTTATAAATTTGGTCTAAGAAAAAATACTTTTTTTCACGAAAACAAAAAAGGTTAAACTTTATTTGTGTTTTGTCGATGATTAAGTAAACGCTTTCATCGACTTCTCGTTTATACTAGAAGCATAGGGAATTTAAACGAGGAGGAAAATCGAAGATGAGTAAGAAGAAAAAACTTACAAAAACATTGGCTGCTTTATCAGCTGCCGGCTGTATTATCGGAAGTGCAACACCGATTGCATTAAATGCAGTAGAATTATCAAAATATTCTGTTGTGGAAGCAAAATATCAGGCTGCGAAAACAGAAGGAAGCGGAGAAAACGCTCAATTTAGTGACTACGATATTGATATTATGGTAGTAACTAATCCTGATTATAAAGGTGAAGCAGCTCCAACTTTGACTTATTCAAAAGCTTTTGATGAAAAAGCTAAAGAAGCTGGTAAAACGGCGTTGTTAAGCGAAAATATCGATGGTAAGGAATATGCTTTCAAAGATATGAACTTAAATGGAGAAATCGATGATTATGAAAGATGGTATCTTGATGCTGAAACAAGAGCACAAGATCTTGCTGATGCATTGGTTGCTGAAGGTGAAGATGGGATCGCAAAGATTGCTGGATTAATGTTATTTAGTAGCCATGAAGGAAATAGTGCTGCAGGATTAACAGATTCACAAAAAGATTATTTAACAAATAGTTATGTTAGAAATATTACTGATGCAGCAGGAAATGATGTGGAAGATTCAGTACGTTGGGTCAATGCGATGCAAGAGTATGTAGAAATATCTGATTTCAATGTTCCTGTTGATTTTAGTTCTGATCCTCGTTCAACAGCAGGGTCAGGAGATTTATATTCTGATAATGTTTCTAGTGGGGTTACAGATATTTCTAAATGGCCTTCTAATATTGGATTGGCAGCAACTTTTGATACTGAACATATGTATAATTTTGCAAAGGCATCTTCAGCTGAATATCGTGCATTAGGAATTGTAACAGCTTTAGGACCTCAAATAGATTTAGCGACAGAACCACGCTGGTTAAGAGTTGGTGGAACTTTTGGTGAAAATACTAAACTATCTACAGATATGGCTCAAGCTTATGTAGACGGTTCACAATCAACATATGTTAATGGAGAAGATCAAGGATGGGGAAAAGATTCAATTAACTGTATGATCAAACACTTCCCTGGTGATGGAGCCGGTGAAGGTGGTCGTGAATCACATACCCGTGCAGGTAAATATGCAGTTTATCCAGGTGGTAATTTTGAAGAACATTTAACTCCTTTTGCTCAAGGTGGCTTAAAATTGAAAGGGAAAACTGGAGCGGCAACTGCAGTGATGACATCTTATTCAATTGGAATCAATGCTGACGGTAGTGCTTTAGGTGGCGAAAGAGTTGGTTCAGCTTATAGTAAGTCTAAAATGAGTATTTTAAGAGATGATTTAGGCTTTGACGGTGTAGTTTGTACTGACTGGGGTGTTACTAGCACGCCCCCTGAACAATTAGCACTAGGTGGTCTAGGAATGGCTTGGGGAATGGAAAATGCTACTGATAACGAAAGACATTTAGCAATCTTAGATGCTGGTGGTGACATGTTTGGTGGTAATAATGACAATAAGCCAATCGTTTGGTCATGGCAGCAAATGGTTGATCGTGATGGCGAAGAAGCTGCTAATACTCGCTTTGCAACTTCAGCTAAACGTTTACTGAAATTAACAATGGAACCAGGATTATTTGAAAATACTTATTTGAATTTAGATGAATCATTAGCTGAAGCTGGAAGTAAAGATAAAAAAGACGCTGGATATCAAGCTCAGTTAGAGTCAGTGGTTATGTTAAAGAATAAAGATAACACAATTAAAGCGGCTAAAGATCAAGCAAAAGATCCTAAAGATATGACTGTTTATATTCCTAAAACATATACTGCAGAACAAAAAGGAGTTTTTGGTGATACACCTGCATCTTGGTCAGATTCAATGAATATTGAGACAGCTAAATCTATCTATGGAACAGTTTTAACTGATGAAATAGTTGATGATAAAGTAGTACGACCTGATTTATCAAATGTTGATAAAGTAATTGTTGGAATGCGTTCTCCAAATAACGGAAGCTTATTTAATCAATCAGGTATGATCGTTGAAGATGGTAAACAAAAATTTTATCCATTATCATTGCAATACCGCCCATATACTGCTGATGGCGAAAACGTAAGAAAAGTGTCAATTGCTGGAGATTTAAATAGTGATGGTACCCAACAAAATAGATCTTATTATGGAGCAACTAGTAAAATTGCTAATGAATACGATTTAACAGCTTGTTTAGAAGCTGTAGAAGCAGCTAAAGCAGTCAATAAAGATATTCCTGTAGTTGTTGCTTTAAATGCTAATGGTCCTGTTATCGTTAGTGAATTTGAAGACAAAGTAGATGCAATCGTATGTGGCTTCTCTGTAAGTGATAGTGCTGTGTTTGATATTATTAATGGTAAATCTGAACCAAAAGGATTATTACCATTACAATTTCCTGCAAATATGGATACTGTAGAAGCGAATAAAGAAGATGTTGCTGGTGATCTAGTATGTTATAAAGATACACAAGGAAATACTTATGATGTAGCCTATGGTTTAAACTGGTCAGGAATTATTGATGATGAGCGTGTTCAAACATATAATCCAGACCGTCCAACTACAGATACAACAACAGTTACCCCTACACCAACACCTGATAAACCTACTACTTCAGTAAAAACTGGTGATGAAATTAATTTAAACACAACAATGCTGGCTGGGGCCGTTGCTCTAGTGGCAGGATTAACTGCATATGTAACAACTAAAAAAAGAAAAGCAGTAAAATAAAATGATAAAGATGATATAGAGGTATGGTTCAGCATACCTCTATAATTAATTGAGGTGAGCATATGAAAATACTTAAAAAATTAATGATTTTGCTAGTACTGGCAGCTTTGATAATAGGTTGTTCCAAAGAACCAGAAAATAATTATTTAGGAAATCTGAAAGTTGGCTATACAATGAAACTAGATGATAAAGAGGTGCCAAAAGCAAAATTTGAGTTTTTCTATGGTCGCGCTTTGACTAAATATTTAAACCAATATTACAGTGCTTTTAGTGATGATTATGCAAGTATAGTTGATTTTAATATTGAAAAGGATATAAATGATTTAAAAAATCAAGATTGTACGGTTACTGGTTATACAGACAAATCATGGGAATATTATTTTGCTGATCAGGCAAAGAAAGATATTTTAGAAGTAGAGGCATTGGTAAGAGGTGCTAAAACTGCTGGTTATCAAATAAATGCTGATGATAAAAAGAAAGCTCGCTCAACATTTGGTGAACTAGAAAGTTATTGTAAAGAAAATAAGATTGATTTTGAAGATTATCTCCATTCAACCTTTGGTTTAGAGGCAACAAAGGATAATTTAATCAGTTATTATGAGGAAGCTAATCTGGCCTCACGCTATGCAGCAGTTTTATTAAAAGAACCAACTGATGAAGAGGTGGAGCAATATTATCTAGCTAATAAAAATGATATTGATACGATCAATATTCGCTATTTTGCTTTTGCTAAGGATGATAAAGCAAAAGCAGATGAGTTTGCCCAAAAGATTCGTAGTGAGGCAGATTTTAAACAGATGGCAGTTGATTATAGTAGTGATGATAAAAAAATTTATTATCAAAATAATGATTTGAGTCTACGTCAAGATTTAAGAAAATCAGATTTACCTGAATATTTGCAATCCGTATTATTTGATCAGGCATTACCAATTAATAGTGTTAAAGTAGTTGAAGGGGATTCTAGTATTGATGTAGTTATGCTGGTGGCTAGAGAACAGCCTGTTTATCGACAAGCTAGTATTTCAACAGTTTATTTAGATGCTAGAGAAACAGATACTGATAATTTGACAACCGAAAAAATGAATACATGTAAAGAATTTGCAGACAATTTGCTACAAGATTTTATGAATAATACTGACAGATCGATTGATAAGTTTCATGAATATAATAGTAAATATGCAGATGATAAGAACAATCAGGGAGATTATGACAATATATCTAAAGGGGATAGTACTATTGAAATTGCAAATTGGGTTTTTGATGAATCTCGACAAGTTGGAGATTTGGAAGTATTAATGAGTAATTATGGTTATACCATTGTATATTTTAGAGGATTTGGAGGAATTGATTATTTTGAAAGAGCAAAGGTATTAGCTAAAGAAGCAACGTATGATAAGCAGTTAAATGATTTAAAAAGGAATATCAAGGTTATGATTAAATAAAAAGTTTATCAGGAATGATAAGCTTTTTTTCATTTCTTAAAATATTTTTTCATATACTTAAAATGGAGGTAAGTATATGAAACGTAGAAGAGTGGTCGTTACAGTTTTAATAATTGTGATAATTGGGTTGATGATGGTATATAGTGCCTCGAATATTTGGGCCGGATATAAATTTAATGATTCTTTATATTACATTAAACGACAAGGAATTTTTGCTGTTATTGGTATAATTGCTATGTTTGTGTTTTCAAAGATTGATTATCATATTTATCAAAAAAATGCAAATAAACTTTTGATTGGGTCTTTTATCTTGATGATTTTAGTTTTGATTCCGGGGATTGGAGCAGTTCGCGGGGGGTCGCGCTCATGGTTTAATTTAGGTATTATTTCGTTGCAGCCATCTGAGCTGTTTAAAATTGCGATAATTATTTATAGTGCAAACTATATTAACAATCATTATCATGAATTAAAGAAACTAAAAGCTAGTTTGAAGTTGTTATTGATTTTGGGACTTGGGTTTGGTTTAATTATGCTTCAGCCTGATTTTGGTAGTGGTGTTGTAATGGCTTGTTCAATTGTAGTGATGTTGATCGTTAGTCCATTTCCATTTAAATATTTTGTTATGTTAGGGATCTTAGGGGTAATTGGAATCGTTATTATGATTATTTCGGCTCCATATCGTTTAGCACGTATCGTAGCTTTTTTAAACCCTTTTGCCGATCCCTTAGGAAGTGGTTTCCAAATTATTCAGTCACTTTATGCGATTGCACCAGGGGGAATTTTAGGAGTAGGCTTTAATAATAGTGTGCAAAAACATTTTTATTTACCGGAACCACAAACAGATTTTATTTTTGCTATATTTTTAGAAGAATTTGGATTGATTGGGGGCGTTTTATTAGTTGGAATGTACGGTTATATGTTTGTAACTGTCTTTAATCAAGCAACTAAAGTAAAAGATTTATTTGGCAGCTTTTTAATGATTGGAATTATTTCAATGATTGGAATTCAAACTTTGATCAATCTTGGAGTAGTTGTCGGTTTATTTCCAGTAACGGGAGTAACTTTGCCGTTAATGTCTTACGGAGGATCGTCATTGACGATTACGCTTATTGCAATTGGAATTGTATTAAATATTTCAAAATCAACATATTAATGTTATACTAGTGTCTAGAGGTGAGATGATGAAAGTAATAGTTGGAGCTGGGGGCACAGGTGGACACTTATACCCTGCCTTAGCTTTAGTTGAATATATAAAAGAAGTAGAACCAGATAGTGAGTTTCTTTTTGTAGGAACTAAGGATCGTATTGAATCAGAAGTAGTACCTCAACAAGGCTATGAATATATTGGTTTAAATGTTCGCGGGTTAGTTGGAAATCCTATTAAAAAGGGGATTGCTGCTGCTATTTTTGTTAAATCAATTTTTACAGCGAAAAAAATAGTTAAAAAATTCAAACCGGATATTGTCATTGGTTTTGGTGGTTATCCTAGTGCTAGTGTTGTTGAAGCTGCTAATCGCTTAGGATATAAAACAATGATTCATGAACAAAATTCAATTATTGGTTTAACAAATAAAATTTTAATTAAAAATGTTGATAAAATCGTATGTTGTTATGATAAAGCATATGAGAATTTTCCCAAAGATAAAACTTATAAATTAGGGAATCCACGTGCTAGTGTAATTGCCTCAATCAAACCAGATGATATTTTTAAAAAATATCATCTAAATAAAAATCTTCCTTTAGTGACTATTGTAATGGGATCATTGGGTTCAAAATCTGTTAACGAAATGATGTTAAAATCATTAAAGACTTTTGAACAAAAGAATTATCAAGTGCTTTATGTAACTGGGAAGCCTTATTTTGAAGAGATGAAAACAAAATTAGGAAAGTTAAATAAGAATATTAAATTAGTACCGTATATTGATGATATGCCATCAGTATTAAAGAATACAACCTTGGTTGTTTCTCGTGCTGGTGCTTCTACGCTGGCAGAAATTACAGCGGTAGGGATCCCAGCAATTTTAATTCCAAGTCCTTATGTTGCCGCTAATCATCAGGAGTATAATGCTCGAGAATTAGCTGATCGTAATGCAGCAATGATGATTTTAGAGGAAAATCTTAATAGTAAAGATTTTGTGGAAAAAGTGGATTATATTTTAGAGAATAAAATTGTTCAAGAGAGTATGCAAAAAAGTGCCAAGGCTCTTGGTAAACCAAATGCATGTAGAGATATTTATAAATTAATTAAAGAAATGTAGGAGTATAGAATGAAATTTTCTCAAGTTAAAGAAGATTTAGAAAAATTAGATGTTGGTGAGATGATTGAAGATGAGCCGATGTACAAACATACCACTTATAAAGTCGGAGGACCAGCGCGTATTTATTTAAAAGTTAAAGATGTTGATAGTCTGATTAAAACAATTAAATATTGTGGTAAGCATCGGGTTAAATATTTAGTAATCGGTCGGGGTTCAAATTTATTATTCTCTGATCGTGAATATGAGGGCTTAATTATTTCTCTCAACGAATGTTTTAATGAGATTAAGGTCAATGGTTCGACGATGATTGCTCAAGCTGGTGTACCAATGATTTCATTATCATATCAAGCTGCTAAAATTGGATTAAGCGGTTTTGAATTTATGGGCGGGATTCCTGGCTCAATTGGTGGTGGAATATATATGAATGCTGGAGCATATAAGTATGACCTGGCAAGTGTAGTAAAGACGGTCACATTATTAAATGAAAAGCATGAAGTTGTTACTTTTAATAATGAACAGATGGACTTTTCTTATCGTCATTCAATTTGTCAAGATAATCGAAAATTGATTGTTTTGGAAGTAACGTTTGAATTGACTGCTAAAAGTCCTGATGAGATTAAAGCTGTTTTAGATAAACGTAAGGAACGAAGAATGTCTTCACAACCTTGGAATATGCCAAGTGCCGGAAGTGTATTTAGAAATCCGCAAGATAAACCAGCTTGGCAGTATATTGATGAATGTGGCTTAAGAGGCTATGAAATTGGAGGAGCTCAAGTTTCGCCAAAACATTCTAATTTTATTGTAAATAATGGCTATGCCAGTGCTAAAGATATTTATGATTTGATTATGTTAGTACAAGAGAAAGTAAATGAAAAATTTGGAGTTAAGTTAAGACGTGAGGTTGGATTGATTAATTGGGAGTAGTGTATGGCAAAAAGAAAGCAACAACAGAATATATATAACGATTATGATCGCGATCAAGTTCTTGCTTATTTAAAGAAACAAAAGGCAAAGAAGCGAAAAAGGCGTCGACGTGTCATTTTTGTAATTTTAGTTATAGGATTGATTATTGCTTTTTTTGTCAGTGATTATAGTCGTTTACAGACAATAACTGTTAGTGGTAATAATCGTGTGAGTAGTGAAGAAATAATTACCGCTTCAAAAATAAAACTGCATCAGGATTATACTTTCTTTAAAAGTATGGATGCAGCTGAAAATGCCATTAAAAAAACATCGCTAATTAAGGATGCCAAGGTTACAAAAGATTTATTTGGTCATGTTAAAATAAAAGTAGTTGAAGCTGACCCGATTGGTCAATGTACGATTGATAATATATTGTATGTTGTTGATGAAACTGGCCGTGTAACTAAAGATGAGGCTGGAGTATTAACTACATATGTACAACGGTGTCCAAAATTAAATGGTTTTGATTATGATCGCTTTGCAGCTTTTGCAAAGGAATTTGCAAAAATTCCCGCTCAAGTAGTTAATCAAATTTCAGATATTAATTATGCGCCTGAAAATCTTGACGATAAACGTTGTGAATTTATCATGGATGATGGTAAAATTCTATATTTGCGATATGATGATATGGCAGTACAATTAAAGGGCGATAATTATGCTTTAAAGATGGAAGAATTCCCAGATTATAAGTATTATGATTTTGTCGGGAAGTATGTTTATGTTCATAATTAATTTTTTCTACGGGATTGCTTAAAGGAGTTTAAAAATAACTGTTTTTATGCTAATATTGTATATATACTAAGAAAAGGGGATACGTGATGAAAGATATTTACGCTGTTTTAGACATCGGTAGTGCAACCTTAAAGTTTCTTGTTGCTGAAGTAAATAACATTAATGTCAATGTACTGTTTGTCAAAACGATTCCTAGTCACGGAGTGAAAAAGGGAATTATAGAAGATGATCGTATCTTAATTAGAGATATACGAAAACTGATTGATGAAGCAGAGGCTTTTCTAGAATCTAAGATTACGAGCGTCGCTTTAACAATTCCAACCATAAAAGCTAAATTATATCAAAGTGACAGCAGCATTAGTTTATCAGATGCTGGGTCTAAAGTATCTACTGATGATATAGTTAGAGTATTGCGTTTGTCATCAAAATTTAAACGTTCTAAGGATGAAGAAGTAGTATCAATTATTCCAGTTCGCTATCATAGTGATAAAGGAGCAACCGTTGAGGCGCCTTTAGGGGAACTTTCAAGAAATTTGATCGTTGATTCTTTAGTCATTACTACTAGTAAAGAGTTGCTTTACCCATATATTTCGGTAGTTGAAAAATGCGGTGTGGAAGTACTTGATATTACTATCAATGCGTTTGCATGCGCAAAAGAGGCTTTTGATGCAGTATATCTTCAAGAAGGTGCTTTATTGATAGATATGGGTTATAAGACTTCGACAGTTTCATTTTATAAAGATGGATATTTACAATACTTGACAGTTTGCCAAGTAGGAGGGTATGATTTTACTCGTAAAATTGCCCAAAATATGCAGATATCAATGAATCAGGCAGAAGCTTATAAAATTAAATATGGTTCATTAGATGTAACACAAGGTCAGAATGATATTATTCATACAACCTTTGTTGATGAACAAAAACGTGATTATACACAACAGGACTTGGCTGATTTATTAAATGAAACAGCTTATGAAGTAATGAATAAGATTAAAGAAAAGATTTCAGTTATTGATGATATTAGTAAATATGAAACTTTAATCGTTGGTGGTGGTGGAGAGCTGGAAATGCTGGATACTATTGCTACAGAGGTTTTAGAATGTCCCGTTCGAATCTATCGTCCTGATACGATTGGAACTCGTGATATGTCATTAGTAGCTGCAATTGGGATGGTTTATTACTTAATGGAAAGAAAACAGGTTGTTGGTGATTATACACCTTCATTAGTATTGCCGGATGTGACAAATACAATGGCAATTAGATTTAAAGGGTTGACAAAGTCAGCGCCTTCAAAACAAGGAAGTAAAATGTCAAAACTATTAGATTCATTTTTTAGTGAAGATTAATATAAAAAGAGAGGATATATTGTCATGAGTGAAGAATTAGGATTTGAACAAGTAGCACGAATTAAAGTAATTGGTGTTGGTGGTGGTGGTAATAATGCCGTAAACCGCATGGTAGAAGAGGGTGTAGCTGGAGTAGAATTTTATGTTGCAAATACTGATTTGCAAGTATTAAAACGTTCTCCTGTTACTAATAAAATTGAATTAGGTAGAGATTTAACAAAAGGTCTAGGAGCTGGTGGAGAACCTGAAATTGGAAAAAAAGCAGCTCTTGAATCAGAAGCAGAAATTCGTCAAGTGCTAGAAGGTGCAGATATGGTTTTTATCGCTGCTGGTATGGGTGGTGGAACAGGTACTGGGGCTGCTCCCGTATTTGCTAAAATTGCTCGTGAATTAGGTGCTTTAACAGTTGGGGTTATTACAAAACCATTTACTTTTGAAGGAATGAAAAGAAAAAAACAAGCAATCTCAGGGATTGAAGAATTACGTGCTAACGTCGATTCAATTATTACCGTTTCTAACGATCGTTTATTACAATTGATCGGTGGACGTCCAATGCAAGAAGCATTCAGAGAAGCTGATAATGTTTTACGTCAAGGGGTTCAAACAATTACTGACTTAATTGCTATTCCTGCTTTTATTAATCTTGACTTTGCTGATGTTTCTGCGGTTATGAAAAATCGCGGTAATGCTTTAATTGGAATTGGGATGTCTTCTGGTGATGATAAAGCGAAAGAGGCTGCAAAACGTGCTATTTCTTCGCCATTATTAGAAGTGTCTGTAGCGGGTGCTAAAGATGCAATTATTAATGTAACTGGTGGACCAAATATTTCATTATTTGATGCAAATATTGCTCTTGAGACGATTTCTCAAGAAGTTGGTGATGATATTAATACATATTTAGGAATTGCAATCAATGAAAATTTAGATGATGATATTATCGTCACTGTTATTGCAACAGGTTTTGAAGAGGAAAACGATGATGATTTTGAACCACGTCCAAACGTTTTAAAAACACGCAGTGTTGAAGATGTTGTACCTTTATCAGCGCGTTTTGAAGATGAAGAAGACGATGATGACGGTGATTTTCCACCAGCATTTATAAAAAATAGAAGAGTTTAATTAATAAGCTAACTAAGGTTAGCTTATTTTGCAAAGGGGGATAATTTAGATGAAAAAAATAGGATTTATTGGTATGGGAAACATGGCCGGTGCTATTGCTGGCGGGATTATTAAAAGTGGTTTTGTTGAAGGTGAAAATGTTTATGCATTCGATATAGATAATGATAAACTAACAAAGATGCATACTGATTTTTCAATAAATGTTTGTACTAGTGAAAAAGAATTAGTTGCTATGGCTGACATAGTGATAATTGCAGTTAAACCAAATGTTGTTGAAGATGTAGTCGCTAAAATTACAGACGAATTAGATAATAAGGCAATTATTTCAATTGTTGCTGGTTACGATAATGAAATGTATAATGAATTGTTATTGGATTCAACACGACATTTGACAATCATGCCCAATACACCAGCTTTGGTAATGAATGGAATGACTTTATTTGAACAAGAAAATACACTAACTGCAGATGAACTAAATTATGCTGTTGAGATGTTTTCAAGCATTGGAGAAGTAGTAATTTTACCAAGCTATCAAATGAAAGCCGGAGGAAGTATTAGTGGTTGTGGACCAGCGTTTGTTTATATGTTTATTGAAGCAATGGCAGATGGTGGGGTACGCTTAGGCTTACCAAGAGATGTTGCTTATAGACTAGCTAGTCAGACTTTAATCGGTGCTGGAATGATGCAAAAAGAAACACAGTTACATCCAGGTATTTTAAAAGATCAAGTTTGTTCGCCTGGGGGGATCACTATCAAAGGGGTCGAAACTTTAGAAGAAAATGGCTTTAGAAATGCTGTTTTAAAAGCAATTAAAGAATCAAATTAAAATATTAGGATCGCAAGATCCTTTTTTCTTTTCTTGACATTTTTTTGCTTAGATAAGCGCTATGATAGTTAGGGGTGAAAAGATGGAGGTATATATTGAACTGACGTATCTAACAAACTATTTAATTATTTTGGTTGCTTTGGAAATGATGGCGATTTTAATTAGTAAGGAAATGTCGTATCTAATGGTTATTAAACATAGCTTTTACTTAAGTGGAGTAATTTTACTATTATACTTAGATAGTTATAGTTGGTTAATTATATTGATCTGGGCAGTTGTTTTTTTATGTCTATATCAACGCCAAATATTTCTGTATTATCCAATTTTTATTTTTGTTTATTTTTCATTATTATTATTCGCTAGTTCAATAATTCCAGAAGCATTTATTTATAATGGAATCTTAATTTCACCAGTAAATGTTAGTAGCATTGGTTTATTTATTGTTAGTTTGCTCGTTGTATTGATGCAGATTATGTTTATTGTTTATTTAAAAAGAAAAATAAGAATTGATGACTATTTATATGTAATGAAATTGGATTACCAGCAACATAGTTATACAATTAAAGGATTTCTTGATAGTGGTAATGAAGTTTACTATGAGGGTTTTCCTTTAATCTTAATTAATCAAAAAATTATTGATGAGTATGAAGTAATCGATGTTTTAGAATTAAATGATTTACGTGAAGATATTATTGAAATAATCAAAGTTGATCAGGTTATAATTAATAATCAGAGATTACAAGATATCTATGTCGGGGTGATTGCCGGGATACAATATGATTGTTTATTAAATAAATCACTTATGGGAGGAATTTTATAATGATAAAATTTATTTTAAAAATATTAAATAAAACTAAATATCTTTATTATATTGGACGGCATGATATCTTACCACCACCATTAAAAGGTATTGAAGAAAAGGAAGCTTTAGAAAAGTTGGGAGCTGGTGATAATGATGCTCGAGATTTGTTGATTGAGCATAATTTAAGGCTAGTTGTATATGTTGCAAAACGCTATGATACGACGCAAAATGGTGGAATAGAAGATTTGATTAGTATCGGAACGATTGGTTTAGTTAAAGCAATTAATACTTTTAAACCTGATAAAAATATTAAGTTAGCTACTTATGCATCACGGTGTATAGAAAATGAAATTTTGATGTTTCTAAGAAAAAATAATAAATTGCGTCACGAGATATCTTTAGATGAACCATTAAATATTGATTATGATGGAAATGAATTGTTGTTATCGGATATTATTGGAACAGATAGTGATATTGTTAAAAATGAATTGGAACAAAGTGATCAAAAAGCAATGTTTTATGAGGCTTTTAAGGATTTATCCAAACGTGAAAAGGAAATTTTGATGTTTCGTTATGGTTTAATGAATTATGATGAGTTGACGCAAAAGGATGTTGCTAAAATGATGGGAATTTCACAGTCATATATTTCACGATTAGAAAAGAAAATAATCAAAAAATTACGTAATAAATTAAATTATAATGAAATAAAATAAGTATAAATTTGTCATATTTGCTAAAAATAGAGTTGAAAGAAGGCAAATATGAGTAATTATCAAGTTATTATAAATGGTTATCAAGAACCGAAAAAAAGACTTACAACCGATGAAACTTATAAATTGATAGACGAATACCAAGCTACTAAAAACGAGGCGATAAAAGACAGATTAGTTAACGATAATACTAAGTTAGTTTTATCAATGGCAAGACGTTTTTATGGTCGTGAAGATAGCATGGATGACTTATTTCAAGTTGGAATGATTGGGCTGATTAAAGCAATTGAAAATTTTAACACTAGTTTTGGTTTGAAATTTTCAACATATGCAGTTCCTCTAATAATTGGTGAGATGAAACGTTATCTTCGTGATAACCATCAAATCAAGATTTCTCGCTCAATTCGAGATTTAGCGTATAAGGTTTTAAAGGTTAAAGATAGCTATATAACAAAATTAAATCGTGAACCAACGATAAATGAATTAGCTAATGAACTGGAAGTTGAGCCAAGTGCTGTTATTGAAGCGCTGTTATCAACAAACAGTGTTTCTTCATTACAAGAAGAAGTTAAAAATGATGATGGTAATAATTTAAAGATGATTGATTCGATTACAGATGATAAAACAGTTGTATCAAGAACAAATGAAACAATAGATTTATATGATGCTTTAAAATCATTAAATCAAAAAGAGCATCGTGTGATTAAACAAAGATATTTTGAGGGGTTGTCCCAAAGTGAGATTGCAAAGGAATTATTTATTTCCCAAGCTCAAGTGTCAAGAATCGAAAGAAAAGCTTTAGATAATTTACATAATTATCTAAAATAAGCATATATATTAATGGTGATTCGATGAGATTTGTAAAACTGCAGTCTAAAGACGTGATCAATGTCGTTGATGGCTGCAAAATTGGTTTTATCAGCGATATTGAAATTGACTGGTGCGGTAAATGTATACAGGCAATTGTAGTAGAGAAATATAGCTTTTTTAAACTATTATGTTTTTTTAAAGAAGCACCATGTATTGTTATTCCAATTGAATGTGTAGTGAGCATTGGTGGCGATGTGATTCTTGTATCGATTGAGCCATAATAGTCAAATGTTTAAGCATTTGACTATTTTAATAAAATCTTTTAAATAACCAGCAGTTTGTTGAGTAATTATCCTTTTATGGACGGATTTATTGTGCTATAATATACTAGTAATAAATTAAGGAGGACCACTTCATGGGATACGGACAAAAAGTAAAAAAATGGTTTTTTGACGAAGACGGTGACGAAGTTGAAGAATATGAAGATGTAGAGATTGATACAGAACCTAAAACAAGCTTATTTGAGCAAGCAAAGTTTTCTAAAACAAGTGATGCAATCAAAGCTTTAAATGCAAATAAAGATAGCCAATTAATTTTATTTGAACCACGGGCATTTGCAGAAACTCAAGATATTGCAAATCATTTAAAGCAAAAGAAAGCTGCTGTTGTTAACTTGCATCGTTTACAAAAAGAACAATCTAAACGAGTTGTAGATTTTTTAAGCGGAGTTATCTTTGCAATTGAAGGAGACATCCAAAGAATTGGACCTAGAATATTCTTATGTACTCCTAAAAACATTGGTGTTTCTGGGACAATTGATTTAGATGAAGATGAATCTGAAGAATAATAGATAAGTATTAGCTTAGCTAATACTTTTTAATTATGATAGAGCATTTTAAAGGTGAAGAAGTTTTTGTTAAAAAGGTATTAGAGTTTAAAGATCAAGCTCTATATAAACAAAGACTTGTTTTAACTAAATTTTTAAATCCATATCATCAATCAATTGTTTATAGCATTGTAGGGAATCAAAATGATTTGATTGTTATTGAAGATGGTGGAATGGTTGATAGTGAAATGAAACGTTTGATTATTGCACCATCATTTTATCAAATTGAAAAAGAAGATTTTGAAATAGTTTTAGCTAAAATAAGTTATGCAAAACCATTTGGTACATTGAATCATCGAGATATTTTAGGAGCATTAATGTCTTTAGGGGTTAAACGCGAATTATTTGGGGATATTTATGAGTATGAGGATAATTTTTATGTTGCCATGGATGCAAAAATCTATGAGTATGTAAAAAATAACTTAATTAAAATTAAACGTAGTAAAGTTAAAATTTTAGAGAGTGAAGAGATTATTACAATTAAACATCAATATATAAGTAAAACTTTTATTGTCTCCTCATTTCGTTTAGATAAAGTTGTTTCAACTTTATATGGAGTGCCTCGAAGCAAGGCTGTCAGTTATATTCAATCAGGTTTTGTAAAAGTTAATCATAAAGAAGTTGAAGAAATAAATTATTTGTGTAATAATAGTGATATAATATCGTTAAGACGTCATGGAAGAGTTAAAGTTGTCGATACTAAACGACGAACTAAACAGGATAATTATGTCGTTGAAGGGTATTTTTATAAGTAGGGGAGTGAGACGATGAGTGAATTTAAAAAGCAATTTAGGGGCTATAGTGTTCAACAAGTTGATAGTAAAATAGATGATTATCAAGCTGAGTTAGCATCACTAAAGCAGCAAGTTGCTAGTTTAACAGATGAATTAGATCATGTTAAAGAACAAAACTCGCTATTGCAGCATCGTGTCAATATTACCGAAAAAACTAATGAAGAAATTGCTCGTCTAGCCTTAAAAGAAGCAAGTGAATTGATTGATAAGGCTAAACGCAATGCCAATATGATCTTAAAAGAATCATTGGACTATGTTCGTAGTTTATCTAGTGAGATGAATGATTTTAAAGATCAGGCAATTAAATTCCGTTCATCGGTTCAAAAAATGTCCCAAGATATTTTGGATTCAATCGATAATTCGGAAGTCTTTAATCTTATTAACGAAGAAGATGAAGATAACTAAATACGATGAAAGAGACAGTTTATAGTAAGATGTTTGTAGAGAGCTGATGGATGGTGAAAATCAGTAACTATTATTATAATGGATCACTCTGGAGTAGCACCTTGAAATTAGTAGGGGTTGCCGTTAATCGCGTTAAGATGTTTGAGTGCGTATTGGAAAATACGAATTAAGGTGGTACCGCGAATTATTCGTCCTTTTATTTTGAAAGGACGTTTTTTAATTTATTTGGAGGAAAAGAAATGAACTATAAGGACACACTATTAATGCCAAAAACTGAGTTCGAAATGCGTGGGAATCTTCCTAAAAAAGAACCTAAGTATGTTGAACGCTGGCAAAAAGAGAACATGTACGAAAGAGTAATTGAGCAAAACAAAGGGAAAGAAGATTTTGTTTTTCATGATGGTCCACCATATGCCAATGGTAATATGCATATGGGACATATGTTAAATAAGGTAATCAAAGATGTTATCTGTCGTTACAATAATATGGAGGGACGCTATACGCCATATATTCCTGGTTGGGATACGCATGGATTACCAATTGAAAATGCGATTCAAAAATTAGGGGTAAATCGTAAAGAAATGTCTACAGCGGCTTTTAGAGAAAAATGTGATGAATATGCTCATGAGCAAGTAAATAAACAAATGGAACAATTAATCAGAATGGGGACATTTGCTGATTATAAACATCCATATTTGACTTTAATGCCCGAGTTTGAAGCTAATCAAATTGATGTATTTGCAAAAATGGCAATGGATGGATTAATTTTTAAAGGGTTAAAACCTGTCTATTGGTCACCATCAAGTGAATCAGCTTTAGCAGAGGCTGAGATTGAATATCATGATATTAAGAGTCCGACTATTTTTGTTAAATTTGCTGTTAAAGACGGTAAAGGAATCTTAGATACTGATACTAGCTTTGTTATTTGGACAACTACACCTTGGACTATTCCTGCAAACCTGGCAATTTGTTTAAATGAGCGTTACGATTATGCACTGATTGAAACAACTAAAGGAAAATTAATCGTTCTAAATGAATTAGTTGATTCATTAATGGAAAAATTTGAAATTACTGAGTATAAAGTAATCAAAAACTTTAAAGGTAGTGAGTTAGAATTAATCACTTGTCAACATCCTTTATATGATCGTGAATCATTAGTGATCTTAGGTGATCATGTTACTGCTGAGGCGGGGACTGGTTGCGTTCATACAGCACCAGGATTCGGAGCAGATGACTTTTTCGTCGGACAAAAATATGGTTTACCAGCATATTGTAACGTTGATGAACATGGATGTATGATGAAAGACTGTGGTGAATGGCTAGAAGGTCAATATGTAGATGATGCAAATAAAACAGTTACAATGAAACTAGATGAATTAGGAGTTTTATTAAAGCTTGAATTTATTACACATAGTTATCCACATGATTGGCGTACTAAAAAACCAATTATTTTTAGAGCGACTGATCAATGGTTCTGTTCAGTTGATAAAATCAGAGAGAAATTATTAAGTGAGATTGATAAAGTTAACTGGTTAAATGAGTGGGGACATATTCGTATTTATAATATGATTAAAGATCGTGGTGACTGGTGTATTTCTCGTCAAAGATCTTGGGGAGTACCGATTCCAATCATTTATTGTGAAGATGGAACACCGATTATGGAAGAAGAAGTTTTTAAACATATTTCTAATTTATTTAGAAAATATGGTTCAAATGTTTGGTTTGAACGTGATGAAAAAGATTTATTACCAGAAGGATATATAAATGAACATTCACCAAATGGTATCTTTAAAAAAGAAAAAGATATTATGGATGTATGGTTTGACTCAGGTTCCAGCCATACTGGATGTATGATTGAACGGGGATATCGTTATCCAGTTGATTTATATTTTGAAGGTAGTGATCAATACCGTGGCTGGTTTAACTCTTCACTGATTGTTGGAACAGCAGCTCATGGTTGTGCACCATACAAAACAGTTTTATCACATGGATTTGTTTTAGATGGCAAAGGCAATAAAATGTCTAAATCATTAGGTAATACTGTTGATCCAATTAAATTAGTTAACCAATATGGAGCTGATATTGTAAGATTATGGGCAACTTCAGTAGCTTACCAGCAAGATGTAAGAATCAGTAATGATATTATGAAACAAATTTCTGAAAATTATCGTAAAATTAGAAATACAATGCGTTTCGTATTAGGAAACTTAAATGATTTTAAACAAGCTGATCTAGTTGCAGTTGAAGCTTTGGCTGATGTTGATAAATATATGCTAGCTCAATTAAATGACTTGATTAAAGGATATCATAAAGCTTATGATAATTATGATTTTGCTGAAGCAAATCAATTAATTTTAAATTATTTTACTAATTTATTAAGCTCATTCTATATGGACTTTACTAAAGATATTCTTTATATTGAAAAAGCCGATAGTCTTCGTAGAAGACAAGTCCAAACAGTTTTATATTATCATGCTAAAGCAATGATGAAATTGATTTCACCAGTTCTAGTATTTACTGCTGAAGAATTACATGATCATTTCCATTGTGATGATAATAAGGCTGATTCAATTTTCTTAGAACCTAATGTTGAAATGATCAATATGCCTAACAGTGATCAATTAAAAGCTCATTTTGATCGTTTCCTAGAGCTTCGTAAAGATGTCATGAAAGCTTTAGAAGGATTGAGAAATGAAAAAATTATAAAATCAAATATGGAAGCAAAAGTGACGATTTCATTAAAAGATGAATTTAAGGAAATGGCTTCAATGCTTGCTGACTTAAAACAATTATTTATTGTTGCTAAAGTTGAGTTAGTGAAAGATTCTTCGTTAGAAGAATTTGATAGCGCTTATATCAAAGTTGAAAAGTTCGAAGGTCATCAATGTCCACGATGTTGGAACTATTTTGATGAAGATGAAATGGAAGGCGAATTGTGCCCTCGTTGTCATGCTGTAATCAATGGATAGATAAAATCTCTAAGTTTAAATAAGTATAGCTAAAAGTAATCATATAAATTGGACTGCATCTCTGATCTTGGATAGCCAAGGATGACTGTTCGATTTAGATTACTTTTTTTATTGCAATAGTTATTACTAAAATAGAAAAAGTAGCTGTTTAATGGGGTTTTATTAAATAAATATTGTTGAAATAGGTCGAAAGTGTTAAAATAAACAAGTATGTATGGAGGGTTCAAATGAAAAGTGATAAATTTAAAGGGTCATTTTTGTTGTTATTAGCAGCCTTGATTTGGGGGAGTTCATTTATTGTTATGAAAAGTGCAGTGGATTTCTTAACTCCTAATGTCCTGTTATTTGTTCGGTTTACATTGGCAACATTAGTAATGATCATAATGTTTTATAAATATATTAAAGATACTTGTATTCGTGATTTAAAAGGGGGTGCGATTACAGGAACCTGTTTATTTTTGGCTTATTTGATACAGACATTAGGTCTGACAATGACAACCCCAGGGAAAAATGCATTTTTAACTGCTATTTATTGTGCAATTGTACCTTTTTTAGTTTGGTTATTCTATCATAAACGACCTGATAATTATAACTTTGTTGCAGCTTTACTCTGTGTATCAGGAGTTGCTTTAGTTTCTTTAGATGGTGATTTGACAATGAATACTGGTGATCTTTTAACTATTTGTGGAGGATTTTTTTATGCCTTACATATCTTGGCGATAAAAAAGTATTCACAAGAGATGCATCCTATTAAATTAACCACACTACAATTTGGAATGACTGCGATCTTAGCTTTGTTTGGTTCATTATTATTTGAAGATATTACAGTGATAAAACAAATTGACAGTAGTGTGATCTTGCAGATTGGCTATCTAGTTTTTTTTGCTACTGCGCTAACATTACTATGTCAAAATATTGGTCAAAATCTTGTGAGTGAGTGTAATGCAGCGATTTTATTAAGTCTTGAGTCTGTATTTGGTGTAATATTTTCAGTTCTATTATATGGAGAAGTACTTACGTTAAAAGTTATTGCAGGATTTGTTATCATTTTTGTTGCAATTATTGTTTCTGAAACGAAACTATCATTTTTAAAACGAAGTAATGTCAGGGAGGAAGAATTGAATGTGTAAAAAAATATTATCGTTTTTATTAGTTGGAATATGCTTAATAGCAACACTAACACCGATAAGAGCTTTAGAAAATAGTGAAGATATTGGGCTTACTTGTGATTATGCAGTTGCAATTGATGCAAAAAGTGGTTTGGTTTTATATAATAAGAACATGGATGAACGGATGTATCCTGCGAGTATGACCAAGGTAATGACCGTTATTCTTGCTTTAGAATTAATGGATGATATGAAGAAAACAACAGTAATTACACAAAGTGATATTGATACTGTATGGGAAACTGGAGCTTCCTCAGCTAATTTTGAAGTTGGAGAGACAGTTACATATGAAGATTTATTATATGGCGCTATTTTACCAAGTGGGGCGGATGCAACTAGAGCTCTAGCAAATAATTTATGTGGAAGTCAAGAGGCATTTGTTGATAAAATGAATGAATTAGCACAAAAATTAAATTTGAAAGATACTCATTTTGTAAATACGACCGGGATTCATGATGAAAATCATTATACTACAGTTCATGATATGGCATTAATTGTTCAATATGCAATTCAAAATGAAGATTTTAAAAATATATATGCTCAACGTTATAAAACGTCTTCAAATGGATTACATCAATGGGTTAATAAATCGATGTATAATGCTAAACGAGCAAAAATAAATGTTGATGATATTCTTGGTTGTAAAAGTGGGTATACAAACGAGGCTAAGAGTTGTCTATCAAGTTTAAATCGGGTTAATGATAATGAAATTATTACCATTGTAGGTCATAGTGTTAATAATGATGTTAAAACTCATGCTGCAGTAAGTGATACTTTAGATATAATGAATTATGTGGGGCAACATTATTCATTACAAAGTATTTTAACTAAGGGTGCTAAAGTAAGAACGTTAGATGTAACTTTAGCAAAGGACGAACAAAAAATAGCTATTACAAATTTAAATGACGTTAGTGCCTTTTTACCAAATGATTTTAATAAAGATGATTTAGAATATAAATACTCATTTAAAAAATTAGAAGCACCTGTTAAAAAGGGAGAAAAAGTTGGTGATTTAAAAGTATATTATCAAGACAAATTATTATATCAAGAAGAGTATGCTACTACTAAAGAAATTGAAAAAGATACTTTTAGTTACATCCTTGGAGTAGTTAAAGATTTTATGTTTCCATATGGTCTTGCGATTATTTTAGTAATTATTTATATACTGATTTTAAGAATGAAAAAAAGATGAGAAATTAAATTTTTATGCATTTACTTGAGTGGAACATAAAAACAGTACAAGAAATTGTACTGTTTTTATGTTCCAATATGTGTTTATAAAATCAAAGGTATTAAAAGTCATTTTAATGGGATAAAAAGTGTATTTTAAAAGCAAAAGACAGTATAGAATCCTACACTGTCTTTTGCTTTTATTTATTCATTAACATTTTCAAATGCTTGAGGAATTAATGGAGTTGGTTTTTTAATTCGATGATTATAAACCAGAATGGTTAATAAACTGCAAATAATAATAATTCCTACAAATACAATTATTTCTGTATTCAATGAAACATTTGACATACTAATAACTTTTCTGAAGCCATCAACACTATATGTGAATGGCATAAAAGGATGAATTGCTTTAAAAATTGCACTTGATGTTTCTAGTGGATAAGTACCGGCCGAACCACCCAAATTAATAACCATGAAGACTAAGAGTACAAATTCACCAATTTTACCACACACAATACTTAACAAGGTCACTAATGCCATTGAAGCCGCTCCTACAATTACAGCAAAGATAAAAGTCATTAGTAACTGTTGCGGAGCAAAATCACAGAAGAACATCAATGATGCAATCATTACAATTGAAGCAATTGTAGATACTGTAAACCAGACTGAAGCTTTAGATAACCAATATTTAAAGCCGCTTTCTGCTTTTTCAACATCATTGAATAATGGATACATCAACGTAAATGCCATACAAGCTACATATAAACCTACACTCATCATATATGGAGCCATTCCATGACCATTGTTTTCAACTGTTGAAATTTCCTTATGAGAAGTATCTACAGGACTAGCAAGCATATCAAATGTGCTGTCGTTACTGTTAATACTATTTACCTGCTCTGCACCATCATGAAGTGAAGTAGCTAAAGTATTTGCGCCGTCTTGTAAGGTGGTTAACCCAGTTCCAAGAGTAGTTGATCCAGCTGCTAATTGTCCAGCGCCGTCACTGATTTGATTAGCTCCATCAGCTAACTGATCAGCACCGCTGAGCAAAGTTGGATTATTGCTTACTAAAGTACTAGTACCATCAGCTAATTGTTTTGCTCCTTGATCAAGGGCACCGATACCGTTAGTTAGAGTTGGTGTTTGGCTAGCTAATTGAGAAGTACCAGTTTTTAATTTATTGGCACCATCTACTAAAGAACTTGAATTGTCATTTAATTGAGCTAAGCCACTATTGATTTGACTTGTTCCAGCAAGATAACTTTTAATTCCAGTTTTTAAACTTTTCTCTGTGGGAATAGTAGTTTTACTACCATCAGTGTTAGTATATTCACCACCACTAATTGAAGCATCAAGATTATTTAAACCAGCTTGTATAGTTCTACTAGCAGTTGCTAGACCTGGGGTAGTTGTATCACCATTTAAGGCTGTATTCATCGTACTAAGACTAGAACTCATCTGCTGAACCAATTGATATGAAGAAGGCAAAGCATCAGTTACACCAAACTTTGTTAATCCGTATTGTTCAACTTCTTCTTTACTTAGACCTGTATCCAAAATTGTTTGTGCTAGCTTTTTATAGTCTGCATTACCACTATTTTGAAGTGTATTGATTAAGGTAGTATAATTTGATAAAGAAATACTAGATGTTTTTACTTGTGAAGCCATTTGTGTTAAGCCATCACTGATTTGCTGGTTACCAGCTTTTAATTGACTTGCCCCGGCTGCGAGAGTATCTACACCATTACTTAAGGTAGAATTATTGCTAACTAAAGCTTGAGAACCTTGATAAGCGCTAGTAACACCGCCAGTATATTGACTTATTCCAGTTTGAAGTTCTGTGGCTCCATTATCAAGTTGATTTATTCCACTTGATAATGCAGGAGTAGCGTTGTTTAGAGAATTGATACCATCCTTTAATGAATATACACCATTATTTACAGTTACTACACCATCGGTATAATCTTGTAACCCGTTTGTAAGGGTAGAAGCCCCATCTTTAAAAGTGATTGAACTAGTTGCTAATACTTGAAGATTATCCGAAATAGTTTTATTACCACTAATTAACTGATTAGCCCCATCATTAATTTGATTAGAACCATTAGCTGCCTCACTCATGCCGCTTCCAACTGTTCCCAATTGATTGAAAATAGTTTCAGCATAAGTCTTAGTTACGGTTGAAGAAACTTCAGCTTTGATTTTAGCAATTGCTGAATCATCCATTTTAGAAGCAATGTAACTGCTGCCAGGATTAGTAGTATAGTTTAAAATCATTTTTTGTGGTTGGGCATCTAATAATGTCGTTGCATTTTTAGAAAAATTACTAGGAATAGTAATTACCATATAATAATCACCGTCTTTTAATCCTTGATCAGCAGTTTTACTGTCAACCAGTTTAAAATCCATTGAATCATTGTTTTGAAGACTTTTTGCTAACTCTTTACCGACATTTAAAGTGGAATCATTATATTCAACCTTTTTATCCTCATTAACTACCGCTACGGGAATTTCTTTAGTATTTCCATACGGATCCCATATTGACCCTAAGAATACCCCCGCATAAATACTTGGAATTGCAATGATGGCTACGGCCACTATTTTCAGCCACCAATTTTTACGAAATGCTGACCACTCTTTTTTTATCATTTTTTCTCCTTTCCATTAAATTATAGTTTTATCTTGAAATTTAATATATTAATAGATATAATCTATCCATGGATAAAGTTTATCTATTAATAAAGCATATTTTAATCATCTACTATAAGTTTGTCAATCAATTTATAAAAAATATTTTCTAGATTATTAATCTCGAATAATGTTACAATGTATAGTAAAGGGGAAATGAAGTAATGAAAGTAAAAAATAGTGTCGAACAAGCAATTTGTTTATTAATAATTATCGCCCATAGCAATGATGAAAAACCTTTAAAAAGTTATAATATCTCTGATAGTTTAGGTGTTTCTGATTCTTATTTAAAAAAAATTATTAGGCAATTAGTTGTAGCTGGGCTGATTACATCTGAAGCAGGGAAAAAAGGTGGTGTATGCTTAAGCCGGAAACCTGATAAGATTACTTTGCTGGATATTTTTGAGGCTATCGAGGGTAAAGAGCCGTTTGCAAAAGCAACGGGACTAGTAGAACGTGTTTTTGTTAATGAATTAAAAGAAATCATGGATCAAAAGCAGGCGATGATTTTAGATGCATTTAATGCTGCAGAAGCAAGTTATAAAGAAAAATTAAAAACGATCACATTAAAAATGGCTATGGTAGAACGAAAAAAGGATTCTTAAGCGAATCCTTAAATATTAACCATGCTTTTTTTGATTGTTTTTATCGACAATTCGATCTAAGCCATATCCAATTACACGTCCAATAAATGCAAATACGATAAACCAGAGTGCGCTCCATGAACTTGTTTCTTTATTAACAAAGCCAATAACAAAAATAATAACTGCGATCGTTAATCCAACAGCTGTACCTAATGTCATAAATACACTACTTTTTTCTTTCATCCTTTCACTCCTCAATTCTAAATTATACCACAACAAAGTGCGCATACAAGTAAAATATGTGTTATAATACTGTCGTAAATAATGGAGTGATAAGATGATAAATACAATTATATTTGACTTAGATGGTACATTGATAGATTCTTTAGTTGATCTTGCAAATACTGTTAATGTTATTTTAACAGAAAAAGGATATCCTACGCATACCCTTGATGAATATCGTTATTTTGTTGGAAATGGTGTATTAAAATTGCTTGAGCGGGCTTTACCTGCTGATCATCAGGGGGATATTACAGCTGTAAAGAAACGTTTTGATGAAATTTATGGTGAAATTTGTTTAGAAAATACCAAACCATATCCTGGAATCACAAAATTAATTAATACTTTGGCTGATCAAGGATATAATTTGGCTGTTGTGACTAATAAACCGCAAGACCATGCAGTTAAAATTGTTAAGACTTTATTTCCAGGATGTTTTAAATATATTTTCGGTAGTAGTATTAGACATCCTAAAAAGCCGGATCCCTGTTTAACAAATCTAGTTATTAATCTTTTTGATGTGCGTAAAAACGAAGTCGTCTATATAGGCGATAGTGACGTTGATATTTTAACTGCAAAAAATACGAAGGTTAGATCAATAGGCGTATCATGGGGATTTAGAGGACGTCAGGAGCTGCTTGAAAATGGTGCAGATCTTGTTGTTGATCATGCCAATGAAATTAAAGAGGCTATAAATGATTGGTGTAAGTAGTTGTCTAGCAGGATGCAAATGCACTTATAGTGGTGATGATAAATTAATTAAATTAGTCAAAGAGATGGTTATGCGAAATGAAGCAATAATGATTTGTCCTGAAGTGTTAGGGGGATTGAGTATTCCTCGTTCTCCTTGTGAGATAAGAGATGGAAAAGTAGTTGATATTAATGGTGTTGATTGGACTAAGGAATATCGATTAGGAGCACAAAAGAGTTTAGAAATATTACAAGAACATGATGTTGATGTAGTTTTGTTAAAGGCAAAAAGTCCTAGTTGTGGAAAAAACTATATATATGATGGGACGTTTAGTCATACCATTATAAATGGTGATGGTATTACTTGCCAACTACTAGAAAAACATGGCATAATAGTATTCAATGATGATAATATTGATGAATTTTTAAAATACATAGAAAGAAGGTAAAAAAATGGGACACGTATTAAAAATTAATCCAGTTTTTAAAGAAATGATTTGGGGAGGTCATAAATTAAGAGATGTTTATGGCTATGATATTCCTAGTGACAATACTGGTGAGTGTTGGGCAATCTCAGCTCACAAAAATGGAGATTGTACTATTAGTGATGGAGAATTTGCTGGAAAGACATTATCTAGTTTATGGGATGAACATCGAGAGTTATTTGCTAATATTGAAGGTGACCAATTTCCATTATTGGTAAAAATTATTGATGCTTGTAACGATTTATCTGTTCAAGTTCATCCAAATGATGAATACGCTAAAGCTCATGAAAATTCTTTAGGTAAAACAGAATGCTGGTATGTTCTAAATACCGATGAAGGAACAAAAATGGTAATGGGACACCATGCTAAGACTAAAGAAGAGTTAGTAAAAGCGATTGAAAATGATGACTACGACAATCTGTTAAATAAATTTGATATCAAAGAAGGAGACTTCTTCTATATTCCTTCAGGTACGATTCATGCTATTTGCAGTGGTTCATTAATTTATGAAGCACAACAATCTTCAGATATTACATATCGTGTTTATGATTATCATCGTAAAGATGCTCAAGGAAATGAACGTCAATTGCATGTACAACAATCGATTGATGTTGCAACAGTTCCATATGTTCCACTTGCGGCGGATAGTATGGTTGAAACAGCAATTGAAAATGGAACGAGGACGAAGTTGGTATCAAGTGAATTTTTTACAGTTAATAAATACGAAATGACTGGTAAAAATACGATTGTTAATGATAAACCATTCCAATTAGTCACTGTTATTAAAGGTAATGGTGTTATTAATGGGAATAGTGTAAAAATGGGCGATAACTTTGTAGTTTGTGCTGATCAAGATGCCGTAGAATATGATGGTACAATGACAGTTATGATCTGTACATTATAATGTATTGTTCGAACTGTAATCATGAATTTAAAGCAGCTTCTTTTGCCTATAAAGCAAGACAAAGATGTCCTGAGTGTGGAACGTTGATGCAAATCCAGTTTCCTTCGGGAATGGGGTTCATTCCTATCATTGTTGCAATACTTCCAGCAGTATATATGGTTTCAGTACTGCAATTTGATTTATTGGTTGGATTAAGTGTCTTTATTCTTGTTTATTGGCCAATTGAAGTTATTATGAATATCTTATTAATATATTTTGATAAATACCGCCTATATGAAGTAGATCAGTGATCTACTTTTTTTGAACAATAATGTAATAAATCATTGGCGGAAATAATGACTAAATGGGAACTTTGTGATAGAATGTTGACGATAACGATTAAGTGAGGTAAATTATGGCACATTTGAAATTTAAATTTGAAACATTAAATGCTTTTTGTAATGAAGCATTTGAAAAATTCGGTTTTACAAGTGATGAAAGCAAAACAATCACAGATGTATTATTATTGTCAGACGTATATGGAATTGAGTCACATGGTATGCAGCGGCTTTCACGGTATCACAAAGGGATTGAAAAAGGCATGATTAAGGTTGATGCAAAACCTGAGATTGTTTTTGAAACCCCTGTTTCGGCAGTGATTGATGGTCATGCTGGAATGGGCCAATTGATTAGTAAATTTGCAATGGAAAAATGTATTGAAAAAGCTAAAACAGTAGGGATGGCAATTGTAACGGTAAGAAATTCTAATCATTATGGAATTGCTGGTTATTATGCAAAAATGGCTTGTGACGAGGGATTAATGGGGATGTCATTTACTAACTCAGAAGCTATTATGGTTCCTACTTTTGCCCGTAAAGCAATGCTAGGATCTAATCCTATTGCTTTAGCAATGCCAGCTAAACCATATCCATTCTTTTTTGATGCTTCTACTACAGTAGTTACTCGTGGTAAGTTAGAAATGTATCGAAAAGCTGAAAAAGAATTACCAAATGGATGGGCACTAGATAAAGATGGTAATCCTTCTATAGATGCACCAGATGTTTTAGACAACATTGCTAATAAAATCGGTGGTGGGATTATGCCTTTAGGTGGTTCAACGGAACAATTAGGAAGCCATAAAGGATATGGTTATGGAATGTTCTGTGAGATTTTCTGTTCTATTTTATCACAAGGACTGACTTCGAATCATACACATACAAATGGCATTGGGGGAACATGTCATGGATTTATTGCTATTGATCCTAAAATATTTGGAAACCCAGAAGATATTGAGACACATTTTTCAACGTTCCTGCAAGAATTAAGGGATGCTCCAAAAGCTGAAGGACAACCGCGTATATATACTCATGGTGAAAAAGAAGTTGAGGCTACAAAAGATCGCATGGAAAATGGAATTGACGTTGATGTCAAGACAGTATTAGAGATGAAGGATCTATCTAACTTTGTTGGTGTTGATTTTGAAAAATACTTTGGTAAATTAGATATTGAAGATAATGATTATAAAACGGTTTATTAATTATTAGGAGAGAAAGATGAAATTTAAGTGTATACATTGTAATATTAATATTACAGATATCAATAAAAGTGTTGCTTTTTACCAAAAGGCTTTAGGTTTAAAAGTCGAAAGAACTAAAGAAGCTAATGATGGTAGTTTTATTTTAACTTATCTTGGTGATGGTTTAAGTAATTTTCAAATTGAGTTAACTTGGTTAAGGGATCATCCGCAAGCTTATGAATTAGGTGAAAATGAAAGTCATATTTGTTTTGAAGTAGATGATTTTGATCAAGCTTATCAGTTACATAAGGAAATGGGATGTATATGTTTTGAAAATAAGGCAATGGGATTATATTTTATTAATGATCCTGATGATTATTGGATTGAAATTATTCCTAAAAAATAGACTGTATTTTTTTGTATATTTATTTGCTTAATCTTGTTTAAAGAGTTATTATAGATAGGTAATATAGAAGATATTATGGGAAATGAAATATTGAGATGTTTCTGGGAATTAGCAATTTGGGTGTTAATACTGAAATGATTTGTTCTATAATTATCCCTATGTCATAAATCAATATATACTAGTATTAGCGAGCTAATAAAAAATATATCCATTAAGGATATATTTTTTGTTATTCAATAATTTTTTTAAAAAGTCGATCAAAATCTGGTTTGATTTTTTTTAAATTAATTGGTCGTCCACTCCGATCAGTAAAACAATGATTAGAGTTGCCAGTAGTACAAAGTGTATGTTTTTGATTATATATCTTATATTCACAGGCGAAGCGGACACCAGTATATTTAGTTATTTTAACTTCAATTATAGCAAGGTCATCAAAATACATCATTTTTTGATAATTACAATTAATTGATAAAACAGGAGAAATGATACCTTCTTCTTCCATTTTTTTATATGTTAAACCAATTTGGTTCATATAATCGATTCTTGCTTCTTCAAACCAGCGAATATAGTTAGAGTGATGAATAATTCCCATTTGATCGGTTTCATAGTATTTAGCATTATGTAAATAAGGTCTAATCATCATTGTTATCACCAATAATAAATATTTCCCCTTCATTATTTATCTTTAAAATATTATTATACTGTTTCAAAGGTTCGTGATTGAGATATTTAAGCATCATTTTAGGATTATCAGTAAAATGCATTGGCAAAACATATTTTGTTTTAATATTTTTTAAAATATGCTCCATACCCCACCAGCTACTTTCTTCAAGACGAGGGTCTAGAGGAATCATCATTAAATCAAAATGAATATCTTTAATTTTACTAATTTCTTTTTTAAAAGTTCCAGCTTGATATTTGTTGTCAGCCTCAGGTTCACCAATCCAGTGCCACCAGTGTAAATCACCAGCATGATAAATTTGTTTATTTTCAACCTTTACAACAAAAGCTACACCTGCATCTGTTGATAATAGGGTTTGAATATACAAATCATCAATTTCATATATTTCGCTAGGGCGAACTTTAATTCCAGTATTATTGATTTTTCGGTCGATAATATAAGTGATTTTAGGATGGTTGATTTGATAAATTGCAGGATTGTAGTGGTCATGATGAAAATGAGAGACAAAGACATATAATGGTTTATTTTGATTAAGCGGGGGAATTGTTCCTTGATAATAATCGAATAGTAAAATATGCTTATCCAATTCAACTAAAAACCCACTGTTATAAATATAAGTTACTTGCATAAAATACCTCCTTGTAAAAAAAGGGAGAATTATTCTCCCTCGTCGTAATTTGCAACATTATGATAAATTTGATCAACATCATCACAATCATTAAGATTATTCATTAAACGTTCAAATAATTCCATATCTTCACCTTCAAGTTCAACAGTGTCTTGTGGTAAAGTCTGAATTTCATCTATTTCAAATTCAATATCAGATTTAATACCTTCAATTGCCTCTTTGATTTTATATAAATCAGTTGGTTCACCAATAATTTTGATAGTTCCATCTTCTTCACTAACAATATCTTGAGCATCAACTTCAGCCATGACTAAAGCATCTAAAACAGTTTCTTCATCTAGTCCTTTAAAAGCAACGACGCTGATAACATCATATAAATATGAAACAGATCCTTCATTTCCTAATTTTGCTTTTGACTTTGTAAAAGCAGGACGTACTGATGAAATAGTACGATTAATATTATCAGTTAGACATTTAACGATTAAAGTAGCTCCACCATTAGCATACCCTTCAAATACTTTTTCTTCATAATTTTCAGTAACACCACTTTTTACTTTATCAATTGCTCTTTTAATAACATCAGCGGGTACTTGTTCTTTTTTAGCTTTTTCAATTAAACGACGTAATGCTAAGTTACCATCTGGTTCAGGTCCACCTGCTTTTGCAGCTAAGTAAATCTCTTTACCATAACGTGAGTACAATTTAGCTTTTTTTGCTGCTGTTTTTGCCATTGCAACTTTGCGCACCTCATGTGCTCTACCCATAAATAACTCCTCCTTAAAGTGATAAATTCTTTTAAATTATACACTTATCGATTAATATTATCAAGGGGCGTTTTAAATGAGATAAATATTCTGATTTTATGAGGAAAAAGCAGAGTTTAATAGATAAAAAGCAGTTGTTTTAAAATAATCAAAAAGGTTTCATGGAATAAAATAGTAGTTCATCCTTTTCTAATTCAAAAGAACTCTGCTAAAAACATTAAGATTAGTTTTAAATAAATAGCGAGTATGCTATAATCTAGGCATTAAAAGGAGCAATGTATGGAAACAACAGTAATTATTGGAGCTGGAGCTAGTGGACTGATTTGTGGTCATGAACTAGCTAAAAGTAATCATAATGTAATTATTCTTGAACAATCAAATAAGGCAGGACGAAAAATTTTAGCTAGTGGTAATGGTCGCTGTAATTTATCTAATACTAATTTAGATATGTATTTTTACAATACTGATGAATCCAAGATTAAGAGGATTATTCATGCCTTTGATGCAAGAAAATATTTTAACCAAATTGGAGTAATGACTCGACAGGTGGGAACACTTCTTTATCCGCGTTCTAATCAAAGTTTAACCGTAAAAAATGCTTTAATGAATAATTTTGATCAAGTTGCTTTAATTGAAGAGTGTCAGGCTAAAAATATTATCGTTAAAAAGGATGGGTATATAGTTAAAACTAATAAAGGTGAATACTTTTGTAATAATATTGTTATTGCAACAGGCTCACCTGCTTCTTTATTATCAGGCAAAAATAGTTATGATTTGGTTAAATTGCTTGATTTAAAGGTGACAAAGTTGTATCCTAGTCTAGTTCAAATAAAAACCAAACCAGCCTACCGAAGCTTAAAAGGCGTTCGAACTAAATGTAAAGCGAGTTTATTAGTAGATGGAAAATTAATTGAAAGTCAAAATGGTGAAGTGTTATTTAGTGATAATGGGTTATCAGGAATATGTATTATGCAGTTATCACGATTATTATCACGTTATTGCGGAAATAAAGAGATTAGTTTAGATCTAATGGAGGAATATACTAGCCAAGAATTAGAACGATTTTTAAAAGAGCGGCATGATAGATTTGGTCATTATTATTTAGAAGGAATCTTCAATGATAAATTAGCTAAAATATTAAAAGATATTGATAATTTAAAAGATATCCGCTTTAAAATTATCGATACATATGATTACAGTAAAGCTCAAGTTATGAGTGGTGGGGTTAGTTTGGATGAAATAGATGAAAATTTGGAAGTGATTAAATACCCTGGAATATATTTGGCTGGGGAGCTTTTAGATGTTGATGGTGATTGTGGCGGATATAATTTACATTTTGCTTTTGCTTCAGGCCATCATATCGCTAAAACAATAATGAATAAGCAGGTAAAAAAATGTTATTAATAAATAATGTAAAAGTTCCTTTGGAACTGGCAGATTATCGAAAAATAATCTCACAACAATTAAATATTTCTAAAAATAAAATATTTGACGTTAAACTAGTTAAACAGGCTGTTGATGCAAGAAGAAAAAACAAAGTTCACTTTGTTTGTAGTTTTAATTTTACTGTCGAGAATGAAGATTTAATGATAAAAAAATATCCTAAATTAAACTTATCAAAAGTAGTTGCTTATGACTATCCGGTTTTAAAATCAACTGACGAGCATATTGTAGTAGTAGGCAGTGGTCCCGCTGGACTTTTTTGCGCTTATAATTTGGCGCGGGCTCATCAAAAGGTAATATTGATTGAACGTGGCAATGCGGTTGAACAGAGGAAAGAAGATATCGATAACTTTTTTAAAACAGGGAAATTAAGTCCTGATAGTAATGTTCAATTTGGGGAAGGGGGAGCAGGAACTTTTAGTGATGGCAAATTAACAACTGGGGTTAAGGATAAACGAAAAAAATTTATTCTTGAAACCTTTGTTAAGCATGGTGCTGAAAGTGATATTTTATATGTAAATAAGCCACATGTAGGGACTGATTATTTAATTAAGGTTGTTAAAAGTATGCGTGAGACGATTATTGCTAATGGTGGTGAAGTGTTATTTGAGACAAAATTAGTTGATGTTAATTTAGCAGATGATCAGCTAGTAAACATTGTTGTTGAAAAAAATAATATTAAAACTACGATGGAATTAGATAAATTAGTTCTAGCAATTGGTCATAGTGCTCGAGACACTTATGAAATGCTATATCAAAAAGGAATAAAAATGGAGCAAAAATCATTTGCGGTAGGACTTCGAATTGAACACTTGCAGTCATTCATAAATGAGCATCAATATGGTAAATATGCGAATCATCCAAGTTTAAAAGCTGCTGATTATAAATTAGCGGTCAAAACTAGTAATGGTCGTGGAGTATATACTTTTTGTATGTGTCCGGGAGGTAAAGTTATAAACTCAAGTAGTGAGGCTGGTGGAATCGTTGTTAATGGAATGAGTAATCAAGCTCGTGATGAAGCAAATGCTAATAGTGCAGTTCTGGTTACTGTGGGACCTGAAGATTTTGCTAGTTCGCATCCATTAGCTGGTATTACCTATCAACGAGAATTAGAACAAAAAGCTTTTGAATTAGGTGGTAAAGATTATAGTGTGCCAGTCATGAGGGTTGAAGATTATTTAAATGATACTCTGGATTTAAAAATGGAAGAAGTAAGCTGCAGTGTTCAACCAAATGTGAGATATGCTAAATTAAGTCAAATATTTAGTAATGAGGTCAATCTTGCTTTAAAAGAAGGATTACAATTAATGAATCATAAATTTACAGGGTTTACAGAAAAAGCAATGCTTTCAGGAGTTGAATCTAGAAGTTCAGCACCAGTACGCTTATATCGTGATGAAAATTTTCAAAGTAATATTAAGGGAATCATGCCGATTGGTGAAGGCGCTGGGTATGCTGGTGGAATTATGTCTAGTGCAATAGATGGTTTAAAATGTAGTGAATTTATTTTAAAAGGGGAATAGATAAGGAATGTCAATAATAGAAATAGCCCTCATTGGAGTGGGCTTAGCAATGGATGCTTTTGCAGTTTCAATCTGTAAAGGTTTAGCAATGCGAAGAATGAACTATAAAAAAGCTATTATCATTGCTGCTTTTTTCGGGGTGTTTCAAGCTTTAATGCCGGCATTAGGTTATGTTTTAGGAACAACATTTGCCAATAAGATTGCAGCTATTGATCACTGGATTGCTTTTATCTTATTAGCTTTAATCGGGGCGAATATGATTAAAGAAGCATTATCAAGTGATGATGATGAATGTCAAGATGATAGTTTGAGATTAGGGGATTTGATCATGTTGTCAATTGCTACCAGCATAGATGCCCTAGCTGTTGGCATTACTTTTGCGTTCTTTAATGTGTCATTATTGCTTTCAGTAAGCATGATTGGAATTATTACCTTTATTATTTGTGTAATTGGGGTCAAAGTTGGTAATGTATTTGGTGAAAAATATAAGAGTAAAGCAGAATTAGCCGGTGGATTAATATTAATTGTGATGGGCGCAAAAATATTAATTGACCACTTGTTCTTTTAGGAGGATAAAAAATGAAGGTCTCGACTTTAAAGATGCATCATGAGCACCATCCTATGCGACCAACAAGACAGATTGCCATTAGCTTTTTAGCAGTTATCTTAATTGGTTCAGTTTTGTTAATGCTGCCAATTTGTAATAATACAACACCGACAGCATATTTAAATAATTTATTTATTGCTACTTCAGCAACTTGTGTAACAGGATTAGTACCTGTAGTAACAAGTGAACAGTTCAATATATTAGGACAAATCGTTATTATTATTTTAATTCAAATTGGTGGGTTAGGTTTTTTGACTTTTTTAAATTTATTATTAATAATGGTCAAAAAGAAAATATCTCTTACAAATAAGTTGGTTTTACAAGAAGCTTTAAATCAGCCATCGTTAAATGATCTGCCTAAGTTTGTAAAAAATGTAATTAAATATACATTTATTGTTGAAGGGTTAGGTGCAATCATTCTAGCATTTGTATTTATTCCTGATTTTGGAATCGTGAAAGGAATTTATTATTCAATCTTTCACTCGATTTCAGCATTTTGTAATGCTGGATTTGATGTGCTAGGAGCTAACTCATTGATTGGATATCAAAATAATCTAATTATCAATTTGGTTATTCCGGGTTTGATTATAATGGGTGGTCTTGGATTTATCGTTTGGTTTGATGTTGCTCATTGTATAAAAAAAGAGTATGGAAAACGGTCGAAATTTAGTAAAAAACATTTATTTAAAAGTTTTTCATTACATACAAAACTGGTTATTATTGCAACAGTAGTATTGTTATTAGCAGGAGCTGTTTTATTTTATTTGTGTGAATTTAATAATATCAAAACAATTGGAGGACTACCTCTATTTGATCAAATACAGATTTCTTTTTTTCAATCAGCAACTCTTAGAACGGCTGGGTTTGCTTCAGTTGACATGGCAAGTTTACATCCTTCAACGAAGTTGATGATGTGTGTATTGATGTTTATTGGTGGTTCACCTGCAGGTACTGCTGGAGGAATCAAAACAGTAACGTTTGCAATAGGTGTATTAGAAGTATACAATATTTATCATGGACGCAAAGAAGTAACAGCTTTTTCAAGAAGAATTCCTAAACGTTTAATTGTGCGTTCATTTGCGATTATTTCTATGGCATTAGCAATTGTATTTTTAAGTATATTTGCTTTGAGTATTACCGAACAGGCACCATTTATTGATATTTGTTTTGAGGTTGTTTCTGCAGGAGCAACGGTAGGATTAAGTGCTTCACTAACACCGTATTTAAGTGTTTTCGGTAAAATTGTAATAATTATGTTGATGTATATTGGTCGAATCGGACCAATTACAATGATGATTTCTTTTGCAAGAAAATCATATATGCAAGCAAGTAAAAAAGAGGTAAGGTATCCTGATGGGAATATCTTATTAGGATAAAAAGAGGGTATAAAGATGAATAGTAAACAATATGCAGTATTAGGATTAGGAATTTTCGGTTCAACAGTCGCAACAACATTGGCAGAATATGGCTGTGAGGTTATTGCTGTTGATCAAGATGAATCATGTGTTGAGCGGGTAGCTGATGAAGTAACGAAAGCAGTTGTAGCGAATGTTACTGATCAAGAAGAACTGCGAGCTATCGGTATTGAGGATATTGATGTTGCTATTGTTGCAATCGGAACACATTTGGAAGAAGCTGTTTTAGCAACTATGAATTTAAAAGAATTGGGTGTTCCATATGTTATTGCCAAGGCTAAAAATAAACAATTTATGAAAATTCTTGAAAAAGTAGGGGCTAATAAAGTTATTCGTGCTGAAAAAGATATGGGACTTAAAGTAGCTAAGAGTTTATTGAGAAAAAGTATTGTTGACTTAGTTGAACTTGATGAAGATTATTCAGTAGTTGAAATTAAAGCACCACTTGATTGGGTAGGAAAGAATTTTATTGATTTAAATATTCGTCGTGTTTATAATATGAATATTATTGGAATCAAACATGGTGATGAAGATCATCTTTCTCTAGATGTTGCTCCAGAATATGTGATCCAAAATGGGGATCATTTCTTGGTAATTGGTAAGACTAAAGAACTGGAAAGATTCGATTATATGACTAAATAAGGACACTTTTTAAACTAAATCCTATAGAAAAGACACAAAATAAAGAGGAGTGTCATCTATAGGATTTAGTTTATTTAGTCCTTTTTTATTTTGTTATAAATGGTTTACGAAGGCTAATATAGGCTAAGTTATTTAAATTTATACTAATGAATCATAGTTAATGAAAATGAGAAATCTATTTTAAAATTAAATGATATAAAAATTGTTAATCTTATAAGAACTTATTAAGTCCTTGTAAAAATGTTTCAATTTGGTAAACTTCTTATGTATTTGCCGAATTCCTATTGAGAAATATAGGAAAATGGACTACAATTTGGTTATTATCAAGGGAGGCTATTCTTTATGAATGTTATAATTTTGGGTGCTGGTAAGGTTGGAAAAACTTTAATTAAGCATATGTCCAACGAGGATCATGATATTATTGTGATTGACCAGGATGCACAAAAAATAGAAGATGTAGTAAACTTATATGATGTCATTGGAGTTGTAGGTAATGGTGGTTCTTATGATATCTTGATGGAGGCAGGGGCAACTACAGCAAATTTGATTATTTGTGTTACTGCATCGGATGAATTAAATATCTTAGCTGGATTAATGGCAAAACAAATGGGGACTCGCCATACAATTGCTCGAGTAAGAAATCCCGATTATTCTAAACAACGTGATTTTATGCGTAATCAGTTAGGTTTTTCAATGATTATTAATCCTGAATTAGAAGCAGCAAATGAGATTAGAAGATCATTATCATTTCCTTCGGCGGTAAAGGTTGATACCTTTGCTCGTGGAAAAGTTGAATTGGCAGAATTTTATGTAGAAGAAGATAGTTATTTACGTGATATTCCGCTAAGTCAATTACATAGTATTACTAAGACTAATATTTTAGTATGTGCTGTAAGTCACAATGAAGAAGTAATTATACCAGATGGTAATTATATTATTAAACCAGGTGATCATTTATTTATTACAGGATCACATCGAGACTTATCAAGATTTTGTTTAGATATTGGCATTGTTACAAATAGGATAAAAAATGTTTTAATTGTTGGTGGAGGAAAGATTGCTTATTATTTAGCTAAACAGTTAGGGGTTCAAGGAATAAAAGTAAAAATCATTGAAAAGGATATTGAACATTGTCGTGTGCTTGCTAAAAAATTACCGTTTGTTACTGTTATTAATGCAGATGGAAGTGATGAAGAGGTATTATTAGAAGAAGGTTTAGAGACAACAGATGCTTTTTTAGCATTGACAGGGTTAGATGAAGAAAATTTAATTTTATCTTTGTATGCTAAAAATATTTATCATAAAAAGACTATTGCTAAAGTTACTCGGATGAGTTTTACAGGTCTTGCGGATAGTCTAAAGGTTGATAGTATCGTAGCTCCAAAGAAAATTATTGCTGGTCAAATAATTCGTTATGTTCGAGCAAAAATGAATAAAGATGATGATTCAAGTGTTAAAACTTTATATAAGATTGTAGATGGTGAAGTGGAAGCTAGTGAATTTATCGCTACACCTAAAATAACTTTTTTAGGAATGACGTTAAATGATTTGAATTTAAAGAATCATGTGTTAGTTGCTGCTATTTCCCGAGAAAATGAAACAATTGTACCTAAGGGGGATACGACGATTGAATTAGGGGATCATTTAGTCATTATTTCTCGTGGTGAGACAATGAAAAGTCTAAATGATATTATAAGGAGATAAGCAGGATGAATAAAAAAATGATTGTTTTTACGATCGGTAAGTTATTAACAATTACCGGTTTATTAATGTTCATGCCAGTAATTGTCTCGTTGATTTATCAAGAAACAGAGGGGGTTTATTATGCGATACTTGGCATAATAATGCTGGCTTTAGGAATTCTAATTTCAAGAAAAGCTCCTCGTAAAAAGAATATTTATGCTCGTGAGGGTTTTGCTATCGTAGCATTGAGCTGGTTATTGATATCATTATTAGGGGCCATTCCGTTTTGTTTAACTGGTGAGATACCTTCATATGTAGATGCGGTGTTTGAAACTGTATCGGGTTTTACAACAACCGGATCTTCGATTTTATCCAATGTGGAGGCATTAAGCCATACAAGTTTATTTTGGCGAAGCTTTACACATTGGGTTGGAGGAATGGGGATTCTTGTGTTTGTAATCGCATTTATCCCGATTGCTTCAGGACGTTCATTACATATTTTACGAGCTGAGGTTCCTGGACCGGTGGTTGGAAAATTGGTTTCTAAAGTACGATTAACTGCACGAATCTTATATGTGATTTATGCAATTATGACGGTTATTGAAATAATTCTTTTACTATTTGGCGGAATGCCGTTATTTGATTGCATTTTGAATGCTTTTGGAACCGCTGGTACAGGAGGGTTTGGAATTAAAAACGCAAGTATCGCTGCTTATGATAGTGCTTATATTGATGGTGTGATAACTGTTTTTATGATCTTATTTGGAATTAATTTTAACTTGATTTATTTCTTCATTTTAGGGCGAATCAAGGAAGTATTAAAAAGCGAAGAATTGCGCTGGTATTTGATTATAATTGTTGCTGCAATAGCTTTAATTACGATTAATATTTTACCATTATATGATTCAATCTTATCTGCATTCCGTTATTCAAGTTTCCAGGTTGGGTCAATCATAACGACGACAGGATTTGTAACTACTGACTATGGGCAATGGCCAGTATTTTCACAAGTAATATTATTATCATTGATGTTTGTTGGTGCTTGTTCAGGCTCAACTGGTGGTGGAATCAAGGTATCAAGAATTGTAATTTATTTTAAAAATGCAAGAAATGAACTGCATAAATTATTACATCCCCATAGCGTTCGTGCAGTTGAATTTGAAAATCAGCCGGTTGAAGATAATGTAATCAGAACGATTCATGCATATTTAGTCGTATATATTACGATATTTGCTCTATCGTTATTGATTTTAACATTTCTTAATCTTGATTTTAAAAGTGCTTTTTCAGCTATTGCTTCTTGTTTAAATAATATCGGTCCTGGTTTAGATGTTGTTGGACCAGTAAGTAATTTTGGTTCGTTGCCAGATGTTTCTAAAATAGTTTTAACTTTCGACATGCTGGCAGGACGTTTAGAACTTTTCCCAATGCTGCTTTTGTTTTCACCATCACTTTGGCGAAAGTAGCATAAATAAGAAAAAATCGTGTAGAATATAGAGAGGTGTTCCAATGAAAAAAGAAGAAATAGTCATAAAAAATGCATTACGAATGACTAAAGAGGCCGATGATCAGCTTTCTATCTATGCCACTAAAAATCGTGATTGTATAAAAGTAAAACAGACGATTAGAAATCGTGAAGAATTTGATATCCGATGGCCGTTTGAAGAAGACATTGATCGAATTTTATATTGTAAATCATATCAGCGATATGTTGATAAAACTCAAGCATTATCTTTTTTTAATAATGCTCATATTTCAAAGCGTTCTATTCATGTCCAATGGGTGAGTCGGATTGCTCGTCAGATTGGTCGTGGTCTTGCTTTAAATCAAGATTTGATTGAAGCGGCGGCTTTAGGACATGATCTAGGCCATGCACCATATGGACATGTTGGAGAAAAGGCTCTTGATAAAATTCTGCAGACAAAGGGATTTGGATATTTTGCCCATAATGCTAATAGTGTACGGAATATTCTTTTTATTGAACGCGATGGAATCGGTTATAATGTCTCTTTACAAGTGTTAGATGCGATTCTGTGTCATAACGGTGAAATGTTATCGAAAAAATATATGCCGGATTATGATAAAACTATTGCGCAATTTTGGCAGGAATATGAAGATTGTTGGCACCAAAAGAATACTAGCTTAATTATTCGTCCAATGACATTAGAAGGCTGTGTTGTTCGGGTGTCAGATGTTATCTCATATATTGGTAAAGATATTGAAGACGCAATTAAAGTAGGAATCATTAAACAGTCTGATCTTCCTAAAGAGGTAACTGATATTTTAGGTTTTGATAATAAATCAATGATAAATCGATTGATTGGAGATATTGTTATTCATAGTTATGGAAAGCCATATCTTCGCTTTTCTAATGAAGTGTTTAGTGCTTTGAAAACTTTATTGAATTTTTTATCCAATCGGGTTCATCAACATCCGGTGCTAGTAAAAGAAAATACAAAATTAGTCCGAATGATTAATCAGTTATATCATGTTTATTATGATGAATTAACTGATCCTAATAATCATGATTGTAAAATAAAAGCATTTGTTAATAAGATGGCTCCGGCATATAGTAAAAATGATCCAGCATTAATAGTTGCTGACTATTTATCAATGATGACAGATTCTTATGTTTTAAATGAATATGAATCTATCTTCTTACCTATTCAACATAATGAAATACTTTAATTATTATATTTGTACTATCTTTTGAAAAATCGTAGTATAATATATGTATAAGAAGTATAAGGAGGAGTTAATATGAAACTTATAATCGCAATTGTTAATTCAGATGACAGCTCATCGGTTCAAGGAGCTCTTACTGAAGGCGGATACTTCGTAACTAAATTATCTACTACTGGGGGATTTTTGAAAAAAGGAAATACAACATTTTTTGTTGGAACTAATGATGATAAAGTAGAAGACTGTATTTCTATTATCAAAGCACATTCAAAGAAACGGGTAGAAAAAGAACCTACTGTTCCTCCAACAGAGATGGGAGAATTCTTTACACCAATTATGGTTGATGTTTTAGTTGGTGGGGCAACCGTATTTGTTTTAAATATTGATCAATTTGAAAAATTCTAAAAAAAGAAGTGGCTTAGCCACTTCTTTTATTCTATAATGTTCTAAGGTGGAGAATATGGAATATAGAATATTAAAAGAAAATGAAATAAAAGAAGCAATTGAATTAGTTGCACGAGTAGCTAAAAAAGATATTTATAAAGACTTTGATCAAGAGGGAATTAATAGTTTTAATCAAGTAAATTGTGATACATTTTATCGTAATAAACAAAATTTGACTTATATATGTTTAGAGAATAAAAAAATAATTGGGATTATTACACTTACTCAGGGAAAACATCTAAGTTTATTATTTGTTGATAATGATTATCAGGGAAATGGGATTGGAACAAAATTATTTGAGTTGATTGATAATTTGGCTTTAGCTGATCTTGAAGTTAATTCTGGAATTGGGGCTAAAGGATTTTATTTAAACTTAGGTTTTAAAATGGTCGGTGATCTAACTAAGAAAAATGGTATATTATATTATCCAATGCTTAAACAAAGGGTAGTCAATAAACGTTTTAATACTTATGATGAGGTAGTTAATTTTATAAATAGTCAAAAAGATCGGGTATACAGCCTTAATAATTTTAAACATTATATGGAAGATATAGGAAATCCTCAGTTATTTCTTGACTGTGTTCATATTGGTGGGACAAATGGAAAGGGTTCAACTACTAATTATATTAAAGAAGTTTTAAAACAGGCGGGATATAGGATTGCAACATTTACCTCACCAGCACTATACTCAAGATTAGATATTATTCGTATCAATGACCAGTTCATTGATGAAGAAACAATGGTTAGATATGCAAATCGATATGTGGAACTATGGTTAAAATATGAAATCTCAATGTTTGAAATTGAAGTATTTATTGCAATTATGTATTTTATTGAGCAGAATGTCGATTTTGCGTTATTTGAAGTAGGATTAGGCGGTTTATTGGATGCAACGAATATCATTATGCCTAAATTAGCAATCAATACTAATATTGGTTTAGATCACGTTGATTATTTAGGTCATGATTATCAAAGTATTGCTTTAAATAAAGCTGGAATTGTTAAAGAAGGAATTGATTACTTAACCGGGGAAACAAAGGAAGAATGTTTGGCTGTATTTAGAGATGTTTGTTTAAAACATCATAGTGAGCTTATAACTTTAAAACCAATAACTAAAATTATTGATGGGAATAATGTTAGTTATCATTATCGTGATTATGATATTATTCTTGATACACCGGCTTTATATCAGATTAATAATAGTGCTTTAGCACTAGAAGCACTGATATATTTAAAAGAACATCAATTTGTTGATTTTAGTGATGATGATTTACTTCAGGGAATGTATAATGCTCGCTGGGCTGGTAGATTTGAAATAATTAATATTGAACCTTTGATTATTATAGATGGTGCTCATAATAAAGAAGGAATTGATGCTTTCTATGAATGTGCTAAAAAATATGACAATATAAAAATAATCTTTAGTGCTTTACGGGATAAAGATTATAAACATATGATTGAAAAATTGTTACAATTAACTAAAGATATAACTATTTGTGAATTTGAACATGTTCGAGCTAGTGATGCTAAGACATTAGCAAATGGCTTTGATGTTAAAATTGAGCCAAATTTTAAAACAGCGATTGATAAGGCTTTTACTCATGAGGGGACAGTATTTGTAACGGGATCGTTATATTTCATCTCTAAGGTAAGGGAATATATAATTGATAGAAGTTAGAATCAGGTAATACTGATTCTTTTTTTGCTAAAAAAATTTCATAATGAGTTTTATTTATTATTTTTAATTAGATATGATATAATAATACAAAGATAGGAGGAATGACATGACGTTATTTTTATTATTGATTGCAGTAGTAGTAATTGTGTGTATTCTTGCAACAAGGCTTTCATCTAAATTTGGAGTACCAACTTTATTGATTTTTATTTTGTTGGGGATGGTATTTGGAAGTGATGGCTTGTTTAAAATCAGCTTTGATGATTTTATTATAAGTGAGCAAATTTGTACATTTGCATTAATTTATATTATGTTTTATGGTGGTTTTTGTTTGAATTTTAATAGTGCTAAACCGGTACTTATTAGAGCAACGATAATGTCGACACTTGGCGTTATTTTAACTTGTGGCTTTGTTGGTTTATTTTGTTATTGGGTATTGCACACTAGTTTAATTGAAGGGATGCTGATTGGAGCAGTAATGGCTTCAACTGATGCTGCTTCAGTATTTAGTATTTTAAGAATGAAGCGTTTAAATCTAAAAGCAGGTATTGCTCCATTGCTTGAAATGGAAAGTGGAAGTAATGATCCTACAGCATATATGCTGACAATTATTATTTTGACCCTTTTATCAAGCGGGAAAACTAATATTTATACGCTTATTTTTAGTCAGATAATATTCGGGATTATTAGTGGTGTAGTAATTGGTCTTTTAGCAAAAAATTATTTAGATAAGATTCAATTAAATGAAGTTGGCTTAAAATCGATTTTTGTAGCTGCTCTAGCATTGTTAGCATATGCATTACCAGTAGCACTGAATGGAAATGGTTTTTTAAGTGTTTATCTATTTGGAATAATATTAGGAAATAGTCGTTTAAAAAAGAAAGTTTCACTAGTTCATTTTTTTGACAGTATTTCTCATATGATGCAGATCTTGTTGTTTTTCTTACTAGGTTTATTGTCTTTCCCGTCACAAATTCCCGATATAATAGGCTCTGCTATCCTAATTACACTATTTTTAACTTTTGTTGCGCGTCCGTTAACGGTATTTATCTGTTTAACGCCGTTTAGAGTACCGTTTAAACAACAATTGTTTATTTCCTGGTGTGGTTTAAGAGGTGCGGCTTCGATTGTTTTTGCAATCATGACAGTGGTATCACCTGCATATACGAATAATGACATTTTTCATATTGTCTTTTTCGTTGCTTTACTTTCAATAACATTTCAAGGGAGTCTATTGCCTTTAGTAGCAAAATGGCTCAAAGTGGAAGATGATCAAAATGATACAATGAAAACATTTAATGATTATAGTGATGATAGCTCATTTGAATTAATTCGAGTTTATTTGAGTGATGATCATCCATGGATAAATCAAACATTAATTGATATTGTAATGCCGACTAATATGTTAGTTGCTACAATTATTCGCGATAATCAGATGATCTTACCTAAAGGGACAACAAGGGTTTTAAAAGGTGATCTATTGATTATGTGTGCACCAGGTTACGAAGGAAATGATATTTATTTAGATGAGGAATACATTGAAGAGCATCATCATTGGATCGATTGTACTCTAGCGATGATCAATCCTCGTAATAAGTTTTTAGTAGTCTTAATTAAACGTGATAATAAAATGATTATCCCTGATGGTAAAACACGGATAAAACGTGATGATATGCTTGTAATTTGTAAAAAGGAGTACTTAGGCTTTGTTGATGAATAATTAAATATGTTGAAGTGTCTGCTAATTTGTAGTATTATTTCCATTGTATACAATCTTGTATATAATTTAGAAAAAGGGGGAGTCTACTTTTTAGTAGCAATCGCATGTACGGTCAGTGATCGGAATTAACGCCTGTGGACTAGAAATGAGGTTGAAGCAGGAAAGATTGTAAATAAGTAGCAATCAAGTTATGATTCAAATTATTTGCGGAATTATTTTAGTTTTAATTGGAATTTTTGTATTTTGGAAATTTCCAATTAAGAGTGATACTAAATCACTCACATTAGCAGCTTTATTTATTGTTTTAGCCGCTATTTTAAAAAGGTTATCGATTATGATACCTTTGTTTGGTTTTGAGAGTCTAAAAATCTCAATTGAAGTAATCCCAATGCTTTTAGCAGGGATAATGCTTGCACCAGGATATTGTTATATAATTGGTCTTGCTGTTGATTTAGTTGGATTAATTGTGACACCAACGGGATTTCCTTTTTTAGGATTTACTTTGAGTGCGGTATTACAATGTTTGATTCCATCCATTGTAGTTGCCACGATTAAAGAAAATTATATGAATTATTTAGAAAAGGCAATCCAAGTAATTTTAATTTTTTTAGGAATAGGGGCTTGCTTTTATGTATTTAGTTTAGATCAAGTAGTTATTTCTAAGAATGTTGTAGACATTACACTTAATTTTAAAATAATAATTAGTGTGGTTTGTATTGTGATGATAAGTGTCTTGTTTACTGTTATGCGTTATTATAAAAAGAAATTAAATGATCAGGAATATCATTTGTTTAATCTGTGGTTGATTTCGGTAGTATTAGTTGAAATGGTAATTACATTTATGTTAACGCCTTATTGGTTACAAGTTATGTATGGAATTCCATTTACATTATCGTTATTTATCCGAGTCATTAAAGAATGTATCATGATTCCAGTAGATATCATTTTAGGATATAGTGTTTTAAGAGTGTTAAAACGCCTATAAGAGTCAGTTTTGACTCTTTTTTGTTTAATTTTTTTTAATATGGAAAAAATATTGTGAGGTGAATAATATGAATACATCACAGTATAATGAAATTGCTGAAGATTTAAAACCCCAAAAACAAGTGGGGAAGCATTGTTTAAGTGCATTTATTTATGGTGGCATTATCGGTGCTGTCGGTCAAGGCATTTTAGAGTTTTACATGTATATTTTTGATGTGAGTGAAAAAGAAGCAACACCAATGATGATTATTACGATTGTTTTGGCTGCTGCTATTTTGACAGGATTGGGAATATATGATCGAATTGGAAAAAAGGCAGGAGCTGGAACTTTTATCCCAATTACCGGATTTGCTAATAGTATGACTTCTAGTGCCTTAGAAGCTAAAAGCGAAGGTTTAGTAACAGGTATAGGAGCTAATATGTTTAAATTAGGAGGAACAGTCATTACTTTTGGGATTGTTGCTTCGTTTGTGTTAGGAGGTATTCGTTATGTCATCAGTCTTATCTGGTAGTTCAATGCAGTTGAATAATGTTTATGTTAGAGCAACAGGAACAACGTGCGGGATTGACGAATTTAATGGACCGTTAGGTCAATATTTTGATAGACACTACCCTGATTTTCATTTTGGACATAAATCTTATGAATTAGCAGAAATGGCAATGCTTCAAGATGCGATTAGTCATGCTTTAAAAAAAGGAAAGTTGAAAAAAGATGACATTAATGTCTTTTTAGGTGGAGATTTAAATAATCAAGTCACTGCCAGTAATTACACTGCTAAAGATTTTCAAAGACCATTTATGGCGATGTATGGTGCTTGTGCAACAATGGGGCTAGTTATTAATACAGCCTCAATGTTAATTGAAAATCATTGTATTCATAATGCAAATTGTTTTGTTTGCAGCCATAATGCAACCGCTGAAAGACAATTTCGTTATCCAATTGAATATGGTGTCCAACGTAAAGAAACAATGACAACGACAGCTACAGGTGCAGTCAGTGTAATTCTTGATAATAATCCTAGCGCTGTTAGAATAGAAGCATTAACTATTGGTCGTGTTATTGATATGAACCAAAGTGATCCTAATGACATGGGAAGAGCAATGGCACCAGCAGCCTTTGATACATTAGTTAATCATCTAAAAGATTTAAACCGGCAAGGAACTGATTATGATTTGATTCTTACTGGTGATTTATCAACTTATGGGAAATCGATTATGAAGGAATTAATGAATGAAAATAGTGTTACCTATAATGAGTATGATGATTGCGGCTGTCTATTATATGATAGTGATCAAGATGTTAATCAAGGTGGGAGTGGGCCTTCGTGCAGTGCTTTAGTAGCATTTGGGTACATCTATCAGAAAATGTTAAAACATAAGTACAAGCGGGTTTTAGTGATTACAACAGGGGCATTATTGTCACCGGTTATGACTAATCAAAAACAAAGTATACCTTGTATTGCCCATGCCTTTAGTTTGGAGGTTGTTGAATAATGAATTATCTATTAGCATTTATTTTTTGTGGCTTTGTCTGTGTAATTGCACAGTTGATTTATGAATATTCAAAATTAACTCCTGGACATATTACGAGTCTATTTGTTGTTATTGGTGCTTTTTTAGATTTGTTTCATATCTATGATAAACTAGTTGAAATATTTCATGCAGGAGCATTATTGCCAATCACAAGTTTTGGTCATTCGTTGATGCATGGAGCGCTTGCAGCAACTAAAGAATTTGGCGTTTTTGGATTAGCGATGGGTATTTTTGATTTAACCGCAGCGGGTATTAGTAGTGCTATTTTATTTGCTTTTTTAGTTGCAATTTGTACTAAGCCAAAATCATGATCAATAACAATCCATCATTTGATTTAAATACCCGAACGCTTGATTTTGAAAATGAAAAAGTTACAATTAATTATGTTTCTAGTCTTTGCTCTGATGATCTAATTGCTTATTTAGTTGAAGGGATTACCAACCATCGTGGTGAAACATTAAAAGATTGCTTAAATAATGGTGATGTTAAAGACGAACCGGATTATCAAAAGGCCATGTATTCAATGTTAACTGGTTGTGCAATGATTAGTTATCGCGATAAAACTTATGTTTTAGATACTCGTCACTTTCCTAGTCGTTCTGTAGAAGAACCCGAGACAGAAAAAAGCGTCAGAGGCTCTAAAGATGGTTTTAATGAATCGATGCTGACTTGTGCGGGTTTGATTCGCCGACGAATTCGTACGATTGATCTAGTTATGAATAAACAGACGATTGGGAAAAATAATCCCTTAGATGTTTGTTTATGTTATTTAGATAGCACAGTTGATCAAACTATGTTGGAAACAGTATTACAACGTATAAAAGAAATTAAAAATGAAGATTTGGTCATGTCTGATCGTGCCGTTGAAGAGATGATCTTAGATCAAGGATATAATCCATTTCCACTTGTTCGATATAGTGAACGCCCGGATGTAGTAGCTACGCATATCCTTCATGGTCATATTGCTATTATTTGCGATACATCGTCTTCAGTAATGATGTTGCCGACCACATTATTTGAAATATTGGAGCATGTTGAGGAGCATCGTCAAACACCAATCATTGGGACTTTTATACGATTAATTCGTTGTAGTGCAGTATTAATTTCTATTTATTTAGTACCTTTATGGCTACTATTGACAAGTAAGGGGACTATTGATCTAGTCTTTTTAGGACAAGTCTTGCTTGTTGAATTAGCGATTGAGTTGTTACGGATTGCTACGATTCATACTCCTACCTCTTTGTCAAATGCGATGGGGATGATTGCCGCTGTATTATTAGGACAGTTTGCAATTGATTTAGGAATTTTTAGTGAAGAAATTTTATTATTCTGTGCAATTGGTGATGTCGGTGGTTTTGCAACCCCTAACTATGAGCTATCGCTTACTAATAAATATTTAAAAATATTTTTAATTATTTTTGTTGGTTTTTTAGGATGGATCGGTTTTGTCATTTATCATGTGATCTTAATTGGTTATTTAGTATCTTTAAAACCATTTGGGGTATCTTATTTATATCCTCTATATCCTTTTGATGGCAAAGAAATGCTTAATTTTATTATTCGTAAGCCCAAGACGAAAAGAGGCTCATAATAGACTATAACGTGATTTAAACGCTATAGTTTTTTTGTTTGTTATGGTCCTAAAAGAATACTTCTAAAGCAATAATATATATGTTATAATAACAAATGCGTAATCGAAGTGAAGGAGGTATCGATAGTGGAATATCAAGTAATAATTGAAGATTTTCAAGGTCCATTAGATTTATTACTACATTTGATCAAGGAAAAAGAAATGGACTTAGAAAAATTAGAATTGTCTTTGATTGCAGATCAATATTTGCAATATATTCATGCTATGGATCCTTCTAAATTAGAAATCATGTCAGAGTATTTAGTGATGGCGGCAGATTTGATTGAAATGAAAAGTAAGATGCTGATTCCTAAAGAAAAGGTGACAATTAATGATGAATATCAAGAAGACCCTCGTGAAGCTTTGATCAAACGACTAATCGAGTATAAGCGTTATAAAGATGTTTTAGATGAAATTCGTGATAAATATGAACAGCGTCAAACAGTTATTATTAAACCGGCAGAGTCAATGGACGAGTATGTTGTGGATACTAGTTCAATGATTCCTGAAGGATTAGAAGTTTATGATTTAATGAAAGCAATGCAAAAAATGTTTCAGCGAAAAGCAATGATGAAACCACTGGATACACATATTGCTAAAAAAGATATTTCAATTGATGAAAGAACAGCTCAAATACGAAATTATTTTAAAACAAGAGTAAATAAGAAAGTTAAATTTGAGGAATTATTTGACCGTCATGACCGTTTCTATTTTATTGTAACTTTTATTTCAATATTAGTTTTAGCTAAAGATAAAGAAGTAGAGATTATTCAAGATGGGTTATTTGAAGAAATATATGTAGAGGGGAAAGTTTAATGGAACAAAATAATTATTTAGATATTATTGAGGGTATGTTGTATCTAGCTGGTGATGATGGTGTTGATATTAAACAAGTAGCCGGAGTATTAGAAATAAGTAAAAAAGAAGCAACGCTATTAATGGATCAATTTACAGAAATTTATGGGAATAAAGCTTTAAAGGGGATTGTTCTAGTTAATTTTGGCGGACGTTATAAATTAGCTACTAATGCTGATTACTTTATTTATTATCAAAAGATGGTCGAACAAAGCAGTGCTAGTTTATCGAATGCTGCTTTAGAGACATTAGCAATTATTGCTTATAATCAGCCCATTACACGGGCTGGAGTTGAAGATATTCGTGGAGTTGGATGCGATGCAATGATTCGTAAGCTCGTAGCTAAAGCCTTGATCAAAGAGGTTGGGCGAGAGGATACTCCGGGAATGCCTATTTTGTATGGTGTAACTGATGAGTTCATGGATACTTTTGGTTTAACAACACTTGAAGAATTACCAGATCTAGCTGACATTGTTGAAGTGGATGAACAAGAGGATATATTTGCTACACGATATCGTGAAGATACTAGTGACGATATTTCAAAGGCAGAAAGTGAATTAAATGAAACTGTTTAAGCATTTTAAAACAATTACAAAACATAAATTTTATGTAATGAAATTATGTTTCAGATTTGGTTTGTATAAACAAGGGTTAAAACATGATTTATCTAAATATTCTTGGACTGAATTAGTAACAGGTGCTAAATATTATTTGGGCTATAAATCACCAAATAGTAATGAACGTGATACTATTGGTTATAGCAGTGCCTGGCTGCATCACAAAGGACGTAATAAACATCATTGGGAATATTGGATCGATTTTACTAGCAAAGGAATTATCGCCATTGAAATGCCAATTAATTATGTTGTTGAAATGTTTTGCGACCGTGTTGCTGCAACGATGGTTTATCAAGGAACTCAGTTTAATTTTAAAGCACCACTTGATTATTATAATAAGACGCATCACTATTATGTGATTAATGAAAATACAGATAGAATCTTGAGAGATATGCTTGAACGCTTGGCGAATTCTAATTTAGATGAAACAATTGAATATATTAAAGAAAAATATTTAAGAAATCATTAAACTGTTCTTATAGAATAGCTACAAAATAAAAAGGAATATCGTCTATGAGAGATATGAAGTGAACCCAAATTATTAGGTTCCTTTTTATTTTAAGTTTATATATGAAAAATGGTATAAATTTACTATAATAGAGATGAACGAAGGTGATTAGATGAATGAAAAGGGGAAAGCTGCTCATAATAACTATGTACGAAGTGTGTATTTACAAATTGTAGCTTTAGCATTAATTATGCATCTAATCTATTTATGTATTTTCTATTTATTAAACTTTAATTTTTTAGTAGTTTATAATCTGTTTAGTGTTATTTTTTATGGAATCATGCTGGTAATAATAAATAAAGGCTATTATCGAACTGCAGTATTATCGGTACATCTTGAGGTTATCACATTTGTTGGAATTACAGTTTTTACACTTGGATGGGAAAGTGGTTTTCCCTTGTACTTATTAGCAATGGTATCGCTAGTATATTTTTGGCCATTTAAAAATTCAAGATGGGCTTATTTATGTGCAATTATTGAAGTGTTTATTTATATTATTATTAGAATAATCAGTTCAACCCAAGATGCTCCAATATATATAATTTCTGATAAAAATATTATTTTAACTCTTTCAATATTTAATGCAGTTTGTTGTTTTATTGTTATGATATACAGTGTTTTTATTTCTGATGTTTCTTCAAAAGCAATAGATAAATTAAATGAAAATTTACAAGAAATAGCTGATAATGATCAGTTAACAGGACTTAGAACACGTCATTATCTATTTGATAGTTTAAATTCATCTCCTAATTTAGATTGTAATATTGTAATAGGTGACATTGATGATTATAAGATTATTAACGATACTTATGGTCATTTATGTGGTGATTATGTATTACATAGTTTAGCAAATTTGATGAAAGATAAGATACCTGATGATATTGATATATGTCGTTGGGGTGGTGAAGAGTTTGTTTTCTTATGTTTTAATACAAATAAAGAAGAACTTACTTATGTAATTGAACGTTTTAATAATCTCTTAAGGCAGCACTCTTTCATTTATGAGGGTAATGTTATTAAGATAACGATGACTTTTGGAATTTCAGATACGATGAAAGCAAAGCATTTAAATACTATGATAAAGTGTGCTGATGATCGTTTATATAAAGGAAAACGTTGTGGAAAAGATCAGATAATTGTAGATGATAAAAAGTAAAGAAGTGTGATTAGCGCTAGTTATGGCAAATCGCTTGACTTCTTTACTTTTTATCTTTATTAATTATTTTATTAGTAAAATATGTAATTAACATAATAATAATAACCATCCAGATGGTCCAGGCAAAAATACTGACCATATCAATTTGTGCTCTAGCAAAATACAACTGTTTACCAATTCCTTGATTTGAGGAAACAAAAATTTCAGCCATCACACCGACCTTTAAACTTTGTGGTAGAGCTGTTTCAACGGCTGAGACGATATACCCTTTGATTAAAGGGAGATAAACATGAATTAGATTAAATTTAAATGGATGGTGATAGAGAATCGTAACATCATTTAAATCGTTACTTATGTTTTTAATACCGTTAACAGCATTATTATAAAATACTGGCAAAATCATCAATAAAACAATGATGATCAATGCAGTCAGACTTTTAAACCATACCAATAAAATTAAAATATAGGCAATTTGAGGGATAGTTTGTAAGAATGAGAAAATTGGAGCTAAGTATTCATTAACACTTTTAAACAAGCCACTAAAAACGCCTAAGATGGTCCCAACTATTAAAGCTAAAAAGAAACTTAAAGCAACACGTGATAAAGTTGCTCCAATTGCGATATAGAAGGATTGACTAGTTGCTAGGTTGAACATTTGGTTAAAGACTACAAGTGGTAAAGGCAAGATTACTGCTTTATCAATTGATAAAGCAAAACCTTGCCATAAACCAATAATTAATATTAAAGTAATTATTTTACGTCTCATGAACTTAACATATTTTTATTATAATCAATGTTAAATAATTTTAAGAAGTCTTTAATTTGCTCAGAACATTCACTAGCTTTTTTATAATGGACATTTTGACGATCGATAGATTTAACTGTAATTTCAACACTTGGCAAACTCAATGTCTCGATACCAATTTTTTCTAGATAGTCTTTTAATCCATTGTAATCATTATTAGTGAACTGATCGATTGCTTCAAATAGTTCATCATAGCTGTTATTTTCTTTAACAAAGATAGCGGCCTGAGGATAACCATCTTTACCGTATTCTTTTTGTAAATCAGCAATAATTGAAAGTTCAATTCCTGCTTGTTTAGCTTTAGCAATCGTTGCACTTGCAAGTGGTTCAGCTAACATTCCAACTTGAATGTTGCCCGATAATAATTGTTGTTGTACTAATGTTGCTGATTGATAGTACTTAGGAGTCAATGAAGTATTAATTTTTACAGTATCAACGATTTTTTGAGGAACTGCACCTTCACCGAATAAACCCAGTTCGCCAGTCTGATTTAATGCTTCGTTACTAGTTCCAATATAGTATAAATTACCCCAGGTAATAACCCCTTGAATACGATAATCGGTTTGTTCGCTAGCAATCAATTTAGCACCTAAATTAATTGGGGCAACAATAATATCGTAATCACTGCTATTTTTTGATAATTCAGCAACAAGCTGATCGCTACCATCAACAAAATCTATTTTTCCTTTTTTACTGATATTTTCATACTCACTGACAAAGGCAAGTGACGGAGCTCCCGCAGGACATAGTATTTTAACTGTATTGGATTTATCTTTAGTTTCTGTATTTGAACACCCAATCATCGTGAATATCATCATTAAACATAATAAATATTTAATTATTTTCTTCATATATTCCCCCCCTAACGATAATTATTTAAACCGTTCTTTTCTTGTATAATGTGTGTGTAATAAATGATGTGCTTTTTCGCTGTTTGGTTCACCTAAGAAATCAGCATATAATTTTTGAATTTGTGAATTCTTATGGGATTTTCTAACAGGTAATGCTAAGTCTTCATCATACAACGCTTTAGCACGAGCTTGTTTCCAGTCAAAACCGCTATTACGAGTTAAAGCATTAACATATGATTGACCACCACCGTTAACACATCCGCCAGGACATCCCATGATTTCAATGAAATGATATTTAGATGTACCGTTTTTAATTTCTTCGAGTAAAGGTTTAGCTAGAACCATACTATGGGCAACTGCAACATTTACTGTCATATCACCAATTTTTAAACTAGCTTCTTTGACTCCTTCTTCACCACGAACTGCATGATAGTCTAAATTAGTTAAGTCTTCTTTTGTTAAAACATCAGTTACAGTTCTTAAGGCAGCTTCCATTACACCACCACTGGCACCAAAGATAACTCCGGCACCTGTGTATTCACCGAACATGTCTTGATCAAAATCTTCGTCTTTCAAATCACGGAAATTAATCCCAAACATTTTAATTAATTTACCTAACTCTCTAGTTGTTAATACCGCATCAACATCTTTTAAACCATCAGTTAAGTTTTCTTCACGTTCTTTTTCACCTTTTTTAGCAACACAAGGCATAATAGAAACAACATAGATATCTTTTGGATCAAGGTTATTTTCTTTTGCATAATAAGATTTAATCATTGAACCTAGCATCATATGTGGTGATTTACAACTTGATAAATGATCTAATAATTCAGGATATTCGTGTTCAATATAGTTTACCCATCCAGGACTACAAGATGTAATCATTGGTAAAACTCCATCATTGCTGATACGATGGATAAACTCGTATCCTTCTTCCATTATGGTCAAATCTGCACCAAAATTTGTGTCATATACTCTATCAAAGCCCATTAATTTTAAGGCATGGACCATTTTACCAGTTACTCTAGTTCCTATTGGCATTCCAAATTCTTCGCCTAAACTGGCTCTAACTGCTGGTGCAGTTTGCACTACAACATGTTTACTGTCGTCATTTAAAGCCGCAATAACATTATGGACTTCTTCTTTTTCTTGTAACGCTCCAACTGGACAAACATTGATACATTGTCCACATTGCATACAGTTGACATCATTCATACTCTTATCATAAACTGGACCAACTTTAGTTTTGAAACCACGATTCATAAAGCCTAGGATTCCTAAACCTTGGGTTTTAGCACATGTTTCAACGCAGCGGCCGCAAAGGACACACTTTGAAGTATTACGAACGATTCCAGGCGAAACTTCATCAAAGGTAGGAGCTGTTTTTTCGCCAGCAAAAGCATCTTCGCGGACTCCTAATTCTTGACAAAGTCGTTGTAATTCGCAGTTTGTATTACGGATACAAGATAGACAATCTTTAGAGTGGTTAGAAACAATTAATTCTACGACTCGGCGTCTTGCATCTAAAGCTCGTTGAGAATTAGTTTTAACTACTAGTCCTTCTCTAACAGGATAAACACAGGCAGCGCATAATGTTTTTGCACCTTCGATTTCAACTTGGCAAACACGGCAAGCACCTGTTCCTGTAACATCTTTTAAATAACATAAAGTAGGGATATGGATTCCGTTATTTTTGGCTGCTTCCAAGACTGTTTGGCCTTCATATGCCTCTACCTCACGGTTGTTGATAGTCATTTTTATTTTCGACATTCCTTACACCTACTTTCTTTCAATTACATTAAAGTGGCATGCTTTAATACATTGACCACATTTAATACATTTTTCTTGATCGATAACATATGGAACTTTTCCAAGTTCACCACTGATTGCTCCAACTGGACATTGTTTAGCACAAAGACCACACTTACGACATTTATCTTCATCGATTTCATATTGTAATAATTCTTTACATACCCCAGCAGGACATTTTTTATCAACGATATGTGCAATATATTCGTCTCTAAATTGATGGATCGTAGAAAGTACAGGGTTAGGAGCAGTTTGACCTAAGCCGCATAGAGCAGTATCTTGAATTGTTGAAGCTAGTAATTCAAGTTCATCTAAAGTTTCCATTGTTCCTTTACCGTCACAAATTTGTTCAAGCAATTCTAGCATTCGTTTGGTTCCTACACGGCAAGGAGTGCATTTACCACATGATTCATCAACAATAAAATCCATATAGAAGCGGGCTACATCGACCATACAGTTGTCTTCGTCGAGAACGATCATTCCACCTGATCCCATCATTGAGCCAAGTTTTACTAATTCATCAAAACCAATTGGTGTATCTAGTTGTTCTTCAGTCAAACAGCCACCTGATGGACCACCTGTTTGAACTGCTTTAAAGCGTTTGTGATTTGGGCAGCCACCACCAATTTCATAAATTACTTCACGTAAAGTAGTTCCCATTGGAACTTCAACTAATCCAGTATTAACAATTTTTCCTCCAAGGGCAAATACTTTTGTACCAGGTGATGTTTCAGTACCAATGCTCCTAAACCATTCAGCACCATGTTGAATAATTTGAGCAATATTGGCATATGTTTCAACGTTGTTAATAATAGTTGGTTTTCCCCAGACCCCTTTATGGGCAGGAAATGGTGGTTTCGGATTAGGCATTCCCCGTTCACCTTCAATTGATTGAATCAAAGCTGTTTCTTCACCACAAACGAAGGCTCCAGCTCCTAAACGTAGTTCTAAATCAAAATCAAAACCACTCTCAAAAATATTTTTACCGATTAGTCCTAGCTCACGTGCTTGCTCTAAAGCTGTATTTAAACGTTCTACGGCAATAGGATATTCAGCTCGAATATAAATATATCCATGGTTAGCACCAATTGCATAAGCGGCAATAGCCATTGCTTCAATAACACTGTGGGGATTTCCCTCAAGAATTGAACGATCCATAAATGCTCCAGGATCACCTTCATCAGCGTTACAAATAACATATTTTTCTTTACCGGGTTCATTTAAAGCAAATTGCCATTTAACTCCAGCAGGGAATCCACCACCTCCACGGCCGCGTAATCCACTAGCTTTAATTACATCTACGACTTCTTGTGGAGTCATTTCGCTAACTACTTTAGCTAAGGCAAAGTAGCCATCTTTCCCGATATATTCATTAATGTTTTCTGGGTCAATTACACCACAATTATGAAGGGCGATTCTTTTTTGTTTATTATAGAATTTAGTATCATTTATATCATGAATCTCTTTTGTTTCTTCATCAGATTCATTTAACATTAAACGATGAACTGGACGACCTTTATAGAAGTGTTCCATAACGATTTCTTTAACATCAGAAACCTGAACAGTTTTATAAATGATATTATCTGGATAGATAGAAATATTTGGACCAACTCCACATAATCCTAAACAACCAGTTCTTAAAACTTCAACTTCTTTTTCAAGCCCAAGAGCTTTGATTTCTTTTTCGAATTCCGTGATTAGCTCACCTGAATTACCGATTGTACAACCAGTTCCAGCACAAACTAACACTTGGGTTCTTTTTGTTGGCATCTTACAACCTCCTATTTCTTATAATGTCCGACAGTATACTCGTCGATTATTTCATCATGTTTTAAGTGTTTTTCAGCAATTTCTTTAGCTTTAGCAGAGTCTACTAATACATATGTTGTTTTATTGTCATCGCGATCAAACACTTCTACGATTGGTTCTAGAGTGCACATTCCAATACATCCAGTTTGTAATACTGTTGCAGGTAATTTTTCTTGGGCAACAGTTTCTACTAAAGTGTTTAAAACAGGACGCGCTCCTGCTGCAATCCCGCAAGTTGCCATTCCTACGACAACCCGATATTTTTGTTGTTCATCTGTTCGCATTGACATGTTGCTTTGAGCAGCATCACGAAGTTTTTTTAAATCTTCTAAGGATTTCATAGTTGCAATCCCTCCTTTATATATTCTTTTAACCAGACAATTATCTCTGGTTGATTAATTGGAACACCCTCAAGAATTTTTTTAATTTCTTGAGTGTCTAAAATAAATTCTAATTTATCACTTGTATATTTAAATAAATAATTAATTTTTTCATCAGCTTGAATCAAAGTAATAATTGTTTCAACAATATTTCCCATTGGTGGCGTATCCAAATGATTTTTAATAAATTCACCAGTTACATGAGTACCTTTTCCAACTTCGGATTCGATTTTAAAGGTTCCTCCAGTAGCTTCAATGTTTTCCTTAAACATTGGGACTCCAAGACCGACTTTTCTAGTGGTTCTTGTTGTATAGAATGGATCAATAACATTTTTTACAGTTGTTTTGTCCATCCCAATGCCATTATCAATAATTTGGATATTAATAATATTTAATTTACTGCTATCGTGAATAATGATCTTGATCAAATTAGCCTGAGCTTTTATTGAGTTATAAGCAATATCGAGAATATTCATTGCGATTTCCTGCATTATATTTTCCTCCACAGTTGATAAAAATCATCTTTATTAATTTGATTGACTGGTTCATTGATAGCTTCTAAATTATGAGCATCGCTGTTATAAAAGACATGTTCACAACGCACAGAAGGGCATCTTTTTTTTAGTTCTTTTAATTCCCTTAAATTACCAACTTCAATACCATCATAAGCTAAATCATCGGGAATTCCTTGATATATCTCATAGATTCCAAATTTTTTAGCTAATACATGAGCTAAAACAGCTATTCCATTAAAAGAATGGATTGTCTCAATGATTTGATATATATCTAGATCAAGGGAACTGATCAATAAATTGTCTTCATGATCGATAATTTCATCATTGACATTAAAGATATATTGATTGCCATAATAATCGGGATTATTTGGAACTTTTATTAAATAACTGTCGATCCATGCTTGAATCGGTTTTAAATCGGTGTCTTTTAAAAAGTAGGCGAGAATATGAATCTCTTCTTTACTCTGTAATTCAACACCATGGATATAATCAATCTTGCCTTTTAAGATTTCATGATTGATGATTTCTTCTAAGTAGTTTTGTTGTTTTAAAGAATTATGATCAGTAATTGCAATTAATTCCAGACCTTTAATATAAGACATATTAAAAATGTTATTGATTGTCATAGTATCATCGCCACAAGGAGAGAGAGCTGAATGAATATGCAGATCGTAATACATTTTAAAGACCTAAAGAAATTAATTGTTTACAAAGATGATAAGCATCAAGCTGACTAATAAATAACGGAATTTCTAATTCGTCAGCTTTAGCGATGGTATCTCCATCCGGAAAACTATTTTGGACAAAGATAATTCCAGCAAAATCATTTAATTCAGCTACTGCTACAACATTTAAATGTTTTTGGACAGTCAACCATAAAGCACCTTCCTTACCATTTGCCATAACAAAACTTAACAAATCTCCAATATATACATTCTCAACAATATTAGTCAAAGGTGCTTTGTTTATTTGTTTGATTTCTAGTTGAAGTATTTCTTTGATATTCATACCATCACCTTCTTTTTACTCGACATAATGAATCATCAACCTCACCACTAGCAATTCGTGAAGCTAGACCGCGACAATTTGCGAATCCACAGCTGCCACAATCATATTGAGGTAAAGTTTCTAAAATAGCATTTACTTTATTAAACCAAGCTAAGCGTTCTTTGAAATTCTTTTCATTACCACTTGTTATTTCATGTGCTTTGATATAATCTTTTTTATCTAACGAAGCTAAATTACCATTACAATCATCGATCATGCTTTCAATATTAAAGCAGCCTTCAAAAGGATTAGACCATAAATAATAGCCGCCGATACATCCTTGGAAACAAGAAAATAATGCCATTAAATCTACATGTTTTAGTTGATCAAATTCAATTAAATCCAAGGCTTTTCTAATTTGTGATAATCCTTCAACACTGATTGCTGAAAGTCTTTTATCTCCATAAAGATCACCAACAATACTTTTTACTCCATATTCATTGATTTCAAGTTCTTCTTGTGAATCATTTTTAAATTGATTTATCCGTGGAAACATTTGTGAAACACTTAAGGCATAATCGATATTTGAATCTTCATTACCAAAAGGTTGTTTAGCAAGTGTTAATTTTCCAACACACTCACATAAAGAATAGATAGCAATATCTTTCTGTGCGTATTTTTGCCGTAATTTTTTAGCAGCAATCTCAACAGGATAATCATATGGTAGTAAATGATCGATCAAAGTAGGGTAATCATTAATAATCAGTTTATTAATTGTCGGGCAAAATGATGTTAACATTACTTCTTCACCATTTTTACTATCTTTTAAACCCTGTTTATATAAAAGTCCTTCAATATCACTATATTGAACTACTTCATCAAATCCAAACTCCTTGATTGCATGAGCAATATTTTTTATCTCATCATATGTTTTTAAATCAGATAAGATTGCAGTAGGAATCAATGCAATATTGTAATCATGTTTTTTTAAGGTGCTTTCAAGATCGATATTTTTAATTCTTAATACTTTCTGGTCACATGCCTGAATACAAATGTCGCAATTAATACACTTATCTTCATCGATAATTACTTGTTCATTGACAATTGAAATGGCATCCATAGGACATGATTTAACACATTTAATGCAGTTTTTACAACCACTGCCTAAATAACTAATAACTTGCTTCATTAAAATGTCATCTTGATGTGGGTTCCCTCATTTGAAGAAGTAATTTCAAAGGTAGAAGCCACACTTTTCATGTTGTAAAGACCCATTCCGGCACCAAAACCTAATTCCCGTGCTTTGGGTGAGGCCGTTGAATAACCGGGTGTTTGAGCAAGGTTTAAATCTTCAATCCCAGGACCAATGTCATCAAAAGCTAAATGAACAATACCGTCATCATCAATTTCAAAAGTAACTGTTCCTCCATCGGAATGAATTGCAATATTGATCTCAGCTTCATAGCAAGCAATCGCTACTGCTTTTAGAATTTTTCGGTCAATTCCTAGGGCTTTTAGAGTCCTTTTGATATCACTTGATGCTTTCCCGGCATCTTGATAATTATCTTTTTCTACTTGATAAGTTTTAATCATCGTCGCATTCCTGCCTCGTATAGCTTGCCGCAAGCTTCAAACATTGTTTCATCAGTTTGGAAGAGATTAATATGAAGATTTTTAGCCATATCAACAATTGTCATGTCTAGTGGCTTTCCTCTAACAAATAAAATTGTATCAATATCTAAAACTTCTGCTGTCCTTAAAGATTGTACGTTGGCTAGACCAGTAATAAATAATACTTCTTCGGTTTCGTTTTTCAATAATGCTAGAGCATCTGACATTAAATCAGAAGAGAAGCCCTTTTTATAGTCTTTTTGATAGATTGCTTGATCATCAATATATATTTCCTTCGCTTTTAGTATATCGACAATCTCTTTAACTAACATGGGGCTTCTTCTTTCAAATAATCTAAGACAAGCATTTTTAGATCTTCTAATTGTTTAGTACATCCAAAAACAATTCCGTCAACACTGACAACTGGCGCAAGACCACAGGCACCAACGCAGCGTGTTGCATCAATTGAAAATAGTCCATCAGGACTAGTAGAATTTACTTCGCATCCCGTCATTTCACAAAGTAAGTCTAGAATAGTTTGGGAACCATTGACATAACAAGCTGTTCCTAAACATACGGCGATAACATGTTTACCTTTAGGTTCAGTTGTAAATTGAGAATAGAAAGTGACTACACCGTATACTTTAGATACTGGAACACCAATTGTTTCAGAAATTTTTTCCATTGCTTCAAAAGGAATATAGCCTAATTCGTTTTGAATCTCGTGAAGCATAAGTTTCATTGGACCTTTTTCATCTTTGTGCTTAGCAACGATTTCGTCAATTTTATCCAAATATTCTTGTTTCAACTTTTTCATTTTTACACCTCTTTCTTTTTTATCATTTGATTTAATTATAACATAAGTTGAAAGCGCTTTAAATACAATTAAGTCAAAAGTACCATATATTTGTAAGTTATATCGATAGATAAAAAAATATATATTTGATAAATATGCTAGAATATAAACACAATTTATCTTTTCTATGTTAAAATAATCACTAAGGAGATATTGGGATGAATCTATTACATTTAAAATACGTGATTGAAGTTGCAAAAGCCGGCTCAATTAGTAAAGCTGCCAGCAATTTATATATGAATCAGCCGCATTTAAGTAAAACAATTAAAGATCTGGAAGAAAATATGCAGATAATTATTTTTGAACGAACTTCAAAAGGAGTTATTCCAACAAAAAAAGGTGCTGAATTTATTGAACGAGCTAAAAGTATCATTATGCAGGTAGAAGAGATGGAAGCCATGTATCAAGGATATGATGATAAGTCTGTTCATTTAGATATATGTGTACCGCGGGCTAGTTATGTCGCTAATGCGTTTACTAATTATTTATCGATGATTAATTTTCATGATAAAAATATTAAGGTTAATTATCGCGAAACGAATTCTTTTGATACAATCAAGGATGTTTATGAAGGAGAAGCAAATATTGGAATAATTCGCTTTCCTATTGATGAAGAGAGTTATTTTCTCCATTTATTAGAAACAAAGGAACTAAATTTTGAAAAACTATATCAATTTAATTATCAATTATTATTTTCAAATGAAAATCCGTTATCATTTAAAGAGATTATTTATCTATCTGATCTAGAAACCCAAATAGAAATTACACATGGGGATACAGCTTTACCATCATTACCGATCGTAGCAACCAATCGTAATGATGAAACACGTCATAGTAAAAAAGAAATTTCGGTATATGAACGGGCTAGTCAATTTGAGTTATTAAATCATCTACCTCATACTTTTATGTGGGTGTCACCGATTCCTCAAGAAGTTTTAAGACGTTTTAATTTAGTTACTAAGGAGTGTCAAGAAAATAAAATGAGTTATCAAGATCTGTTGATTACGAGAAAAGGATATCGTTTGTCGAAAGAAGATGAGGGCTTTATTAGAGCAATCAAGTGTAGTATTAAAGAAATTAATATCTAGGTATACATAAAAAGGGATAGGGCTATTCCTTTTTTGTCTCTTCATAACTAAATATGTAAGCGCTATAATTTGGTTATGGAGGTGGTCTGATGCAAAGATTTACATTACCTAGAGATTTGTATCACGGAAAAGGTTCGTTAGAAGCTTTAAAATCTTTAGAAGGAAAAAAAGCGATTATTTGTGTCGGTGGCGGAAGTATGAAAAGAAATGGTTTTCTTGATCGTGCTATCGCTTATTTAGAAGAAGCTGGTATGCAAGTAAAACTATTTGAAGGGATTGAACCTGATCCATCTGTGGAAACAGTGATGAAAGGTGCTGCAGTCATGGAAGAGTTCCAACCTGATTGGATCGTAGCTATGGGTGGTGGTTCACCAATCGATGCTGCTAAAGCAATGTGGATTAAGTATGAATATCCGGAAATTACATTTGAAGAAATGTGTAAAGTTTTTGGTATTCCTAAACTAAGAAAAAAAGCACATTTTTGTGCAATTCCATCAACTAGTGGAACTGCTACAGAAGTAACAGCATTCTCAATCATTACAGATTATGAAAAAGGAATTAAATATCCAATTGCTGATTTTGAAATTACACCAGATGTAGCAATTGTTGATCCTGATTTAGCTGAAACAATGCCACTTAAGCTAGTTGCGCATACCGGTATGGATGCGATGACGCATGCGATTGAGGCATATGTTTCAACTGCGAATTGTAATTACACTGATCCATTAGCGATTCATGCCATTGAAATGATTCAAGCTAATTTAGTTAAATCATACAATGGAGATATGGGTGCTCGTGACGATATGCATGATGCCCAATGTTTAGCAGGACAAGCATTCTCTAATGCGCTATTAGGAATCGTGCATTCAATGGCACATAAAACTGGTGCAGCTTTTGTTGATCAAGGTGGTCACATTATTCATGGGGCAGCAAATGCAATGTACTTGCCAAAAGTTATTGCCTTTAATGCAAAAGATGAAACAGCTAAAAAACGTTATGGTGTAATTGCTGATTATATGCATTTAGGTGGAAATAGTGATGATGAAAAAGTAGCTTTATTAATTGCATACTTACGCAAAATGAATGATGAATTAAATATTCCACATTCAATCAATCATTATGGAGCTGATGGATTACCAGCAGATACTGGTTTTGTTAGCGAAGATGTATTCTTGGCACGAGTTGATAATATTGCAGCACTAGCAATTGAAGATGCTTGTACAGGTTCTAATCCAAGAATTCCAACTCAAGAAGAAATGGTTGAGTTGTTAAAAGCTTGCTATTATGACAGCGAAGTAGATTTTTAAAAAATAAAAACTTTTTAGCGATTTAGACAAGGAAGCAAGGGCCTTGTCTTTTCTTTTGTTTTATCAAAAGAATATACTATAATTAGTTGAATAAAGAGACTTATTTGTAGTAGAATAACCGTTAGTTAAGAAAAAATCATTGTGAGTACAGTGATAAAAGTAAAGCAGGTGAATGAAATGAGTCTTTATGTAACGAGACACGGACAGACAAATTATAATGTTAATAATTTAGTTTGCGGAATTAGTCCAGCCGCTTTGACAACAGATGGAATTGAACAAGCCAAAGAATTGGGTCGACAATTAAAATCAATTAAATATGATTTTTTATATGTATCACCGCTACAACGTGCTATTGATACTGCTGACTATGCTAATGTAGAAGGTTTAGAAGTGATTATTGAACCGAGAATCAGTGAAATTAATTTTGGTATCTATGAGGGGGTACATCGTGATGATCCTGGTTTTATTGCTAATAAACATAATTTAGCAATACGGTATCCTAATGGTGAATCGTTTATTGAATTATGCAAGCGGGTCTATGAATTTCTTGATGAAATCAAAGAACAGGCAACCAAAAGTAATGTTTTATTAGTGTGTCATGGTGCTGTTTGTCGGGCAATTAATACGTATTTTAATGAGATGAGCAACGATGATATTTTTTATTATCAAACGGAAAATTGCCAATTGCTTAAATATGATTATTTATCTAGATAATTGCTTAACTCATCATGGTCAACAATAATGATTTTACGATAGGCTAGGTCGATCCAGCCCTTTTGATAAAAATCATTGAGAATTTTAGTAACAGTAACGCGATTAAGTCCTGTTAAAGAGGCTATTTCTTCATGTGTGTATGAGATAGTCTTTTTCTTTTGTTCTAATAAAAAAGCAGCAATTTTTTCATGGCGGTTATAAAAATATGCTTTTTTTACTTGGTTAGTAAGATGATCATTAGTTGAAGATAAGAGCTGCATGATTGCTATAGTTAGTTCTTTTGATTCTAAAATGGCAGGATACAAATTTTCAAGATTACAAGAGATCAATTCAACTTCATCAATAGCACTAACACAAACTGGTCTTGAAGTGTTTAATAAAAATGAAGATTCGCCAAAGATTCTTCCTTTATCGATGATATCTAAAGTGATTTCTTGTCCGTCTTTTGAAATTAAATAAACACGAACACGTCCTTTTAAAATCAAATAAAGATTGTTGCTTGAATCTTCTTGCATATAGATAATATCGTTGGGCTGATATTTGATCAATGTACCTGTATTTTTAAAGTAATTAAAGAGATTTTCTGCTATTTTCATATTTTTTCCACCTTTTTTCTTAATTGTAGCATATGTTACATTCTTTGGTAAATAATTATGCTATCTTATACCCCGAGGTGATAATATGAAAGGAAAATTATTAAGAATCGGAACTATTATATTAGGAAATGTTTTTGTAGCTTTTGCGGTAAGTACTCTGGTTTTAGAAAATCAATTAATTTCTGGAGGAGTAACTGGTCTAGGAATCGTTACTAATCATTATACTGGGATAAATATTTCACTTATCGTAGGAATCATTAATGTTTTATTATTTTTATTAGGATTATTCTTTATTGGTAAAAAATTTGCTTTATCTACACTTATATCAACATTTGCTTTTCCTGTTTTGCTAGAATTTTTCAATACCAATGCAATTTTCCATAATTATTGTCAAGATACTTTATTAGCAGTCGTTTTAGCAGGCTGCTTAGTTGGAATTGGGGTAGGATTAATGATCCGTTCAGATGCATCATCTGGAGGTATGGATATTATTGCGATTATCTTGAATAGAAAATTAGGAATTCCAGTATTCATTATGGTTAACGTATTTGATTTTATTATCTTATGTATGCAAGCAACCTTCAGTAATCCAACTAAAATCTTATACAGTATTGTTCTTGTTTTTGTAACATCATTTATGTTGAATAAAACTTTAACAAAAGGTTCTAAGATGGTTCAATTAGTAGTAATTAGCGACTGCCATGAAATGATCAAAAAAATGATTATTGAAGAAGCGGATGCTGGGGTAACTTCTTTATATAGTCAAAAAGGTTTTAATGAGACTGACACTAAAACCTTATTAACAATTATTCCACCGGTTAAATTAACCAAAATCAAAGAACAGATTAAATTAATTGATCCTGTTGCATTTATGGTAGTAGCAACGGTTGATGAAGTTAGTGGCCGAGGATATACATTAGAACGGCATCATTAGTGATATTTCTTTGAGAATATGGTAAATATTACCATTTCCTGCAAAACGATTAAGATCTTTAAAATCATCAGTTAGCTTGATCCAGGCTAACTGATTTTCTTCACCGTGAATATCAACATTGGTTGAAAGGGTACCAATATATGTTTCTAGAAGAGTATCATCAAGGTAATAGGTAAAATCCATAAAATGGATCAGTTCAATATCTGTTTTAGATATATTAGTTTCCTCGGCTAATTCACGATATGCTGCCTGTAGATGATCTTCATTTGGCTCGATTTTTCCTCCGACAAAATTATAAAGTCCTTTAAAAGGAGCTTTTTTTCTTTTACACATTAATACTTTTGATTTATTTTGATTAAATACGACAATTATGTTTACATTTCTTTTCATTTCATTTTTCCTCTGCGTATATTCTATCATATTAATAAAATCTTAAGAATATATTTAATGTAATTTAGTTAAGATAGTGCTATAATGCACTAGTATAATTGGTGGAGGAGAGTATGGAAATTATTGAATTAATTAAAGTTATTATTTTAGGAATTGTTGAAGGTATTACTGAATGGCTACCAATTAGTAGTACTGGACATATGATTCTAGTTGATGAATTTATTAAATTAAATGTTAGTGCTGATTTTTTAGAAATGTTTCTAGTTGTAATTCAGCTAGGAGCAATTTTGGCAGTAGTTGTACTTTATTGGAAAAAGTTGATACCTTTTGATTATAAAAATAGATGGAGAATAAAGAAGGATACTTTTTCAATGTGGTTTAAAATTATTTTTGCATGCCTTCCAGCAGCTGTAGTAGGTCTTTTGTTTGATGATCAATTAAATGAGTTGTTTTACAATCCTTTGACAGTTGCAATTGCATTGATTGTTTTTGGGGTTCTGTTTATTTTCATTGAAAATTACAACAAAGGTAAAGAAACAAAAATCAATTCATTAAGTGAAATTACTTATAATACAGCCTTGATCATTGGAATCTTTCAATTGATTGCTGCGGTATTTCCTGGTACATCACGCTCAGGAGCAACGATCGTTGGGGCTTTATTGATTGGAGTTAGTCGAACTGTTGCAGCAGAATTCACTTTCTTTTTAGCAATTCCAGTAATGTTTGGAGCCAGTTTATTGAAATTAGTTAAATTTGGTTTTGCTTTTACAACAGCAGAATTGTTATTATTAGTGATTGGAATGCTAGTAGCTTTTGTGGTCAGTATGTTAACGATCAAATTTTTAATGAGCTATATTAAAAAACATGATTTCAAAGCATTTGGCTGGTATCGAATCATTTTAGGAATTATTGTTTTAATATATTTTATGGTATTTTAAAAGCTGAAGGATTGTAGCTATGTTACAACTTTTCAGTTTTTTTATAGGTGAAAATTTATTATCAAGCAAAGTAAAAGAGTATAAGTTTACTATTTTAACTTATACTTTTTGAATTCTATATTTTTCTATTATTTTAATGTATATTATTTCTTCTTTTTCCAACCATGTCTATTACTGTCATTTTTAATACAGTTGTAACCCTCATCATATCGGTATTAAATTTAAAATCTTCGGCATGATATTGTCGCATTAGAATCTTTAATGATTCATATTTATTCTCGTCGGGAACAGTTTCAATAACACCATGACCAATAACACTTTCATATCCCATTGTGCAGCTCATTCTTTCTTCATAAAGAATAAAATTGTGATCACAATCCATTTCAAATGTTACACGGTTATCTTTCGCAATCAAGTCTAATTTTTTTCCTTCCATGGCACAATGAAAATATAAATATACTTCTTTTCCCTGGATATCCAATCCAAAGTTGAGTGGAACAATATAGGGAAAATCTTTATCATTTAAGGCAATTCTACAAACATCACATTTTTTAATAATGTTAATGATTTCATTAAAATCTGTAATCTCTCTATCTTTTCTTCTCATAATATTCTCCTTATCAAAATCATATTTGTCTGTTTAATTTTATGTTATAGTATGATATTTATTGAATGGGTCTTTTTTCTAGATTTGAAAATATATTTATTATTTTGGATAAAATAAAAACCGCTCTAGAAAGCGGTTTATAGACTTCATGGCATCCTCAGTAGGAATCGAACCTACAACTTAACCTCCGGAGGGTTACGTGATATCCATTTCACTATGAGGACAGTACTTGATGATTATATCATCATTACTCTAAAAAATAAATATTAAAAAACTATTTTTCTGAAATAATTTGACTAGCACTGAAGAATAACTGACTAGGTAAGTATAAAATCCAAATCAAAATTCTAAATACAGCAGGGACCGGTAGATTGATATTAGTAAGTGCAACAAAAAAATCACAACATAATAAAAGAAAAATTGCTATAAATAAATAATATTGATGTTTTGATTGATATCGTGATTTAAAACTGTAATAAAGATTGTGTAAACTTAGTAATGCATAATTTGACGCTAAAGCAATAAGAGGATTAACAGGCCATAAGAGTATTGCGACAAAAGGAAAAAAAGTATATTGATCTAAAAGCTTCATGTAGTTGCTTTGAACAATGATAAAGCATAGTACTCCAGCAAGCTGATTATTAGTGAAAAGTAAAAAGTAGTCAGCAATGCAGGTGAATAGACTTGCTAGAAGAGCTGTTTTATTTACAGATTTAACGAGTAGGTAAAGAAAATTATTAAAAATAGTTAGATATTTAATCAAGCAGCTATCTATATTATTGAAATCAAGATAAACAAAAATAAAACCTAAAAAAAGATTAAATAGATAAAACATATTTTATCACCAGTTGAATTATTAACTAATGATGATGAATTTAACAGAATTTCTCTACTAATTACTTAGAATATGGTAAAATATCCTAAATGTTATAAAGAGAAAGTAGGTGTAATTATGTATGGTAAGTCTTAGTGCTAAAGCAGTATGTATCATTGATTGTCATAATAAACTAGTCTACATGAATGATTTTTATCAAAATTTATTTAATGAAGAAAAAATTGGTTATAAAACAAAACTAGGGGATGCTGTAATAAATGAGATAAATAAAGTATCTTATCATACAATTCAAAAGACAGATTTTAAAGTTATCAAAGAGGACTTTATAATCAATGATCAAGCCAGCTATATTTATACACTTGAAAGAGTAAATATTAATTCTGTAAGTCCTGTATTAGAATCAGCATTATATGATGAATTAGTAGAAATTAATCTTACAAGAGATACTTATAGTATTTTATTTTATCGTAAAGATAAATATATTATTCCAGCATTATCAGGTAGTTTTAGTAAGCAAATCAGAGAAATCGCTCAGAAAATTATTCATCCACATGATCAAAATGATTTTTTGCAGTTATTTAATAAAATGAAAAATAATCATGGGGATTTTAAGCCAGTTATGGGAAGGTTTAGGAGACTTTTAAATAATGGTGAATACAGTTGGATCAATGGTATTTTGATTGCAATAAGTAAAGGACAATTTAGTGATACTGTTTACATGTGCCTTTTTCAAGATGGGGGATTAACTCCGATAAATGTTGAAAGTACAAACTATAAGGAATATGATCAAACAACCGGTTTATTAAATGAGCATAGTTTTTTGAAAGCGGCAAGATTTTTATTAGAAGAAGGAGGTAATGATAACTATTGTTTGATTGCGATAGATATTGAGCATTTTAAATTATTTAATGACTGGTATGGTCGTCAAATGGGAAATAAAATATTAGGGCAAATTGGCCTAGAATTACAAAAGATACAAAATGAATTTAAAACAGTAGCAGGATATTTTGGTGGTGATGATTTTGTTGTCATTATGCCAAATGAACGACCATTGATTGATAAATTATTGACTGATTTAATCGCCCATATAAAAGTAGTAACTGTTAATCCAGGTTTCTTTCCAAAATTTGGAATTTATATTGTAATTGATGGTGAATACGTTGCAGCAATGTATGATCGGGCTTTAATCGCTTTAAGTTCAATAAAAGAAAATTATACAAAACAAATTGCTTACTATGACAGCAATATAAGACAAGATTTTGAATATAGCCAAAGTATTTTAATGGATACCCAACAAGCCCTTTATAACCATGAATTTATGGTATATTTCCAACCAAAATGTAATATGTTGAATGGAAAAATTGTAGGTGTTGAAGCATTAGTGCGATGGAATCATCCAACCAAGGGAATAATTTCACCAGGGGATTTTGTTTTTATTTTAGAAAAAAATGGATTTATTGTAAATTTGGATTTATTTGTCTGGCAAGAAACTTGCCGTTTGTTGAGTAATTGGCTTGATCAAGGAAATCAAGGTGTACCAGTATCCGTTAATGTTTCTAGAACAGATATTTATGCAATTGATGTAGTAAAAACATTTAAAGAACTCGTAGCTGAATATAAACTACCTGTAAATTTAATTGAAATTGAGATTACTGAGAGCTCATATGCGAGTGATTATGAAATTATTTCAAAAGTGGTAGATGATTTTAGACTAGCTGGATTTACTGTACTAATGGATGATTTTGGAAGTGGTTATTCTTCATTGAATATGCTTAAAGATGTAAATGTTGATATTTTAAAAATTGATATGAAATTTCTCGAATTACGTGAAGACAGTATTGGGCGTGGGATTGGAATTTTAGAGGCAATTGTAAAAATGGCTAAATTGATGGGTTTACGAGTAATCGCAGAAGGTGTGGAGACAAAACAGCAAATTGATTTGTTGAATGAATTAGGCTGTATCTATGGTCAAGGATATTATTTTTATCCTCCTTTATCAGTTCAGGAATTTGAAGCTATTATCAGTAATTCTGACCTTGTTGATTATCGAGGGATAATGTTAAAGCAGGTTGATCAAGTTAGATTACAAGATATTTTTATTAATGATATATCAAGTGAAGCAATGTTAAATAATATTTTAGGCGGGATTGCTTTTTATCAAGTTTCAGAGGATAAAATATCGATAATTAAAGTAAATGATATTTTTTATCATATTACTAAAATTAATCCAGCGGATTTTGAAAATATTCGAGATAGAATAATTGAATTTGTACATCCGGATGATCAAAATGAATTTATTAGTTTATTTGATCAAGCTTATCAAAACCCAATAAGTGGTAGTGAAGCTACGATTCGTTATTATTCATTAAAAGGAAAAGTTTCATGGATAAGTTTAAGAGTTTTTTTCTTACGAAAACAAGATAAAAGTCTGATTTTTTATGGTGCTATGAACGATGTTACAAAAAATAATTTGCAAGAACAAGAGCTTAAAGCATCAAAACAAACAATCAATCAATTGTTAGGTTTTCCTGAAGATACGGCTGTAGAAGATTATTTAAATTATCAAGATAGTCAAACAGCAGTTTCGATGTTTTCAAAAGTAGTTCCTGCGGGAATTTTAGGATGTTATCGTACCAAGGAATTGCCGATTTATTTTATTAATCGGGAAATGTTGAGTCTACTTAACCTTACTACAATGGAAGAGTTTAATCTTTTTTGTAAAGGGCAAATTATTAACATTATTCATCCTGAAGATCATCAAACAGTATATGCAGCCATTGGATTAGAAGAAGATGAAGGATTTGAATATACCGTTCGATATCGAATTATGAAAAAAGATCAGACTTGGCTTTGGGTTCAAGAAAAAGGGCGAATCGTTAAAGCTAAAGACGGACTATTAGCTTATATCTGCGCGATTGTAGATATTAATGAAACAATGTCATCAAAAATCGAGTTAGAAAAAATTAATCAACAGTTAATAAAACAACAACTTTCATTTTTAAATGAATGTACGTTAGGTGGATATTTTCATTGTAAAAACAACAGCCAATTAGAATTTGACTATCTTAGTGAAAGTTTTTTAAATATTGTTGGTTTTAGCCAAGTGGAAATTATTACTAGCTATAACAATCAATTAGTACAATTGATTCATCCTGATGATCGTCATAAGATTACTGATAAATTAACAGGTAAGAGTACATCGATTAATTTGATGTATCGAATTAATAGTAGTACAGGATATATGTGGGTAACTAATCAATTAGAACTTGTTGCTCATCAAGGAAACCTGATTTGGCGTGGAATCGTTATTAATATAACCGAACGTGTAGAACTAAAAAATCATCTGGAGGCAGTAGTAAATAATTCGCCTGGAGATATTTTTATGATGACACCTAATCATATTGAATTTTTTAGCAGTAATTTATCAACATCGTTAGGTTATTGTAAAGAAGAATATTGTCAGCTGACAAAGCGGAGCTATGATTTAATTGATAAACGTGATATTGATTACGTTAATGAAGCATTTGAGGCAGCCTATAGGGAAAAAAGACCATTAGATGTTATCTATCGTGTTCAACATAAAAATGGGAGTATTGCTTATATTCAAATGATTGCAAGTTATTATGAAGACAAGGCTGGAAGACCATATTTTTATGGTGACTTTATTAATATTACCGAGGTAGTAAATGCACGAAAAAATAATCAGTTAGTTATTGATAATACTATGACCGTAGTCTTTTTAATTCGTTTGAGAGATGCTCCTCCAAATTTTGAAAATCCAGAAATAAATATGATTTCAATCGGTATTTTAGAAAAATATGGATATACAAAACAATCGTGTATCGAAGCAATGAAAAAAGGTGGAAACTGCGGATTGATCAATAAAAATGATTATGCAGCAATTAAAGATGACTATATCAAAGCGGTAGATAATAAAGAAGATTACAATGCGATTTATCGATTTGAATTGGAACAAACAACATTGTGGATGGATTCCAAAACAAAATATTTAAATACTGAAAATGGTTATCGAACATATTTGTGTGTATTAAATGATGTAACATCAATGAAACAAAAAGAAGAGGAGATTTGGCTGTCATCACAAATTCTTGATCGCGTTATAAAAATGGCAAATCTAAATATTTGGCAGTATGATTATCAAACAAAGCAGCTGATTTTAATGAATTTAGAGAGAGATAGTTTTATTTATCAAATATTAGATCTTCCAAGGAATGAAGATATTATTATTGATAATTATTTAAATAAAATCAATAATATTGAAGTAATGAATGAACAAACTAAAGAAAAAATAAGGGAACAGCTGATTGCTCAAACAGTACAGAATAAATTTAGTTATGAATTACCGCTTACGCTTAATAGTAAAATTATTTGGATCAAAGTAGTCGGAGAAACTATTTATGATTACGGTGACCGTCCTTTGAAATTAGTAGGTTATTTTAAAGATGTTACTCTTGAGAAATCATCATTTCAAAAATATTTAGAAAATGCTAAAACATTAGAAGCATTACAAGAAAAATCTTTTTATGAGTTGTCAATTAATTTAAGTCAAAATCGAATTATTAATACTAATATACAGGAGGATGATTTAAGTTTTATAAACAGCAGTTATAGCAGCTATATCAATAGCATAACTGAAAAGATTATTCAAAAAGAATATCAGGATAAAGTTAAAGAAGTCTTAGGATTAGAGGCAATTCTCACTCGCTATCAACAAGGTACTACAACTAATTCTGTGGTGTATAAACGATATGTTGATGGTGAGTATTATTGGATGGAGGCAACTTATCATATTCTTGATCTGCAGGAAAATAAAGATATTTTTTGCTATTTATATGTCATTGATATTGATAAACAAAAACGGCAAGAATTGGCTTTGAAAAATAAAGCAGAACATGATGGTTTGACAGGATTATATAATCGGTCTAAAGCTATTAATGAAATCAATCAGATCTTGCTTAGTAACGAAATGACGTGCGGAGCATTATTGATGCTGGATATGAATGATTTTAAAGAAATTAATGATAATTACGGTCATGCTATTGGTGATAAAATAATTACTAAAACTGCTAAACGATTAAAAGAGATGTTTAGAAATGATGATATCTTGTGTCGACTCGGAGGCGATGAATTTATGATTCTATGTCGCAATATCGATGAAATATCAATCCGAATGAAATTAGAAGATGTCACAAGACAAATGAAAATACCATATTTGATTGAGGAGTACCAAATTATGGCTCCATTATCGATTGGGTTTGTGATGATCCCTTTGTATGGTACGACATTCAATAATCTTTATAAGAAGGCCGATATTGCTTTATACAAAGCTAAGCAGGATGGTTTGGCTAGTTATCGGATGTATCATGATGATATGAATAAAAAAGCTCTTTAGTAAATCTAAGAGCTTTTTGTTGTTTTAGCATTAGTGGGAATCCCATTTACAGCTTCAATATTGATGGAGTAGTGATGCTTATCTTTAGTAAAACTGATGTTATAGTAGATATTGCTACTGTCATTATCTAACTCAATGTTTAAGTTACTAATATCTGATTCAGTGAAATTAAAATAATTTAAGCTAATTGTTTTAGCTTCATCACTACTGATGATCTTATCATAATCATTGAGAGGAGAAAATTCTTTAACTAAGATTTCTTTATTCTCAATTGTTCCATCATGAATATCAATTTCATATTCATAAGTGTAATTATCATCTTCAAACAAATAGTGATATCCATTTTGATCTTTACCTTGAATCGTAAAAGTAATATTTGCTTCACTGACTTCAGCGTCATTCAATGCGATTTTTTTAGCTTTATCTTCAGCAATTGTTTTATTAGAACAGCCGGTTACTCCAATTAGTGATGTCACAACAGTGATGAGTAATATTTTCTTCATAGCAATCTCCTTTAGCATATGTTATCACATTTAAAAAAAGATGATAATAGTTATGACGTTTTTTATCAAAATTTGTTAGAATATACTAAAGTAGGTGAGAGAATGAAACATATATTTATTATTAAACCTGATCAAAATAATAAGAATATTGAAGCGATGATCGTTAAAGTGATGCAGGGATATCGTTATGAGATTAAATATACACATTATCCACGCCATGCAACTCTCTTAGCTAAAAGTTATAGTGGATGCAATTACCGAATTTACGCAGTAGGTGGTGATGGAATGATTCATGAAATAGTTCAGGGACTTGTGGGGAGTGATAATGAACTGGTAGTTATTCCAACAGGAACAGGAAATGATTTTGTCCGTACGATTGCTGATGAAAATGATCCAGAAAAGTTATTAAAGAAATCATTATCGTTAGCGGCATCAGAAATTGATTTGATTAAAGCTAATGATATTTATTGTATTAATGTTTTATGCTGTGCTTTTGATAGCGATATTGCAAATAATGTTCATAAATATAGTCAAATAAAATATCTTCCTCGTTCTTTGCAATATGCCAGTGTATTAGTTCGGCGAATAACTCAGTATTGTTTGTTTCCAACCGCTTTATTCCAAGATGGTAAAAAATTTTATGAAGGGAATTTAATCGTCGGGGCTTTTTGTAATGGAAAATATTTTGGAGGTGGTTTTAAAATCGGTAAAGAAGCTCAAATTGATGACGGAATGATTGATATTAATCTTGTTTCAAGTCTTCACAAACGATACATACCTTATTATTTAACATTACTATTAGCGGGTAAACTTGAACAAGGGAAGCTCTATTATCATCAAAAATTACCTTATTTAACATTAAAAACAAGACAGCAGGTCAATATTGATGGTGAAACATATCCGTCTGGAACTTATAATCTTAAAATTGTTAAGAATTAGTTAAAGATTGTTTTATATCGACAAAAAGATTGACTTTCGAATGAGTAGAGGATAATATTATGGTTAATAAAAGGGAGTAGCTAACACAATGTGTTTACGATTTCGTCAATACGATGGTTTTAAATCATCCGGAACGTAATGAAATAGCGAGACTTTTATTGCATTTTAAGTATGCAATAAAGGGCTCGCTTTTATTGTGTTGAGAAAAGGAGAAAATGAATGAAAGAATACTACAATGAGGCCAAGACGGAGGTCCGCAAAAGAGTAAATGGTTCATTAAAGCCACTAACTAATGAACAAGTTAAAGCTAACCAAGAAAAGTATGGTTTAAATGAGTTAATTGAAACTAAAGGAAAGAGTATACCTGTAATTTTCTTAGAACAATTTAAAGATTTTTTAGTAATTATTCTAATTTTTGCAGCTATTATTTCTGGAGTATTAGGTGATATCGAAAGTACGCTGGTTATTTTAATCGTTATTACGATTAATGCTATTTTGGGAACTGTTCAAACAGTCAAAGCAGAACAATCATTAAATAGTTTAAAAGAATTATCTTCACCAAGTGCTAAAGTCTTACGAGATGGAAAAGTTATTGAAATTCCCAGTAAAGAAGTAACGATCGGTGATGAGGTTTATTTAGAAGCCGGTGATTTTATTCCTGCAGATGGACGTATTTTAGAAAATGCTAGTATGAAGGTGGATGAAAGTGCTTTGACTGGTGAAAGTGTTGCCGTTGAAAAAAGCTCTGATCTAATCACTGGAGAAGTTGCTTTAGGTGATCGCACAAATATGGTTTATTCCGGGAGTTTTGTTACCTATGGACGTGGTAATTTTTTAGTAACAGGAATTGGAATGGAAACTGAAGTAGGAAAAATTGCACAATTATTGAAATCTACTTCTGAAAAGAAGACACCACTTCAAGTTAATCTGGATAATTTTGGAAAAAAACTATCAATTATAATAATGGTTTTCTGTGCATTGTTATTTGGTATTAATATCCTTCAAGGTGGTAATGTTGGAGATGCCTTTATGTTTGCTGTCGCACTAGCTGTTGCTGCAATTCCTGAGGCATTAAGTTCAATTGTAACAATCGTTTTATCTTTTGGAACTCAAAAGATGGCTCGAGAAGGAGCAATTATTCGTAAATTACAAGCAGTTGAGGGATTGGGCAGTGTTTCTATTATCTGCTCTGATAAAACTGGAACATTGACCCAAAACAAGATGACTGTTGAAGATTACTATATTGAAGGAAAACGAATTGATGCTAGTGAGATTGATCCAAGTATTCCTTTGCATAAAGATTTGATGCGTTTAAGTATCTTATGTAATGATTCATCAAATGTTGATGGTCAAGAAATCGGAGATCCAACAGAAACGGCATTAATTAATTTAAGCGCTCATTTAGGAGTACCAGCAAGTCGTGTTCGGGCAGTATATCCACGTTTAAGTGAAATTCCTTTTGACAGTGATCGAAAAATGATGTCAACCCTTCATTTATTAAAAGATGGGTACACGATGATTACAAAAGGGGCAGTTGATGTTTTGATCGAACGGATTAAATATATTCGTAAAAATAATCAAATCGTACCAATAACGGCACAAGATAGAGAAGATATTTTAGCGATGAATATGGAATTCTCACAAAATGGATTACGTGTTCTAGCGATAACTTATAAAAAATTAACTGCTGAAAAAAGTTTAGATTATGATGATGAAAATGATTTGATTTTCTTAGGTCTGATTTCGATGATGGATCCCCCACGAGTTGAAAGTGCACCAGCAGTAACAGAATGTCTCCAAGCGGGAATCACTCCAATTATGATTACCGGAGATCATAAGATTACTGCAGCTGCGATTGCGAAAAGAATTGGAATCTTAACAGATATTTCACAAGCTGTTGAAGGTAGTGAAATTGATGGTTTAAGTGATGAAGAACTAAAAACATATGTTGAAGATAAGCGAGTTTATGCGCGAGTTTCACCGGAACATAAAATAAGGATCGTTCGTGCTTGGCAAGAAAAGGGTAATATTGTAGCGATGACAGGTGATGGTGTTAACGATGCACCAGCTTTAAAGCAAGCAGATATTGGAGTGGCAATGGGAATTACCGGAAGTGAAGTTTCTAAAGATGCAGCTGCAATGGTCTTAACTGACGATAATTTTGCAACAATCATTAAAGCGGTTGAAAATGGGCGAAATGTTTATGCTAATATCAAAGATGCAATTCAGTTTTTATTATCAGGTAACTTTGGTGGAATATTAGCAGTTTTGTATGCTTCGATAATGGCTCTGCCAGTACCGTTTGCTCCAGTACACTTGTTATTTATTAACTTATTGACTGATAGTTTGCCAGCGATTGCACTAGGGCTAGAACCTCATAATGCAGGTGTTATGAAAGAAAAACCACGGCCAATGAATGAATCTATTTTAACAAAACCATTTTTAGCAAGTGTTGGAATTGAAGGTTTTGTTATTGCTGTAATGACGATGGTTGGATTTATGATCGGTTATCAAGAAAGTGCATTACTTGCTAGTACAATGGCATTTGGAACATTATGTCTTTCAAGACTAGTCCATGGTTATAACTGTAAATCTAAATCACCAGTATTATTTAAAAAATCATTTTTTAATAATAAATATTTGCAAGGTGCATTTTTAGTCGGCTTTATTTTAATTACACTTGTTTTAACAATGCCGCTTTTACAATCAATGTTTAAAGTTCAAACATTAAATATTGAACAATTAATGATAGTATATGGTCTTGCTTTAGCAAATTTACCAGTTATTCAATTTATTAAATATCTTAGAAATCGCTAAAGTTATATAAATAATGCGTTGGATATATTGACTAAGTAGTTATAAGGATAGAAAATAAGTAAATTTTCTATCCTTTTTCTTTTTTCAAAGACTTATTTATACTATAATAGAACTAAATGAGGTGAAGTAAAGTGGAAGTAGCTTTAAAAACAGATTCACGAGCAGTTAAACCAGGTGATACATTTATTGCCATCCCAAACGTAGCGCGTGATGGACATGATTATATTGAAGAAGCAATTGCCAACGGTGCGACAAAAATTATTGCAGAACATGGAAGTTACAAGGTTGAAACAATAATCGTAGAAAGCACTCGTGAATATTTAAAAACATATTTATATGAAAATTATTATCCATTGATTAAAGATATAAAATTAATTGGATTAACAGGAACTAACGGTAAAACGACAACCTGTTTAATGACCTATCAGATTTTAAAAATGTTGAAAAAGAATGTTGCTTATATGGGAACAATCGGATTTTATTATGGTGATGTGAAAAAGCCGATGGTAAATACTACTCCTGATGTCGATGTGCTTTATAATATGTTATTAGAAGCTAAGGAAAATGGTGTAGAGTATTTTGTCATGGAAGTAAGTTCTCATGCCCTTGATAAAGATCGGATTCATGGTTTAGAATTTGATGAGGTGGCTTTTACAAATTTAACTCAAGATCATCTGGACTATCATAAAACATTAGAAAATTATGCTAATGCTAAAAGGATTCTATTTACTAAGACTAGAAATGATAAGATTGCTATTATTAATGGTGATGATGAACATTACCAGCATTTTGTTTTAGAATCAAACAATAATATCATTATTGGTCAACATGATAGTGATGTTAAAATTTTAGAAATGAGCTTTTCACATTTAGGAACAATATTTAAATTTGAATATTTAAATCATGAATATCAAGCTAGATTAAATATGGTGGGGCGATATAATATTTATAATTATTTAATTGCTCTATTATTAGTAAACAAGTTAGGTGTAAAAATCGAAGATATACTTGCTTTAAACGATAAATTAAAGGCACCAGCAGGAAGAATGGAATTGCTTAAATATGGAACAAATAGTATTTTTGTTGATTATGCTCATACTCCCGATGCGGTGATCAATGTATTAAAAAGTGCTGAAGAGTTTAAAAATGGTCGTATTATTACCATTATTGGTTGTGGTGGTGATCGTGATGCAACTAAACGTCCAATTATGGGAAAAGCGGCGTTAGAACATAGTGATTATGTAATTTTTACAAGTGATAATCCGCGCAGTGAAGATCCTCAAATGATCTTAGATGATATTACTAATGGACTTTCTGGAAGTAATTTTGAAATAGAAGTTGATCGCCAAAAGGCAATTATTAAAGGGATGCAACAATTAAAGCATAATGATATTTTAATGATTCTTGGAAAAGGACATGAGGATTATCAGATTACTAAAACAGGGAAACATCATTTTAGTGATCAAGAAGAAGTGATGAAATATATAACTAAACAGGGGACGCTTTAAGCGTCCTTTATCTCATAAGGAGGTTAAAATGAAACAGATAGAAATGCAAGATTTGACTATTCCTCCAATTGCTATTGGCACTTGGGCTTGGGGAAAAGGACCATTTGGGAGTAAATTTATTTTTGGTGTTAGTCATGGAATTGAAGAATTAAAGCCCATATATCATTATGCAGTAAAAAATGGGCTAACGCTTTTTGATACAGCGCCTGTTTATAGTTTAGGGTCATCTGAAAAAATAATTGGGGATCTATCTAACGGTGAAGATATTCTTATTTCAACTAAGTTTATGCCGACATCTTGGCTGCCGCGTAAATCAATGTCTTGGACACTTAATTCTAGTCTGAGTCGATTGAAAAGAGCAGATACTGATATTTATTGGATTCATCGACCTGCCAATGTAACTAAATGGGCTAAAGAAATTATTCCATTAATGAAGGCTAATAAAATTCGATATTGTGGAATCTCAAATCATAATTTGAAACAAATCAAAGAAGTAGAGCTAATTTTAAAGAATGCAGGTCTTAAATTAGCGGCAATTCAAAATCATTTTAGTTTATTATATCGTAACAGTGAAGAAAATGGGATTATGAAATATTGTGAAGAACAAGGAATTACTTTTTTTGCTTACATGGTTTTAGAACAAGGGGCATTAACTGGATATTACAATTATAATCATCCCTTTCCTAAACGGACAAGACGTGCCAGGGCTTTTAGTAAGCAACGTTTAAAACAGATTGAACCATTGATTCTAGAAATGAAAAATATTGGATTAAAATATAATGTCGGTGTTGCTGAAATTGCTATTGCTTATGCTCTGGCAAAAAATACTGTTCCAATTATTGGGGTAACGAAAGTTAAGCATATTGATAGTGCTTTGGCTGCTTTAAAAATAACTTTGAGTGAAGAAGACATTCATAAACTAGAATATTTTAGTAATAATTTTCAATTAAAAATCAAAGGATTTTGGGAGAAGAAAATGTAATGATAGTGGTACGAGTAATGACAATTAAAGATTACGACGATGTGTATGAGCTTTGGATGAATACTAAAGGAATGGGAATGGGAATGAGAAATCTTGATGATAGTCGTAGTGGAATTGCTAAATTTCTTGAACGCAATCCGACAACAAACTTTATTGCGAGTGATGGTAATAAAATTGTTGGGGTGATCCTTGCTGGTAATGATGGGCGCCGTGCTTATATTTATCATACAACTGTGCGAAGTGATTATCGTGGTCAGGGAATTGCGACGCAGCTAGTAAAAGAATGTTTGTCAGCGGTTAAAGCTGAGGGAATTAATAAGACTGCTTTAGTTGTTTTTGCGGACAATCAGCTAGGTAATGATTTTTGGCAGAGTCAAGGATTTAAGGAGCGTGAGGACTTAACTTATCGTGATTTTAGTTTAAATGAGGAGAATATTTGATGAGGATCCAGCAGGTAGATATAACAGAGGTTTTTTTTCAAACAAAGGAGTATACTCAAGGAATGTATGATTCGATTGTTCGAATTGGACTGTCATTTCCGGTAAAAGTAAGTTTAGAACAAGGGAAATTTTATTGTCAAGATGGTCATAAACGGTTAAGTGCAATTGCAAGTATGGAAAAATTAGAAGTATATAAAAAACGTCGAAAAATAAATATTATTGTTATTAATAATGGTAATAGTCGTTCTAATGATTGCTGGAGAGGCAGAAATATGCATTAATTAGGATTAAATATGGAAAATTGGGAATAATATTGATGATCAAGAATTATTGTATTAGTTGCTTTTTAAAACGCTTAATGATAAAATAAGTATATATAAAAGGGAGTAGTTAGCCATTAGGTTTACGATGCCGTCAACTCGATATTATTTTATATCCGTATCGTAATTAAACAACGAGACTTTTATTGTATGCAAATACGATATAGTCTCGTTTTTTGCATAATGTTTTAGAAAAAGGAGAGATATTTATGCATTACAATCGTGAGATTAAAGAGTTAGCCCAGGAATTTTCAACTGATTTAAAAAGTGGCTTAACTGAACAGCAAGTCACAGAGAATTTGGCAAAATATGGTCCAAATGAATTAGAACAGACTAAAAAACAATCTATTATAGTTCGATTCTTTTTGCAGTTCAAAGATGCGTTAACGATTATTTTAATTATTGCTGCAGTTGTCAGCATTATTGTTGAACCAACTGAATGGATCGATAGTGCAATCATTGTTTTTGTGGTAGTAGTTAATGCGATTTTAGGCTTAGTTCAGGAAAATAATGCAGAAAGAGCACTAGAGGCTTTGCAAAAAATGGCGAGTCCTAAAGCTAAGGTTATTCGTGAGGGTAATATTATTACGATCAATGCCAGTCAAGTCGTACCAGGGGATCTGTTAGTGCTTGAAGCGGGTGACTGTATTGCAAGTGATGGGCGATTAGTGGAATGTTTTAACCTTAAAGTTGATGAGAGTGCACTAACTGGTGAAAGTGTTCCTGTCGAAAAAATCAGCTCGATTCTTGATAAAGAAGAGATCCCGTTAGCAGAACGAAATAATATGGTTTATGCTTCTTGTAATGTTACATATGGACGGGGAATCGCAATTGTTACCACGACTGGTGAAGAAAATGAAGTTGGAAAGATTGCAACGATGATTCAGCAGACTAAGAGTGAAAATACACCGCTTCAAGATCAATTGGATCAAATTGGAAGAACAATAGGAGTTATTTGTATTATTATTTGTATCGTTGTTTTTGGAATGGAACTGTTGGAAGGTCTCTCAATTCTTGAGGCTTTTAAAACATCAATTGCATTGGCAGTTGCAGCAATTCCTGAAGGGTTGGCAACTGTTGTTACTGTAGTTCTTGCCTTGAGTGTTCAGCGAATGGTTAAAAAGAATGCAATTGTTAAAAGTTTACCAGCAGTTGAAACATTAGGTAGTACCTCAATAGTATGCTCAGATAAGACGGGGACTTTGACTCAAAATAAAATGACAGTTGTAAAAACATATCTTTATAATCGCAAAATTGAATTATTAGAAACTTGTAGTGAAGAGACTAATCAATTATTGAATTATTTTACTTTGTGTAGTGATGGTAGTATTTCTACTGTTGCAGGAAAGGAAGTTGCAGTTGGTGATCCTACGGAAACTGCTCTTGTTAAAGCTAGTTTAGAAAAAGGATTTACCAAAGATGGTTTAGCCGAATTATATCCTCGATTTAATGAGCTGGCCTTTGATTCTGAGCGTAAAATGATGACAGTTTTTGTTAAACATGAAGATAAGATTATTTCGATTACTAAAGGGGGACCTGATGTTATTTTTGCGCGATGCAATAATTTAGACATTGATGAGGTTAGCGTAGTTAATGAAACAATGTCAAATGAAGCACTGAGGGTTTTAGCTTTAGGAATTAGATATTGGGATGAAGAACCACAAGAATTCACCAGTGAAATGATTGAAAATAATTTAACTTTTATTGGGATGGTTGGAATGATTGATCCCCCACGTGAAGAAGCTAAACAGGCAGTGGCAGAAGCTAAATCAGCTGGGGTCAGAACGATTATGATTACCGGTGACCATGTTATTACCGCAAGTGCAATTGCTCGAAGTCTTGGAATTTTAGAATCTGGTCAAAAAGCAATCATGGGAAGTGAGTTGGCAAAAATGTCAGATCAAGAACTAGCTGAGCATATTGAAGAGTATTCTGTTTATGCACGAGTTGCACCAGAACATAAAGTACGAATTGTTAATGCTTGGAAATCCAAAGGTAAAGTAGTAGCTATGACCGGTGATGGAGTTAATGATTCACCAGCTTTGAAAGCAGCGGATATTGGTTGCGCGATGGGAATAACTGGAACTGATGTTGCAAAAGGTGCTGCAAGCATGATTTTGACAGATGATAATTTTGCGACAATTATTACATCAATTCGTGAAGGTCGCGGTATTTTTGATAATATCAAAAAAGATGTTCAATTCTTATTATCAAGTAATATAGGTGAAGTATTGACAATTTTTGGAGCTTCGTTGATCTCATTGTTAACACCACATAATTTTGGGGTGCCATTGTTACCGATCCATTTGTTATGGGTGAATCTAATTACTGATAGTTTACCAGCATTTGCATTAGGAATGGAACCGACTGAACCAACAGTAATGCATCGTAAACCACGCCAAAAAGATGAAGGATTTTTCTCGCATGGTTTAGGTTTTACTATTGCTTGGCAAGGATTAATGATCGGAACGCTAACGTTGATTGCTTATGCAATAGGCAATAACCAAGATCATACAGTTGGGATGACAATGGCTTTTATTACTTTATGTGGTTGTCAGTTAGTGCATTCTTTTAATGTTAAAAGTAGTGCTTCGATTTTAAATCGAACACTATTTAATAATCCTTATTTATGGGGAGCATTAGCAGCAGGGTTATTGTTACAAGTGATTATTTTAGCAATTCCTGAATTAAGTGCGATTTTTAAATTGCAACCATTAAACATTGTTCAATGGGGAATTTGTGTAGGACTTTGTTTATCAACTACTGTGATTTGTGAACTTGTAAAATTTTTTGATAGACGAAAAAATAATCCATCTTAAGATGGATTATTTTATTATCTTATTAAGTAGTTCTACTGCTTCCATAGCATCTTTAGAATAATAATCAGCATTAATTTCTTTAGCATAATCAGCAGTAAGAACAGCACCACCTACAAAAATAGGGCATATATTATCGATTTGTTTTAATAGTTCGATAGTTTTTGCCATTGAAACTACGGTGGTAGTCATTAATGCACTTAAACCGATTGCCTTAGGATGATGCTTATGGAAAGCTTCAACAACAGTTTCTGGTGGAACATCTTTACCTAAATCGATTACCTTATAGCCATAGCTCTCCAATACTACTTTAACAATATTTTTTCCAATATCATGAATATCTCCATGAACTGTTGCCATAATGATTGGTCCTTTTGTAGCAGCAGTATCTTTAAAAGTATCTTTAATTATCCCGAAAGCAATTTTTGATGTTTCAGCAGATTGAATCAATTGAGGTAAAAAGATTATATTTTTTTCATACTGTTTACCAACGGTATCTAAAGCAGGAATGAGAATATTATTAATTATTTCTAAACCAGGTGTTGTTTTCAATAATTCTTTTGTAGCATTAGTAACTTCATCTTTTAAACCATGAAGAACAATATCATTTAAAGTAAATGTTGAAGTGTCCTTTTTTGTTATGGTTTCTTGATTGGCACGACGTTCAATATATACTGCAGCATCATGATCATAGTTGTATAATACGTTAAAAGCATCGATTGTAGCCATTAATTCTTGATCCATTGGATTAATGATTGGGAGATCTAGACCAGCTGACATAGCCATAGCTAAGAAAGTTTTGTTTAATAAAGGACGATTTGGCAGTCCAAAAGAGACATTACTTACTCCTAAAACAGTATGAACACCTAATTCTTTGACCATTGCAACTGCTTTGACCGTTTCCATAACTTCTTTTTGCTGAGCAGAAACAGTTAAAACTAAACAATCAATAATAATATTTTCTTTGGTAATACCATAAGAAGCTGCCTTATTTATTATTTTTTTAGCAATCTTATAGCGGTCTTTAGCAAGAGGAGGAATACCATTTTCATCTAACGTCAATCCAATGACAACCCCGCCGTATTTTTTTACGATTGGGAAAATTGCATCCATCGTTTCATCTTTACCATTTACAGAATTAATCAAGGGTTTACCATTATAATAACGGCAAGCTTGTTCAATTGCTCCAGGAACAGAACTATCAATTTGTAGTGGTAAAGAAATTACCTCTTGAAGTAACTTGATCACATGTTTCATAGTCGCAACTTCATTAATACCGGGAAGACCAACATTAACGTCAAGAACATGGGCTCCAGCTTGATCTTGTTTGATTGCTTCTACAACTAATTCATCATATCGTTCTTCTTTTAATGCTAATTTTAATTTCTTTTTACCGGTAGGGTTTAGTCGTTCCCCACAAACTACAACATGATGCCCAAATTCAACAGTTTTCGTTCCGCTAGAAACCCGAGTGGCTCGTTTTGGGGTAATTTTCTTACGAACAGGTAAATTATTTTTTAGTGAAGCGATAAAGTCGGGTGTTGTACCACAACATCCACCGATAATTGCTACCCCATTTTTTACGTGTTTTAAGCTTTCTTGAACAAACGTTTCTTTATCCATATTGTAACAGGTTTTACCTTCAACAAGGCAAGGAAGGCCAGCATTTGGCTGGAGCAGTACAGGGATTGTAGCTGCGGCTAAGATTTGGTCAATGATGGGGGTTAATTCAATTGGTCCTAATGAACAATTTACGCCTAAAACATCAACATTTAACCCTTCTAAGACATTGACCATAGTTAAAGGATCACAGCCGGAAAGTGTTCGCAGATTACTTTCATATGTCATGGTAACAAATACAGGAAGATCACTATTTTCTTTAACAGCTAAAATTCCAGCTTTTACTTCATAAATATCAGTCATTGTTTCTAATAATACAGCATCAACTTTATCTTTAGCGATAATAACTTGTTTTTTAATAATTTCATATGCCTCATCAAAAGTTAGAGTACCCATTGGTTCAAGAAGCTGACCAATGGGACCAATATCTAAAACAATATAACTATCGTTTTGACGGTCAGCTGTCTTACGAGCAATAGTCGCATTATCAATTGCAGCATTGATTATTTCTTCATAAGAATATGGAGCCTCTGCCATTTTTAGAGGATTTGCCCCAAAAGTATTAGTCGTAATAAAATCAGCACCAGCATTTAAATAATTTAAGTGAATTGTTTGAATTAGTTTGGGGTCAGTAATATTTAAACATTCTGGAATATCACCAGCTTTAAGTCCAGCATCTTGAAGTTGCGTCCCCATCGCACCATCAAAAACCAAAATATCATTTTTTAATCTTTCTTGTAACATCTTTGTCCTCTTTTCCGATACATACAATTTTCTTTATTAACACATGAAAAGCAATGTTTAGTCAATTTTTCATCTCCAAGACCAATTAGTCCGATCATTGATTTTTGCGGTAGCAGCAGATTACTTTCTTGAACAGTCAAACCAATATGTTTGCTGCAATTTAATGCGTTAGCAAGATTTTTGTTTAATTCGAGTGGAACATTACCATATCCCGGACAAAAACGGAAGGTCCGTTTACCAAAATTTTGCTTTGCTTCATATTCATCACATTTAATTTCAATATAACTACTAGCTAAGGCATCCATCACAGTCATTTTCGTTAAATTTATTTTTGAATAATAACGTAACTGTTGATCTAGCTGTAACCCCAAAGTACAGGCAATTATAACGATTCTATCGCAACTGTCAAATAAATCAATTAAATCGGGATAGTTAATCGTTAAGTTTAATTCTTTTATAGTTAAGGGATGATGAGTTAAGGTGTATATTTGATACATGAATTTGGGTGTTACTTGTTCTAATTCTTTAAGACATTCATTTAAAAGAATTTCAGTATTAGAATCTACTTGATTATCTAAATAGCCCAAATATTTTAAAGCATTTTCTTTAATCATTTTTAAACTCAGCTAAAATATTACTAGTTCGTTTTAAAATTTCATGTACAGTCTCCGGTTTATTCATTGTATAAAGATGAATTCCATCTACTCCATTAGTGATCAAATCAATAATTTGATTTGTCGCATAGTTCATCCCAACTTCTTTCATTGCTTGAGGATTGCTTTTGAAACGCTCAATTGAGGCTGATAAATTATAAGGAATATTACAACCACTTAATTTAGCAATATTTAATAACGACTTTGAATTTGTTGCAGGCATTATTCCTGCAATAATCGGAACATTGATTCCTCTAATTCGAGCTTCTCTAACCAAACGATAATAATAGTTGTTATCAAAGAAAATTTGTGTAATTAAATATTCTGCTCCAGCATCAACCTTTTTCTTTAAAGCGATTAAATCTTCTTCCAATGACGCTGCTTCTTGGTGTACCTCGGGATAACATGCACCACTTAAACAAAAAGTATCAGGATAATTTTTACTAATAAAATCATTTAATTCACTAGCATATTTATAATAGTGCGGAGCCTTCATCGGATCGTATCCTCTTGGATAATCTCCACGTAAAGCTAAGACATTTTCAATATTGTTAGCTTTTAATGAATCTAGAACGCGAATTAACTGTTCTGGTGTCGCATCAATACAACTTAAATGTGCAACTGCTTCAATACTATATTCGTTTTTGATTTTAGATGCAATTTCTACCGTGTTTTCAGTTGTTGACCCCCCAGCCCCATATGTAACTGAAATAAAGTCAGGTTTAAGTTTTGCTAATTCATCAATTGTTTGATAGATTGAGCTTATATCCCCATCGTGATTTTTAGGGGGAAAGATTTCAAACGACAAAGTTGGTCGCCGGTGTAATAAATCAATAATTTTCATGTATAGTCTCTCCTTAAATAAATTACGTTAATTATAAGAAAAACAAGAGGTCTAGTCAACTAAAACCCCTTGTTACTCACTTTCAATATAATAGTTATCAATGATTCCTTGAACGATATTTGTTAATTGATTAGACAATGATGATAAAGCCATGATGCTAATCAACCTTTGGTTATCATTATCAATATCTAAATTAAAATTTTCAACTGTTTTCAATACTAATGGTTTTAATTGATCGCTTTGAAACTTTTTTATTTCAATAAATTGATCATAAATATTTTCTAACGATTCATCATTAGCATAAACAGGAGCCAAAACTTGTTTTATCTCTTGAATAGTAATCGTGTTTTTCAAGTTATAAACAAGAAGCATTCCAATGATTTGCTCTTTTGTATATTTCTTTCCTTTTACTGGTTTAATTACTCCGGCTTTAGAATAATTGTTGATCATTGTTTTGGTAAGTAATTTATCATCAACAAAGCGTTTATTGTCTTGCAGATGGTCATCAAACAAAGTCATAATCTGATCCATATATAGATCTAATGATGGAATATCTTTTGTGGTTAAATCGCTTTTATTTACAACTTTATCAATTATTTCTGATAATTCTAATTGATTCATAAAATCACCTCATGGATATTTTATAATATTTGAGTTAATGTTTCAAGATATGGTTGACATATCTTACAATAATGATATCATAAATACATAATATAGTTATTAAAACTACTTAAGGAGGTTGAGATATGAGATTTTTTAAAAAAGCGATGGATCCAGTTAGTAGTGAAACGCATTTTATTGGTGCTGTTTTATCATTGGCAACACTAGTTATGATGATGATTATTGCTATTATTGAAGGGTCAGATCACTTAACTATAATTGGAATTATTGTTTTTGGACTATCGTCAATTGCCTTGTATAGTGCCAGTTGTCTTTATCACTATTATAACGCGAATGAAGATAATAAAATTAAGCTGATTTTACGAAAACTAGATCATTCGATGATTTATGTACTGATTGCTGGTACGTATACTCCTATTTGTTTGTCATATTTAGAGTATCCGCATAGTATTTATTTTTTGGCAGTAATATGGGCAATTGCTTGTGTTGGTATTATCATTAAATTATTTTGGATGAATGCACCGAGATTTATTTCTACTATTTTTTATTTATTAATGGGATGGGCACTGATTTTTGATTTACCCGCATTTAGTAAGGTTCCGCTTGGTTGCTTGGGATTAATTGCCTGTGGTGGCATTAGTTATACAATTGGGGCAATCGTCTATATTGTGAAGAAGCCAAATTGGTTTAAAACATTTGGTTTTCACGAATTGTTCCATATATTTGTAATGATTGGCTCTGCTTTTCATTTTTTGGCAGTCATCATTTATATTTTATTGTAAAGGACAAATTTAATTTGTTCTTTTTTTATAAAGTGACATCTAGTATTTACAGTGGTAGAATTAGAGTGATATAACAAGGGGATTAGGAGCAGTAAAAGTTTAAAATAATGATCATTATTTTAAAGGGAGGAGAAATGAAATGGTGAATTGTAGGATTGAATCAATGTATTTATGTGTCAATGATATGGATAGGGCAGTTAGTTTTTATGAACAGTTTTTTGAACAAAGAGTGACAAAAAAAGATGAAATATATAGTATTTTTGATATTAATGGTTTCCGTCTTGGTTTATTTGCTTATAAAAAAATGAATGAAGAACATATATTTGGCAGTAATTGTTTACCTAGTATTGAGTTTCTTAATAAAGAAGTTTTAAAAGCAAAAATCAGCTCTTATAAATTATGTTTTCCATTAACTCCAATAGGTACTAATTGGGTTGTAGAAATAATTGATTCTGAAGGTAATCATATTGAATTGACTGCGCCAATAGAAATAGTAAAAGAAAGCTAGATGAATAATTATTTCATTGAAGCGTTAAAAGTAATTGAAACCAGTATTGATAATTGTAGTAAGATGCAATCTGAATTTAGGATTGAAACAGCTCAAGTAACATTATTAAAAATATAATTCAAACTTTAGAAATTACTAAAATGTTAATAATGAAAAGAAATGTCAATGATAAATATATAAAAGAAGATTTACAAGTAGCTTTGGCACCAATCACATTAATCATTATCAAGAGTAGTAAGTGACCTATTAAGTTTCAGGAATACACGTTTTAAAAACTTAATCAAAGTCGTTAATATTGCTAAAACTGCTATCATCAATGAAACAGTAATTTTAAGCTGAGAAGTTTATTAATTTTTTACTAAATGAGCAGTGGTGCTTTTTCTTGTGGTTAGTTTTAGATTATTGTATAATGTCGGTGGGTGATAAAAATAATGAATTTAACAAAAAAAAATAAAATATTATATTTAGTTACATTGATATTAGTAGTTGGTGGTGACTTGTTTACAAAACATTTAGTATCATCATCAATGTTATTAGGACAGTCTCATGAAATCATAAATAATTTCTTTTATTTTACCTATGCTCATAACACTGGAGTTGCCTGGGGGATGTTTGCTGGTAAATTAGGGTTATTTATTGTTGTTGCTATTATTGCAGCAGTTGTGATGATCGTATTTTTTAGAAAGACAAAAAGTGAGGAAGTGTTGACACGTTTTGGTCTAGTGTTGACTTTTGGAGGAATGATTGGAAACTTAGTTGATCGAATCTTTTTAGGATATGTCCGAGATTTTATCGATGTAATTATTTTCAATTATAATTTCCCAATTTTTAATATTGCAGATATGGCAGTTGTGATTGGAGTAGCATTGATAATTGTTGAGATTGTTTTTGAGGAGTACATTCATGGAAAAAATTAATTTAATAATTGAAGAGGATAATAATTTACGGCTTGATAAAGTTATTGCGATGCAGTTACAGGAGTTATCACGGACGCAGATCCAAGATATGATCAATCAGGGATTAGTGCTGGTTAATCAAAAAAAGGAAAAAGCAAGTTATAAAACAAAATTAAATGATGAAATTGAAATCACAATTTTAGATAATGTGGATTTGGATATCGAACCGGAAGATATTTCTTTAAAAATTGTTTATGAAGATGAGGATGTAATTGTAGTTGATAAGCCAACAGGAATGATCGTTCATCCATCGGCTGGAATAATGCACGGAACATTGGTAAATGCATTATTATTTCATTGTAAAGATCTTTCAGGAATCAATGGTGTTAACCGGCCGGGAATCGTTCATCGAATTGATAAGGAAACAAGTGGTCTCTTGATGGTCGCTAAAAATGATAATGCACATCGTTTACTATCAAAACAATTAAAGGATCATACTGTTGTTCGTCGATATGTAGCATTAGTGCATGGACTTATTCCTCATGAACATGGGAAAGTCGATGCTCCAATTGGGCGTAATCCTAAAGATCGTCAAAGTATGGCAGTGACACGGACAAACAGTAAAGAAGCAGTTACTAATTTTACAGTATTAAAGCGCTATAATGCTATGAGTTTGATTGAGTGTCGATTAGAAACAGGGAGGACACATCAAATTAGAGTACATATGAGTTATATTGGCTATCCGGTTTATGGAGATCCTAAATATGGGTATCGTAAGGATGATTTTAGTCACGGACAGTTTTTACATGCAAAAAAACTTGGTTTTATTCATCCAACCACACAAAAATATATGGAATTTGAAAGCCCATTACCTGATTATTTCCAAGCTAAATTAGATGAGTTACAGGAGGAATTGAAAGATGAGTAAAGTAATTAATTGGACTCAATATTTTATGGGAGTTGCTAAATTATCAGCTTTTCGTTCAAAGGATCCAAATACCCAAGTAGGTGCTTGTATTGTAAATGAAGCAAATAAAATTGTTGGGGTGGGGTATAATGGTTTACCATGGGGATGTGAAGATAATGAATTTCCATGGGAAGTGCGTGAAGGTGATTTGTATGAGACCAAATATCCTTATGTCGTTCATGCTGAATTAAATGCAATTTTAAATAGTACAGGACAATTAAAAGGTTGTCGTATTTATGTTTCATTATTTCCTTGTCACGAGTGTGTAAAGGCGATTATTCAAAGTGGTATTAGTGAAATTGTTTATGAAGATGATAAATATAAAGGGACTGACAGCGATCGTGCGGCTAAAAGGATGTTAGATGCAGCAGGTGTAAAATATACTAAAGTTGAGCCTTTTGTGATTGAAGTTAAATAAGGTTGTCGTTTTGACAACCTTTTTGTATATTTATTTTAAAAAAATGAATAATAAAAAAGGATAACCATGTTATCCTAGATCAAATCTTTAATGCGTTTAAAGTTAGTCATGTTTGTTTTGGTAACTTTATTAAGCATCTTAGCGCCATATTTGTTAGCTACTTCAATAGCAATGGCATCAACGCTATTACTATTCCCGCGCGGTAACTTCATTTTAAGACTTCGTGACATGTTACTAAAATATTGTAAATATGCATATTTTGATAAAATCATTGAACATATAATTGCTAAATATTTTTCTTCGCCCTTTTGGACAAAGGTTAGATCTTTAACAACGATCACTTCACTTTTTAAATAGTTATAATACGTTTTGGGAGAAACAAACTGATTGACTAGTTTGTTTTTAATTGGCATACTTACTTTTTGCATTACATTAGTAACAGCTTGGTTATAAAGTTTTGCCTTAATATTAGCTAGGTTATTTCCAGCTTTGGCCATTGCATTATAATGAGAGTTATCAAGGATTAATAAGCTATATATAAGACGATCTTTAATCTCTTTAGCAACCCGAACAAGTTCTTTGTTGTCCATGTCTTTAGGGTCGCGAACACCGATACTGACTAACCAGTCAAAATCGCGCTCATCTACATAACAGGCAACAACGCATAATGGTCCAAAGAAATCTCCAGATCCAGTCTCGTCACATCCAATATGACTAATATTAGTATATTTACTAGCGTCGTTTAAGGCACTGCTACTGTCGGCCATACTAGAGTCGCTAAAAGCTACAAGTTTATCGTAAGCATGCATATTAATAATGTTGATTCTTTTTGAACTATTATTTCTAACTACATTCATGTTCATTACTTGTCCTCCTAGTCCTACTAAATTAGTATATCATATTTCTAATCTTTTTGACAGTACAAATTTGTTTTGATACAATGTATATTAAAAGAAATTGAGGTGTTTTAATGAATTTTGCACTAAATTCCATGGCAATCGACACAGTTATTGTTTTTATTCTATTGCTAATGTTGATTTTTGGCTATTTTAAAGGTTTTGTATATCGAGTATATGATTTGATGGCAACAGTAGTATCGTTGCTTGCAGCACTATATGCTTCTTCACCGCTTTCAGCAATATATCAAATATATAAAGTTGAAGGGATTGGGGAAATTGTTGGTAAGACAATAAATCGATTTATTATATTTATTATTTTATTTATTGCTTTAAAAGTTATTTTATTAATTATTGGTAAATTTATTAAACCAATATTAAAAAATATAATCTATACAATTAGTATTTTTGAGCATCTTGATCATCTTTTAGGAGCGTTAGTTAGCTTAATTGAAGGAACGATCATTATTTATTTAGCTTTAATTTTTGTAATTACACCAATTATTCCAGGAGGAAAAGAGAATGTTGAGAAAACAGTTGTAGCAAGCAAAATTTTAGAGCTTGTACCTTCAGTTACTGAAGAAATGAAAGCATTATCAGACGGGTTTGATGTTTTTACTAATATTATTAATGATGGGATAAATTATGATAGTTTTGATGCCCGAAACGTTGCTGCGCTTGCTGCTTCATTGAACAGTGCTTATAAACATGGTTTAATTAATCAGGAAGACCTTGAATCAGCGTTAATAAAATATTATGATGAAATCGATCGGGTTAATGAGCCTATTTCGTTAAATCAAGATCAATATAATGAGGTTGTTGATGTATTATCAAAATTAGATTCAGCTAAATTTGATCAAACAAAAATTTTAAATAAGATAATAGTGAGTGAATAGAATGAAAAATATATATGATACATTAGAATTTAATCAAATTAAAAATAAAATCAGTACTTATTGTGTTAGTTCATTAGGGAAAACAAGGATAGCTGAGTTAATGCCGTTAAAAGATACTGATGATTTGAAGCTGGAACAAAAATATTTAGATCAAGCAATGAAACTGATTTTTAAATACGGGAAAATGCCAATCGGTCATTTTATTGATATTGAACCGTTATTATTAAAAACAACAAAAGATGGTACTTTATTCGGTGAAGATTTTGTCCAAATTGTTTATTTGTTGAATAATGTCAAAGAAGTACAAAGCTATTTGAGCGAAAAAGAATTGGTAGACAATGAGCTGTTGCAATTATGCAATGCGCTAGTTTTACCTAAACAATTATTAGCTGATATTAATCGCTGTATTGATAGTAGTGGAAATGTTTTAGATGGTGCTAGTTCGGAATTAAGACGAATTAGACGCCAAATTTTATCAATTGAATCTAATATTAGAACAAAAATTGATCAAGTAAAAGTTGCTAATAAAGATTATTTAAGTCAAGAAGCTATTTCTTCAAGAAATAATCATCTGGTTTTGCCTGTCAAAGCCGGCAATAAAAATTTAATTAAAGGAATTGTCCATGCAGTTTCATCAAGCGGACAAACAATGTTTATTGAACCTGATATAATTGTTCAAATGAATAATCAGCTAGTTCATGCTAAAGATGATGAACGACGTGAAGTAAATCGAATCTTAACCGTACTTTCGAATAATGTAAAAGACCATTATGATGTTCTACATGAAGACCAAGAACTAATGATTGATATTGATGTTATTTTCGCAAAGGCTGCTTATGGAGTCAAAATAGATGGAATAGTTCCAGAAGTGGCTGAAGACTACCAGCATTTTAGCTTGATTAGAGCGAGACATCCTTTAATTGAGCCACATGATGTTGTAGCTAATGATATAGTGTTAAATGCACCAAAGAGAATGTTATTGATTAGTGGATCGAATACAGGAGGGAAAACAGTTGTTTTAAAAACGGCTGGGTTATTAAGTGTGATGGCACTGTGTGCTATGGCTTTGCCTTGTACTAAAGCAACGGTTCCAATGTTTGATCAAATTTGTGTTGATCTCGGTGATGAACAATCAATTGAACAATCATTGTCAACTTTTTCTAGCCATATGAAAAGATTAGTTGAAATAACAAATGAAGTAACTGAAAAATCATTAGTTTTACTAGATGAAATTGGTTCTGGAACAGATCCGCGTGAAGGACAAAGTATTGCTGAAGCAATCTTAAGATATTTACATCAAATCAATCCCTTGATTGTAGCTTCAACCCATTATTCAGGCTTAAAAGAATTTGCTAAAAATGAAGATTATATTTTAGTAGCAGCAGTAGAATTTGATCAAGAACTGATGCAGCCAACTTATCGCTTGATTGAGGGCAGTGTTGGGAATTCTTATGCGATCGAAATTTCATCGCGATTAGGTCTTAATCAAGAAATTGTTGATATGGCTTATCAAATCAAAGAAGAAAGTCTGACAGATACAGATAAATTATTAGAAAAACTGCAAAATGAACTAGCTCAGGTTCAAATTGAAAAAGATCGTTTAGAAGCTTTAACAAACGAAACAGAAGTTAAGATGAATAAATATGAACGCTTAATTAGCAGTTTTGAAAAACATAAAGATGAAATGATGGAAAAGGCAAAAGCGGAAGCTAATAAACTACTTGAGGAATCGAAGCAGGAAATTGATTTAGTGGTAGAAGATTTAAAACAACAAGCTGTTTTAAAACAACATGTTGTCATTGATGCTAAGAGAAATCTTGATTTATTAAAACATGAACCAAAAAAAGTTATTAATGAAGAAGTCCATGAATATCAAGTTGGTGACGTAGTCAAAGTATTATCAGCTAATCGTCAAGGGGAAATTCTTTCAATTAATAAAAAGGGAATTTTAACTATTAATATGAGTGGATTAAAATTAAATGCAAAGCCCGAGGAAGTTAGCTTTATTTCTAAGAAAGTGAAGCCTAAAAAAGTTAAATCAAATCTAAAATCTTTGCGAAAAACAACAAATCAAAGCTATGAGTTGAATATTATAGGTAAACGTTATGAAGAAGCAATGGCAATCGTTGACAAATTTTTAGATGATGCAATTGTTAATAATTATACAATGGTTCGGATTATTCATGGAATGGGAACCGGAGTATTACGAAATGGAGTTCGTAAAATGTTAGATAAAAACAAGAATGTTGTTAGCTACCGGGATGGTGGGCCTAATGAAGGAGGACTTGGGGCAACCCTTGTATATTTTGAATAATGAATCGTCAGATGATTAAAGATAAACTTTCGCTTTTACCGTTACAGCCAGGCTGTTATTTAATGAAAGATAAAGATAATACAGTTATATATGTTGGTAAAGCGAAAAAATTAAAAAATCGTGTTTCTTCATATTTTGTTGGAGCACATAATTATAAAACAACAAAGTTAGTTCAAGAAATTGTTGATTTTGATTATATTGTTACGGATTCAGAAAAAGAGGCATTATTATTAGAGATAAATTTAATCAAAGACTATAGTCCTAAATACAATATCTCTTTTATGGACAATAAATATTATCCATATATACAATTGACTAAAGAAAAGCATCCACGTTTAAAAATTGTTCGCAATGCTCAAGATAAAAAACATAAACATTTTGGTCCGTTTCCTGATGGTACAGCGGCTCGTGAAACATTTAAATTGTTAAATCGGCTCTATCCATTGAGAAAATGTAATCATATTCCTAAAAAACCATGTTTATATTATTCCTTGAATCAATGTGTTGCACCATGTATTCAAGAGGTCAGTGATGAAGTTTATAAGGAAATGACATCAAGTATTACGAAGTTTATTCAAGGGGATACGAAAGAAATCATTAATGATTTACAAAATAAAATGATGAGTGCCAGTGAGGTACAAAATTATGAATTGGCTAAAGAATGCCGTGATTTAATCACTCATATTCAGCATGTGACAAGTAAGCAACATGTGCAATTTAATGATTTAGTTGATCGTGATATTGTAGGTTATTATAGTGACAAAGGATATTTATGCTTGCAGTTATTCTTTATGCGAAATGGAAAGTTATTAGCTCGTGATTTAAATCTAGTTCCTGCACAGGATGACTATCAAGAACAAATTATCTCATTTTTAGTACAGTTTTATCAAGAAAATACTGAGCCTAAAGAGTTGCTGGTGCCCCAAGAACTAGATATTGAATTATTAAAAGAAATTGTAAATTGTAAAATTATCAAACCCCAAAAAGGAAATAAAGCAAATTTAGTAGCAATGGCAAATGAAAATGCTAAAGAACAACTAGAAAAGAAGTTTTTATTGATTCAAAAAAATGAAGCTTCTACAATTGGAGCAATCAAGCAGCTGGGAGAAATATTAAATATTCAATTGCCTCGAAGAATTGAATTATTTGACAACTCAAATATCCAGGGGGCTTATGCTGTTGCAGGGATGGTTTGTTTTAAAGATGGAACACCATCAAAAAAAGATTATCGTAAATTTAAGATCAAGACAGTTGAAGGACCGGATGATTATGCCAGTATGAAAGAGGTAATTTATCGGCGTTATTATCGTGTTTTAATGGAAGGGCTAGAAAAGCCGGATTTAATTATCGTCGATGGTGGTAAAGGGCAAATTAAAGTGGCAAAAGAAGTCATTGATGCGTTAAATCTTAATATTATGGTCTGTGGTCTGGCAAAGGATGATAGACATTCAACTTCAGTCTTGTTAGATAGTAGTGGTGAAGTGGTAGAAATAAATCGAAAAAGTGAGTTATTTTTCTTACTGACAAGAATGCAGGATGAAGTTCATCGCTATGCAATCAGTTTCCATAAAAATGTTCGTTCTAAATCTTTATTTCAATCTATTTTAGATAGTGTAGAAGGAATTGGACCAAAGCGAAGAAAAATGTTACTTAAAGAGTTTGGCAGTGTAAAACAACTAAAAGAAGCACAACTGGAACAGTTAGAACGTGTTTTACCACATGAGGTAGCATTAAATCTATTTAATGTATTAAAAGCAGACACCGAAAAGTAGTTTTCTCATATATTAGAGTATGAGGTGAACGTAAAGATGAATATAATCCTGACTCCTAGAGAAAAGGAAATTTTTAATCTTTTAATTAAGAATCAGTCAACGAGAGATATTGCTAAAACGTTAGGAATTAGTGAAAAAACAGTTCGTAATCATATTTCTAATGTGATTCAAAAATTAGGTGTCGATTCAAGGATTCAAGCAGTTTTTGAATTGATTAAATTTAAGGAATTAGAACTATAATCTAGTTCCTTTTATTATGGTTTTTTAATACTAGTTGGTATATAATGGAACAAGGTGATATTATGAAATTGAAAAGATGGCATTTATATTTAATTGTAACACTTTGTTTTACGATTGCTTTTATTTCAATAAACCGCAAGTATGATCGCTTTTATCGGGTTAATGGAATTAATAATGATAATCGCGCTTTAATAGAGATGTATTTAGATGATGAAGAACAAGATTACTTAGTGGAAAATGCGATTGCAGTCGATCAGTTTATTAAATATATAGAATTTCCGGAGTTTAAATTACAGTATTATGAATTTTATAATGCGTTAAATAGAACAAATAAATATTCAAACTATAGTGATTTGATCAATGTTGGTAATCAGCTGGCAAGTAAATTGGAAGTTTCTTTTGCTAGTAATGCACTATCAAGATGCAATACACTAATAAAAAATGATTTAGTCAATGCTTATATTAATCAAGAAGGTTTTTCTTTCGATAATATTGATTATTACCAATTGTTACGGTCACTTTATGATGAGGGTGATTATACATACATTGCAGATACTAATACTTATTTATCAATTATGAAAGAGTTTGATGGTTTAGAAGGTAAAAAATTATATGATAATGTTAAATTGCTGAGTAATAATTTTACTAAGGGTTCATTAGCATCGCTCTTTAATCATGATTTGCAGCCTAATGCCAAACGAATTTATAACCCAAGTGATTTAGCTTTGGTTGTCAATAACGAGACATATATAGGTGGTTATGAACCGAAAAATCAGGTTGAGATACGAGGAATACCTCGAGTCAAATATTCTATGTATCTTCAAGAAGATGCAAATAATAGTTTAATGGAGATGTATCGGGCACTTAATGATGAGGGATATAATGATATGGTTTTAACAGCGGCTTATATCAGCTATGATGTGGCATCTTTAGGTAGTAGCGGAATCTTACCGGGCTATAACGAATATCAGCTTGGGACCACTATAAATCTTCAAAAAAGGGAAATAAGTATTGCTGATTTTGATCAAACTGACATATATAAGTGGTTGATCAATCATTGCCATGAATATGGTTTTATACTGCGGTATCCAAGTGATAAAGTTGATGTGACAAATCATGAATATAGCTCTACAACATTTAGGTATGTAGGTAAAGAAATTGCTTCTAAATTACATGTTCAAAATTTAGCTTTAGAAGAATATAACGCAAACGAGGAGTAACTATGGAAAGAGCGATTGGGGTATTTGATTCCGGTGTAGGCGGTCTAACGGTCTTGAATTCTATCAGGACCTTGCTGCCTAATGAAAATATTATTTATATTGGTGATAATTATCATTGCCCTTATGGTGAAAAAACACGAGAACAACTATTTAGTTATGCAAGTGAAATAGTTGAGTATTTTATTAAAGAAAATGTCAAATTGATTGTCTTGGCATGTAATACTACTAGTGCTACGGTCTTAAATGAACTGCAAGCTGTTTATAAGGAAGTCTTGATCATTGGAGTGATTGATGCAACAGTGGAAGATTTTATCAGTCGCGGAGTCGATAATACTCTTGTTATAGCAACAGCAGCGACGATTAATTCTCATAAGTATCCAGATACGATTGATTGTTATCAGACTGGAATTGAGGTGTTTACGTTGCCAACACCTAAGTTAGTTCCTTTAGTGGAGGCTGGAATGGATAAAAAAGATATTTATGATGTATTGCATGAGTATTTGGATTCTTATGCAGGAAAGATTAAATCAATTATTTTAGGTTGTACGCACTATCCCATTTTAGAGAATCAAATAAAAGATATTTTACCAGATATTGAATATATTTCCAGCAGTGATGCTGTTTGTAAAAATGTTCGAGATGTTTTAATTAAAAATAATTTATTAAATCTTAATAAAAATAAATTTATTAAGATTTATACAACAGGTAGAGTTGATGAATTTTTAAAATCATCAACAGGTTTTTTTGATTATACAGATTTGGTTGTTGAACATATTATTATAAAATAGTTAGTCGTGATTTTATGATCCGACTAATTTTTTTGATGAAAGTATTTTTATTAAATAAGAAATATATAATATTTATTTGGTCTTTTAAGAGGATCACTTCATATTATTATATTGAGGTGATTGGATGAAAAGAAAACTACGTAATGGTATTATCATTTGTGCTTGTTTGATGGTATGCTTTTTCTGTATTAAACAAGATAATAATAGGAATGAAAAAAAGAATACTGCTACGATGACAGCAAATTATCAAACAGTTGTATTTAGAGACGATAAAAACACATTAGTTCCAATTGAAGTAGATTTTGGTGCTGAAGTTGAAGATGATACAAAATATCGTAATATGATTGAGGTAATGAAATCTAATGATTACGAGTATTTAGGTTTACATCCTATCTTAGATTCGAACCTGCAAGTGAATGCCATGGCAATTAATGATAAATCATTAACCTTTGATTTAAGTGATAATTTGTATGTTAACAGTAATCAGGAAGCACTTGACATTTTTGAAATGTTTTCTTATGTTTTTTGTAACGGAGATATTGAAAAAGTAAATTTAAAAATTGATGGTAATGATATTAGTACTTTACCGAATAGTACAGTACCAGCAAGCTGTATTACAAATCAGTTGGGTATCAATAATTTTGAAGCAAGCACTAATTATATTTATAAAACAACACCAGTTGTTGTTTATAATACAGAGACTATCAATAACAAAGAATATTATGTTCCTGTAACTAAACGAATTGAAACAAATGAAAATGATATTGATACAAAAGTATCAATCATGTTAAATGAAATGGATTATGATAAACCATTATCATTAGTTGATCAATGTTCGTTACAAGATGGAACACTATCAATTCATTTAGCTGCTAATATTTTAAATGATAATGAATCGATTGATAATACTTTGTATAATCGAATCGTTAAATCAGCTAGTCATTTAGAAAATGTTAAAAAAGTTTCATTATTTGTAGATAATCAAGAGATAGACCCAGTTCAAGATGTAAATGGTGAAGTAGACAACCGAATTAAAATGTAATTTAACTTTGAACCTTAATTGTGTATAATAATGTCAGGTGATAAATATGAAGAAAGTAGTAGTAATGTCCGATAGCCATGGTTATCATAAGATGATCGATGAAGTACAACGTTTAGAACCTGATGGCGATTACTATGTTCATTGTGGTGATAGTGAAGCACGTGAAGAGCAGTTAAAAGGCTGGATATGTGTTCGTGGAAACAACGATTGGATGGCTCCTTTTGATGATGAAGTTGTTTTTGAAGTTGAAGGAGTAAGATTTTTAGTTACTCATGGGCATCGTTATGGATATTATAAACGTGAAGAAGCGATGGTAGATGATTTGCTGAGACATGGTTGTGATGTATTATTATCAGGACATACCCATGTTCCTCAATGTGATGAGGTGACGGGTTTTTATTTAATTAATCCTGGTTCAACCACTTTACCTCGTCGTGGGAGTGGAAAATCTTATTGTACTATTCTAGTTGACCAGGGAAAAATAGAAGTTAAATTTAAACAAATATTTTGTTAAAAAATGCTTGCACATCTCTTTTAGATATGCTATTATATATGAGCAGTCAAGAGAGAGAGGTCTACGTAGCTCAGCTGGATAGAGCACACGCCTTCTAAGCGTGCGGTCAGGGGTTCGAATCCCTTCGTGGACGCCATTTGATTAAAAATGGCTCTAAACCAATGGTTTGGGGCTTTTTTTTGTTTTATATAAAAGGAACATTTGATGCTCATGATGCATATAAATAAATAGGAGATGAGCAGATGGAAAATTTGTATTGTTATGAACAAAAACTTCAATCCTATTTAGATGAGTATCACTGTATTTTAAATCAAATGATTAATAAAATGACTAGTGTTGAATTGTCGTGCAGCATATCTTATAATTTTATGGTTCAAATGATCCCGCATCATCGTGCGGCAATTTTAATGTCATGTAATTTATTAAAATACACTAAGAATGAAGCTTTACAAAATATTGCTTTTAACATTATAAAAGAACAAACAAGAAGTATTGAGAATATGCGGAGAATTTTATGTGATTGTCAAAATCAGACAAATTCTCAAGAACAGTTGTATGATTATCAAAATAGGCTTGATATTATCGTAGGAACTATGTTCACAAAAATGGCTGAGCCATCATGCAGTAATGACATTGATGTAAATTTTATTAATGAAATGATTCCACATCATGAAGGTGCTATTGCAATGGCGAAAACAACTTTGGAATATCCAATTTGTTCTGAATTAAAAACAATTTTACAAGCTATTATAACGTCTCAATCAAATGGAGTAAGGCAATTAAAAACAGTTTTAGAAGATATAACTTGTTAATTAATATTGGCTATTAAATGGAAAGGTAACTATGATGGATTTAAATTACATTCAAACTCCACTAAGGAATCAAACTATTGAAGAACAAATAAAAGATTTTTATTTGCTTAATAATAAAGAAAGAACATATCAGCATGTTCTTGGAGTGGCTATGGCAGCAGAAAAATTAGCTTTGCAATATCAAGAAGATATTAGAGCTTGTATTGTAGCAGCTTTATTACATGATATTAGTGCTGTTATTACTCCCCAAGATATGATGAAAATTGCTAATGAATTACAATGGCAATTAGATAGTGCAGAAAAGATATATCCATTTTTATTGCATCAAAAAATATCTGCTTTAATAGCTTATGAGTATTTTCAAATTAGGGATTTATCAATTTTAAAGGCAATCGAATCACATACAACACTAAGATCTAATCCTAGTAAATTAGATATGATTATTTTTATTGCTGATAAACTAGCTTGGGATCAGCCTGGGGAACCACCGTTTAAAAAGAATATTGAAATGGCATTAAATGATTCTTTAGAAGCAGCTTGTTATCAGTATATAAAATATCAGTTTGACCACGATCTATTATTATTTCCTCATTGTTGGATCATTGAGGCATACCGATGGTTAGAAAAGTCACATTGTAAATAACATGTGGCCTTTTTGTTTGCTTAAAATTTTAAGGGGGTTTAAACTGTAGGAAGAAGGGAGATTATTAAATGTTAATACGTAAAATAGAGGAAGTTGATTATTAGGACGTGTATCAATTAGTTAAATATGAATTAGGATACCAAAACTTGGAATTTAATAAATTTTGTTGGCGACTTGATCAAATGCTTCAAGATACAAACTATCAAATTTATGTTGCAATTATCGATTACAGAGTAGTAGGGATAATTGGATTGATGTTAGGTTGGGGGTTAGAAATTGAAGGGAAAATTATGAGAATTATTGCGTTGGCAGTAGAACATAGATATCAAGGGCAAAAAATTGGAAGTTCTTTAATTGCGTATAGTGAACAATACGCCCTGAGCAAACAGGTAAGTGCCATCACAGTCAATAGCGGACTTGAACGTCGTCGAGCACATGAATTTTATAAGAAAAATGATTATTATAAAAAAGGTTATAGCTTTATTAAGAAATGTGAATAAGTTGTGAATAAAGTACTAATTGTTCTTGAATTTCACCTTTGACAAAGGAATACAATATTGATGAGGTTTTAGAATTGCTTGATATTAAAAATAAAAAAACTGCTTTTATTAGTGAATTATCAGGCAGACCGCATCATTACAATTGAAGATGGAATCATCATTGATGACATTAAAAGTAAATAAAAGCGTAATAATAGATTTTAGAGTTAACGTTATGAGTAGAGGGATTCAACTAATGACGTTACTCTATTTTTATTAATTGAAACAATTAATAACCTTGATATAATAATAAAAAAAGATGATTTTTAAAAGAGGCAGGTGATCTTTATATGGATATTAAGAGTTTGCTAGAGTTATTTAGAAAATCTCCCGAACTATTTTTAGATACAAGTGGGAGATCTGGTGCCAAAACCTACTGCTATCAAGATTATTATTTAAAAATTGGAAAAAAACATGAATTAGAGGCAGAGTATCGGGCATTAATATATTTTAGTAAGTATAATTACAGTCAAGCGGCGCTAGAATATAGCAGTAGTGAGCGAGATTATTTATTAACTAAGAGAATGTCAGGTATGTGCAGCTGTGCCCCAAAACTAATTTCTAATCCAGAGATATTAGCAGTAACTTTGGGAAAGCTGTTAAGAAAGTTCCATGATACAAAATTTACTGAAGCTATATCTATAAATCATAATGAAGAAATATTAAAACGTGTATTTTTAAATTATCAACAAGCCAACTTAGATGAGCAAATGACACAAGGTATTGGCTGCTTAGAACTTGACGAGGTGTTTAGTTATATTAATGCTAAAAAGGATATTTTAGTTGAAGATACAGTTATTCATGGTGATTATTGTTTGCCAAATATTTTTTTTAGACCAAGATTATCGTTTTTGCGGTTTTTTGGATATGGGACGTGCGGGAGTAGGTGATCGCCATTATGATTTGTTTTGGGGAAGATGGTCACTTGCTTATAATCTAGGTAGTGATAAATATGGTGATTTATTTTATGAAGCATATGGAAATGAAGTAATTGATCCAGAGCGTTTGAAATTAATCGCATATATTGCTTGTCTAGATGGATAAAGGTAAATAACTTGGCGTTTTAAAAATAAAAAATGACGAATATTCGTCATTTTAAAATAAACCTAATAGTGCTTGCATTGATAAACAAACCACAGTAATAGCCACCCAACAGCAAAATCCCATGAAAATTGGTTTGGCACCGCTTTTTACAAGTTTAACAATATTTGTATTTAATCCGATAGCTGCCATTGCCATAACAATAAAAAATTTGCTAAGATCTTTAATTGGTGCGGTAATATTACCAGGCAGGTTGAAGACTGTTGTAATAACAGAAGCTAGGATAAAGAATAAGATAAAGAAAGGAAAAATTTTCTTGAGATTAAAAGTACTTTCACTTTTTTCAGCATCGCGAGTACGTTTAAAAGCTAATACTAAGGTAATTGGAATAATTGCTAGTGTTCTTGTTAATTTAACAATCGTTGCTTGATCTAGGGTATTACTTCCATGAATACCATCCCATGCAGTTGCAGTGGCGGTAACAGAGGATGTATCATTGACTGCACTTCCAGCAAAAAGTCCAAAACCATCATTTGATAATCCTAGCATACCGCCCAAAGTTGGGAAAATTAAGGCGGCAAGAATATTGAATAAAAAGATTACTGATATAGCTTGAGCGATTTCTTCATCGTCAGCTTCGATAACTGGTGCGGTTGCAGCGATTGCAGAACCACCACAAATTGATGAACCAACCCCGATCAGTGTTGAAATCTTTGATGGCATTTTTAATACTTTGCATAGTACATAGGCTACGACTAGAGAAGTTGCAATCGTTGAGATAATTATTGGTAAGGATGAACTTCCTGTTTTTACAATATCGCTTAAATTCATACCAAATCCTAATAATATAACGGCGTATTGTAAGATTTTTTTAGAAGTATATGTGATCCCACTTTGAACTTTGCTTTTATCTTTAACTAAGAATGTAATGATCATTCCCATTAAAATGGCAAATACGGGACCGCCAATCAATGGCAGTTGTTTACCGAGATAGTATGCTGGCATTGCAATAGCTAGACATAGAATAACTCCTAAAGCATTATTTTTTATTTTTGACATTTCTAATCCCCCTTTGTCGAAGTTATTATACATAAATCAAACAATAAATAAAAATTATATATATTTATATAACGATAATAATATGTTATAGTTATAATGAGGTGATTTAATGTTAGATTTTCGGATCGATACTTTTTTGGCGGTATGCAAATATATGAATTTTACTAAAGCAAGTCAGTATTTAAATATTACTCAGCCAGCTGTTTCGGGTCATATTCGTTATTTAGAGGAATATTATGATGTTAAGTTATTTATGTATATTGGTAAAAAGATGCAATTAACTAAAGCAGGAAAAATTTTGCTTGATGTAGCTACAACATTAAAGCATGATGATATTTTTTTGAAAAATAAATTAAATAATTTGTCATTGAAACAAGAGCTGGTTTTTGGAGCAACACTTACAGTAGGGGAATATGTGATGCCTAAAGTGATTGATCAATTGTTAAATGAAAATCAAAACACAATGATTAAGATGCAGGTTGCAAATACAAGTGAGTTATTAAAGATGATCAATGAAGGACAACTTGATTTTGCTTTAGTTGAAGGATACTTTAATAAATTAGAGTATGATTATCGAAAATTTTGTCAAGATGAATATATATGTGTTGGTTCAATTGATTTTCCATTGTCAATAGTCCATGATATTAGTGAATTATTTAAGTATAATCTAATTATTCGTGAAAATGGCTCAGGTTCACGAGAAATTATTGAACGATGGTTAAAAGAGCGGAATTTAGATATTGATGATTTTAGTAATATTATTGAAATTGGTAATATTAATATGATCAAACGTCTTGTTAAAAATAATCATGGAATAACTTTTATCTATAAATTAGCTGTTGAAAAAGAATTAGCTGAAAGAAGATTGAAGCAAGTCAAAGTAAATGCTTTAACAATAAAACATGATATTAATTTTATCTGGCGTAAAAATAGTGTTTTTAATGACTACTACGAAGAATTATTTGAGGTGTTTCGATTGCAAAATGATAAAGTATTGCTATAATTACGTTTGTAAGGAGTGATGATTATGCCTTTGACAGATGATGATTTTTTAAAGGATAGTAAGTTAGAACTTTATAATGAAGTGATTGAAAGTCTCCAAGAACAAGAAGAAACTACAGATGTCTTGGATTATGAATTTGATTTAGAAGAAGAATAGTGATGTATCCTCGATACATCATTTTTAAGGAGAAAATATGATTGAAGAATATATAGCTAATAATCAATTTCAAGATGCACTTGATCTATTGAATGATATGGATGACGAAATGACGCGGTATCAGCGTCTTGTTTGTCTTTATGGTTTAGGTGAATATCAAATGGCTAAAGCTGAAGGAATGTTAGCAAAAGCGAAAGCAAGTAATACCTATTATGATGTTGTAAGTATTTATGTGGCTACTTTAAAGGAACTAGAGGAGTTTGAAGAAGCAATCAATATCATGGTAGAAGAATTATCAATGCCATATATTCCGTATGAATATGAAGCAATCTTTAATGCTGCTCATGATGAACTGCTGTTAGCTAAACGTGAAGCAAACGAGGGAATGGAACGGCATAATAATGCTTTTAGTTTGGATGATATGGAAAATATTTTGATGAAAGATTTGCCTAATGAGGATTTATTGTATATGGCAATTGAACAAATGGAAGGAATTAATATTCGGCGCCTATTACCAGCTATTCGTAATTTTTTGAAAGATGAAAATAAGCCTAGCTTCGCTAAGAGTTTACTCATTGAATTGATGATTGATCAAGAAATAGATGAAGAAATGACCTTGGTAAAAAAGGGGATTGAATATGGAATTAATCCAAGTTATGCTCCATTAGTTTTGAATCAAGAAGTTGGTGGAACGATCTTAAATCTTTTATCTGAAGGAATTGAAGATGATAATCCTTCGTTATATTCATTGTGTGAGCAGTTTCTAAATTTCTATCTATATTTAGTTTATCCTAAATATATCGATGATTATGATTATCGTCCAATTGCTGCAGCAATTCATTATCATATTGCGTCGATGCAGTATATTGACATTGAATTAGATGATATCGAGTACCTTTATAATTGTGATAAAGAAGAAATTTTAGAAAAATTAAATGAAATTAAAGAAATTGAATATTAAAGTACTGAAATTGCAAGATTAATTGTTCAAAAAAGTTGAATTAATAGTATTGTTAGTATATAATACGTGATGAAACTAAAAAAGGAGAATAGTATGAAAATCAATAATAAAAAATTAGAAAATGCAATCGTAGAACTAACAGTAGCATTTGATAGTGAAGAATGGAAAGCTACTCAAGAAAAAGCACTTGATAAATTAGCTAAAAATGTAAAAATCGATGGTTTTAGACCAGGTAAAGCACCTGCAGCTATGGTAAGAGCAAGAGTTTCTAAAGCTAGTGTTTTAGAAGAAGCAACAGATATGATTTTACAAACAAAATTTGTTGAAATTTTAACTGAGGCAAATGTTGAACCAGTAGCACAACCTGCTTTAAGTGTTCAAAAAGTAGATGCTGATGAATTGGAAGTTCAAATCTTAGTACCAGTAAAACCACAAGTTGAGCTTGGTGAATATAAAGGATTAGAAGTTAAAAAAGGTCGCGTTACAGTAACTAAAAAAGAAATCGAAGAACAATTAGCAAACTATCAAACTCAATTTGCTGAATTAACAGTAAAAGAAGGTGGGAAAGTTGCTAAAGGTGATACTGCAGTAATTGATTTTGAAGGATTTGTAGACGGTGTTGCTTTTGAAGGTGGAAAAGGTGAAAACTATCCATTAGAAATCGGTAGTGGTTCATTTATTCCAGGATTTGAAGATCAAGTGATTGGAATGACTGTAGATAAAGAACAAGATATCGTTGTTACTTTCCCAGAAGATTATGGTGCAGCTGATTTGGCTGGTAAAGAAGCTACTTTCAAAGTGACTGTACATGAAATCAAAGAAAAACATTTACCAGAAATTGATGATGAATTAGCTAAAGATGTAAATATTGATGGTGTTGAAACTTTAGATCAATTGAAGGATCATATCAAAGCTAATATTAAAACTCGTAAAGAATCTGAAAATGAAAATAAATTCATGGATGATTTATATAAAGCAATCGTAGCGTCTTCTAAAGTAGAAGACAGTGATGCTTTATTAGAACAAGAACAAGGATTAATGTTACAAGAAGTTGAACAAAATTTACAAAGACAAGGGTTAAATTTTGAAGTTTACCAACAATTTACTGGTAAATCAAAAGATGATATCAAAGAAGATATTAAACCTCAAGCTGAAGAAAGAGTAAAATTAAATGCTATTCTTGCAGCAATTATCGAAGAAGAAAAATTAGCAGTTAGTGATGAAGAATTAGAAACAGAATTAAAAACAATTGCTGAATATTATCAAAAAGAATTAGACGAAGTTAAGAAAATTTTCGAAGGAAATATGAGCCGTATCGAAAACGATTTGTTAACTCGTAAAGCTGTTGATTTAGTAAAAGACAACTTAAAATAATGAAAAGACGCTCATGCGTCTTTTTAGTAAAATAGCGAAATAGGAGGAAATAGAATGAATGAACAAACTGTATTAACGTTACCGGTAGTTTGTACACGGGGCATGATTGTTTTCCCAGAAAACAGGTTAACATTAGATGTTGGTCGTCCAGTGAGTTTAAAGGCACTTGAATTAAGTGCTAATGAACATGATAACAATATCATTTTTGTCTCACAAATCAATCCATTAGTGGATAATCCTTCTTTTGATGATGTGTTCCATATTGGAACTCTTTGTAAAATTGATCGTAAAGTGCGCCGTGACAGTTCGGGAACTATCAAATTAACTGTTTTGGGGGCAAAAAGAGTTAGGCTGACTAACTTTGAAGAACAACAAGGAAGTATCTACTCAACTGTTGAAATTATTGAAGATGAATTTGGAGATCGAAATGAAGAAGTTGCTTTAGTTCGTAAGACAACTTCGTATTTTGAACAAGCAAAACGCAGTATGCCAAATATGCCGCTAGATTCAATCAATCGATTAACTAGTGGAGTATCAGCAAGTGTTTTAGCTGACACAATTGGACAATATTTACCAATTGATCTTAATCAAAAACAAAAAATCTTAGAAACTATTAATATCAATGAACGTTTATTATTAGTAGCTAGTTCAATTGAATCGGAAAAAGTGATAGGTGAAATTGAAGAAACGATTAATCGTAAAGTTCGTGAAAGTATTGATGAAAATCAACGTGAGTACTATTTAAGAGAAAAACTTCGGGCTATTAAAGAGGAATTAGGTGATAGTGTACCGAAGGAAGACGATGCAGAAACGATTCGTGAAGAACTTGAAAAAAATCCTTATCCACAGCATGTTAAGGATAAAATTGAAGAAGAATTACGCCGTTTTGAAACAATGCCAGCAGCTTCTTCAGAAGCTAATGTAGTAAGAACATATATTGACTGGATGATGAAAACACCTTGGTATCAAGAAACTAAAGATGTTGAAGATATTCAAGCAATTGAAGATGTTTTAAATGAAGATCATTATGGTCTTGAAAAGGTAAAGGAACGAATTGTTGAATACTTAGCGGTTAAACAAATGACTAAATCGCTAAAAGCACCAATTATTTGTCTTGCTGGGCCACCAGGGGTTGGGAAAACTTCAATCGCTAAAAGTATTGCCCGTGCACTACAGCGTGAATTCATCAAGGCATCATTAGGTGGAGTTAAAGATGAAGCTGAAGTACGTGGACATCGTCGTACTTATCTTGGGTCTATGCCAGGAAGAATTATTCAAGGGATGAAGAAAGCGGGAGTAATAAATCCGGTCTTCTTACTTGATGAAATCGATAAGATGTCAAGTGACTATAAAGGTGATCCGACTAGTGCAATGCTTGAAGTTTTAGACCCTGAACAAAATAGTCAATTCTCTGATAATTATTTGGAAGAACCATATGATTTATCAAAAGTATTGTTTATCGCTACTGCAAATGATCTAGGAAATATTCCAGCTCCGCTTAGAGATCGTTTGGAAATCATTGAACTATCTTCATATACAGAACAAGAAAAACTAATGATCGCTAAAAATCATTTAATTAAAAAGCAGTTAGCTTTACACGGTTTAAAGGAAGATCAACTAGTAATTGAAGATGATGCAATTATGGCGATTATTCGTCACTATACGCGCGAAGCTGGAGTTCGTGATCTTGAGAGATTGCTGGCAAAGATTTGTCGTAAAGCGGTATTAATCGTTTTAAAAGAAAAACGTGATAACTTAACAGTTAATAAAGAAAGTTTAGAAAAACATTTAGGTAAAGCACCATTTGAACATACTAAGAAATTAGATCATAGCCAAATAGGTGTCGTTACTGGTATGGCATATACACAATTTGGTGGAGATATTTTACCAATTGAAGTCAATCATTTCCAAGGATCTGGTAAATTTATTATTACTGGTCAATTAGGGGATGTAATGAAAGAATCAGCATCGATTGCATTAGACTATATGAAAGCTAATAAAGAGAAATATGGTCTTGAAAAAATTGCATTTGATAAAGAAGATATTCATATTCATGTGCCTGAAGGAGCTGTAAAGAAAGATGGCCCTAGTGCAGGTGTTACCTTGACCACTGCTATCTACTCAGCTTTTAAAAATCAGCCGGTTCGCAATGATATTGCTATGACGGGTGAAATTACATTACGGGGAAATGTGCTGCCAATTGGTGGTTTAAAAGAAAAATCAATTTCAGCGCATCGTTCTGGAATTAAAAAGATTATTATCCCAAAGGATAATGCTAAAGATATTGATGATATACCAAAATCTGTTCAAGATGAATTAGAAATCGTATTAGCTGATCATATTGATACAGTACTAGATCACGCACTTGAAAAATAGGGTTAAAAATAACCCTTTTTTTCTTATTGTGTGGTACAATGAAAAAGGTGATGAGAATGGTAAAAATAAAGAAAGCAGAATATGTTTTATCCGCAGCATGGAAAAGTCAATGGCCAGAAGAAAGTTTTCCTGAAATGTGTTTGGCAGGACGTAGTAATGTTGGTAAAAGCAGTTTTATTAATGCAATGTTAAATCATAATGGTTTAGCTAAAGTTTCAGGGACTCCAGGAAAGACAAGAACATTAAATTTTTTTAATGTCAATGATGCATTATATTTTGTTGATGTTCCTGGTTATGGTTATGCTAAAGTTAATGATAGTATTACTAAGCAATTTGGTAAGACAATGGATGAATACATAACTTTACGTTCAACTTTAAGAGGATTTATTTTATTAGTTGATTATCGTCATAAACCGACTAAAGATGATGTGCTGATGTATGAATTTGTTAAACATCATGATGTTCCGGTAATGGTCGTGGCAACCAAAGAAGATAAATTAAAAAGAAATGATCTGAAAAAGAATGAAAAAATTATCAAAGATACTTTGGGGTTTCATCCTGAAGATAAATTTGTTCGTTTTTCAAGCTTAAGGAAAAAAGGAATTGAAGAAGCATGGAACTTTATCTATGAGCTATGCGATATTAATTTTAATTAGATTTTAAAAAGTAAAATGATGGTAGATGCAAGAAAGATAGAGCTTTTAAATGTATCTACTTTTATTTTGTTTAAATAATATCAAAGTATCTAGATTCTGGTGGAACAAAGTAGAATGAATTAGTATATTCTATAAAAGGCGGTCTTTTTTCATATTTTTAAGAATCGTGCATATAGTTTGATGGGAGGTATATATGCAAAAGATATATTTTGAAAAATGGATTGATTTAAATCATCAATTGAATGAATTATTATCATTATCAGTAGATGAGTCTATTAATTACAAGATTGAAAGTGTAGGCGTTCGAGCAGTAGGAAGTTTAATTGTTAAAGGAGAGTATAATGGCAATCATAAATTTGATGAAAATATTGAATTAGATGTATTGGCAACATTTGATAAGATTGTTGATCAGCGAGATTTCAATATTAAAGTTGAAGATTTTGATTATTTTATTAAAGATGGAAATATCCAAATTAAGATTGAAGTAGGTATTCATGGGGTGGTAGAAGGAGAAGATCGATATGTACGGGATGAGCATCTTGGGCATGATGAAGCACTTGAAGAAATTGAAAACTTAATCAAGGATACTGAACCAGCTAATGCTTCAATTGAGCAATTAGTTCGAGCTAAACCTGTCGAAGTCCAAGAAACTGGGCCAGTAACTCCAGCTTACGTTGCTCAAGCAAAGCAGCCAGAAAGTAAGCCGATGGCTGCTGAAACTACGACTTCAACAGTAAAAGAGATAAAAGCAGTGGCAAAAGAAATGGATAATCATCCTAAAAACTTAGAAACATCAAAAGTTGCTGTAATACCGCAGAAATCAGAGTCATCAGTACACGCAGCAAAAGAACCGGCTGTTCATATGACCAAAGAACCAATGGCACATGTTGCTAAAGAAGCTGCTGTAATGGAAGTCAGTAAAAAAGAAACAGCTATGGCTGAGGAGATTAGTGAACAACTTCAAGAAAAGGTTTACCAAAGCAAGTCACGACCAATTTTTCAAGACACTAGCGATAGTGTGGGAACTTATTACTTATATATAGTTAAAGAAAATGATAGTTATAGTGAAGTGGCGACCCGTTATAGTGTGGATGAAGAAATAATCCGCAATTATAACCAAGATAAGGCTCTAGAAGCCGGCAGTGTCTTAATCATTCCATATGTTCCATGAACGAATTAATTAAGGAAGCCTATTCACTAGAAGTTATTGGTTATATTAAAGTAACAAAAAAAGTCTATAAAGTAAAATGTCGTGAAGGATTCTTTTGTTTAAAGTTTGTTGAAGACAATGGATTGACTGTTGTTATTGATCATATAGAGAGCTTGCATTTAAAATGCTTTTTGCCAGTAATCAGAAATTATAAAAAACAAGTTCTAACAAGTTATGAGGATAAAACTTTTTATTTAAGTCCTTGGTTAGCAAGTGATAATGCAATCGTTAAAGAATTAAAATTAAAATTTTATTATGAATGCTTATCATATTTGCATTCAACTTCTTTTTTTAATTATAGTGTTTCAAAGAGTTTTTTTAAACGTCAAATTGAAGATATAGCAAATATTATTCATGAGCGTCAAGCTTATTACAATGAAATTATGAGTAATTTTGAAGTTTTATCGTATCGTAGTCCAACAGGATGGATGTTTGTTTTAAATTATCATCGAATTGAAGGTTGTCTAAAAAAAGCCTTAGAACTTTTGGAATGCTATGAACAATATGTTTGCAATCTAGATACGATAAGATTATGTCTGACATATAATAATTTTAATTATAGTCATGTAATGATGAAAGAAAGTAAATTAATTTCTATTGATCAAATTAAAATCAACTTATGTATTTATGATATTTATAATATGTATCAAAGAATTCCAGAGTTTATCTTTGATTTTGACGTTATTCTTGATAGTTATTTTTGTAAGATAAAGCTCTTAAAAGAAGAGCGGCTTTTATTACAGTGTTTGTTACATGTTGTTCCGATCATTGAATTAGGACATGATGAAATTAATAATATTATCATGATGTCTCGCTTATTATATTATTTGGATTCAATTTCTTCGTTAAATAAAAAGTTAGCGATTGACTAGGGCTGATGATTTTGTTAGAATATTTCTAGCAATGATTAGGAGGAGTAGATCCAGAAACTTTTAAGAGAGTCCCTGGCTGGTGGAAGGGGATAAGATAATGGATTGAAGGTAGCCTAGGAGCATGTCTATTGAAAAAAGTAGGTAGACACGTATGACTGCGTTAAGGTCTTGAGGCATAGATAAGCTATGCAAAGTAAGGTGGTACCACGAGCATTCGTCCTTATGACGGTGCTTTTTTATTTTAAGGAGGAAATTATGAGTTATTCAGTGGTTTGGATTTTATTTTTAGGTGGATGTTTATTTTTAATGTATTTTTATAGTGGTAAAATGCGTCAAGTTAAAAAATATCAAAAACAACAGCGGGCTGCATATGAAGAAAACCGGGTTAAGTATAGTCATTTTACAAGCGAAGTGTTTGATCAAACTCCTGATGAAGAGTTAACACATGCTGTTTTATTCCACCTTTTAGCAAAAGAAGATAAATTGTATGAAGGAGAAGAAATTACTGGAACATTGATTGATGTAATGACACCAAGCGAATTACTGATCTACACTATTTATCAAGTAGAACTTTCAATGGAAGGAGGGCGTGGTTCATTGCACTCATTCTTTATTAAGGAACCATATTGCCTTTATCGTCCATATGCCATTAAAGCATTTGAGGCTGTGGATTGCCATGAAATTGCTGAGTTGATGACTGCAGCAGAAAAATTAGCTGTAATGATTGAAAATGAGGAAGAAATTGAATTAGATGAAGATAGTGATTATGGAAAATATAATTTTTCTGATTTTACAAGCTCATTATTGTCAATGTTGAAATCTTCTGGAATTGTTAATAAAGCAGCTAAATTTATTCGTGAAAACAAAAATGATTTTATTGATTTGGAGGTAACAACTGATGAGCAAACAACTGGAACCGAAGTATAATCATCATAAAGTAGAAGAAGGAAAATATCGTCATTGGATCGATAAAAAATATTTTGAAGCTGGTGATACTAGCAAAAAGCCGTATTCAATTGTTATTCCCCCACCTAATGTAACTGGTAAATTACACTTAGGTCATGCTTGGGATACAACTTTACAAGATATGATCATCCGTTATAAAAGAATGCAAGGTTATGATGCTTTGTGGCTGCCGGGAATGGATCATGCGGGTATTGCAACTCAAGCTAAGGTAGAGGCAAGGATGCGTGAAGAAGGTATTTCTCGTTATGATCTTGGTCGTGATGGCTTTTTAGAAAAAGCATGGTCATGGAAGGAAGAATATGCTTCAATTATTCGAGCTCAATGGGAAAAATTAGGTTTATCATTAGATTATTCTAAAGAACGTTTTACTTTAGATGATGGTTTAAGCGAAGCAGTTAAAGAAGTATTTGTTAAATTATATAATGAAGGATTGATTTACCAAGGGAAACGGATCATTAATTGGGACCCAGTTCAAAGAACGGCATTAAGTAACATTGAAGTGATTCATAAAGAAATTGAAGGGGCGATGTATTATTTTAAATATCAAATCGTTGATAGTGATGAACAATTAATTATTGCGACAACACGTCCTGAAACAATGTTTGCCGATCAAGCTATATTTGTGCACCCTGATGATGAACGTTATACTCACCTAGTCGGGAAAAAAGCAATCAATCCAGCTAATGGTGAAGCGTTACCAATCATGGCTGATAGCTATATTGATATGTCATTTGGGACAGCGGTAATGAAATGTACCCCTGCTCATGACCCTAATGACTTTGCGTTAGCAAAAAAATATAACTTAGAAATGCCAATTTGTATGAATGATGACGGAACTATGAATGAACTGGCACATAAATATGCAGGAATGGATCGTTTTGCTTGTCGAGAGGCTTTGGTTGCTGATTTTAAAGCAGCTGGGGTTGTTGACCATATTGAAAAACATATGCATCAGGTGGGGCATTCAGAAAGAAGTAATGCAATCGTTGAACCATATTTATCAAAACAATGGTTTGTTAAAATGGAGCCATTAGCTAAGGCAGCTTTAGAAAATCAGTTAAAGGATTCTAAAGTAAATTTTGTCCCTGAACGTTTTGAAAAAACATTTAATCAGTGGATGGAAAATATTGAAGACTGGTGTATATCTCGTCAATTATGGTGGGGACATCAAGTACCGGCTTGGTATCATAAAGAAACCGGTGAAGTTTATGTTGGGAAAAATCCACCTGCTGATTTAGAAAACTGGAAACAAGACGAAGATGTCCTAGATACATGGTTTTCAAGTGCACTATGGCCATTTTCAACACTTGGATGGCCTAATACCGATAGTGAATTATTTAAGCGTTATTTTCCTACCAATACTTTAGTTACAGGGTACGATATTATTTTCTTCTGGGTGAGCAGAATGATTTTCCAATCATTACACTTCACTGAGGAAAGACCATTCGAACATGTTTTAATTCATGGTTTGATTCGTGATGAACAAGGGAGAAAGATGTCAAAATCGTTAGGCAATGGTGTTGATCCGATGGATGTTATTGATGAATATGGTGCTGATACATTACGCTTCTTCTTAACAACTAATTCGGCACCAGGAATGGATTTGCGTTATATTCCGGAAAAATTAGAAGCATCATGGAACTTTATCAATAAAATTTGGAATAGTGCTCGTTTTGTTTTAATGAATATTGATGATGAAATGAAATTTGAAGAATTATCATTTGATAATCTAAATCTTTGTGATAAATGGATTTTAAATCGTTTAAATGAAGTGATTCGTGAAGTAGATATTAACATGGATAAATTTGAATTTGTTAATGTTGGTAGTGAGTTATATAAATTTATTTGGGATGACTTCTGTTCATGGTATATTGAACTTACAAAAGTACATTTAAATAGTACTAATGATACAGAAAAACAGGCAAGTTTAAATACATTAGTTTATGTTTTAAATGCGATTGTTAAAATGCTGCATCCATTCATGCCATTTGTAACTGAAGAAATCTTCCAGGCAATTCCACATTTAGAAGAATCTATTTGTATTGCTATCTGGCCAGAAGTAAATGATCATTTTACTGATGAAAGTATTAATGATCAATTTACATATTTAATCGATATTGTAAAAGGTATCCGTGAAATCAGAACACAATATACGATTAAAAATGCAATTGAAGTGCCATACGTGATCAATACTAAAAACGATGATCTAGAAGGATTGTTAAATAAATGTTTACCTTACATCAAGAAATTATGTAATGCAGTTTGTTCAGGTTATAATCTTAATGCTGCTGGTGAGGTTGCAAATATTACAATTAAAGGTGGCAATTCATTATTAGTTGAATTAGGGGATTATATTGATAAAGATGCTGAAAAAGAAAAATTAGCTAATCAACTTAAAAAGTTAGAAGGAGAAATTAAACGTTGTCAAAATATGTTGGCAAATGAGAAGTTCACTTCAAAAGCTCCAAAAGAAAAAGTTGAACTAGAAAGAAATAAATTAGCGGATTATCAATCTAAGTATGATGCTGTAAAAGAAAAATTAGAACAAATGTAAAAAGATGAAGAAATTCATCTTTTTTCTATTTTTAAAAGTAAAAATTATTTTCTTGCAGTAAATAATAATATAAGGTTTAGTGGTGAGTGTGACCTTAAATTCAAAAGAGGAGGCAAGAAAAATGAATGAATTACAGCAATGTATGCAAATGGAAGTAATGGGCGGTGGTGTTACGGGATTTTTCTTTTGTGTCGTAATTGGAACTGCAATTTATAAGATGTTTCGTTCGGGGGCTGGACGCGTATCGATTCCTAAAATTATTTCAATCGAGTGGCGTTAAAATGAAAGAATTATCAATTACATCTCAGCAAAAGATCAATGGTGGCGGAGCGATTGTTTATGTGATTTCTTTAGTAGCTGTAGCTGCTGGTTATAGCGTTGCTAAATTATTAAGAAAACGTTTTTCAATTACACGTTAATTGAGCATATTTATAAACTGCTAACATATACTAGATTTGGAGGTGCAAGATGAAAATAGTAAGACTTGTAGTAGTGTTAGCAGTTGCTTTATCAATTTGTTTTTGTGGAATCTATTTGAAGTTTTTTTCAACGATCAATAGTTATATTAATACTTACATAGTTCAAGTAGGAATATATAAACAAGATGAAAACGCTAATGAAATGATAAAAAAGTTATCAGATTTAGGGAAACCGAATTATAAGTATCAAAAAGATAATAATTTCGTAGTGATAACAGGTGTGTTTTTGGATGAAAAGGAGGCAAAGGACATGGGGAATACAATTAGTGAAAGTGGAATCACATGTGTAATAAAACAAACGAAATTCGAAAGTAGTTTTAAAGAGGTTATTGAAAAACAAGATTATGAAGCAATTATTAAAGAATTAGGATCATGAAATTAAAAAACTATCCATTGGAAGAACGACCGCGCGAAAAAGCCTTCCATCACGGAATTGAAAGCCTAAATAATATTGAATTATTAGCATTAGTCTTAAGAACTGGAAATAAGCAAGAATCAGCGATTGAATTGGCTCAACGTGTTATAAATGAAATTGGGGGTTTTCGTTATTTGCATGATATCAATTATTATCAGTTGATTCAGATTAAAGGAATCAAACAAGCTAAAGCAATAGAAGTTTTAGCTATTATTGAAATTGCTAAACGTTTGGATAAACAGCCTGTGGCTATGTCAGCTATTAAAGAACCGCGTGATGGTTATGAATTGTTGAAAAATCAATTAATGTTTGAACAGCAGGAAAAAGTGATTGTATTATGTTTAAATTCACGCTTAGAGGTAATTAAAGAAAAAACCGTATTTATTGGTGGGAATAACATATCTATTATTAGTGGGAGAGAGCTGTTTAAAGAAGCATTGATCTGTGGTAGTAATCGTGTGATGGTCGTTCATAATCATCCTTCGGGTAATCCTGAACCATCAATTGAAGATATTGAAGCAACCGAGCGCCTATATAGTATGGCAAAAGAATTAGATATAGATGTAGTTGACCATTTAATTATTGGTCGTAGTAGATTTTATAGTTTTGCTTCAAATAAGATTATTGAAGTTTAAAGATAATTGATTATTTTATATTAATGCCTTATAATGATATGGATGTGAGGTGGTAATTTGAATAATCGTAAAAAACAAAGAAATAAGAGAATAGTTTTAATTATAACGGTAGCAATTGTTGTTTTTTCTACTATATCATTGGTATTTTCAAGAACCCAAGGGGGACTTGAGCGAATGGTCAGCGATTCGATTGCTGCAATAGAGTATTATGTAGTAAAAAAACCAGTTGAATTTGTAAGTAATTTATTTAGTGAATATAATGAGTTAAAAGATGTTTATAAAGAAAATAAGATTTTAAAAGCAAAATTATCATCTTATGCCAGTGTCGAAGTTAATACTGATGTTCTTTCAAAAGAGATTGATGAGTTGAAAAAGATGCTAAATATTGAATATTTGCCAACTGATTATAATGTTAAGACAACATCATTTGTTCGTGAAAGTGATGATTGGAATAACGAAATTACAATTGATTTAGGAAGTTTGGCTGGAGTTAGCAAAGATATGGTCGTAATTTCTTCAAAAGGAATGATTGGTAAGGTTACTTCGGTTACAGAAGTGACGGCGCGAGTTCAGTTATTAACAGCAGAGAATCCTACTTCTGCATTACCGATTCAAGTTATTAATGGTGATCAAAATGTTTATGGACTTTTAAATCGTTATGACATTGAGTCAAAATGTTTTGAAATTACTCTATTTAGTGATGTTGAAAAATTTGAAGATAATGCCAAAGTAATAACTTCTGGCTTAGGTGGGAAAGCGCCTAAAGGAATTTATATTGGAACTGTAGAAAGTTCTATTGTTTCTGAAGATGGAACATCAAAAACAATTAGAGTTAAGCCGGCAGCAGATTTTAATGATCTGTCATATGTTGCGGTAGTGTTTAGGAGCGATAGTAATGAATAAGCAATTATATCGTTATTATCTAGTGATGGCATTAAGTTTTGTTGTTGATAGCATTATTAGTTATTATTTACCGTATAATTTTGATAAATTAGGAATAACAATTGTTCCTTGTGTTAGTTTGATGATGTTCACATTGCTGAATAATACAATTGGTGATGAACACCGATACATATTTGCAACTGTGACTGGACTTTATTATGCGATTGTCTACGCAAATAGTTTACTGATTTATGTGTTGCTTTATTGTGTTTATGCTTTTTTTGGAAAGAAATATACTAAATTAGCAACTTATACCCTTTTAGAGATGTTTATCGCCGTAATTGTGACAATAATCGCCCAAGAAGTTGTGATATATTGGTTAGTGTGGATAACAAATGTTACGCAGCTATCAATCGTAGCTTTCTTGACAAATCGTCTTTTACCGACGTTAGGAGCTAATTTATTATTGATTGCACCAGTATATTTTATCCACAAGAAATTAGGATTCGAGGGTAAAGTCAATGCATATCAAAGTAAAAGGAGTTAATAATCATCTAGTTTTTGTTTTAGATGATAATCAAGATTTTAATAGTTTAATGAATGAATTGGAAAGTCTCTTGGAATCACCATTGCTTAAAAGTGATGGCTATTATCCGAGGGCTTTTTTTGATTTTAAAAGTCGAATTTTAAGTATTCATGAATTATTAAGATTATTGGATTTATTATTTAGTAAGCAGGTATTATTGTTTGATGGAATCAATATGGCCAAAGTAGAGAAGAAAAATAAGATTAAAGTAATCAACAAAACTGTTCATGCTGGAGAAATTTTAGAATTGGATCAAGATGCTTTGATTATTGGTCAAGTTAATCCCGGAGCTATTGTTAGATTTAAAGGAAAGTTGTATGTAATGGGGCGCGTCAGTGGATTGGTTGAGGGATTAAATGCTCGAGCAAAAATTAGTGGACAATTCTTTAAAAATGCCCATGTTAGAATTAATGGGGTATCTCGACGAAATTATACAAGTTATGAACTTACGATGCTTTATTATAAGGACAACGAAATATTCTTAGATAAGGGGGATATGATATATGTCTAGAGTTATTGTAGTTACTTCCGGAAAAGGTGGGGTAGGTAAAAGTAGTGTTAGCGTTAATCTGGCTAGTGCCTTAGCTTTTTCAAAATTTAAAGTATGTTTAATTGATGGTGATTTTGGATTGAAGAATTTGGATGTGATGATGGGGTTAGAAAATCGTGTAGTTTATGATTTAAATGACGTCGTTGAAGGCCGCTGTACAATTGAACAAGTATTAGTTAAGGATAAGCGTATAGATGGATTGAGCTTATTACCGTCATGTAAATCTTTATCATTTGAAAATCTAGATACAGAAATAATGAATTCATTAATTGAACGATTAAATAAAGATTATGATTTTATTATTGTGGACAGTCCAGCTGGAGTCGAAAAAGGTTTTCAATATTCTGCTTCATTAGCTAATGAAGCAATTGTTGTTGTCAATTTAGATGTATCATCATTACGTGATGCCGATCGCGTTGTTGGTTTATTGATGAAAAAGGGAATTAATACTATTAATATGATCATTAATAAAGTTAATGTTGATGATATTGAAGGAGCTCGCTCATTAACGGTGGAAGATGCTCAAGAGATTTTATCATTACCGCTGCTAGGGATTGTTTACGATAGCCATGATATGATTGAAGCTAATAATCGTGGTGTGCCGATTTTCTTAAATAATCAACATTTATTACATAGCTGTTTTGTTAATATTTCAAAGCGCATACTCGGGCAGCAAGTACCTTATGCTAAATATAAAAAGAAAAGTTTAATTCGTCGATTTTTTTATTCATAATTAACGTCTTTAATATCATCAGATTCATATAATGGAATAGGTGATAGAATGAGTGATCTAGATGATGTAAGAAAAAGAATGCAAAAGCGCCGGGGCACTAATAAAAAGCCATTAAATGATGATAATTTTAAGCGATTCTATAATTTTATGGTAAAGTTTATGGTCGTAATTTTAGTGGTTTTAGTATCAATGTCATATATTAAAATCAATCCGGATTCTAATATTAAGAAAATGATTTTGAATGATACTAATTATAAAGCGGTAACAAGCTGGATATCTGATAATTTATTTTCTTTTTTGCCAAGTGATGATGTTAGTGTTTCTAGTGGCGTGGAGTATCAGCATGTTAAAGATGACTATTATAAAAATAATAGTAATGAGGTATTAAGTATTGAAGCTGGGCGCGTAATTGCAACTGGTAATGATGAAAACTTGAGCGGATATGTAGTAATTCTAGGCAAGAATGATGTAGAAATTACTTATAGTAATATTGATAATGTAATGGTGACATTGTATGACGAGGTAGATCAAGGGATGGTTTTAGGCAGTTATCAAGATCAGTTTGTTTTACAGTTTGAACATTTAGGTAAGGAAATTAGTTATGAAGAGTATCAAAGGATGGAGTGATTGGTATATCCATCCTTTTACTTTGATTTATCTAATCGCTGCTTGGTTAAATGACAATTTATTTGCTTATTTGAGTGCTTTGTTTATTGTCTGTACTCATGAATTTGGACACTATTATTTTGCTAAAAAATTTAATTTTGAAATTGAGAAAGTTGAGATTTTCCCTTTTGGAGCTTTTTTGAGTTTAAATGATTATGGGACTCATCATATTATTGAAGAACTGGTAATAGTCATGGCGGGTCTATCTACTCATTTGGGAATGTTTATAGTAATAAAAGTATTTTTTGATAGCGAATATTTATTGGCAGTTAACCAATTAGTATTTGTTTTTAATCTCTTACCGATTTATCCTCTTGATGGATCAAAAATATTATTACTAGTTTTTTCATTATTTAAAGATTATTATCGAGCAGTCAAGTTACAAATTAAAGTTTCAATTTTTTCTTTATCAGTTTTGATTGTATTATATAATCAAATGGGATATATCTTAGTTTATTTTTATTTGCTCTATATAAATTATCAATATATTAAAGAGTTCCGTTATATAATTATCAGATTATATTTGAAAAGGATGCATGATAATCAATATCATCGGCTTAAAATTAATCATGACTACCGTTTTTACCGCCCATATGAAAATTATTATTTGATTGGTGGGAATGGTTATAGTGAAAAAGAAGTACTTCAATATTTAATAAAAAACTTAAAAAGTAATTGACTTTGATGGGTAAAAATAATATAATGCATGTGTTGTAGACCTCTAGCTACAACCGCACATAAAAGGTATTAAAGCAATGCTGCCTTGGTTGGCGAGTCTTAGAATATTATAGGAGGTGCGATATGTACGCAATTATTGAAACAGGTGGAAAACAATTAAAAGTTGAAGCCGGAGATACTATCTTTGTAGAAAAATTAGATGTTGAAGCAGGAGAAAAAGTTGTTTTTGATAAAGTATTAGCTGTAGGCGATAAAACAATGAAATTAGGTGCTCCTTATGTAAAAGGTGCTACTGTTGAAGCTACTGTTGAAAAACAAGGTAAAGAAAAGAAAGTTGTTATTTATAAATATAACGCTAAAAAACATTACCACAAAAAACAAGGTCATAGACAACCTTATACAAAATTAGTAATCAATACAATTAATAAAACTGCTAAAAAAGCTGCTGAAGAAACTGCAGAAGCTTAATCAAATGATTAAGGTTTTAGTAAAACAAAATAATAATCAAATTGTTAATCTTAGTATTACAGGTCACGCTGACAGTGGAGAATATGGTAAAGATTTAGTTTGTGCTGGTGTTTCTACTGTTGGTATTGGAGCAATGAATATGCTTGCAAAAAAAGGATTCTTAGCTAAAGGCTTAGGAACGATTGAGATTAATGAAGGATATATAAATGTAGTTGTCAATCATACTGATGAAGTTTGTCAAGTGGTGCTAGAGACACTTGTTGTAACTTTAGAAACGATGGTTGAAAGCTATGGTCGATTTATTAAGATATCTAAAGTGGAGGTGTAACATATGATGTTCAAATTAGATTTACAATTATTCGCTTCTAAAAAAGGGGTAGGGTCAACTAAAAATGGTCGTGATTCTAAATCAAAAAGATTAGGAGCTAAATTATCTGACGGGCAATTTTGTACTGCAGGGTCTATTATTTATAGACAAAGAGGAACTAAAGTTCATCCAGGTACTAATGTAGGAAAAGGTGGAGATGACACTTTATTTGCTACAGTTGATGGAGTTGTAAAATTCGAAAGACTTGGTAGAGATAGAAAACAAGTTTCTGTTTACCCAGCTGCATAATTAAAATCCCTGCAAAGGGATTTTTTCTTGTACTAATAACTGATTATTTGTATCATAATAATAAAGAGATGAAAAGAGGTGGATATATGCAGTTTATTGATAAAGCAAAAATTAGAGTTGAAGCTGGAAAAGGCGGTGACGGGACAGTAGCTTTTAGACGTGAGGCCCATGTACCAAAAGGTGGTCCAGCTGGAGGTGATGGCGGTCGTGGTGGAAGTGTGATTTTTCAAGCGACGACCTCATTATCAACTTTGTTAGATTTGAAATATAATCGATTATATAAGGCACCATCTGGTCAAAATGGGATGGCTAAAAAAATGCATGGTAAAGATGCTATTGATACGGTCATTAAAGTACCGGTTGGAACAATGATTCTTAATGAAGAAACTGGGCAGATCATGGCGGATTTAACCGAAGATAAGCAACGTGTTGTAATTGCTAAAGGTGGCCGTGGTGGTCGCGGAAATGCGCGTTTTGCAACTTCACGGAATCCTGCACCACAAATTTGTGAGCGTGGTGAACCTGGTGAAAATTTCGATCTTATTTGTGAATTGAAATTATTGGCGGATGTGGGATTGGTTGGTTTTCCATCAGTAGGTAAATCAACACTCTTATCAGTTGTTTCACGAGCACGCCCGGAAATTGCAGATTATCATTTTACTACGATCGTTCCTAATTTAGGAGTGGTTCAAGTAAAAGATGGACGTAGTTTTGTTATGGCTGATTTACCAGGATTGATTGAGGGAGCGGCTCAAGGTAAAGGTTTGGGGCATCAATTCTTGCGCCATATTGAACGTTGTCGAGTAATCGTTCATATTGTTGATATGGGAGCAGTCGATGGCCGTGATCCATATGAGGATTATGTTACTATTAATAAAGAACTTGGTGAATATCAATATCGTTTATTAGAACGTCCTCAAATCGTTGTAGCAAATAAAATGGATGAAGATGGGGCTGAAGAAAATTTAGTTCGTTTTAAAAAACAGGTTGGTGAAGATGTTAAGATTTTCCCAATTAGTGCTATTATTCATGATGGTGTAGATCAGGTTTTATATGCGGTTGCTGATGCGTTAGCTACTGCACCAACTTTCACAATGGAAGATGAAGTTGAACATACTGTTCTTTATACAATGGGTGATGAGGAAGATAAACCATTTGAATTACATAATTTAGGTAATGGTAATTGGCAAATTACTGGCAAGAAGATCGAGAGAATGGTGGCAATGACATCGTTAGTAAGTGATGATTCATTAAAACGACTATTGATTAAAATGCGTAATATGGGTGTTGATGATGCACTTAGAAATGCCGGAGCTCAAGATGGTGATAATGTTGCTATCGGTGAGTTTGAATTTGATTTTTATGAGTAACCAGCTAGTAATACTAGTTGGTTTTTTTCTTTTACAATGCTATAATTGTTGAGAATGGTTTGAAACGATTTTGAGATAAAAAACAGTACGATGTGCTGTATAATAGTAAATGTGAAGGAGTAGGGAATGTATAGTTACTTAATTGGTACGGTAGTTGAGATGAATATTGATCATATTGTTGTAGAAAATAGTGGAATTGGTTATTTGATATATGTCAATAATCCATATGAATATACACGAGGTAAAGAAATAAAGATTTTTCTTTACCAACAAGTTAAAGAAGATGCATTATTATTATATGGATTTAAAACAAGTGAAGAAAAAGAAATGTTTTTAAAATTAATTCTGGTCAAAGGGATTGGTTGTAAAACAGCGATAGGAATTTTAGCTACTGGTGATGTAACAAGCATTATAAGTGCAATTGAAACAGGGAATGTAGCATATTTAAAGAAAATTCCTGGAATTGGACCAAAAGCAGCGCAGCAGATTATTTTAGATCTTCAAGGTAAGTTTAAAAATACACCAACAGCAACAACACTGATAAATAATAATGATTTAGACGAGGCGGCTGAAGTATTAATTGCCCTAGGTTATAAAAAATCTGAAGTGGATAAAGCTTTGGCAGTCCTATTAAATGAAAAACTAGATACTAACGGTTATGTAAAAAGAGCTTTAAGTTTATTAGTAAAGTAGGAGGTAGAAAATGACAAGGAATGAGATTCTTGATGCAAATGTTATTGATGATGATAGTAGTTTGCGTCCTTCATCATTCGATGAATATGTTGGTCAAACTAACTTAAAAGAAAATCTAAAAGTTTTTGTTGGGGCAGCTAAACTGCGTGACGAATCACTAGATCATGTGTTATTGTACGGGCCTCCTGGACTAGGAAAGACAACGATGTCAATGATTATTGCTAATGAGATGGGGACAAATATCAAAATTACAACTGGTCCAAGTATTGAAAAAACTGGTGATTTAGTTGCTATTCTAACAGCATTGGAACCGGGTGATGTTTTATTTATTGATGAAATTCATCGTTTAAATAAAGTGGTTGAAGAAATTCTTTATCCAGCTATGGAAGATTTTTGTGTTGATGTAGTGATTGGTAAAGAAGCATCAACACGTTCAGTAAGAATTGATTTACCGCCATTTACTTTAGTTGGAGCAACAACTAGAGCTGGTGATCTGTCAGCACCATTACGAGACCGTTTTGGAATTATTTCTAAACTGGAATATTACGATGAAACGGATTTAAAAACGATTATTGATCGGACCAGTCGTGTCTACTCAATGCCAATGGATGATGACGCTAAATCGGCTTTGGCGATGCGTTCCCGCGGAACACCGCGTATTGCTAATCGATTATTTAGACGGGTTCGAGATTTTGCACAGTTCAACGGTGAAGAAATTATCAGTAAAGAGCGGACGATTGAGGCTTTAGATCGTCTTAAAGTAGATCAATTAGGACTAGATGATGTGGATCATAAATACTTGTTAGGAATCATTCATCGCTTTAAGGGGGGACCGGTAGGTCTGGAATCTCTGGCAGCTTCAATTGGAGAAGAACCACAAACATTAGAAGATGTCTACGAACCTTATCTTCTTCAAATCGGTTTGATAAAGAGAACTCCTCGCGGTCGTGTTGCAACGAGTGAAGCATATAAACATTTAAATATAAATATTGATGAATAAGGCTGTTTTTACAGTCTTTTTTTGTGGAGGTATTGTGAAAAAACATGAAATTATTGGTTTGTTAATTATTTTAATTATCTCAACTGTTTATTCATTTACATTGCCTGAAACATCATTAAATGAAATTGAATCAGATCCACAAGTAAAAATAATTGTTGAAGGTAAGTATAATGAAACTTTAGTATTTAATTCTTCACCAACAATCGAAGATGTATTTAAAGCATTAAATACTGATAATGTTTATGGATTTGATCAAAAAACTGTTTTGGATAGCCAAACAGTTTTTTATATCCCTATAAATAAAAATTTAATTTCTTTAAATCATGCATCAAAAGAACAATTGATGACGATTAAGGGAATTGGACCAAAAACTGCAGATAAAATTATTGATTATCGTAATGAACACCCATTTGCTACCATCGAAGAGATAAAAGAAGTATCAGGGATAGGAGAAAAAACTTATTTGCGAATAAGGGAGTTATTATGTCTTTAAGATATCATTTGATTTACTATGCGGTAGCATGTTTGTTAGGTGTTTTGATCATGTTGATTCATCCAGTTTTTTTAGTGCTCTTAATTATTTATGCGTTCTTTATAATTCGTCATTTTGGGTGGGGGCGACTTGTAACGATAGGGCTGGTTATGATTTTCTTTTTAGTGTTTATTAGGTGGCCTCAGCCGACCGATGAACCAATTATAAGCGGGTATATAATTAGTAGGGATGAAAAGAGCATTGTATTGAAAACAACAAAAACAAAGATCAAAGTATATGGTGAGTTTATTGGCTATGAAGTTGGTGATGAATTAGAAATTGAGGTTAATTATTTTGAAATTAGTCGTGCAACAAACGATAACGCATTTGATTATCGTAACTATTTGTATAGTCAAGGGATTACTAATAATGCATCTTTACTATGCCTTATAAATAGTCAAAAACATAATACGCTTTTTCAAAAACTTCAAAAACGAATAGACGGTAAAGAGCTAGTTAATAGTTATGCAAGCATGTTTATTTTGGGAATAAGAGATGAAATGATCAATGATTATTATCATCAATTAACAGAGTTGTCGATTGTTCATTTGTTTGCTTTGTCAGGACTACATATTCATATATTAAGAAGGTTGATTAAAAAAGTATTAATTTTTTTATTACCGGAATATTTAATTAATTACCTCAGTCTAATTATAATTGGTGTGTATATGTATATTATTCCATATAATATTTCTTTTATGCGGGCGTATTTAGTAATGCTTTTGATGACTTTGTTTAAAAAGTATCTAAATCAATTAGACTGCTTTAGTCTTGTTGCTATGTTTTTTGTATTTATGAATCCATATATTATTTATAATTTATCTTTTGTTTTTTCCTATTTTATGTATTTAATAATTATTTTGATTAATCATCATAGGTACCTGAATGAGATAGTTTATGGAGCTAGCGTACCAATCGTTATTTCGATTCAATATCGAATTAATATACTGTCATTGTTTTTAGGGATTATTTTAACACCACTGATTTCAGTGTTATATCAACTGCTATGGTTATATGTGATTTTTGGTAATTTCTTTAAACCGGTTATTAGTCTAGTAATTGAAGTTCTAGATAATATTGTTGTTTTTAGTACGGACTTCTCTTTTTTTATTAATTTTTCTAAACCATCTTTATTTTTTATTTTAGGATATTACTATATTTATTTTAAATTAATAGTCAAAATAAATATTAAACAGCGAATTCACCGTGAGATTCTATTACTGCTAAGTTTAGTGATCATGTTTTATTTTAAACCATACTATCAGACTTTTGGTCAAGTGGTTATGATTGATGTAGGTCAAGGTGATTGTTTTTTTATTCAACAGCCTTATAATCAAGGAAATATTTTAATCGATACTGGGGGATTGCGAAATAAAGATCTAGCTGCTTTAACATTAGTACCATATTTACGTTCGGTAGGAGTGTTTAAATTAGATCATGTTTTTATTTCTCATGATGATTTTGATCATAGTGGAGCTTATCAGTCACTTGCGGATCAAATTGAAATTGGACATACTATTACATCATACCAAGATAAATTTAAAATTGGGCAGGTAGAAATTGAGATACTGAAAACACCTGAATCAACAGATAATAATGATAGTTCGTTAGTTTTGTTGGTAACGATCAATAAGTTGAAATATTTATTTACAGGGGATATATCCAATGCAGTAGAACGACAGTTGATCAACGATTATCCAGAGCTTAAAATTGATGTATTAAAGGTTTCCCACCATGGCAGTAATACGGGGACTAGTGCAGCTTTTTTAAATGCAATAAAACCTAAAATTGCCCTAATTAGCTGTGGTAAAGATAATTATTATGGTCATCCCCATGATGATGTAATTACCCGCTTAAATGATTATGGAGTAAAGGTTTATCGTAGTGATGAAATGGGCATGGTGAAGATTGTTTATTATGGTAATGATAATTATATTTTCAATGACTTTAATGATTAAATAGTCTATAATTATTACTGTTGGAGGAACGATAAATGATATTTGTAATATATGGTGAAGAAAGTTTTTTGATGGAACAAAAATTACAGTCTTTAAAAAAAGAATATGATTGTAATGAGGATAATATGAATATTTCAACATATCGGGCTAATGAAGATAGTTTAGAAGAAGTTTATGAAGATTTGATCACACCTCCTTTTTTAACCGACAAGAAAATGGTTGTGTTGAAAAACCCTTATTTTTTAACGACAAAGAAAGTAAAAAAAGATAATAATGAGTTAGAGTATTTTGAAAAATGTTTAATTAATAGTGAAGAAGTAATATTTGTAATTTATCATGTTGGTAAAGATTTTGATGAGCGTAAAAAAATTGTTAAAAATTTACGTAAACAAGCACAATTTTTTGAAATAGATAAAGTTAATCATTATAAGCTATCAGACAGTACACGTCAAGCAATCAGACGTCGAGATGCAACGATCGATGATGATGCATTAGAATTATTATTGAGTCGTTTAGGAGATAGTTTGAATAATGTTGCTCTTGAGGTGGAAAAACTATGTTTGTACAGCAAACATATTACATATGATATTGTTGATGAATTGGTAAGTAAGCCGTTGGATGAAAATGTTTTTGCATTAACTAGTGCGATTCTTCAAAAAGATCGAAGAAAAATGTTTTCGATTTATCATGATCTAATGATTTTAAATGAGGAACCAATTAAGTTGATTGTTCTTATAGCGGGTCAAATGCGGCTAATTTACCAAGTTAAATTATTGGATCGTAAAGGTTATAATGATAAAGAAATTGGAAAAATACTGGGAGTTAATCCTTACCGATTAAAATATGTTCGTCAAGAAGGAAAAGATTTTGATTTAAATGAATTATTGCAATGTTTAGATGATTTATCACGTCTTGATGTAGAAATCAAAACAGGTAAAATGGATAAAAAAATGGGTTTAGAATTATTTATGGTAAGAATTTAGGAGGTATTATGGAATCATTAAGAGAGTTATATAAAATTGGGGTTGGACCATCTTCGTCCCATACGATGGGACCACAAAGAGCGGCATTAAAGGTTAAGGAAACCTATCCTCAGGCTACACATTTTGAAGTATATCTACATGGCTCGTTAGCATTGACAGGGAAAGGCCATTTAACAGATTACATTATTGAAGAAACTTTAGGTAAAGATAGTGTTAAGATACACTTTGTTAATACAGCATTACCTAAACATCCAAATGGGATGATTTTTGAAATATATCGGGAAAATCAATTGCTTGATAAAATTACAGTTTATTCAGTAGGTGGTGGAGCTTTAATGTATGATGATAGTTCTTTGCAACCTTCTAAGCAAGTATATCCGCATGGTAATTTAACGGAAATTTTAGAATATTGTGATCGTAAAGGAATCAATTTATATGATTATACAATCGAGTATGAAGATGAGCATTTTAAAGCTTATTTATTTGAAGTACTAAATGCAATGTTTGCTTGTGTTGAAGCTGGATTATCAACAACGGGAGTTATTCCAGGAAAACTGGGATTGAAAAGAGTTGCTAAATCAATGTATCAACAAGCAATCAACACACGTCGTAGTGGAGAACGAGATCGCTTATTAGTTAGTAGTTATGCTTATGCGGTTAGTGAAGAAAATGCCAGTGGACATCGTATTGTTACTGCACCGACATGTGGAGCTAGCGGAGTTTTACCAGCAGTCTTATATTATTGTTACAAACAATTAGAAATTCCTCGAAAAGAGATTATAAAAGCATTAGCAGTAGCTGGAATATTTGGCAATGTTATTAAAACAAATGCAACTATTTCTGGCGCTGATGGTGGTTGTCAGGCAGAAATCGGAAGTGCTTGTGCAATGGCAGCGGCTGCTTATGGCTGGATTTTAGAACTTAATAATAATCTGATTCAATATGCTGGTGAAATGGGCTTAGAACATAATCTTGGTTTAACATGTGATCCTGTAGGCGGCTATGTTCAAATTCCTTGTATTGAGCGTAATGGTTTTGGTGCACTTAGAGCAATGGATGCGGCGATGTATGCTAAGCAGCTGGGTTACTTGAGAAAAAATAAAGTTTCTTTTGATGCGGTTGTTCGGGTGATGAAAGAAACAGGAAAAGATTTAAATAGTGCGTATAAGGAAACTTCTTTAGGTGGTTTGGCTAAAGAATTTGGTTTTGAAAATGAAGACTAATTCATTATATCTGCATATTCCTTTTTGTGAACAAATTTGTGCATATTGTGACTTTTGTAAAGTTTTTTATAACGAACATCAAGCCGATGATTATTTGGCGGTTTTAAAACATGAACTTCAAGCTTTAAATATTACAGAGCCGCTAAAGACTATATATATTGGTGGTGGAACACCGAGCAGTTTAAATGATGAACAATTAGAATGGCTGATGGATATTATTAAACCATACATAAGTAGTGAGACTAAAGAGGTGTCCATAGAAGTTAATCCAGAAAGTATCGATTATTATAAATTAGATATTTTAAAAAGAGGTGGTGTTAGCCGTTTAAGTATCGGGGTTGAAACATTTAATGATATCCTTTTAAAAAAGATTAATCGCCAGCATACGACTATACAAGTTGAGCGGATTATCGATTATGCACGCAAAATTGGTTTTAATAATATTTCAATTGATCTTATGTATGGTTTGCCTAATCAAACGATTACGGATATAAAAAATGATTTAGCTAAGGTTAGACAGTTACCGATCGAGCATATTTCTTACTACTCACTAATTTTAGAAGATCATACTGTCTTGAAAAATCTAAATTATCAACCGCTTGATGAAGAGGTGGAATCGAAAATCACTCAATTGATAGAGGAATCTTTAGAACAAATAGGTTTCCATAAATATGAAATTAGTAATTTTGCGAAAACTGGATATGAGTCACTTCATAACCTAGCTTATTGGCAGTATGATAACTATTATGGAATTGGGGTAGGAGCCAGTGGAAAAATTGATGATTGCTTAATAGAACATAATCGTAATTTAAATGCTTATTTACGTCGTCAAAATACAATCACAAAGATGATTAATTCTAAAGAAGAAACGATGTTTAACCATTTAATGATGTCATTACGTTTGGTGAAAGGCTTAGATTTAAAAGAATTTGAAAAGAGATATGGTCTTAGAGCAGTTGATGTTTATCAAACTGCTATTGATAAACATTTGAAGATGAAAACGTTAGTAATTGAAAATGATTATTTACATGCAACTAGTGAATCAATTAAGTTATTAAATGAAATCTTAATAGATTTTTTATAAACGGGGATAATTAGATGAGTTATCGTATAGTGAACGGTTAAATCTTCTAAATTGGGTTTACAATAGGAAATAAAAGATGTATAATCAAATAGTAATCATTACTAATAAGGAGATTGGGATATGAACAATAAAGCATTTTTTAAGTTAAGTTATGGGTTGTATGTTGTATCTAGCAGTTGCGATGGTAAGGACAGTGCTTGTATTGCTAACACTTTTGTACAGGTTACTTCAGAGCCGGCACGAGTTTGCATTACGCTGAATAAAAATAATTATACTACATCGTTAATTGAAAATAGTTGTGTTTATAACGTTGGGGTATTACTTGATGATATTGATATGGATGTTATCAGAAGATTTGGTTTTCAGTCTGGTAAAGATGTTAACAAATTTGATGGGATTGATTATGAAGTTGATTGTCAAAATATTAAACAAATCACCGAAGGAATAGCTGCTTCATTTAGTGTTAAAGTTATTTCAATGACAGATGTTGGAACACATATTATGTTTGTTGGCGATGTTATTGATTGTAAAGTGATTAATGAAGGTGAAGTATTAACTTATGCAAATTATCATAATAAGAAAAATGGAACAACACCTAAAAATGCTTCTAGTTATCAAGCAGATACTTCAAAACATGGTTGGAGATGTACTGTTTGTGGATTTATTTTAGAAGCAGATGAATTGCCTGAAGATTTTATTTGTCCAGTTTGTAAACAACCGGCAAGTGTTTTTGAAAAAATTTAACAGCCTTAGGGCTGTTTTTTTTGTGATTTTATCAAGGGATTAGATTGATTATAGAGTTGTTTTAAATAGAAATCGGATTTATAATTCTTTTTTTATTTTTTAGCACAAAGGTGTTGACAGTGCTAATTATTGATGTATAATGTATTTAGCACAAAGGAAAGATGAGTGCTAAGGGTGGTGAAACTGATGCTTACAGCGAGGCAGCTATTAGTATTTAAATGTATTGTTGATGAGTTTATTGAAACGGCTGAACCAGTTGGGTCAAAAGCTTTGATGACAAAATATCAATTGCCTTATTCAAGTGCAACCATTCGTAATGAGATGAGTTTTCTTGAAGAGTATGGTTATTTAGAAAAAACTCATACATCTTCCGGACGAGTTCCTTCGGTTGAAGGATATCGATTCTATGTTGATAATCTTGCAAAGCGGGATCTAGATGAAGGGATTAAAAACCAAGTAGCGCAAATTTTTAGCGATCGTCATCGTGGTTTGAATGAAATCATTCATGAAAGTTGTGAGATGTTAAGTGAACTAACGCATCTAACATCGGTAGTCTTGGGACCAGATTCTAGCGAAGATACTTTGCAGCAAATCAATATTGTTCCTTTGAATGATAACCGAGTTACTGCGATTATTATTACGAATCAAGGCTATGTTGAAAACAAGGTGTTTGATTTAAACCGTAATCATAAAATTGATGATTTGGTGAGTTGTGTTGCAGTGATGAATGATTTATTGATAGGGACACCGATTGATCAGGTAGCATTTCGTTTAGAACGTGATGTAAAACCGGTGTTATCAGCTAAAATCAAGGAGCATGAGGAATTATTTAATGCTTTTCTTGAAGCTTTTGTTCGATTTGCTTCGAGCAATGTATATTTTTCAGGAAAAGAAAATATGTTATACCAGCCTGAGTATAATGATGTAAATAAATTGAGAAGAATCGTTAGTGCATTTGAAAACTCTCAAGTATGGAATGCCTTACAACCTTTATCTGATGAAGAAGGAGTAACGGTAAGAATTGGTTCTGATTCACCGATTAATGAAATTGAGGATGTATCGGTCATCTCAGCTTCATTTAGAACAGGAGAGAGAACCAAGGGATCTATTTCAGTAATTGGGCCAACAAGAATGCCTTATGAAAAAGTAGTTTCCTTAGTAGAGTATATTTCAAGGAATATTGAAGAGGCGTTCTTTGACGAATCAGATGATTCAAACGATGAATAGAGGTGAATGTAGTGGCTAAGGAAAAAGAAACAGTAGTAGATGAAGAATCTACAGAAAAGACTGCAGAAGAAACAGTTGAAACAAAAGAAGATGAAATTACAGTTGAAGATCAACTTAAGAATTTAGAAGATGAAGTAAATACTTGGAAAACTGATTATTATAAAGTGTTTGCTGATATGGAAAATCTTAAGAAGAGATTACAAAACGAACATGCTAATGCAATGAAATTTATGATGCAATCATTTATTGAAGAATTATTACCTGTTGTAGATAATTTTGAAAGATCGTTAGCTGTAGTTGATCCTAGTGATGAAATTAAAAACTTTTTGAAGGGTTATGAAATGATTTATAACCAACTGATGGAAGTATTAAAGTCACAAGGTGTTGAAGTAATTAAAACTGAGGGTGAAGAGTTTGATCCAAACTTCCATCAAGCAGTTATGACCGTAAAAGATGATAACTTTAAAACAAATATGATTGTTGAAGAGTTACAAAAAGGATATAAGTTAAAAGATCGCGTTATTCGTGCATCTTTAGTAAAAGTAAGTGAATAAATAGGAGGAATTTAATTATGGGTAAAATTATTGGTATTGACTTAGGTACAACAAATTCATGTGTCAGTGTTATGGAAAACGGTGAAGTTAAAGTAATCGCTAATCCAGAAGGAAACAGAACAACTCCTTCAGTAGTATCATTTAAAAATGGAGAAATTATCGTTGGTGAAGCTGCTAAACGTCAAGCAGTAACTAATCCAGATACAATTATGTCAGTTAAACGTCATATGGGTACTGATCATAAAGAACATGCAAATGGTAAAGACTATACACCACAAGAAATTTCAGCAATGATCTTACAAAACTTAAAAGCAACAGCTGAAGCATATTTAGGTGAAACTGTAACACAAGCAGTTATTACAGTTCCTGCATACTTTAACGATGCACAACGTCAAGCTACTAAAGATGCTGGTAAAATTGCTGGTTTAGAAGTAGAACGTATTATCAATGAACCAACTGCTGCTGCTTTAGCGTTTGGATTAGATAAATTAGATCAAGAACAAAAAGTATTAGTATATGACTTAGGTGGAGGTACATTTGACGTTTCTATCTTAGACTTAGCTGATGGAACTTTTGAAGTATTAGCTACTGCTGGGGATAATAAACTTGGTGGTGATGATTTTGATGAAAAAATCATGAATTGGGTTGTTGAAGAATTCAAAAAAGATCAAGGTGTTGATTTATCAAATGATAAAATGGCAATGCAACGTGTTAAAGAAGCTGCTGAAAAAGCTAAAAAAGACTTATCAGGAACTATGCAAACACAAATTTCATTACCATTCATCTCAGCTGGTGCAGCGGGGCCTTTACACTTAGAATTAACATTAACTAGAGCAAAATTTGATGAATTAACTCGTGATTTAGTTTTAAGAACTGAAACTCCTGTACGTCAAGCATTGAAAGATGCTGGTATGGACCCAACTGAAATTCATCAAGTATTATTGGTAGGAGGTTCTACTCGTATTCCTGCTGTTCAAGAATCAGTTAAAAAATTATTAGGAAAAGATCCAAATAAATCTGTTAACCCTGATGAAGTAGTATCTATGGGTGCTGCAATTCAAGGTGGGGTTATTGCTGGTGATGTTAAAGATGTATTATTACTAGATGTTACTCCATTATCATTAGGTATTGAGACTATGGGTGGTGTAATGACAGTATTAATTGAAAGAAATACAACTATTCCAACAACTAAATCTCAAGTATTCTCAACTGCTGCTGATAATCAACCTGCTGTAGATATCAACGTTTTACAAGGTGAAAGATCAATGGCTAAAGATAATAAACAATTAGGTTTATTTAAATTAGACGGTATTGAACCAGCTCCACGTGGTGTACCTCAAATCGAAGTAACTTTCAGCATTGACGTTAATGGTATCGTAAATGTTAAAGCTAAAGATTTAAAATCTCAAAAAGAACAATCTATCGTTATTCAAAACTCAACTGGTTTAAGTGATGAAGAAATTGATAGAATGGTTAAAGAAGCTGAAGCTAATAAAGCTGAAGATGAACAAAAACGTAAAGATATCGAAACAAGAAATAAAGCTGAACAAATGATTAATGAAATCGATAAAGCTTTAGCAGAACAAGGTGACAAAATTGATGCTACTCAAAAAGAATCTGCTGAAAAATTAAAAGATGAGTTAAAGGCAGCTTTAGATAACAACGATATGGCTACATTAGAAGCTAAAATGTCTGAATTAGAACAAATGGCACAACAAATGGCTTCATATGCATATCAACAACAAGGTGGAGCAGGAGCTAGTGATGCAAATACTGGTACAGCAAATGCACAAGATGATAATGTTGTTGATGCAGATTTCGAAGAAAAGAACTAATCATTTAAAGCCAAGGCTTTGCCGCCTTGGTTTTAAATAGTATAAAAAGAGGGTGAAAATATGGCTGATAAAAGAGATTATTATGAAGTCTTAGGTGTAAGTAAACAGGCTTCAGCCGATGAGATCAAACGAGCTTATCGTAAAAAAGCAAAACAATATCATCCTGATGTCAACAAAGAGCCTGGTGCTGAAGAAAAGTTCAAAGAAGTCCAAGAAGCTTATGAAGTATTATCAGATGCTAATAAAAAAGCCACTTATGACCGCTTTGGTCATGCTGCATTTGAGCAAGGTGCTGGTAATGGTGGTGCTGGTGGTTTTGGTGGATTTGGATTTGAAGATGTTGATTTAGGAGATATTTTTGGATCTTTCTTTGGTGGTGGCGGAAGATCACGTCAAAGAAATACAGGACCACGTCGTGGTGATGATCGCTTAATGCGTTTAAATATCAGTTTCATGGAAGCAGTAAATGGTGTAAAGAAAGATATTAAAGTTACTTATGATGCACCATGTACTCATTGTAACGGTAGTGGGGCTAAAAATCCTAATGATGTCCAAACGTGTTCACGCTGTGGTGGACGTGGAACTGTTCAACAGCAGCAAAGTTCACCATTTGGGACATTTGTAACTGAAACTACTTGTCCTGACTGTAATGGAACTGGAAAAGTTGTTAAAGAGAAATGTCCACATTGTCATGGACGTGGATATGAAACTAAGACAGTGACAGTACAATTAGATATACCAGCTGGTATTAATTCTAATCAACAATTGCGCGTAGCTGGCAAAGGTGGACGAGGAGCAAATGGTGGACCTAATGGAGATTTATTTGTAGAAATTCAAGTAGGAAGTCACGAACATTTTAAACGTGAAGGGCGAAATATTCATATTACTATTCCTGTTTCTAATGTAGATGCTACATTAGGATGTGAAGTTGATGTTCCAACTGTTCAAGGGGATGTTACAGTAAAAATTCCTGCTGGAACACAATCAGGAACAATACTGCGTCTAAAGGGTAAGGGCGTTAAAGATCTTCGTAGTACTAATTATGGTGATGAAATGGTTAGAATCGAAGTTAAGATTCCGACTAAACTTTCATCTGAAGAAAAAGAATTATATACTAAATTATCAAAACTTTCAAAGAAGAAAGAATCAATTTTTGATGCATTTAAACGTCAATTTAAAAAATAAAAACGAAGGAAAAATATTCTTCGTTTTTTATTTTTTTAAGAATGATTATTTTTTTTCATTTCAATGATTAATCTTTTCATATGAGCTTCAAACATGATATACATGCCAATAAAAATTGTTTCAGCAATCAGAGAAAAAGATATCATAATAACTACAACAGAAGCCAATGGACCGTATACGCTAGTATAATCTGCTATGCTAAAATAAAATTCAAGAGCAGATAATAAAATTAACATCAGTATACTTGAACAAAAGGCTCCTTTTACAATGTCAAAAATGTGAACATGAACATCTGGAATAATCTTATATAATAAAAATAAAATAATAAAAAAAACTAAAAATAAATATAAATCACCAAGTACTAAAATATCTTTAAAATTAATAAAATAATTAATTAGAGGGATGATTGTTAATATGGATATTATTAGTAATAATAAAACGAAAACAGCAATCGTTTTTAAAAGCATTAATAATTGTTCAATAATTATATTCCTTTGATGTGCAGAAGGAAATAAGTTTTTTGAAATTCCATAAAGCTGGTTGATTCCTCGACTAACAACAAATAATGAGATAAATAAGATAATTATTGATGATAAAGTAATATGACTTGATTTTAAGGATGCAATTATTATGTTAGAAAATTCAGGAGTTAAGTAGTTTTTTAGTAATTGTTCTAAGGTGCCAAGATCAACATTTAATATGGAGGCAAAGAAGGCAAACAGTGAACAAATCGGTATGATTGACATGATTAAATAGTAAGCAAAGCATAAACCAGCATTTTTATTAACTTTATAGCGGTAGTCGAGGACCCGATTATTAATACGATAATATAATCTTTGAATTAGTTTTTTCATTTCTATCACCTACTTTTTATTGTACCTTACTTTTTATTTAGATGTATAGATATTAAAACAAAAAAATTAGCCAAAACGGCTAATTTTTAGATTAATCATTTTTTATATCGTCACCATTGGTAGAAATAACTTTTTTATACCAATAAAAACTTTTCTTTTTATAACGTTTCATATCTTTTAAGTCTTTATCATCCCGATTAACATAAATAGTACCATAGCGTTTAGACATCTCTCCTTGAGAACTCAAAATGTCAATTGGTCCCCACATTAAATATCCACGACAGTCAACACCTTCATTAATTGCTAATGCGATTTGCTCAAGATGATCTTTCATGTAATCAATTCTTGTATCATCGATAACGGTTTCATTTTCTAAAATATCACGCATTCCAAAGCCGTTTTCAACGACCATAATCGGTAAACGATATTTCGCATAAATATCCCTTAAACCAATACGTAAACCAAGGGGATCGATTTGCCAACCCCATTCACTAGCTTTTAAATATGGATTGGTAGCTGCTTTTGCATTACCGTTCATTTCAATGCTTAGTTTGCCATGTGAAGCTACTGTTGAAAAATAATAACTTAATGATAGCCAGTCAACCTTATTCTTTTTGAGCAACTCTAAATCTCCATCTAGCATTTTTGGCAGATTATTTTCATTTTTCATTTTTGCCATCATATAACTTGAATACTCCCCGTACGTAAACATATCAAAATACATGTCTGTAAGTGCCATTTGATTTCGAGATTCTAGCTCGTCAAGAGGATTACAAGTGGCGGCATAAGCAGGAATATATATTACCATTCCTAAGACTTTAGCATCAGTGATAGTATGAACTTTTTCAACAACTTTAGCATGAGCAACAAAAGTATTGTGAACCAGCTGATTGATAAATGTTTGTTCGTCAATGTCTTTTGGACAAACGGCACCATAAGCTACCTTACTGCTGCCTGGTAAAGCAATTGCATTTTGTTCGTTAAATGAAATCCATTTTTTTACACGATCACCATAACGGTCAATCATTTTATTAGCATAGGTAACAAACATATCTACTACTTCCCGTGAATAAAATCCGTTATATTTATTCATTAGCAATTGGGGCATTTCGAAGTGATATAATGAGCACATTGGCTCCATTCCATGCCGAATCATTGAATCAATAAAATCATCATAGAATTGCATACTTTCTTCACTAAAGTTAATACCATCTGGGCATACTCTTGACCAGTCAATTGAGAAACGATAACTGGTGAAGCCCATTTCTTCAAATAATGAAAAATCGTCATCATAACGATGATAGCTATCAATTCCGTCTTTAAAATCACTATGTTCTGGTTTAGGGAAGAGATCACACACTGCAGGACTTTTACCACCTGCGTTATAAGCACCTTCGCTCTGGTGAGCGGTTACAGCACCACCCCATAGAAAATCTTTTGGAAATGTCATTTAATTATCCTCCTAATTTATATAGTATTATCATATTAGGAAATAATTGAGGTGTAAATACATTGGCCTTGTTTATTAATATAGTTTCATTGAATAAGAAAATAATGTAAATTTAATGAAAAAAAGTTTCAAAAAAACCAATCATAGAATAACTATAATTGGATAAAATAAAAATAGTACCGCAGTACTATTTATATTATTAAGCTGATTTTCTCAAAGTTCTTAATTCTCTAGCAGAAATTCTTACAGTCGTAGGTTTACCATCTACTAAAATAGTAGCTTTTTGTAAATTAACATTCCATTTTCTTCTACTTGAGTTTAATGCATGAGAACGTGTATTTCCAGACATAGGTCCTTTACCACTGATTTGACATTTTCTTGACATAGGTTCTCCTCCTCTTCATTAGTAGTGTTTTAACGTACTTGCATATAGTATCATTTTTAGTTTTAAATTGCAATTATTTTTTGAAAAATTATTACATTTTTTTTGCTTGAATTTTTTTTATGGTTTGTTACAATAATTTCTGACTGCAATATAATTGTCAAGAACGAATTTTTAAGATATAATTAGTTATTGATGAATACAATTCAATTGTATACGAGGAGGTATATAAATGATTGAAAAAAATAATAATATGGGAACTGTTAACATTTCTTTAGATGTTGTTGCTACAATTGCTGGCGGTGCTGCAATTGAATGTTATGGCGTTGTTGGAATGGCAAGTCAAAAAAAATTAAAAGATGGTTATTATGATTTGTTACGTAAAGAAAATTATTCTAAGGGAATCGTTGCTCGAGATGGTGAAACTGGTTTAATTTTAGATCTATATGTTTTATTAGGATATGGAATTAAAATGACGGAAGTATTACGTGAAGTCCAAAAGAAAGTTAAATATGTAGTTGAGTCTACTTTAGATGTAAATGTCGAATCAGTGAATGTATATGTTCAAGGTGTTCGAGGAATAGAGTAGAGGAGATAGAAGATGAAAGTTGTAACTGGAAAATTATTTAAAGAGATGGTTTTATGTGGCGCAAATACGTTGCATAATAATCATCCTGAAATTGATGCATTAAATGTCTTTCCTGTACCTGATGGTGATACTGGAACAAATATGTCTTTGACATTTTCTGCTGGTGCTAAAGAAATTGAGGGAATGGATTCAAATAATATTGGAGAAATTTCAAAAAAATTATCTAAGGGACTTTTAATGGGAGCTCGAGGAAATTCTGGAGTTATCTTATCACAAATTTTTAGAGGGGTTTCAATGGCACTTCAAGGTCATGAAGAAGCTGACGCAGTACTTTGGGCTCAAGCACTAGAAAGTGGTGCAAAGGTTGCTTATAAAGCTGTTATGCGTCCTGTTGAAGGAACTATTTTAACAGTGATTAGAGAATCGAGTGAAGCGGTAGTAAAATACGCAAAGCCTGGAATGGAAATTGAAGATGTTTTCTCTTATTTTGTTAAAGAAGCAGAGGCTTCATTAGAAAGAACACCGGAATTATTACCAGTTTTAAAAGAAGTTGGAGTAGTAGATAGTGGTGGAGCAGGACTACTATTAGTTTTTACTGGCTTTTTAGCTGGATTAGCAGGAGAAACAGTCGATTATGTAGAAATTAAATCATCTGATTCCGCGATGAATGCTGTAGCTGATATTGAAGGTGGAGAAGAAGGTTATGGATATTGTACAGAGTTTATTGTTCGTCTAGAGCCTTCTTTGGTTGATAAATTTAAAGAGGAGCAATTAAAGAAAGAATTAGCGAGAATTCCTGGTGAAAGTATTGTTGTTGTTCAAGATGAAGATATCGTTAAAGTTCATGTTCATACTTTAAAACCCGGTAATGCTTTAAACATTGCTCAACGATTTGGTGAATTTGTTAAACTGAAAATTGAAAATATGCAAGAACAGGCAGATACTATTCAAAGTAATGCAGGAACGATTGTCGGAGTTGATGACAATGCTAAACCAAAACGTGAAGCTAAAGAAACAGCAGTTATCTCTGTTTGTGCAGGTGATGGTCTAAAGGATGCTTTTTTAGAACTACATTGTGATTATGTTGTTAGTGGTGGACAAACAATGAATCCATCAGCTGAGGATATGGTTCAAGCAGTTAGAGATGTAAATGCGAAAAATGTAATTATTCTTCCAAACAATTCTAATATTGTTATGACTGCGCAACAAACAGCAACAATTTTAGAAGATGAAGTAAATGTTATTGTTATTCCAACGAAAACTATTCCTCAAGGGTTATCAGCATGTATCATGTTTAATCCTGATGCTTCATTGGATGATAATGTTGCTGAAATGACAGAAGCAGTAGGAAATGTAAAAACAGGACAAGTAACTTTTGCAATTAAAGATACTAATATCGATGGTGTAGAAATTAAAGCTAACGACTATATGGCTTTGGTGGAAAAAGATATTGTTGCTTGTAAAGATAATAAATTAAAAGCATTAAAAGTTGTTTTAGAAAAACTAGTAGATGAGGATGCTGAATTGATTACATTGATTTATGGTGAAGACGTAAATGATGATGACATTGAAGAAATTGAAAGTTTTGTTGAAGATAATTTTGAGGCTGAATTAGAAGTAGTAAATGGTAAACAGCCTGTTTATTCATTTATAGTTGGTGTAGAATAAAATAATAATTTAAAAAACGTTGATTATATCAACGTTTTTTTAAATGCGTCATCTATTTGGCGCTTATTTGGCGCTTAAAATCGCTTATTTAATCATTTTCTAAGTTAAATTCAATGATTTGAGCTACTTTTTGTTGCTGAGATTTTAAAACATCTGCATAAATATTTGCTGTTGTCTTTATATCATTATGTCCTAAATGAGCGGAAACTATTTTTAAATCTACACCACTATTTAATAATAATGTTGCATTTGCATGTCTTAGAAAGTGAACTGTTATATATTCATAATCAGTTCCTTTTTTTATAGTATTCAATCTATTATTAATTTCTGTTCTATAAATATAATTACCTGTGATTTGACTGAAGACTAAATTATGATCATCATATTGATCTTTTAATTCTCTTTTTCTTACATTCTGTTCTTTTTTTGTCAACTTTAACAAATGATAAATTGCATTATTCATTCCAAGAGTGCGATAACTATTTTCAGTTTTTGGAGGACCAACAATAAAATCTGTTTTTATGAAGTTTACAGTTTTATTAATATTTATTTCTCTTTTTTTGAAATCAATATCATCCCATGTTAACGCAAGTGTTTCTCCTATACGCATACCAGTATATATTTGAAACTGAATAATGGCATTATAAGTAGTATATTCGTTCGTTTTATTTAATATGTCTTTAATTTGCTCAATTTCTAAAGGTTTTTTCTTAGCAGTTCTATTCTTTCTAGGCTTTATTGCATTGTTACATGGATTATCTTTAATCCAGCCATTAGAGATAGCAACATTAAAGATTCTGAAAAGTGATGAATATATTGCTTGTACGTATGAATCTTTATAATATTGTTTAGGTTTTAAGGGTTTTCCAGTTTCTTTATCTTTTTTAATGGATACATCATTTAAAAACATAGTAATTCTATTAGTAGTAATCTGACCAATTTTTAGATGACCTAATTCAGGAAGTATTTTTATCTCTACCATGTTTTTGAGATTATAAAAAGTCGTATCTCGTAATTTATTAGGAGCATAATAGTTTTTATACCAGTACCAGACTTCTTCAAGTCTCATTTCTACACCAGTATTTTGATCTCTTTCAAATTGACGTTGAAATTCTAAATCTAATTCTTTAGCTATTTTTCGAGCTTCTCTAATACCCATAGTAGGTGGTTGGCGAAAAGTCTTATATTTTCTTACTTGAACATAATGTCCATTTTTATCTATTTTATATCCGTCAGAAGCCACAATTTTAAAAGAGATGGTACCATCTTTATTTTTTCTTTCAGTAATTGACATGTAAACATTCCTCCTTAAGTTTTAGTAAATAAGTTTCAAAATCATGTAAAGACTGATTTGAATTTTTTATATTCTTTAAAATATTTATTGTTTCCTGTTCTAATTGCATGGTTTCTTTCACGAAATCATCGTGATTCATATAATTATCTTCTTTAACTAAATAATCTAATGAAACACCGTAAAGGCTAGATAAAGCATAAATAATTCTATTGCTAGGAAGAGATAAGTCTTTTTCATAATTGGATAGAGCTGCTTTAGTAGGAAAACCTAAAATATTTATAACATCAACTTGAGAATATCCAGCATTAATTCTTGCATATTTATATCTGTTACTGCTTATTTTCAATTTCATCAGAATATTCCTTATAATGATTATGAATATATTTGTTAATTCTTTTAATGAGTTTGTAATCACAAGTTAATTCCATATAAAGTTGAATCATTTTTTCAGATATTCCTAATTGATTAACAATGTAGTCATAATGATTTTTGAAATCATCAAGACATAACAAGTAATTCAAAGAAACATCGAATATCTTATGCATTTTAATCATCGTCTTGATATTAGGTAATCTCTTATTTGATTCATAATTGTAAACTGTATATTTGTTTCCAGTGAATCCTAAGAGTTTACATAATTCTGCCTGAGTTAAATTGTTAGCAATCCTGCATTCTTTAAACCTATTAGGCAATGTTTTATCCTTATAGTAAATTGTCATAAATTTTTTGTCCTTTCTTTGATTTAGTAGTACAACCAGTTAACTACAATAAAAGCTTAAAATAGAAAATTTTTTATTTCAAAGGTGCAAAATAATTCAGTATCTTATTATCTTTTATATAGTTCATGTTAGTTGATTATCTTTAAATATCATTAAAATAAATTAATTATTTTTTAGAACATTTTTTAGAAAATGTTCTTTTTTATTTGTTACAAAGGTGGTGATTGACATGAATTACAATGTAGAGCTTGTATCGCTCAATGAATTAGTGCCTTTTCCCAATCATCCCTATAAGGTTGATATAAATGAGGATTTAAGAAATTTACAGCATAGCATTGAAGAAAGAGGTATTGATGAACCATTAATAGTGAGAAGAGTTAATGACAAATTACAAATAATATCAGGACATCGAAGATTCTTAGCTAGTAAATTAGCAAATCTACAAAACATACCTGTAAGAATTGTGGATTTGGATGATGATCAAGCTGCCATTATGCTTGTAGATAGTAATCTGCATAGAAGAAATGTATTACATAGTGAATTAGCATTTGCTTATAAAATGAAGTTTGATGCACTTAAACATCAAGGAAAAGTTAAAGATGATTTAACTATGTGCCCAGTTGGCACTAAGTACAATACTGATTCAGCAGAGCATATTGCAAGACAAGAAGGAACGAGCAGAAGACAAATATATAGATATATTCATCTAACCAATTTAAACAAAGATCTATTAGAGTATTTGGATCAGGGGATAATCTCGTTTAACCCTGCTGTAGAATTATCCTATCTAAAAGATGATGAGCAAGAGCTTTTATTAGATGCTATTAAAGATATAAATGCTACACCATCTTTATCACAAGCTCAATATTTGAAGTATTTGTCAAAAAATGGTGAGATAAATGAAGATATTGTTTATGAGGTTTTAGAAGAGCAAAAAGCAAATCAAAAAGAAAAATTAAAAATAGATTTAGAATCGTTATCAAAATTTTTTCCTAGAGGTACAACTCCCAAAGAAATGACGGAGTGGATACATTATTTATTAGAGGAAAATGATTTTGAAAAAGATTTTATTAAAGATGATATCGACTTAAAGATATAAAAATATATTAAAGAAAGCTTTAATGTCTATTTACCCGCAGGAAAGGTGGTCAGTATGATCAGTCAAAATGTTTATGTAAAATTTGATACATTCAATACAAGAGATGAAGTATTGGATTTTGTTTATGATGAGAAAGAATTAAATTCAAATATTAACAATTGGAAAGAAGATTTAGATAAATATATAAGTTACAAAGATAAACACTTAAAAAAATACAGAGAGGAATCCAATTACAGAAATATATATGCTTATCATTTAACGGTATTGATACCTATTGAATTACAAAATCAGAAAGAAGAATTTGTAAAGAATTATATGGAAAATATTGATAAGAGATTTATAAGAAATATGTATGTATTTAAATTTATTCAAAAAGGAAAAGGAATCTTTGCTGAAATTATGGCAATTACTCGATATGTTTATAAAAAATCAAAGAAAGTTGCTAAAAAGTATAAAAGGGATTTTTATTATGACAGTCAAACCAAAAAACTCTGTCTTAAAACAAATCCGAATGCTGTATTAAAAATTAAAAAAGGAAGTCATGTGTTAGACGATAATGGAGAAAAAGTATATGAGGTAATGGAAGTATCCGAAAAAGAAGACAGGATATTTACTTATAAAAAAATACAGGATTTAACTGAAAAATTAAAATCTTGTGTGATATCCACGGTCAATCAAATGACTTCTTTTCCTGTGATTACTAAAGTTGTTTCAAGAATTACCATTGAAGATGACGACAGTAAACATATAAAAGCAAAAAAAAGAAAAAGAAATATCGAAATTAGAAAAATCAATAGAACAATTATGAGATTTATTGAATCAATGACTTTTGGAAAGATTGCTGACAGTGATGAAGTAGAAGATTTAAATGATGAGTTTGTTAGAAAAGCTGATAATATGATTCATAAACTTAACAGGAAAATTGAAGATGTAGAACAGTTTTTAAATAAATGGTGGCATAAGAACATTTTAGACGGCAACTTTGCCGTGTAATAAAAACAGAAGGCGGCAACATTGCCGGATAGCTTTTTGTACATTTAAAAAATCATCTTAAATGTATGAAAATAAATGACGAAAGGTACTGATAGTTAATTATCAGGATAGGTAAATAGAAATGAAAACAATAAGCGTTATAAATCAAAAAGGTGGAGTTGGTAAAACACAAACATCAATTAATCTCGCAGTAGGACTTGCTCGAACAGGGAAAAAAGTTCTCCTTATTGATGCGGATGCACAAGGAAATGCAACCAATTATTTTTGTAAGGATGTAAACAACCTAGATTTAATAAAATTTGCAACATCAGATTTTAATGATAAACAGCCAATTGAATGGTTAGAAGAAACATTAGGAGCACCATATTTTGAAAATGATATAAATGGTCTTTTACTAGGTGAGTGCAATATAAATGAACCAATATACATTACTGAATATGAAAATCTTCATTTTATTCCATCAACGGAAACAAAATTGATTAATACGGATCAGCTTATAAAAACTTCAAATAAGCTACAACATAATAGATTGAAAAAAGCATTAAGAGACATAAGAAATAAATATGACTATGTCGTTATAGATAATGCACCAACATTTAATACGATTACATTAAATACATTATTTGCAAGTGATGAAATCATTATTCCATTAAAAATAGGAAGATTTGAGGTGGCTGGATTTATACAGACAATGAAGGAATTAGAAAATCTTATGATTGATTTTGAATGTCAGTATAAGATAAATATTCTTTTTAATATGATACCACGAGGAAGACGAGCCTCTTATCATGCTTTCATGAATAAGTTCAAAGAAGTATTTGATAATTTTGATGGATTTTATCAGATACAGGTTTTAAACAGCACGGTTGGTTATCAAGAAGCAGTTGCTGCAAAATCTAGTTTATCAAGCAAAATGATAATAGATTCAAAAAGCAAGATTGCTGAGGACTACAGAAATCTTGTAAAAGAAGTTTTAGAAGAGGAAGCGGGGGATTAATATGAGTTTAACGGACTTACAAAACTTAAAGGCAAAAAGAAACAGAATTATTGGAATGAAAAAAATTGATCTTCTGGATATCAGACCAAATACCTTAAACAGTTTTCCTCAAGATGATATTGAAGAATTGAAGGAAAATATATTTGCTGAAGGTTTACAGAAACCTTTGGAAGTTTATCAGGATGGTGAACATTTTGTCTTACTTGGAGGACATAGAAGATACAATGCCTTGGTTGAACTTTTGATGGAGGATAAAATCGATTCTGATGTTAACTGTATAATCAGTGCAAAACCTAAAGATAATGCGGATGAAGAACTGATGATTATTTCTTCTAATGCGCAACGTCCAATGAATGATAAATTAAGATTAATGCTTACTCAACAACTTCTTAATATATTAGAAGATAATCCTACAAAGAAGCCTGCTGGCATGGAAACAAGACAATGGATAGCAGGATATTTAGGATGCTCTGCAAGAACTGTTCAAAAGTACATTAATACATTAAAAGGAAAGAAAAAAGAAATTTTTAAAGAACCCAGTCCTAAATTAGAATATGCAGAAGGTTTGTTAAGAGATAGATTATCCACGAAAGTTAAAATAACTGAAAAAAAGATAACTGTTTCTTACACAGGCATCGATGATCTTAACAGAGTTCTTGATTTAATGGGTGCATTAGAAAAAAGTGAAATGTTAGGAGATGTCAAAAATGTTTAAAGTTCAAATATCAGGAAGATTGGATGGAAAACCAAGACTTAAAAGAGTTGCAAACAGAGATGTTTGCAATTTTACTATACGATGTCGAAATGAATATGATAAAGATAATTCTTATGTCAGATGTGCTATCTGGGGTAAAAAAGCATCCAGATTTTTTTATGAAGTAAATGAAGAAAAAGAAATATTTATTGAAGGCAGTGGTTTAAATAAACAGTTAAGAAATGTAAATGGCTTAAACAATTATGTTTTAACAGTCAATTGTGAAAATTATCAGATATTGACTTAAAATAGAATGTTTTCATCTCTATATGTATGGAACGATATCTAATGAAAATAATTTAATAGATTAATTAAGTGTTATTCAAAATGAATAGCACTTTTTTGTTTGATAAGGAGAAATCAATAATGAATGAAGAATTAAAGAAAAAAGTTATAGATTTATTAGAATATGCTAAAACAAATGAACCTGACAAGATTATTGAATATATAGATAGAAATTTTATAAATAATCCACATGATATTTATTGCGCTCTTCATAGTACAGATTTTTATGAAACAAACAGAGCAATCTATAATTTTTCTGATAACAATCCAACAGTCTTAATTGTTTCTTACGATGAAGGAGACAGGATTGGAAGCAAATATAGCAATCCCGATATTGATATCTGTTTTGATTTGCAAAGAGAATCAGAATTCAATCAAAATCATGATTTCTTTATTTTGAAAAAAGGTAAATTTAATCATGACAATAATGTTTTGGAATATTTAGATTTAATAACAAATGATTATAAATTAACAAAAGAAGATGTCATTGAGGAACTGACAACAATTAAATATGAAGCTTATATTCCATATCATTATTTCAAACAGATACCAGTTCTAATACTTGCTGATGAAGATGTAGAAGATGCAGTAATGAAGAAAATCTGGAATGTAGCAAAAACAAATAAGAACTTGTATGTGAATCAGTATGACTATGGACGCTTTGGTGGTGAGGATGTTCCTAAATGGAAAATGAACGAACTTGAATGGTTTATGAAATTAAAAGAAGAAGTTCCTGTAAATGTAAGATTAAAATATCGAATGAGATTTGCTGATGAAATAAACGATTATTTAAACAGTCAAAAAAAACTGGAAGATGAAAAAGAGATGGCTTTGTGATGAAAAAAGATAAAGAACTGATTGAAAAACTAAAGAAAATTGATCTTGTGTTTTTGGCATCTCACCTAGGATTTACTCCTATCAGCAAAAGTTCAAAATATTATACCTTAGAAGAACACGATTCTTTTATGATAAAGCTTCAGGATAATACATTTCAATGGTACTCCAGAGGAAATTATGGAAATGCCATTTCAATGTGTATGTATTTAGGTGGTGAAGTTGATAAGAGATTTCAAAGCTACGGTTATTCAGTTAATTATCTTGAAAAACTGTATCTGCAAATGAAGGATAATATTATTGTTGATAATATAAAGCCTCATGAAAATATAAAAAAAGATCCTGAAACTTTGAAATTACCATTTCCAGCAAACAACAATAAAAAAGTATACTCTTATCTTCGAAACAGATGTATTTCAGAAGAAATTATTGATTATTTTGTATATAACAAATGGGTTTATCAGAACAGATACACAGATAATGTTGTGTTTGTTTCCTATAAGGATGATAAACCTGTTTTTGTATGTGAAAAAGGGATTATTCAGGAGCAGAGATTCATGAAAGAATATAGTGCAAATGATTACAATCAATGTTTTTATATTGATCATGGATCAGATTGTTTAATTGTTACGGAAGCCATAGTAGATATGATGTCGATTATGGAACTTACAGAAGATTTTAAAAGATATAACTATCTTTCAATTAATTCTGTAACTAAATATCAGGCTATTTTCGAACATTTAAAAAACGATACTAAAATAAAAAATGTGCTGATGAGAGTAGATCATGATAAGGCAGGAATCAGATTAAACGAAAAGGTCTGCCTGAAACTAAAAAAACAATTTCCTCATGTTCGAATAAATGTTGAATATCCTCCAAAAGAAAAAGACTGGAACGATTATTTGGTTTACGAAGTAAATAAAAAAGAAAAAGTTGATGCATATACAATAGTGTTTTAAAAAAGGAAGTGAAAAAATGAAGTGGAAAATCATTATTCTGTTAATGGTTGCAGTTTTGATATCAGGTTGTAGTTTTCATCATGAAAATAAAGAGAATCAAAAAAATGAGAATTATTATAAGTTAAATACTGATACAACTATCAGCAATTATGAAAAGCTTTCAGATGATGGAATAGATTATATATATCCAAATTTTTTGAGTCGAAAATGGAGTTCTTCTAAACAGTTGGAACGTGAAAGTTCTATGAAAGTAAATAAATCGAATGATGATGAGTTTTATGTCATCAGGGAAAATTATCTTAATTTCTTAAATAAGGTAGATAAATCATTAGATGGGCAGGAACTAAAGAGCTGTATGCAAGAAGAAATAAAGAAATATCTCGGGTCATTATTACCTGAATCTAGCAAAATGAATTATGTTAATAATATAAAATTCTATGATGAATACGGTACATCTATGAAAGATAACAATAAGAAATATTATTATATGATCAGTTTTCAAAGTGATCTGGAGATTCCATCTGTAGGATATTATAAAGTACCAACTTTAATGATTGTTAAATACAGTGATAAAAATGATAAGAACAATGTAAAAGAAATGTTTGAAAATATGAAAAGCTGGATGGTCAAGGCTGAATGATTAGTTTTTTGTAATTTTGTACATTTCTGTTTAAAAATACAAAAGAATATGATGAATTAAAGGAGTAAAGGAGATGAATTTAATGAACAAAATTATTCAGTCAAAAGTAAGAAATAAGAAAATTATTTTTATTGCTGTAATCTGTATTTTAATTATTGGAATAGTTGGACTTCTTATTTTTAACACTATTGATAATTCTTCTGCTAAATCAGACAACAAAGGAAACACTGCAAGTAAGATTTCAAACAATGTTAAAGAAAAAGATAAACAGAATGAAAAAGAAGATTCTAAAGGGAAGATTGAAGAAAAAAATAAAGACAATGATGAAGATACTTCAGTTATTTCTAAAAACAGTTTAAATATTTCAAAAAAATCAGATGATTCAGTCAATTCAGACAAAAAAAGTGATGATGAAAATAAAAATAACAGCCCAAAAAGTACAAAGAGTAATGCTGAAACAAACAACTCGACTCAAAAGAACAATTCTAATAGTTCAAATAAATCAAATACCTCTGATAAATCGAATAGTTCTAGTTCAAACGGTACAAATAGTACAAATAATTCTAGTGGATCTGTTTCAAAACCATCACATGAACATGCTTACAATATTCCTGTCACTCAAAAGGTTCATCATGATGCAGTGACAAAAACTGAAACTGTTACAGTTGTAGATCAACAAGCATATGATGAACCAATTTATGAATCACATCAGGTCTGTAAAGTATGCGGAAAAGATTTTGGAAAGGGTGAAAATGCTACAGTTGAAGCTATCAATCATAGTGTAGAAACAGGACATTCCTATCATTCTACAAGTGTTAAAGTGGGGACAAAACATCACGATGCCATTACACATCAGGAAACAAAGACAATTGTTGTAACACCTGCTTATGATGAAGAAAAGATAACGGGCTACAGATGTTCGTGTGGTAAAACCAAATAATTTTATTTTAAATTTCAATAATTCAATCAAAGGACATAAGATATTTAAAAATATGTCCTTTTTATTTATGAAAAAAGAGGAGAAAGGAAACAAAAATGATTACAAAAATATATATGGAAAAATGGGTGTTCAAACCTTAAGGCAATCTTCGGATTGTCTTTTATTTTTACTAAAGGTCTGTCGCGTTCGACTGTAAAGCCTATTCAAAAGGATAAAAAATTAAAATCAAGTAATTTTGCAAAATTATTATGTTTTAGAAATGTAAATATAGAAAGATTAAAAGAGTAAAAAGAAAAGGAGAAAAACAATGATCAGAAAATATTTTGATAAAATATCAAAAATACTTGTTGTGATAGGTATGATTTTATCGATGTGTTTTTCTGCAGGAAACATTTCAGTAAATGCTTGGGATGGTAATATTCCCCATGAATTTACAAAGATAAAATCGATCACCTATCCAGAATGGTGGAAGAGAAAATGTCCTCAAATCACTAAGCAATGGTCAACTTATATGTGTAAATATAACGGGCAGTGGTCTTATTGCTTAGAAGCCAGCAAGAAAACACCAGCAGCAGGAAATTATACGGCATCCGTTATTGAAAATAATGTGATGGTCAGAAAATTTCTTTATTACGGTTTTGGTGGTCCAGCACAATGTCTTTTCAAAGGTCAAGCCTTGACGGATGACGGTTTAAATGAAGAAGAAACTGGTTATTTATATACACATGTTTTATTAAGTTTAGCCTACAGTGGTGATATGTGTGGTGCCAATATTGATGACTTGGAAAAAGCAGGTATTGGCTTAAAGTCAACTTGGCAATATGTAGAAGGATTGCCTGATCCGTCAAATGGAGCAAGTTTTTCAACTGGAAACAGTGCTGCATTTACGGCTGTTTTTGATAAAACGAACATGATTCAAAAAACAGACAGTATTAAATTCAATGCAAGTTCCAATGAAACAGTACAGTTACCTTTACAATCAAATGTAACAATCCACATTGAAGGAAGTAGTGCACAACAAACAGGTGGAACTGCAACTGTATGTGGTGGACAATCATTTTATTTAACAGCTCCACTAAAGAACAGTCCTAGTGATTATGAAAGTGTAACGTTAAACAGTTCTGCAAAAGGGAAATTCTGTGCTTTAGCAATCAGTTCAGGAAACAGTGCCAGTCAGACACATGGATCATGGGCTCAAGAGTCAATTGATTCATTAAAATATTCAGTTAACTGGTTGGATTTTGGATATATTGATTTGCATAAAAAATCAGCCAACGAAATTATGACAAATGGAAATACATGCTATACGTTGGAAGGTGCTAAATATGGTATTTACTCAGAAAATACATTGGTAGGTACACTTATAACTGATAAAAATGGCTATGCTAAATCAGATATTTTACCTGTTGGAAAATATATCGTTAAAGAAACTGATGCAAGTACAGGTTATGATATTGATGAAGAAAGCTACAACGTTACAGTTGTAAAAGATCAAACAGTGACTGCAAATTCGAATGAAAAGCCTAAGAATGACCCTATAGGTATTGAGATTGTTAAAAATGATGCAGAAACATTAGGGGAACCACAAGGTGATGCCACATTAGAAGATGCTGAATTTACAGTCAAATATTACAATAAAGAATATGACAAGGATAATCTTCCTTCAAAAGCTACAAGAACATGGGTCTTAAAAACAAAGAAACAGGCAAGTGGTAAATATATCGCAGGTCTTGCTAAATCATTTTTAAAAGAAGGATCAGATGAACTTTACTATGATGATGAAAACCCATGCTTACCTTTAGGTACAATCTCAATTGAAGAAACAAAGGCACCAAAAGGGTATCTGTTAAAAGGTTACAAATTAACAGTAACGGATACTGCAACAGGTAAAGTAACATCAGTAACTGATGGAAAATTTGTTGCCAAAATCACTAAAGAATATAAAGGTGCTAAATTACAATTCGGTAATGATGCAAACCAAATGGTGGTACAAGAAAAAGTTAAGAAACAAAAAGTAACTATTTTTAAATCAGGTTATCGCAATGGAATCTCTGAAGTTGTTAAAGGATTACAAGGCGCTAGTTTTACCTTTAAGCTCAAGTCAGAAGTTGATCATGTAGGTTGGGATAGTGCAAAAGTCTATGATGTCATTACCACAGATGAAAATGGCTGGGCTATTACAAAGGATTTGCCTTATGGAGAATATTTAGTCAGAGAAACTGTAACGCCAAAGGATTTCTATACGAATCCAGACTTTACTGTTTCAATTACACAAGATACAAGTGAAATCAAAAAGGATGAAGATAAGGTTAAGAAAGTTATCTTAAATAACCGTCCAGCCGAAACACAATTAAAACTTGTTAAAAAGGATCAGGAAACTGGTAAAAATGTCTCATTAAATTCTGCATCTTTTAAAATCGTAGCAGACGAAGATATTTTGGAAGGTGGAAAAGTTGTCTACAAAAAAGGACAGACAATTACTCAAAAAGTGGGCGGTAAAAAATATGATACGTTTACGACAAACAGTAAAAATGTAGTGGTTGTTAAAACTGAATATACAAATGATGACGATGACAAAGGAGAAGTATTCCTTCCATTACAGTTCTTTGCTGGTAAGTATCATCTTGAAGAAGTAAAAGTACCAGATGGTTTTATTGGACTTGGAAAAACTCAATCTTTTGAAATGAGTGGATTATTAGATTTTTCGAAAGATGAAGATGGTGATCCAATCTATACAGTCACAGTTATAGATGAGCAGCCCAAAGGTTCTGTCCATTTAACAAAGACAGTAGATGATTTAGATACTGATACTGATTTAGTAGACCGCTCAGATCTTTCTAAAATTCAGTTTGTATTGAAGGCAAAGGATGACATCTATTCACCAGTAGATGGATCCTTAATGTTTGCAAAAGACGAAAAGATTACAACTGAAAATTCAGGAGCTGTTGTCAATACTGGTACTGAAATTGGAAAAGGAATTTATGCTTTATCAAAAGATGGTCAATTAGATATTTCGAATTTGCCTATGGGTACAGGTGAAGCAAAATACTATTTTGAAGAAGTAAAAACACTTGATGGATGTGTGTTAGATGAAAATAAACATACATTTACATTCAAACAAAAAGATTTTACAACTAAAAACTACAGTAAAGAATTAAATATTGAAAATAAAACAACACATTTCAATTTCAATAAAACGGATGTCACAGGTGATAAGGAAGTACTTGGTGCTCAATTAACAATTACAGATGAAAAAGGTAATGTTATTGATCAATGGAGTTCGACAGACAAACCTCATTCCATTGAAGGATTGGTTGTAGGAAAAACATATACTTTATCTGAAACTGTTACAGCAAAAGATTATGTTAAAGCTACTGATATCAGATTCACTGTTAAAAATTCTTCTGAATTAGAAACAGTAACGATGAAAGATAAACAGGTATCTTTTACTAAAACAGACGTTACAGGTGAAAAAGAAGTCGAAGGAGCTACAATTACTGTCAAAGAAAAAGAAACAGGAAAAGTTATTGATGAATGGACTTCTACAAAAGAATCTCATTTCATTAATGGTCTAGAAGAAGATAAAACTTATATTCTTTCAGAAACAGTTTCACCTGAAGAATATGTAAAATCAACAGATATTGAATTTACAGTTTCAAAAGATAAAGTTGATCAAAAAGTTAATATGAAGGATAAACAAGTCATCATTTCTAAAAGTATGGTAGGCGGTGATGAAGTTGTTGGATCATCAATGCAAATTCTAGATGAAGAAGGAAATGTTGTTGACGAATGGATTTCAGAAGGAAAAGAACATTATGCCAGCAATCTAGAAGAAGGACACACTTACACACTTCATGAAGATTTAGCTCCAACAGGTTTAAATTTAGCTAATGATATTGTATTTGCAGTTACTGAAGAAAAAGAAAATCAAAAAGTTGAAATGGTAGATACTGTTAATCAAGTATCAAAAGTTAAAGAAGATGGAACATTATTAAAAGATGCTGAGCTTACTGTAGTTTCAACAAAAACAAAACAAATTGTTGATAAATGGATCAGTGGACAACACATCTTTGATTTAACAGACGATATGAAATCTCAGTTAGCTGAAAATGGAAAAGCTGAAGGAAAAGTATATGTTGATAATGAAGATTCAACTTTTATTTACAGTGTTTCTAAAAATAAAAATGATTATACTTTAATGACCGCTAAGGATGGTGTTACAACTTATTCAAATATCGACTTGGATGGTAATGAAACGACTCATAGAATCGAAGGACTTGTTGCAGGTGAAACTTATATTTTAAGAGAAACGAAGACACCTGATGGCTATGCTACTTTTGAAGAACAAGAATTCATTGCAGATGAAAATAAGGATACGCTTTTAAAAATGACAGATGAAGATACAAAAGTAGAAGTATCTAAGCAAGATATCACAACAAAAAAGGAATTACCAGGTGCGCACTTAAAAGTAACAGATGAAGAAGGCAATACAGTTGATGAATGGGTATCTAAAGAAGAATCTCATATCATCAAAAACCTTGTAGCTGGTAAGAGTTATACATTAACTGAAACAATTGCACCAGCAAAATATAAAATTGCCGAATCAGTTAATTTTAAAGTAGAAGATACAGGAGCAGTACAAAAAGTGGTTATGTATGATGAGTTATTACCTGAAGCTGCTAAAGTTGTTAAAACAGGTGATAATACAAGAGCATTTGGCTATGTTTTAATGGCTCTAGGATGTTTTGTATTTGCTTTAGTCATTTTCAAGCATAAAGATGAATGATAAAATATTAATATATGAAAAAGGATAGGATAGTTTATCAAAGAACTTCTTATCCTTTTATAAAGAAAGGAAGACAGAAAAATGAGTCAATATACAATGCTCGGCGGTTATAAAATTGATGTTGAAACAGAACCTTATGATAAGGGTAGTTTTGATACAGATTATTCAAAAGCTATACAGCTGACGATTCGTTTGAGTGCCAATAATTCTCATAAGGAAAAAATGGAATGTTATTTCATACAGGCAAATGATTATGCGACTTTTTATGATATTTGTGATTCTGTTGATGGCGATATGTTAGATATGTGCTATGATGTAAAAAAATATATTCAGAATGCTCATCATGTATTTTTCAATAACAATCAGATTGGCATGATTGAACCGCAATTTGATGGGATGTATCATATGCTGTTGATTGATGTTATTGAGCAAGAATTCGGATACCATCCAGATGTGATCGCAAGCTTTATGCATAAGGATACTTGGGATGAGATGCAATATCTTCTAGAGTGTGCAGGATATAGAAGACTTGAAAATAAGAATCTTTGCGAAGAAATCGTTCAGGTAATTTTAGTTAATGATAAAGAAACATCTGAAAGTGATGAAGAGGTTGAAAGATTTGAAGGTATTAAAAAATATTAAAAGATATAAGTATTGGATATTTGTTCCATTGAATCTGTCTTTGATGATTTCTTTAATTACAGTCTATATAAATAATTTGAAAACTGGATTTATGATATTTTTTCCAGTAGTGCTATTTCTATACGAGATAGCACTTTTTTTATTTGCTGTTTCAGTTATTTTAAAAAAATTTAGGACTGTTACTAGAAAATATAGAGATGAATTCAGGAATGAATTAAACAACACGGCAAATTTGCCGTCTGTAAAAAAGTACAAGGATTTTAAAGGAGGTTCAAATGAATAAATTAATTTTATTAAGGGATAACTTGACGATTCATCCAATTGTTGGAGCAATCAATAAGGCTGAGCTTCAAAAATGGATCAAAGGTTATACGGATCCTGTTATTGATATTCTCATCTGGCTTATTCCTATTGGTGCTGTTCTTGCTAGTCTTGCTACATTAGCTGTCTGGTTTACTAAAGATGATGAACTTAAGGAGCGTGAAAAACCCAGCCGAATCATTAAAAAAATTGTCTTTTGGGCATTTGTGGGGACTGGTATCGTAGCCATTTTCAAAGCACTTGGAATTACATCTTCAGGAATAGGGTGATTAGATGTCGAAGATTATAACTGCAATCACTCAATGGTTCAGGTCATTATTATGGGCGATTGCTGAAATATTTCTGTTTTTGCTGGATTGTCTGTGGAAAGTTGTTTTGAAAATTGGTTCTTTAAATATAGGTGGAAGTACAATAACATCTAAATTCTTTATTCTGATGTCAGCGTGTATGCTGATTTTTATTGTTTTTAAGCTGGTAAAAATTTATATCAAGTTTTTTGTAGATAATGAGTATCGTGAAAACATTAATCTTTCTAAAATTCTAGTTTCTCTCTCACTTGCTTCTATGCTTATTTCAGGTGTTCCATTGATCTACAAATCAGCTTGTTCAATGACAAGTGATGCTATTGAACATGTCAACTACTGGATTCCAAGTGATTTTGCGGATGAAAAGAAAAGTGCAGAGGATATGAATATGTCGGATGTGCTGATTCAGTCAGGCAGAGTCAATCTTTCGAATCGTAATAAGGAATTAAGTGAAGAAATCAAACTTGATGAAAACTTTGATATTAATGCAACAAAAACAGAAGAGGACTATAAAAAGGAATTGCTGGATAACATTTCATCCCTTGATGATGAAGGAATGACTAGCGAAAATGCTTTGTCTATTGTTTCAGGTATTACAGGAGTAATGGGTTGGAACAGTACAGTCTATAAGTATTTTCCTACATGGTCATCAATTATCTTAGAAATTTTGCTTTCAATTGTTGCCCTGTTTATTTTTGCAATGACAGCGTTACAAATTGCCATGAGATCGGTTATTTGTTCGATGAAATATCTGTTAGCGCCTTATATGGTGGCAAGTATTATTGATCCCGAAGATAAAAGTTTTGGAACTTGGGTAAGAAGTATTTCAGGTGATCTGATTGCTAACTTTTGCCAGATCTATTTTACCTATTTTGTTTTGATGCTCTGTTCCAATAGCGCAATTCAAAATACACTTGGAAATGACTGGATAGGTATTTTCAGTAAGATTGCTTTATTTATAGGTGGACTGCTTGCAGTTCAGGAAATACCAAATGTCATAGCACAATTCTTTGGTTCCAGTGGGCAATCTATGATGGAAACATTCAGGCAGACGATGTTTATGGGTTCAGTTTTAGCTGCACCAAAACGAGGTCTTTCAGCTTTAAAAGGTGGTGTTCAAACAGGAGTAAATGCTGGATTTAGAGGTGCTGCCAAAATTGGTAATGGCTATAACTCATTAAAAGGAATGAAGGATACTATTCAAAATGCAGACAGTATCCGTGATGGGCTAAGCGATGTCGGAAAATTCACCATGGACAGTGTAAAAAATAAAGCAGCAAATAAAATGCAACAGAGCGGTTATAAAGGGTATTCTTCAGCAAGCCCTAACAGGTCAAATGATTTTTCAAATATATTTGATAAAAGCAGGGAAGGACAAAGTTCAAACAGTGATTTAAATAAAAAAAATAGCAATGAAAGTTCTAGGGCTAGTGAATCGAATCCTTTTAATGATGTTGCTGGAATGCCAATGGGAATGAATGGCACATCACCACTGGGCTCTGATTTGTCTTCTCCATCTTTTGGTGATGATGATTTTTCGGATTCATCAGATTTATCAGATTATTCAAATTATTCAAACAGTTTGGGTATGTCATCCAATATTTCTGATGGAAGTGCTTCTGGTACAAACAGTACAGATTTTAATCCTTCAAACAGCAGTTATGGGAATAGTAGCAGTCAAAGTAAAATTGATCCAATTTACAATCAGGAACTGGATGCAGCTAAATATTACGGCATCGAAAATGCTAAAAGCATGCCTCGAGAAAAACTTCAAAAAGAATTGGAAAATAGAGGCTACAGAATTCAAACTGTAAGAGAATCGAAACCTTACACATTTAAATCGGCTTATCGACGAAATATGGAGAGAAACAGAAGGAGGATGAAGAAATGATATACAGTTGTCCAAAGGACTTTAAAAATGGAAAATATTTCTTTAATAAATATGGAGTATTGGATCTTCTTATTTTAGTACCTGGTGTTATTATTGGTACCCTGATTTCTATTGCTTCAGTTTCAATGATGTCTGATGAATCATTTAATTACTGTATGGTTCTGTTTATTGTTGGTTTAATTATCGACTGTCTGAATTTCGTTTTATTTATGCCAATGCCGATGTTTCATAATCTGTTTCAAAGACTTGTGGTTGAAATCGACTATCATTTGAGACAGAAAAGCTATCCTTGGTGTGGTATCAACTACAATAATTACGAAGAAAAGGATGATGCGGAGAATTAACGATGGTGAAAATGAAAAAAGGAAAAATAAACAAAGAAAAACAGATTTTGAAGGAGCAGAAGGATAAGAAGAAAAAAGAAAAGGAACTTCAAAAACTGAAGAAAAAAGATAAGAATTTAAAGAGCATTCTTGAGTGGATGCATATTCAAAAAGCAGATAATTATGGAATTTATCTGCAAAATCAGGATACTGAAAAAGTTGTAAGAGGGTTGCAGCTGTCATGTCCTAATATTCTTACAATTCCCGAAAGACAGAAGATCCAGATGATTGTTAATCTTTCTAGTTGTTTTGATAACTATAGAGGAGAATTGTTTTTTAAGATTGTAAAAAGTCCTTTGAAATTGCATAAGCATCTGAACAGGTATATCGAAAACCTGAAAGTAGAAGATATTGTTGGCTGTAAAAAATTAACGGAACTTCAGATTGATAAGATGGATGATGCTATTCAAGAACGCCATGAACTGGCATTTTATGTACTCATTCAGGAAAATGAAAATGTTGTAGATAACCGACTTTCTAAGCTGGATGCCATGTTACGATATGCTGGATTTACAACAGCTTTAATGTCAATTACCGACTATGAGGCAGTCATATCACATGATTTCAAAACTGAAATTGTAAATCAGTATGAATTTGTTTCACTGATAATTGACAAGGAGAAATATGAAAATGAAATTGAAAAGAACTGAAAAGGCCAGAAGAACAACGCTTGTCCCTCATGGACTTGTTGAAAAGGACAATTATTATATTATTGGCGATAAGTATGTAAGGGTGCTTACTGTATCAGCTATGCCTAAAGCAATTACTGAAGGTTTTCTTGCTCAATTTATCAGTTCACCTGACTACCATATTGATTTTTCAACGTCCTTAATGAATATAGATTTTGCTAGCTATATGCAAAAAGAGATCAATCATTTAGAGGAACAGATTAATAAAACAAATACAGATACGGCTAGAGAAGAACTGATTACCAGATATTATACGATGCAGGAAACTATCAAACAGATGGTTGCCAATAAAAGTAGAACCATGAATGTTGTTATCAATATCTATATAACTGCTGATGATCTTCAAAAGCTCAATGAAAAAACAATTGCAGTCAAAAACAGAATACAGACAGATAATCATATGAGACTTCATGCTCTTCCTCGATTACAGATAGGTGCAATGCAAAAAAACAGTCCATTGTTTATTGGCAATGCTTTAAACAAATATGTTGATTATCATATTGGGGTCATGCTTCCAACACTTACAGGTGCTGCTTTATGGCCATTTTTCTATGACAGCATCGATGATAAATACGGAACATTCATTGGTGTTGAAGCCAACACAGGTGGAAAAATCATCTTTGATCAGTTTGCTTATCTGAATGATACAGAAAATGCAAAAGCACAGGGCAGAACGGCTGGCAATATGCTCGTCATTGGTAAAACAGGCATGGGGAAAACGGTATTTATGACACTTCTAATATGTTCCCATATCATCAATCATCGCAAAGTCATCTGGTTGGATCCTGAAAATAAAAACAGGGAGCTTACAAGAAAACTTGAAGGGAATTATATTGAATTTGGGGTTGATGAAGGTATCATTAATATATTCGATTTACAACCTGTATCAACAGATGCCGATGAAAAAGAATCAGAAGAAGTGATGTACAATACCAAGATTGCTATTAAAAATGTTGTTGAAGATATTATTATTCTGTTTAAAACACTCTGGCCAAATATTACAGAAGATGAAATTAATGTATTGGATGAAATTACTGAAAGAACATACCGAGTTGCTGGAATTGATGGAACTGAATCGTTCAAGCATTTCAAACCAGAAAATTATCCAACTTTTACGACATTTTCGGTAGTGGTTAATCAGATGCTGGAAGAATATGAAAACAGTTCCTTGAAAAACAAAAAAATCATTGAAGCACTTTTGAATCTTCAGATGAAGATGCGAAGTCTTGTAGGAGTTTATACAAAAGAAGAATTTGTAGAAGGGCATCTTGCAAGATATTTCAATGGCACAACAAACATTGATATGAGAGCGCTTGATACAATTGGACTTGTTTCTTTTGGAACAAAACATCTGATGGAGGCTCCACCACATATCGGAAATGCATTGTTAAGACTCGTTTTTAAATACGCTTGGTCTAACTGTCTTTCAACTGATGATCAGACCGTTTTTGTGACTGATGAAGATCATACCTATATTCAAAATGAACCTATTGCAGCCTTAAAGGCACAGTTTCAAAGACGTGCCAGAAAATATAATACGGTAACCATCAGTGGGACGCAGGAAGTTAAAGATTATAATAATGACAAAATCCATGTTCATGGGACTGCCATTTTTAATAATGCAACCTACAAAGTACTGTTCAATATGGAACTTGATGGTATTCTAGAGTATGGAAAACTTGCTTATCTGACAGATCAGGAAATGGAGACAATTCGTTTTCTTCTACCTCATTATTGCCTGTTTGAAAATGGAAATAGGAAAATTCCAGTGCATATTTTAATGTCGGAAAGAGAAAAAGAATTCTTTGGTATGGGATAGGCAACAAATGAATTATATTTTAAAAAGAATAGGGAAAAAGTCGAAAATTATTATTCTTGGCTTTATTTTATTTATGGGCGCACTGTGTACGCCCTTTGTAGCCCTGAATGAATGGCTGGAACATCCAATTTCAACAACAGTTGACATTATCTTTGGTGATAACAGTTCATACAGTCTGAAGGAAAATGTCAATGTAAAAGTGTTGAAATATAAAAATGAAGTTGAAAAATGGTGTCCAAAGGATATGAATGGCTATTATGATGTTTCAAACTATGTAAATGTTATTTTAGCAATCATGATGGTTGAATCTGGTGGAGAAGGCAATGATCCCATGCAAGCTTCTGAATGCTCTAAAAATAACAAGTATCCAAAGAAACCAAATTCAATCAAAGAACCAAAATACTCTGTTGAATGTGGAGTCAAAGATTTTGCAGATGCCTTGTCGCAAAGTGTTTCAGCGGGTCTTGGTAGTAATGATGCTTTGTTTACATCGGTAGATGCCTATAACAAGGGACTTGGTATCATCAAACAACATTTCAAAAATAAAAAATACAGTTTGGAAGAGTCATGCAAATATTGTTATGATCATCGCTTTAATAATAATAAAAAAGGTTATTCAACGGCTTCAAAGCTGAAACTGATGTTTAATTTACAGCCAAATCAGTACTGGGATGGCGGTAATTGGAGATGGAACTATGGAAATATGTTTTATGTTTATCAGGTACTTTCCTATCTGAATGTTTATTCTTTCAACAATGATGGAAGTGCTGGAGCAAATATCATTAACATTGCATCATCAAAAATTGGATGCCGTTACTGGTGGGGTAAAAGTGGCCCAGATTATTTTGACTGTTCAGGACTTGTTTATTGGACATTGAATCAGGCAGGTATTACAGTTCCAAGACTGACAGCAGATGGATTTGCAAATTACGGAAGAAGCATATCGGTTAATGAACTGAAGGTTGGAGATCTGATTGCTTTTGACTGGAATGGAGATAAGAAAGCAGATCATGTATCAATTTATGCAGGAGATAATTACATGATACACGCAAATGGAAATGCTTCTGTCAAAGGAAATTCTTCAAAATATACAGTTAAAAGACAGAATATGACAAATTACTATAAATCACATGTGTTAAGTTGCAGAAGAGTCTTTTGATTACATCAAAGTCAAAAGACTTTTAATATTTTATTACTATTTATATAAGATTGGAGTGATTACGATTTTTAGCAAAGAAGAAGAAAAATATTTTCTGACATTCGTATTAAAATATGATAACGATTTTGAAACAATTTTAGGTGAAATGAAAAAAGGTGCAAAAATCAATTATGAGGAAGTTGAAAAATATATGAAAAATGTCGAAGAAAAATATGTCATATTGTTTTCAAATGACTATCCAGAGTATTTTAGAAATTTCTCTCAACCACCATTTGCTCTGTTTTACGAGGGAAATCTAGAATTGTTCAATAATAATGGAGCAACTTTTGAAAATCCTTTGGATTCAACAAAAGATTTCTATCTGGCAGTATCAGAAGATGGTGGAAATGAAGTGGACTGGTGTATTGCGGTCACTCATGAAGAAGACCTTTTGCCAGTAGTTAATAAATTTTTAAATGATTTAGAAGAAGATTTAGATTTTAAAAAATATGCGAATAAGAATGAATTGAATTTATCATAATTGGAAAGGAATGATTTTATGGATAATTATACAATGGATGAACTTATTTTGGCGTTTGCTTTAAAATTTGAAAATAATGCACCTGTAATTTTACAAAGACTTTTTGAAGGAACACCAGTATCTGTAGAAGAAATCGATGAGATACTCAAAAAAGTAGAAGAAAAATATGTTGTTATTACATCAGATGACTACCCTGATTTTTTTCATAGGGTCGATAATCCACCATTTGTATTTTTTTATGAAGGAAATCTTGAATTATTTGATCAATGTGATCACTATTTTGAAAAAACAGTAGATGGAAGAAAATGTTACCTTGCAATCAATCAAAAAGGAAATGATGTTGACTGGTGTATCGTGACAGAAAATGAAAAGCAGTTAGTACCTGAAATCAATAAATTTTTTGAAGATTACGGCGATAGATATAATCTGAAGAATTATGTAAAAAAAGAGGAATTAAGCTTATCTTAATGAAAAGGAAAATTAAAATGAATGATAAATTTACAAGTGATGACATTCTTGTTGCACTCTGTCAGAAGTTTGGAAACAGTACTGAGATTATAGATGATGTAATCGATAAAAAAATTTTTATGACAGACAAGGAAAAAGAATATTACTTAAATGAAGTGCATGAAAATTATATTTCTTTTCTTTCAGATGACTACCCCGTTATACTTGGGGGTCTTGATGATCCACCAGTGTGTCTGTTTTACGATGGTGATCTTGATGTATTTCAAAAAGATATACATGTTTATGAAAGTGTTGTTAATAAAGCAGACAAGATTTTTATTGGAATAGTTAATAAAGGTGATGAAGCAGAATGGTGTGTTGCCACTACAGATCAAGAAGTTCTTCAGCCTGTAGTTGAAGAAGTATTTGAAAGAAATGATAATTTAGAGTTTAAAAAATATAAACAGCCCCAAAGCGCTGTATTGAATTGATGAGGTGAAGAAATGAAAGAGGGCATTACGGATGATGAAATTGTATTTGCTTTAGCAATGAAATATGACAATGATTTAATGAAAGTAGCAGATGCAATGAAAAATAATATAGTCATGGAAGCAGATGAATTATTTGGATATATAAATAGTGCCACTGAAAAATATGTGACACATAACTCTCCCAATTATCCTAGAGCATTAAAAGTAGAAGATAAACCTCCTGTTGCTGTTTTTTACGATGGTAGATTGGATATTTGTAATAATGCAGATCTGTTAATTTTTAATGGATTGTTTGGTACTAAAAAAAGAGGATTCTTATTTGCGGCTGAAGATGAAAATGGTGAATGTGATTGGATGATTGGGTGTGAAAATCAGGAACATTTGAATGATTTAATTGAAAAAGTGCAAAGTGAATTGAAGATACTTAATTTTAAAGATTACTCAAAAGAAAAAGATTTAACTATGTCTTAAAAAAGAAAGGAACAGATAATTTCTGTATAAGGTAAATAAAAATGAAATTAGATAAAGAATTAGAAAATATATTAAAACAAAAAGGCTATAAAAAAGTCGAATGCCCTAAAGAAAAAAAAGAAAGTAAAGACTATAAGGATATGATGAAAGCAATAGAAGAATATAAAAAGGAGATGGAATCTAATGAAAGACAGTAATTCCAAAGAAAAACATTTTGAAAATATAACTATGAATGAAATACTTGTTGCTTTTTCTCAAAAATATCATGGTCACTTTTTTAAAATTTTAGAAGCATTAAAGGAAAAGGAAAGACTTACAAGCAAAGATATTAATTTATATTTGGAAGGTGTTGAAGAAATGAATGAAACAATCTTATCTGATAAATATCCTTCACCATTTAAAGAAATTCCTAATCCACCATTTGTACTCTACTATGAAGGAAATCTAGAACTCATGAACAAGAAAGAAATTCAAATATCCTTACCTGTAGACGAAGAAAACTATCGCAGATGTTTTATAGCTTTAGAGGAGAAAAATGGTGAAATGGATTACTGTATAGGGGTAGAGGATGAAAGCGATCTGTCTTTTGTAGTTGAAAATATAATCGAACGTAATCCACATTATAAATTTGTTGATTACTCAATAAGCAAAGAAATAGAAAATTCGTTGGTATAATGGTATGAATGAAATTAAAGATATAAATAAAATTATTGAGGATTATCCTTTTGAAGAGGATGATCCTTTTTTAGCAGAAACACCTTCAGAAGAAAATATTTACACAAAAGAGGATTTTGTTAATGATGAAGATGAATAAGGCAAGACAGCAAGTTGTAGAACTATTTATTGGCTGTCTTAATAAAGGAAAGATTCCATGGTATCAGGGATTTATGCCAGCAGAACCAAGTTTCAATCCTATAACCAATACCGTTTATCGTAACAGCAATCGTTTTATTCTTTATATGAATGAGTATGTTAATGGTTATAAGGATCCACGTTGGATGACTTTCAATCAGGCAAGTTCAAAAGGATATCTTATAAAAAAAGGAAGTAAAGGTGTTCCTATAGAGTACTGGAGTCTTTATGATAATAAAAATAGAAAATCGATTACCAGTGCGGAAGCAAAAAGAATTATTGAAGAAGATAAGGAAAGATCAAAAGATATCACGTATATCTGTCGAGTTTATACTGTATTTAACGCAACACAGATGGAAGGTATACCACTTTATAAAAATCAGAATAAAAATATAGCATTTGATGAAGAAAAGTATGAAATACCTTTATCAGTAATGAATGACTTTTGTGAGAATACAGATTTAAAAATGATTGAAGATGATGGGGTAAATACACCATATTATCAACCATCAGAGGATAAAGTTGTTGTACCTGACAGGCATCGTTATATGGATGAAGAAGCTTTTTTCTCGGATACTTTTCATGAAATAGCGCATTCGACGGGTCATGCAAAAAGACTGAAAAGAGAGCTAAAAAGCAGATATGAAGAAAAAGATTATGCTGTTGAAGAATTAAGAGCTGAAATTGGATCAGCTTTTATATGCAACAGTTTAGGAATTATTTCTAAACCAAACAGAGATTATCTAGAAAACAGTGTTGCTTATGTTCAGTCATTTTTGAATGTATTAAATAACAATCCAAATGATCTGTTTAAAGCGATTAAAGATGCTGATGGTATAGCAAACTATGTTTTAGAAAAAGGTAATTTTGAGTTGAAACATAAACTTGGGGAGTTATGTAAAGAAGTCATTCAGGAAGATAAGTATAAACCAAACAGTATCACAATGGATCAGCTTGAAGAAAGTCTGAAAATTAAAAATATACCTTGTCTGGATGAAGAAGAAACAGCACATATTGTTAATCTTTGGGAACAAGACAAAGCAAGTATTATGGGACGTGTTTTTTACTGCTTTGATGGAGAAACAATTACTTGTGTTGATAATCGTGAAGGTGATTTGTTCATTGAAAGATTTGAAGAAAAGGATGCGTTGCTTGCATATATGTGGATGACAGACTTAATAAGTTCAATTGACTGTTATGATTTGCTGAATAAAAAAGAAGGTGATGTATTAAGTGGGCAACAATAAAAAGTTAACACAGGTGAGAGATAATGTCTGTATTGGAATGAGTTCATACGGTTGGATCTGTAAAAGAGAGTATGCTCGATTTTATCTGTGGGAAAAGGCAACTCGCTCTGGTAAAACTATCAAAGAATGTTTTTATAAACAAGAGATTCCTGTTTTCAACTATTCAATCAATGATAATTGAGGAACTACAGCATGTAGTACGCAAGTGGTACATTTTAAAGATGAAAAAATGGCTAAAACTCAACGTTGTTGAGTTGTTCAACAAGAAAATGTAGCACATTTGTGTTAACAAATGAGTTACATTTTCCTTATCCTGCTAAATATAGTTTAATAAAATATAGAATTATTTAGTGAATGGTGTATGATTAATTTAAGATATCCAAGGATAGAGATATAGTGTCGCTATCACACCCTAGTGGTCAAAAGAGATGCAGGTACAGACACAACTGCTGGATATCTTTGTTTATAAAAAACTATTCATTAAAAATTAATTGATAATAGATGAATTATAATTTTTTGCGAAGTATCATTAATTAAAGTCGATATTTTTTATCGATTTTTTTATTGCAATGACAGTATAACATAAAACATTTTCCTAACTGTCATTGTGTCATTACTGTCATAAAAGAATAACACGGCAAAATTGCCGTGTAAAAAGAGGTGGAATAATTGAAAGATACATGGATCAACTTCAGGTGTGATCAGAACACAAAAGAAAAATTTGATAAGCTTGCTATAAGTACGCAAAAAAATAAACAGGAACTGATGAATGATATGATGGATTCTTATTTGCTGATTAATAATGATGAACTTAATTCATTGGATAAAAAGATTTCATCAATAATTGAGTTGTTAAATATCATCAATGAATATGTTCAGCTTCCAGCTAAATGTTATGGTAAAGAAATGCCTTTTGAAATGAATGAAATTGATAAATTAGTTAAAGCAAAATCGAGATATCATCTGGCAATCACTAATAAAATCAACACGGCAAAGTTGCCGTCCAAGTAATTTTGACATTGTTCAGTATTTAATGTAATATTTCAATTAAGCAGTTTCTCGTTCCTAAATCTTTAAGAATACTGTTCAAAATCTAATTGAGCACAGAAGTGCTCTCTTTTAATTTTCAGTATGAGGAGAAAAGATGATGGAATATAAAAAAGTGATGATTGATGGTGTTGAATATAACTGTTTAACAGATGAAGAATTAGAAGACTTAAAAGTAATGATTGCTTATGAAGAAAGAAAAAGAAATCAGTCATTTAAAACTGTGGATTTTGATGATTTTATTCATCAAAGGAAAGAAAAAATGAATAGTAAAACTAAAAAATAAGATGAAAGGATGAAATAGTTCATTCTTTTTTTGTTTTTCTATCGGACGGCAAAGTTGCCGTACAAGGAGGATCTATATGGAGTATGAAGTAGAAGTGATTGAAACTTTAAAAAGACAAAAGGTAATAGAAGCTGATTCATTAGATGAAGCAATTGAAAAACTTCAAAATGATTATAAAAACTGTAATATTATTCTGAATGAAAATGATTTTGTTGAAGTTGTATTTAGAGAATTAACGGATGAAATGATTAAAGAAAATTTCAATTCACATGATCTGTTGCAGGATTTAATAAATGCTGGTGGATGTGACGCAAGTGATGAATATTCTAAAGGATGGGATGAAGCAATGGAAGAAGCTTATAACATTGTCTGTCATCATCTAAATCAAGTTAAAGAAAAGGTGAAAGAAGATAATGCCTGTAAGATCTTTTAGAGTTTCCGAAAAGTTTTTAAGACAGTTTGAGATAATTCAAAATTATTATAAGAACAAACTAGGATTGGAAATGAATCAAAGAGAACTGCTAGATGAAATGATAGAACTGTACTATTGCAGGATCATACTAAAATCAAATATTCTTGATGAATTATTTAAAGAGGAACTGCGTAATAATTTGCAGCTTTATATGATTGAAAATGCAAAGATGCTCAATCATCTTATTGAAATTATAAAGAAGGAAGGTAAAGATAAAGATGATAAAAGAAATGGATCCAAGGATATATAATTTTAAAAATCTTAAATTGGAAGATCAAGTTGTTGTTGCTTCACAGTTTAAGATTTTTTTAATAATCAAAAAAGAAAAGGATGATTTAAAAGAAACGGCTAAAAAACAAAATTCATTAACTAAATTTTTATATGAAGTTGCTATTGAAGAACTTGATGAAGTAGAAGAAAAAATCAAAGATACAATTATACAGACAATAATTAGCTTTATTGAAAATTATGATTATTTTGTTAAAGAAATAGAAACTGATAATTATTTTTATGGATTGGAGGATTTCAAAGATGAATAAACAATTCGATGTATTTGTTAAAATGAAAATTACTGAGATGAGTAAGACCATTCATGATATGACTTATACCTATATTAATCCCGAAACAAAAAAACCAACTGATGTTCCAGCAAAACATTATCAGGATATATTAAAACAGCCAGTAGAAGTCATGGTGGATGAACAGGTCAAAAGACAGTTCCTGAATGTTATGTTTAAACAGTTAAAAAATTTAAAGGAAGAAGAACCACATCTATTCTATCAGTCATTATTGTTAATGGATATTGGTAAATCACCAGACTCATTAGCTGTCAATGAAGAAGTTGCTTTAAAGATGACCGCCGATTACATGGTTGATGAAGAAAATAAACCCAAAAAGAAAAGTGAGACAAGGTTTCATATTTCTCAAGATTCTTTTATAAAAAAATTTGATCAAATAAAAAATGATGATTCTATTATGGCAGAATTGTTTGATTCATCTGATGTAAAAGATGATGGTTTCAGTCTTAATTAAATTTTAAGACGGCAACATTGCCGTGTTAAAATAGACACTATTCTTAACGGATTTTTATAAATTTGTTTCAAAAAAATGTTATAATTATTTTGACTATTTCAACATAAAATTTTTTTTAGTATGTTGTTTGTAACAAATAATTTATTGATGAGCAGGTGAAGGAGTTATGTGGTTGAATTTGCGTCCTCAAGGTGTATTTTTCAGTATTAAAATTGAAGATTACCTTCCAATAAAAAATGGACGAATGTATTCTAATGATAACTGGGCAAAGGTATCATGTAAAATTAAATGTGGAGATTTTATAAATTACTCAGCAAATAGAGAAGAAATTTTTTTCAGTATTGAGGTAGATGAATTTAAAAGCTATCTGAAAGATTATTTGAATTATGAACTTGATGAAGATATACGAGGTTATTCTTCTACTGAACCATATTTAGATATTGATTTTTTTACATTTTCTAAAGAATTATGGATGGATATTAATATTAGAATAATAAATAAAGATAATGAATTGACACGACATTATTTTAAAATCAGTTTATCCAATGAAGATGTTAATTATTTATATTTTTATCTGTGCCTGATTACGAATGAAATATCTGAAAATGATACTCGAATCAGAAAAATGATAAATAAAAAAATTATCACTGAAAAGAAAGTTTTAGATTAAAGTAAAGTATATTGCTTTACTTTTTTATTTTCTAAGAAAAAGGAGATGAAGACGGCAAAGTTGCCGTGTAATTTGAAAATAAAATATGAAAATAACAAAAGCACGTTTTATGATGAATGGCTATAAGCCACCATCTAATTCTAGAATGAAGAAAGAAGTATCTATGGATTCTATTTCAGGGTATTTTGAATATACAGGAAGGGATGAAGCAAAAGATGTTGAAAAGGAAGTAGAAGAAAATGAAACAGGCTATTTTGGCTATACAGGAAGTCATACTGCTGGGACGTCAAGTTCAATAGGTATATTAAATACACGAGAAGACAGAAAAAAATTCAAAAAGGAAATTAAAAAATGTTTTAATAAAAAAGGTAATATCTGCTGGGATCTGGTTATATCACTGGAAAGTGATGAGGAAGCAGCAAAACTTGGTCTCGAAACGGTTGATAACTGGAATAGTGTTATGTCTGATGCACTTCCAAAAATATTTAAACAGTATGATTTGGAATATAATAATGTTCTATGGTGGTTTGATGTCCACCGGAATACGGAACATCCACATGTTCATCTGGCATTTATGGAAAAACATCAGACAAGGTTCAAAGGTAAAATATCAAAAGCAAAACTGGAAAATGTAAAAAGATCTATTTATACTTGTATTGCAGCAAGACAAAAGCTTACTGAAAAAACAGGTTATGATTACAGAGAGTATTTTAAAATCAAGGATCATGAATTTAATCAACTAGTAACACTTGTTAAAGAAAAAGATTTATCAAATGTGAAAACATTAAATCAGTTGCTGGATGCTTTACCAAAAACGGGAAGATTGCAATACAACTCTTATAACATGAAAGAATATAAACAAATTATTGACAGAATAATAGATGACATTATTTTTAACAGTCCTAATCTGAAAAAACAATATGACATTTTATTAGAAAGAATTGATGTTTTAGAAGGAGTTATGAATGATGAATCAGCTGGTATTTCAACATTGAAAGAAGCAGAGTTAAATAAGCTGCATGAAAGAATTGGAAACTATATCTTAAAGAATTATAAAAAAACTGAGAAGGTAAAGGTGAAGAAGGAGACAAAAACAATAAGGAAAGTTAAATATCTTAATGAAAAAAGGCTGGAAGGATTTATTTATAGTGTTGCTCTTGAACAGCAAAATACTATAAATAAATCCATTGAAGAATTCTATAAACGCATGGAAAACAACTTAATCGTCTGATTAATCAATATCTTCAGTATCATCAAATAAATCGAATACAGGTTTATGTAAAACATCATATAATTTTTCATTATACTCATTAAGCTTTGAAATATTATGACTCAACTGATCACATAAAAATGCTTTGGAAGCGCGCCCCTGATCATCAATAAACGAAGTAAGTGTTTCTAAATCCATACTGTAAAGGGTCTGATATATTCCATTCAACGTATAAGCTATTTTGTCTATTTCATCATAGACTTCAAATATTATTTTTCTTTCATCCATTTTGCATTCCTCCTTATACCTTTAATTATGATGTAAATTTCTTTTTAAAAGAAGAAATCCTGCATAAAATACAGGAAATATGACTTAAAAACACAGAAATCAATATTTTAACAATAATTGGCAGCAATAGAGTATAATTATTATATGGAATATTAAACAATGAAAATAAAGGTGAGATTATGGATAAGGTAGAGATTTTAGAGGATGTTTCAAAAAATATTTTGAAAAATAATATTAATGGAGCCAGACGAATAATTAAAACAGAATATCCTTTTAAAAAGCCAATAGTAAAAACTCGAAAGTATACTAATAAGGAGAAAATGGAACAGTTTGTTAAGGATGGATTTATTGATCGCTACAGTGGTCAGAAACTGGTAAATCCTGGATTACTGAAGATATTGTCATACTATATGCCTGATGAGTTTCCTTATCATCCACATTGGAAAATGGATAATTGTCATCATGCATACTGGGAATTAGTGCCAACACTTGACCATATATTTCCTGTTGCTTCAGGTGGTAGTGATGATAAACACAATTGGGTGACAACTTCAATGCTTCATAATTCTATTAAAAGCAATTGGACTTTAAAGCAACTTAACTGGAAGTTGTATGAATCAGGTGATTTTAAAATTTATGATGGATTGACAGGCTTGTTTGTTCAATTGGTAGAGGCAGATAAAACACTTCTTAATGATTCTTATATATATCGTTGGTATTATTTATCAAAAAAATATTTAGATGAAGAGGAAAATTAATTATGAAGATTATCTGTCCTAAATGTAAGTCAAAAAATATTATTCCTATTGTGTATGGTTATCCATCATCAGAATTATTTGAATTAAGTGAACAAGGCAAAGTAAAATTGGGTGGATGTGAAAGAGTATTTGGCTATATGCAATCGAATAGATACTGTAAGGATTGTCATTATGATTGGCATGTTGATAATCTTAAATGCGATCATATCAAAAAAGTGCGTTTCAAATTATGGAAAAATTTCTGTTGTGCAGATTCTAAAGAAGAGAATCAGTGGGTTTATGATATTTATTCAAATGGCAAAATTAAGTATTGTTCCTACCTTGTAAACAGCAAAAATATAATTAATAAAGTTGAATCTTCTATTGATGCATTGAAAGTCAAAGAGTTTTATGATGATTTGCTGTTTCAGTTCAAACCATGGAGTTATGCAATAGAAAACACAGTAGAAGATGGATGCAGTTATGAACTGACGATAACATATACCAGTAATCAGACAAAAAAACACAGGGGAGATATTTCAGGTGGCTCAATAGATAATCTCGTTTTAGATTTTCTTTTAACAGTTCCTGATATCAATAAAACTTTAAAATAAAAACAAACTGGCGTAGACAATTTTATGTCAGTTTTGTTATATACGGAGAGGTGATTAAAATAAATAACAAAATAAAATATGCCTTTTTAACAGGTCTGTTTTTTTCAATATTTACAGCAATGCAGATTACCTATAATCTTTCAAATACGGGGATAACATTTAATCCTTTATATGCTTTTGATAATATGTATCTATTGGCAGGATGTGTAGCTTTTGGAATGATTCCTGCAATTATGTTAATATTAAATAATCTTGAAAACCTAGGAAAAGATAACCGAAATTATTCTAAACTTGTAAATGTTAATTACTTTAAAGGGAATCTTTCAAAAATCACCTTTAATCAGCATGCAGAAATAGTTGAAAACAGACAGCTGTTTTTGACAAATGATATAAGAACTCAGATCAATATATGGACAGAAGAACATAAACTTGATTTTCTAAAAATACCTCTTTCTAAACAAAATTTAGGATTTGGTATTTTTTTTGTGACAGAAAAAAATTATGTATATGTAGATAATGCAGATCATCATAATCTGATTATTGGTACAACTGGTTCAGGTAAATCTTTCAGCTTTATCCTTCCAATGTTGTGTCTACTTGCAATAACAGGAGAATCAGGATTGTGTGTAGATATTAAAGGAGAGCTGAGTCAGGCAACAGCAGAACTTTTTAAAAGTAAAGGATACAGAGTTTATTTTCTCGATTTTATCGAACCACAGAATAGTGATTGCTGGAATCCTTTGTATCTCGGCTCTCATGAGTATATGAAGCAGTTAAAAATAAAAAACGAACAAGAAAACTATTTGAAAAATAAACTTGAAAAGGGAAAAGAAGAGTTTGAGATACTACACGGCAATGTTGCCGTGTTTGATAGTAAAGAATTTATGGGCAGAAACAAAGCGGGTGATTATATTTATAATGAAGAAAACGATTCATTTATAACAGATGCTGATTTTTCTCAGGCGCAAGAGTATCTTCGTGATGTTGTTCAGGCTATTACCGAAGGCAAGAAACAGGGACAGGATCAGGAATTTTGGAATCAAGAGGCTGGAAGAATTTTAGAAGGTTATGTTCATCTTTTGTGTGAAACGGGCAATATAAATGTTGTTAATATACCAGCAGTTAATAAACTGATGCTCGATGGTGATGAAGTTAAAAGAAAAACCACACGATCTGAAATTACTTTTCTTCAGTATTATCTTAAAAACTATAAAACGAATTTTGATATTTCAAAAGAACGATTGTCTTCGTATGTAGACAGCGCTGAACAGACAAGAAAATCATCACGTAATGTTTTAACGAAACATCTGACATCCATCGTAACAAATGATGCAATTAAAAAAATTCTTTCTAATAACACAATTGATTTGGAAAATATTGATTCCTGTAAAACAATGATTTTTCTGAAAGTACATGATGAAAAGCAGACGTATTATCCATTGGTTACTTTATTTATTAAACAATTGTGGCAATGCCTGGTTAAAGAAACTAGAAAGAATTCAAATTTGAGACTAAAACATCCTTTTAATATCTTATTTGATGAAATGGGACAGTTTCCTAAATTTCAGGAAATTACTAATATTTTAACTGCTGGACGTTCTAGAGGAGTAAGAATGAATATGGTCGTTCAGGGGTTTGATCAATTAGAGTCAGCCTATGGTAAAAATGAAGCACAGACAATAAGGTCAAATGCAACCAATCTTGTCTACTTGCTTTCAAAAGATTATCAGACTCTAGAAGAAATTTCAAAAACATTGGGAACTAAGAAGACATCTAAAGCTAAAGAAGAAAGAGTTGTTACAGTTGATCGTCTAAAAAATTTTAAACTTGGAGAAGTATTGATTATGGGAGATAGAGGGAAGTCATTGATCACTAACGTGTTGCCTTTTAATAAATATAACTATTATAAAAATTTAAAAAAATATCATGTAAGGGATATACCGAAAAAAGAGCCAAAATATTTTGATATCAGAAAAGAAATAGAAATGAGGGAAAACATGAATGAACAGTAAAATTAAAACTTATCTTATCTCAAAAGGAATTGATTTTTCAGTTCCTTTTTTAGCAGATAAAAAACATCTGGAAAAAATAGATGAAAAATATATTTATCAGAATACATTTTTTGAAAATATGTTGATTAAATATACAATGCTTGGAAAAAAGAAAGAACTCTTTTTAAGAAACTGTCTTATTGAAGCAACAAGTCTTTCCAGTCTTGATATTAAAGAAAGAATAGTTTTTCATAACTGTATATTTGACAATGTAAAGATTTCAAAATGCAATTTTAAAAATGCAATCTTTTATAACTGTGAGTTTAATAATTCAGTAATTGTAAACTCAATACTGGCAAATAGCTATTTTATTAACTGTAAAGGAATTGAGACAATTGATTTTATGGAAAATAACATGCAGGAGGTCTCGGTAATTGGTTGTAAAGTTAATTTAAAAGAGCTGGAAGAAAAACAAAACAGATTTGAAGATATTTTAATTCAAGAAGAGATGCTTGAAGCTCAACACGGCAAAGTTGCCGTGTTGAAAGAAAAGGAGGAAGATGATCAAGAAATGAAAGAAGAAAATGAAAGACAAATTATAAAAAATGAAATCTATAGCAATCAGGAACTTTCACAAGATTTTTTTAATAACAAACTGTTTTATAAATGTCATTTTGTAGACTGTTCCGTAATTAATAATGTTAAATTGAATGCTGCAACAGACTTTAAAGAGTGTACTTTTTTGAATTGTTCACTACATTTTAGTGATGTTGATAAAACATCATTTGATGACTGTATTTTTGAAAAGGTCTCTCTAAAAGGAAATTTTTTACATGTATCCTTTGCTGGATCAAAGTTCAGTAATCTATCTTTTATTAGAGATTCTACATTTGTTGCCTGTTTGTTTGATTATACAAACGCTGCTGAATATTTTAATAATAATTTAATTAAGCTAAACAATACTGAACTTGTTAAAAAGTCAAACGACAATACTGAAATAATGAAAAAAGTAAATGAACTTTATGAGATATTAAAATCAGAAGATAAGGTATTACAGCAAGAACTGATAGCAAAAACAAATGTTGATGAGGAAGATGTGCTTGATTATATTTTACATTTGGATGATATGGAATACTTAAAACTGATTGCAAAAACTAGTAATCGTGTAGTTGAAGAAAAGATGGTTTAGATGTCAAAAAAATTAGATGAATTATTCGAAACATATGCCTATGATTCAAGACAGAAGACACAGCTTCGTTTGGCTGATGAAAAAGGACTTGATATTTCTAAAATGAAAGATCCTAAGTTTAATTGGGAACAGATGCGAGAAATTTCATTAGCAATGGAATATGGATTAAACCCAGATACTTTATGTGATCCTGAAATTGGTGCTGAGTCCATGGAAAAAATAAGATACAGTTTGATGGATCAGCAAAGTGTCTTTGAAGATGCAAAAGAGGAGATAAAAAAGAAACGTACTAAGAGAATTTCTTTAATTATTTTCACAATGGTATGTGCTTTAAGTGTATGTGTTGTTTATTTAATGAACAAAGACACAATTGATAAGTATATAGAACCTATACCATTAGAACTTACAACAGACAAGGTTACGGTTGAATATGGAAAAGATATTCATTTTATGGATTATGTAAAGTATTACGACAAATCACAGCAATTAACAATACCTTTGAATCAAAAATTAAATAAGATAAAGGATTACAAGTTTATTTTTTCTGTTACGAATGGTGTTAAAACAAAAGAAAGAACATTGATAGTTAGTGTTGTTGATACAACGAAACCAACAATTGAATTAACACAAAATGAAATTACTCTTAATAATCGTGATCAGTTTAATCCTAAAGCTTTTATAAAAAAAGCAGAGGATAATTATGATCAGTTATCAGCTGATAATGTAGAAATTAAAAATTCTGTTGATTCTAATAAAGATGGTGATTATGAAGTCGAATATCAATTAAAAGATCAACACGGCAATGCTGCCCTATCTACTTTAATAGTTCACATTAGAACAGTATCTCAAATTGAAGATAATACTGCTGTTAGAGATAAAGAAGATTCAACAGTAAAAATGAATCAGGAACAGAATAATAAATCAGTCACTAAAGAAACACCTAAAACAATAAATATTGAACCAAAGATATTTTATATAAAAGATTACAACTATGACTTGTCAGCATGTAGTCAAGCAGCAAGCGATTATATGACTCAGGTTTTGAATAGTAAAAATATTAATTTAAGTGGGTATATAGAGCCGTATCAGGAAAATGGCGGAATTGTTGGATATAAAGTTATATTTAAGTAAGGAGGAAGAAATTGAATTTTTAAAAAATGTATTTCTAAGTAAATAACAGTCAATACAGATTTTTTTATTAGATGCGAGGGTATGGTTCAAAATCAAGAGGATTACTTATTACTTTAATATGTTAGGAAGAAATAACTAATCCCTCGATGACAATGTTAAATGGGCTGCTTACTAATGGGAAAGATTACATTAGATTTACAATGAATAATCTAATAATGCACAATTATGTAAAAATAAATAAAAAAACAAAAAGTGAGGAAAGTCTGCATATAAATTGTATTCAACTGATATTAAAGGAAAATTTAAAGATTGATATTTAATTGATATCGATAATGAGTGATGTTACGGCAAAATCAAAAAAATGTTGCATTAATAAAAATCCTTTTTCTTTTTATATCTTTAGAGTAATTCTTATATCGTTAAGACATTATCATTTTTGAATCAGAATCTTTAGAGTAATTCTTATATCGTTGTAGTTACTTTGTAATAAATATACTATAATATTAGTAATAGTATTGTTCTATCAATAAAAAGGAGTAATTTATAAGATGAATAAAAGCCAAAAATTTCAAAACAAAAGAAATAACAAAAAAGTAAAACGAGAATACGATATAACAAAGTATACTTGGCAAAATACAGAAAGAAGAATAAAGGGTGAGATAGATAACTTTATAAAATTTAATAATTCTACTAATATTAAAGCTGATATAAAAAATAGAATAATAATCACTTTTACAGATTGTTATAAAGATAAGAATGCCTGTATAAAACGTTACGAAGAATTAAAAAGAAATCATGAACAAAATAAGGAAATAGATTCATTCAATTGCTATGGAAAAAAGGTGTTTATAAATAATACGGAGAAATTTAGTAAAATCCATGTGAAATTTTATACCCGAGCAAAAATAGCAGTAGAATATTCTAATGTAAAAAGAAGAATAACAAGATTAAAGAAAAATAAAAGTACATTAAACTTAGAATATCTTGAACAATATAAAAAATTCCTTGGTTTTTGCAAAGAGTATTTAGCACTTTATTTAGATAGTTTATTTCCTAAATCTTTGGTTGAAGATTGTGAAAAAATGTTTGAAGAATTTGGCTTTTCAGAATATAGATTACCCTTTATAGATTGGTTAAAAGACTTTGGTTTAAATGATGAAAAATTTGCGGTTAATTATCTAAGTCTTATGGGGGCGTTTTTAGATAGAAATGAGCTTATTGAATTATTTCTATCATTTATGTCTCAATTATTAGTTGATAACAATAAAATTATTTTGTCAGACTTTGATGATTTAAGAGAGGAATTATTGAAAGCATATTTTTCAAATAATATTGTTTTAAAGAATGAATTAAAAGATATATCTTTTATTGAATATAAATTAAATGAAACAAGGACTTTATTAAACAAAAAAATATATAATGATAAATTGGAACTTTATGTAAATGAAAAACCTAATTTAACTTTTCAAATTATTTCTTCTACAAATAACCATATAACAAAACATCATAGGATTTCTAATAAAAAAGTTAAACTTGCTGTTAAACTCGAACACAAATATAGAATACTTGATTATAAATGTTATTATTGTAAAGATTGTGACATATATTTTGATTTCAATAATGCATTTGAAATTCAAATAGAAAAGATAGGGTTAAAAAGAAGTGATATATTAGTAAATTATATAGATGAATCCAAAAAATCAAATAATTATAATAATTTTCAAAAAGAATCGTTACTTCATTTTCTAGGGTATCATGTAGGAAAAAATGGATTGTATAAACTTACAAGACAAGAATTATTAACAAACATTATTAATCGTAAAATAATGACTGTATCTGAAATAATGGAGATATTAAATCAAAATATTAATATGTTTGAAAGAAGAGCAGAAATGAAAGATGCAATCAATGATTGGAAAGAAGATATGAAATTTATAATAGATAATTTTGAAAAAATCTATTATTAATAGCAAATAAAAAAAGCTAAACATCTTTAGGTACTCAAAAAGCTACATAGTAATTTGAGTACCTGATTTTAATATATATCGATATTAGAAAAAATTATTAACAATTAATCCATATTTTTACTGAAATATCAAAATTAATAAATAGAGATATGTCATTCATCTTCAATTTTAGGGATACCTGATAAATTATAAAATGAATCCATTAGATTAGCTCCTTTTTTTTCATCAGTAACTGTTGGCAAATTTAATATATACTTCTCTACATTTTCAATTTTTTTATGACCTAACACTTTTTGTAAAAGTTTTAAGTCGTGCGTTTGATTATAAAAATTCACAGCAAATGTATCTCTTAATGCTGTTGGGCCTGTACCAGTATATTTTGCTACAAGATTAAAGAGTGCATTTTTACTTAAACTAGGGGAAGTTCTAGAAAAAAATAAATAATTTGATTTATTACTCCAATAAGAGCGATTATTAAACTGTTTTCTAGCTTCTAAATAATAGATAAGTGTTTTTTTAAAATTATTACCAAAAAATACTGTTCTTTTTTTTTCATTATTACACTTTATAAGAATCGCATTTGAGTCAATTATTAAATCAGAAATTTTTAAATTCAATATTTCATTTGATTTTAGACCACAGTTTATGCCTAACATTATTATTGTGAAATCTCTTATTTTTGAAAATTCTGTCCAATCAATTTTCTCATTTCTAAAATCAATATCTAGTCTGCATTTGATAGATTGTAGATTACCAATTAATTTTTTGACATCTATGTATTCAACTTTTTCCATAAAATAAACCTCCAATTATCTTTTGTATATTAACATTATACTACTTACTGATGGATTTTGTACCAAATCTATAGGTAGTTCTTAATAATGATATAAATTATGTTTGTCTGATAAAAAGTTAAAATAAAAATTGTATAATTTAATTTAGCTATATTGGTTATTAATCAAATTCAATAGTTTAGAAGAAATTGCTCAATTATTGTATGATAATGAAGATTTGTATTTATGATATAATTGCTGAATGGTGATAAAGAAAAGTATGTATAAGACTACAAAACAGAATGTCTTTATTATATAATAGCTATAATAACATTTTTTCAAGATTGATCAATATTCAATATGTAATGTAAATAGATAATAATGTTAGATTGTAGGGAGGAAAATTATATTGGACACAGATAGTAGTGCTTTTAGTATTTTTGTTTTACTTCTATTTATAATAGTTTGTTATTTTGTTTTTTCTAAAGTAAAAAAAAGCATTTTAACAAAAATTGCGATTTCATGGATTATTACTATTTCAATATGTATATGTCTTATGTTTATAGTTGGTTTATTAGAGGAAGGAATAATCGGATGGATTTTACTGTGCTTAGTCATATATGGTATTTATTATCAATTTGAATCGGGTAAATTTTCATCAAATTCAAACAAATATAATAATTCTAATTCGAATATGAAAGAATATCAAATTAGAATTAATTTAGAAAATAATCCTCCAAATAATTTTAATTCCAAATTTGATGATTTTAATGCAGAGTCCATTCTTCATTCTCTAGGTTATAGGGTAGGTAAAAGTGGGCTATCAAAGTTCGAAAGGCAGCGATTATTAAAAAAAATAATTGATGAGGGTTATTTAACAAAGCAAGATATAATAGAAACTTTAGAAAGAAATATCTCTTTATTTCAAAATAGAAGTAATTTTGTACAGTCAATCAAAGATTGGAAAGAAGATATATATTTTGTAAAAAATGATATATGAACTTAAATGTAAAATTAATACTTTTAACAAATATATTGCTATCATTTTTTATAAATTATAATAATTAATGCAAAAAATTGTAAAAATGGTTAATTGTCTCTGACTTAAAATAAGCAATAGAACAAAAATCCAAGAGTTATATTTTCTTGGATTTTTGCTGTGAAAAGTATAAATAATATGATTTTACTACTAATTGTGTTTATGTTGTTGCCAGTAATCTTGAATCTTTTTAAGCTCTTTATCATTGATTCTTAGGATATGTTCCTTAATACTTGTAATGAAATCATCTCTAGAATGGGGGCTTGTAAAATAATGTGGTCTGCCGTTTATATGATTGCTATCAAGAACTTCAATAAACATTCTGGAAGGTTCGACTTTGTATATTTTTTTGGGAAAATTATTATGATCACGATTTCTCATGTCCTTAAAGTATAATGTACTTTCCATTGTTAAATTTCACCTCACTAATGGATATTATAACAATTTTATCCTTGTTTTTAAGACTTGACTTTTTCTTTTGTTAATTCTTTATCATAATATGTCGTATAATGTTATAATTAAGATATATTGAAGGGACTGATATTTTAATGGAACTTAATATTTTAGACACGGAAGAAAAAATAAAAAATACTGATTTTACAGATGCTGATGAATTGATTCAAGCATACTATTTTTTTATGAAACAGAATTATGTATCAGATGAATTACATGAATTTTTGCTTGAAAAGAATGAAAATTTCAATATGAGCATTGCTGATTTTATGTTTAGAGTAGATGACTATGGAAAAATGTTTAAAAGAAAAAGTGATATTTTTATTGATAAGGTCATTAGAAGTTCGTTTATAAGAAGAATTGTTAAAGATATTTCTAAAGTAACAGGAAGTGGTACATCACAATCAAAACTAAAAAAACTGATTGGTGTTACATTAGGATTAACGGCTTCTGACATATCTGATTTATGTTATAAATTATGCTTTGATGACGGGACAATGGATAATCTTTTTGAAATGATTTCTGACGAAAAAATATTAAAAAATGAATTCATAAAAATCATATCTCGCTCAGCTGTAGATACTTCATTACATATGAATAATGATGATTTTGAATTTGAACATTGTTTTACTGATATTCTTTCAAAATGCTACTGTAATTATTATTTCAATAATCATGTAAATCTTGATGAATTCAGAAAAGAATTAAACGACCTGTCGAAAATGACAAATGGAGAAATAAGCTGTCTTTATAAAAAGATAAATGAAAAACAGGATCAGATACAAGAAAAATATGAAAAAGAAAGACAAGAGGAATATGATGAGACTTTAGATGAATTGACTGATAAAATCCTTCCTCGTGTTAAAGAAAAAGGAATAGATTTAACTGCTGATGAAGGTAAAGAGCATATAAAAGCTTTATTAGAAGGTAATCCTCAAGAACTAGAAGAACAATTTGAAACAGGAAAAAGAATATTTGATAAAACAAGAGATACTATCAATAAATATTTTCTGTATGAAAAAGAAGAGGATGAAAATTTCCTGAGAGAATCCTTTGTAAAAACAACACGTGCTTATATCCACAGAAAAGATGAATCCCAGAAAGATTTCTTTCAAATGTGTGCAATTTATCTGGCTGAATGCTATAAAACATATGAAGATGAAGTCTTAAAAGATGATGATGACAATGAAATCTATCATTTTCTTATTACAAGGGATTTCATGCTATTTTTAAGCCATCATCTGTTAAATGGCTCTGAAGATTTTAAAAAGGAATTACTAGAATTATGTCAAAATATTCTAAGTACTAATCTGGTTGCCGCCAATAATTATACGGATTTAATGAATGGCTTTGATATTGCACCACACGTTTTAGCTTATACTCCTGACCAGTTGAACGATTGTGTTATTGTTATGGCAACACTAAAGGAAATTAATAATGATAAATCTGTCATGCGAAAGATTAAACGAGTTTTAATCAAGTACTATAAAAATATGAATGATAATTTAGCTAAAGCTAATAAGCAACAGCATGAATCTTATTTTGAAGATAATGATAACCTTTGTGATAATGACAGAATACATGAATATGCAGTCACTTTTATGTTTAACTATTTCAAGGATCCAGTCTACATCGCACCACTTTCAGCATTCATTTATGAATTTGAAGATATTATGGAAAGCAGTTCCTCCTATTATTATCATAATGAATCTATGATTGAAAAAATAGGTGTTGAAAGTGAAATAAAAGATATAGAGCTTTTAAGAAAGGCTTTTGATTATTATAATGAAATTAATCGATTAGTTGATAAACTAGATGATTTGGATTTAGAGGAAATTGATGACGTTATAGTGTCAAAATATACATTGCTGTTTTTATCATCTATTCAAAGAGATACTCTTTATGATGATTTCTTTGACTGCGGTTATATGTTACATAAATATCAGAAGAACCTAGCATTTATCCTTTCCTTTGAAAATGAACAAATTTCTTATGGCTTCAATGAATGGTATGATGAAGAAAAAGTTGAACTGTTGTGGGAACTTGCAATTCAGGTTTCGATGATTAAAGAAATTTATAAGTCATACAGATTGATTCCGAAGGTACTAGATTTATCTAAGGATGAATATACTCATTCATTGGAAAAAACAAATGATGAATTGAAGGAAAAAATTAAAAAAGAAGATACTGAAAATCTTACCTTAAAAAATCATATCAGATCATTAAATCAGATTATTCAAAAGAATAGCAATACAAAAAATGATGAACTAGAAAAAAACTACAATAAAGAAATTCATGATTTGAATAAAACCATTGCTTTACAGCATAAGAGAATTAAAGAACTTGAAGAAAGTCAAGACGAGTTACATAAATTAAGAACTCTTATGTTTGAATTGGAAAATCAAGAAGATTCTAATACTAAAGAAGATATCGATTATGAACAGGTACTTTTAGAAATATCTGGTAATAAAAAAATTATCTTTGTAGGGGGACATATAAAATTATTAGATGTTCTTAAGGACAAGTATCCAAATATGATATTTATTGGAAACAGAAATACCATTTCAAGTCAGCTGATTACAAATGCTGATTACATCTTCTTTTTCTATAACTTTTTAAATCATGGACTCTATCATAAGATAATGGGAATGATCAATTCCAATTCAAAAATCAAATGGGATTATATCAGTTCAAAAAACCTTGATTTAGTGGAAAAAGACATTTATGAAAAAATCAATAAAATGTCGAAATAAGAGGAGCTTATAATGATAAACTACATTTTAGATGATAAACAGAATATAAAGCTGTTGAATAAAGAAGAGGATATTATTTTTTCTAATTATTTGACTTTTGTTTTAGAAGTAACCGGAAGTAAAGATAAAGGTATTTTTAATAAATTGATATTTACTGATCAGTTCAAAAAAGACATAGATAAATCAATGGAGTTGTTAAGTAAAAGAACACAAAAAATATTGCGATTAAGATATGGGTTGGATGATGGTATAAAGCATACTAGATCAGAGATAGGAGAAGTATTTAATATTACTGGTCCACGTGTTAGAACACTTGAAATGTCAGGAATAAGAAACATTAAATATTGTAATGGAATCAAATATATTGAAAAATATACAACAATATACAGAAATGTAGATAATAGTTTGTACAAAGAACTTTTAATAAGAGAACTGGAAAATTATTTGTTCGATGATAAAGAAGGAATTGTAAATAAATTTCTAAATAATTTGGGAATAAAAATGATTGTTAAAAAAAGTCCATTCTTTATTCAAAATAAGAAAAAAGGACTTCAATTAGAAGATAAACCTTTGGAAGAACTTGATTTAGATTTGAGATTGACAATGTGTCTTCAACGAGCAGGGTATACGTCTTTATTAGAAATTCTTCCGTTAAAAGAAGACCATGATGAACTCATGAGAATTAGAAACATTGGAATAATGGCTGCAAAAAGATTAACCGAATGGCTCGATGATTATGAAACAAAAATGTTGGATTTATATTCAGATGCTGAAACAATATCGATTTCATTAATAAGTGCAACTAATACAGAACATTTTAATTTTTTTAACATCAATACTTATAAAATAGCAGCAGTTATTATTGATTATTTAAAAGAAAAAAATGATTTGATACTTGATGAAGACATAGACGAAATAACAAAAGTAATTGCCTTTAAGAAGGGATATATTACTAAAGAATTATTTGCTAAAAATCTAGAATGCATTAAAAGAGAAAAGACTCATTATTTGTATTATCATCCCTTACAGGAAAAAGAAAAAATGATTGAGTCATATATATTATTTGGAAAATGTACTTATAAAGATAATGATGAAAAAACAATATCCTCATTAAACAATGCTTTTATTGTTACTGAATGCAGTATATTAAATTATTATGAAGATGCTGAAAGATTTATTGATTATAATCATCGAACATCATTTAATTCTGTAAGCAAATTTATTTTAGAAAAAGATATTTGTTAAAAGAAGTTATGTTAAAAATAGGAAGCAATGTATTAGTAAAATAATATATATATATATATATATATATATATGAGAGAAACGTTTTCTATTTAATAATTTTAAATATATGATATTTGCTATTAGAAAAGGAGCTGTAACGAAATAAATTTTTAGAAGTTTAACTTTCGTTGTTAAGCTTCTTTTTTTGTTAGAAATAAAAAAATCACATCTATTTTGATGTGTCTACTATCATTATTCACTTTTTTATGTGAATTTTACCTGTTTTTGGGCGCAATGAGGGTATCGAATTTTCAATGCTTTTTTTCAGGAACGGTTTGTTTAGTTTACAACCACTTTCTTTTTATTTTTTATTCGATAATTATGATATTTTCTTAAATTATATCCTATACATACCAATAGAAATTCCATCCTTGTATTTTTTAATCCTCTTCTTGTAAATCTTGTGAATTTCATATCCTGCTTGATTACTCCAAATGCTCCTTCTACCTGGATGCTTCTTTGTTTCTTCATTTCTTTTCCTTGTTCCGTTGACAAGTTCTTATCTACTTCTGCATAGAATTCATTTAAAACAACATCTCTTGATACTGTTTTATATCCTTTTCTTCCCTTTAAACATTTTTCCTTGAATTGACATCCTTCACATTTTTCCTTGTTTTCATATAGCTGTATAATTCTTAGATATTTTCCATCTTCATTATATTTTTCATTTAAATATTGGTTAAACACATATCCATTTGGACATACTTTATACCCTTGTTCATTCATTTCCCACAATAATGGATTGTATTTGTTGTTCTTTTTATATTTTGGTTCATTTTTCTTGGCATACATTGAATATTTCATATCCAGTTTCATTTTTTTATCGGTACAATACATATAATTCTCAAAACTTCCATATCCTGCATCTGCCATTGGGTGTTTTGGATATTCTCCGTTATATTCATTATATCTTTCCATGAACGGTATGAATGTCTTTGAATCTGCTGGTCTTTGATATAGTTCTGCATTGACAATAACACCATCACTCACTGCTATCTGTGCATTATAACATGGTCTGCTCAATCCCGTATTACAGTAATAATCCATTTTTGTTGCACACATCGTTGCATCATGATCCGTTTTCGAACAGCTGTTTCTTTCGTCTATGATATCTAGCCAGTATTCATATTCCAACAGCTTTTCATAGTATTTTAAAAATTCATCATAGCTTCTTTGAATTTCTGTTTTCCTTTTTCCTCGACCATATACGGGCTCAATATCTTCTTTTTTCATAATTTCAAAAAGATACTGTACGATATATCCTATTTCTTGAGCACAGTATTTATTATTTTGCTTGAATCCTAATCCTCTGTTTTTATTGATATCAGCTATTGAATCACTTATTTTTTGCCACAGTTTTTTTCTTGCATTGATAATCCTTGTTTTATAGACAAATGTATATTTTCCTGCATCTGCTTCCAGTTTTGTCCCATCTATGTACTGAATTTCTTTATTTATTTTCATTAAAGCACCTATATTATTTGAAAGTTCAAAAAATATCTCATCAATATTTTTAACGAGATAGTCTTTTAAAAGTCTTTCAAAAGTCATGAAGCTGGGCGTTTCTTCACCCATTATGTACATGAAACGAATATCATATCTGCATAATGATTCCATGGATCTCAAATCATTATCGCATAACATATAGGCAAAAAGTGCAACCTTCAAAAGCTTACATCTGTCATATCCCTTTCTTCCTCGACACTTACCTCTTTTAAAATATTTAGATAGATTCACTCCTTCTAGTGCCTTTAGGAAAGAAACAACCACATCATCTTCATCAATTTTAATACCTAAATCTATTGGCAAAGACAGTTGTAATGCGTTATAATCATTTTGTTGTAGAATTTTGTTTTCCATATATAAATTATACAACAAAAAAGAACAATGTTTCAGTTTTTGCTGTTTCATTGTTCTTTTTCTATTTTCGGCTGTTTATTTTATTTTGTTACAGCCCCTTTATTGTTATTTTGTGCAATAATAAAACAAACAGGAATTTTCTTTCATAATGAAGGCTACCTTTTTTTATTTTATGCTTATAAATTGACGCTTAATTTATAAGTTGATTTTAAATCCTTAAATATGGCGTTAGTTAATAATATTTAAAATCAATCCTTTTTCATATAAATTATACTATATTTACAAATTAAACATTTGAATAACTGAAAGGGGAAAATATTTATGGATCAAAATAAAAAGAAATGTTACATCTGTATTGATCTGAAAACTTTTTTTGCATCAGTTGAATGTTCAGAGAGAAATCTTGACCCTTTTAAGACAAATTTGGTAGTTGCTGATCCATCTAGGGGAAAAGGGGCTTTGTGTCTTGCAATTACTCCAAAGATGAAAGCAATGGGAATTAAAAATAGATGTCGTATTTTTGAAATTCCAAAAGAAGTAGAATATATTACAGCACTTCCTCGAATGAATTTGTATATGGATTATTCGGCAAGAATCTATGAAATTTATCTAAGGTATGTTTCCGAAAAGGACATACACGTTTATTCTATTGATGAATGTTTTATAGACATTACACCATATTTAAAATTATATAATAAAAAGCCAAAGGAGTTTGCTCAAATGTTGATGAATGCAGTAATGGAAGAAACTAATATAACCGCAACGGCAGGAATAGGTACAAATCTTTATCTTGCAAAAATAGCATTAGATATTATATCAAAACACGTTCCTGATAACATAGGGATGTTAACTGAAAAAACATATCAGAGATATTTATGGCATCATCAGCCTCTTACGGATTTCTGGCATATCGGTACTGGAACAGCAAACAGATTGACTAAATTAGGAATTCAAGATATGTATGGAATTACAATGTGTCCCGAAGAAACTCTTTATCAAATTTTTGGAATTAATGCGGAATATATTATTGATCACGCATGGGGTCGAGAACCAACAACGATTGCACAAATTAAAGCATATGCTCCTTCTTCTAATTCTATAAGCAATTCACAAGTTCTTTTTGAAGATTATAGCTATCAGGATGCATTACTTGTTGTTAAAGAAATGGTTGAATTGAACACGCAAAGATTAGTAAAACATCATTTAGTGACTGATCGAATAAGTCTTTATATTGGTTATTCAAGAGATGACGGAGGAGGCGCAAGTGGTGGACAAATGAAACTTACTGTTAGAACAAACTCAAATAAAATACTTATGAAAGAATTTATAGATTTATATCATAAAAAAGTAGTTCCTAACAGATTAATTAGACAAATAGGTATTTCATTTTGTGATGTATTGGATGAATACTACGAAAGCTATGATTTATTTACTAATATAGATGAAATTGATGAAGAAAGAAATTTACAAATAGCAATCATAGAAATCAAAGAAAAGTATGGAAAAAATGCTATTTTCAAAGGAATGAATAAATTGGAAAAAGCGACAACAATAAAAAGAAATACGCTTGTGGGAGGTCATAATGCAAACTAATAGAAAACTAAATCGAGCAAAATTATTTCTTTCTTATGACGCACTAAAAGGGTTCAAAGAAAGAATACATGAAAAAGAACGTATTGTTGTTAATAAACCAATTCTTTCAGAAGATCAACTTTACGAGTTGGATTGGAAAATTAAACAAATTAAGGTTGGCAAGATGGTGTCGATTATTTATTATGACAAGAATCAATATATTTACAAAGAAGGTGTTGTAACAGATATTGATTTCGAATATAAAAAAATACTAAGGGTAGTTGATAAAGTTATTTTAATCTCTAATATTTTAACAATAGATTATTAATAATAGAGATAAAGATATAAAGAACGGATTACTATAATTCAATTTTATATTGTAAAATGCTATACTAATAATATAGTTAGCGAAATATAGTGAATTTTTAAATGGCTAAATTTGACGAAGAAAAATACAAAGCTGAATGGAAAAATGAAAACATGGGTACAGTTATTGCTAAATATAATAAAACTTTTGTAAACGAGTTCAAAGAAGCGTGTAAGAAACTTGATGTTAAACAGTCTGTTGTTATTGGAAAAGCAATGCAAGAAGTAATAAATATGGCTAACAAAAGATAAATTTTAAATTTAACAATAAAAAAAGAACATAATTAATAGTATGCCACATTTTTTTTAAATAAGATTTGAATTTATATAATTTAAACTTTAACTTTATAAGTAAAATTACGACTTTTATATTTATAAAACTCAACGGATAATCATTACTTGTTTCAAATGATTAATTAAGAAAAAGAATACATGTTAAAAATTACTTCATGATATTCTTTTTTGATATTTATCTTCCATGAATTATGATATCTTGATATAATCATATAATTAAAGGAGCTGATTTAGTTGTTATTGAATACAAAATCTATTATAGATTGTAATGAAGAAGAATATGAGGATCATATACAAGAATTAACTGATATAGAAGAACTTATATGTGAGCTGCCAAATTATGATTGTGCAGTCATTATAAAATATTTAGATCCAGCACATGAAAACCGTGAAGAAAGAATTTCCAGTTGCAGTTTGCATGATTTTATGGAAATGGTGCAGTATACAGATATAAAAAATGGTGTTGATATTGAGATAGGAGATAATAATGTTTTTAATTTAATTTGTTATGGTGCAACGTACACAATAAATGACATTCTTTATTCAGTAAAAACACGTATTAGTATAATGCCATATGATGAAAATAAAGATTTTTTAGATTTATCACAGTTTTTTTTAAAAAATGATAATTTAGAAATGTCTTTGAATTGATATTGTTTATGTGTGATAGAATTAGTAAAGAACAGCGTTCACATAATATGAAAATGATAAAAGGAAAAGATACTTCTATTGAATTATTGGTTAGAAAATATTTGTATCAACATGGATTTAGGTATAGAAAGAATGTAAAAGATTTACCTGGTAAACCAGATATAGTATTAGATAAGTATAAAACAGCCATTTTTATTAATGGTTGTTTCTTTCACCATCATTTTAATTGTAAATTAGCATATGTACCTAAAACAAATAGGGATTACTGGATAAATAAGTTTGATAAAAATACAGCTAATGACTTAAAAAATATTAAAAAATTACGTATACTTGATTATAAAGTAATTACGGTTTGGGAATGTGAAATAAAAGATTGTTTTCAATATAGAATGGAACAATTGATTGAAGAAATTAAAGACTATCAATAGCTATGATGTTATAAAATGCCTTTTATATTAAATCAAAAAGAGTATATTTTCATTAGAATTTTATAATAATGATTAGAAAATATTTTGTGATTTTGAGTGGCTTTGTTTTTGCATTAGAAACATATGAATTGTAGAAATGAAAAATGATTACTATTTAACCTGTTTTCTTAATTAACCATCTGAATCATGCGCATAGTATGATTCTGAATGATTAATTAAGAAAACATTTGAATGACTGTTTGCAAAATAGAATCTAAATAAAGATTGCATAGAATACTATAAATTGTAGTAGCTTAACAATTTTTCCAGTGTGATGTTAATTCCTTTGCTTTTTAATAAGTTTTTTCGTTGTTTATATAGTTGAGTGATTAATACTTTTGAGTTGATTCCATAGTGAATTTCATTATGACAATTGCTACATAATGAAACAATATTCTCCTCAATATCTATTGAATAGTCAAAGTCATCTTGGAAAGCCATAGGAATAAGATGATGAGCTTCTGTGTAAGGAATATTATCTATTTTTCTGATGAAGGTAGGGTGTTGAAAATTAATCTCACATTTAAACTGAGCGTGGTTTAATGCATTAATTGCTCGTTCCCTATTTCGCTTGTAATAAAATACTCCTTTTTTTGTGCAGTGGGGAGATGTTTTTTTTTCTGGAATGGCGTTATAAATAAATTGTTTATCTGGCACTATTCTTGTATAAGAAATACTTTTATTTAAAGTTTCATCTTCAAAATCATTTGCTTTATCGGAAATTTCGTATACGTTCTCTATTTCATTGTGTTCAATTCGTTTACTTATTTCTGATAGTAGAATTTTAGCTTCGACACTATCCATAGTGTATTTTTTGCCTCTAACAATTGATTTGCTCCAATCTTTAGGAGATGAAATCCATTCTGATTGATCGAAAAAAATTGGATTTGACAAAATAATACATCCAATATTAGTATTAAATGGATTAATACTATTTTTTTTTCGATATTTATTTATTTTTGTTTCCATGTCATGTAGAGTCAAGACACCATTCCCTAAACCATATTTTTGCCAAGCAGATTGTAAACTGTTTTTTTCAAATGAAGAAAAATTGGCGAAGCCTATAATTTCACCATGTTCCCCTTTAGATTTTCGATCATGTCTTTTAAATACAAATAAATCATTTGGATTTAATGCTTTAAATTCTTTATCTCCTGGTGTCCAAAAATTGATATGTTTTCCAATATTATTTTTTTGATTTTTTAAATTATCAAACCATTCTGAATCTGTAATAGCTACATATATTGCATTCATAATAATCTCCTTTAAATATTATATTTAAATTGATTATAACATGAAATTTAAAATGCAACTATTATAGATATAATTATAAATAGTTCACTTATTATTAATAATCAATCAGAAAAAGTAATCTATAATTTTTAATGATGAAAATAAAAGAAAAGTATAGAAAATGTGATTTTTAAAGTGATGAATAAAATAAGCAAAGTTGCACCTATAAAACAAAATGCTCTAGTAGGAGAAAATAATGTAAATTAGTAGCTAATAAAATTAAGTTAAATTATTTTGTCGTATGTTGTTTTAAAGAAAAAATACATTATAAGAAACAAATAGTAGCAAGTAAATTAGTTTATCTGAAAATCTATTCTATGAGGTAGATTTGAAAATTAAGGAATCTGTAATGGTTTCATTAATATACTTTGATAATGATCAATTTGTGTATAAAAAAGAGTGTGGGGGTGTATCTGTGATTACTATAATTAAACATTTTAAGAATTAATTATCAATCGTTATTATAAAATAAATATTCAATTTTTATGAAAATATTTTTACATGTTATTTTTATAATGGATCTGTTACTAACGTATATATTCTGGTAATATTTAAGTGTTAGGAGTGATCAATATGAATATAAAGTTGTTTACAGCTTCAGCTGCAAATATTATAAATACAGCAAACTATAAAAAAATGCATATTCCTTTTTTTCAAAGACAATATGTATGGACAGAAGAAAATTGGGAAGAATTCTTTAATGCATTTTTAGAAGAGAAAACACCGTACATTGGTTCTATAATTGTTAAGCAGTTACAATTATCAAATCAAAATTTAGAAGTAGATGTGATTGATGGGCAACAACGTTTAACAACTTTAAGCATACTAATTAAAGCTCTTTATGATGGTTTGAGCATAGAAGATAGAAAAACGGCACATGAGAAAATTTTACCTATATTTTATTCATCAAAAGATGTCTTGTCTAAAGATTACACCTTAAAATTAAATCATTCACGTTTAGATAAGGCTGATTTTGAAATAGTTATGTCGTTTAAATATATAAACAAGGAAAAATTTATAGCAAACAAAACAGGTATTATTGGATGTTATAATTATTTTTTTAATAGAATATCAAGTTTAAAATTAGAAAATTATCAAAAATTTTTAAATATGTTTTTGAAATTAACTAACACAGACTTTTGTTATATGGTGTTAATTCAATTATCTTCTGAAGCAGATGAACAAACAATTTTTGATACATTAAACACGACAGGAGTTATGTTAACTGCTAGTGATACAATAAAAAATGTTATTTATAAAACACTTGGTAAAATGTATGAGGATGAAGATTTTTTAGAATCTCAAGAAAAATTAATAAAGTTTTATGTAAAAACATGGGAAAATGTATTTGAAAGTGAATCTAATAAGGAGTATTGGAATAGTATACTTGTTACTGGAAGATTTAATAGAACATATTTAGAATTTTTCTTATATTGTTATGGTGTGCTGTCTGGTATTTATACTTCATACGATAATAAGATAAATGATTTATCTAATGTATATAAAGCATATTTAAAAAAGGTATCTACATCAAACGAATTGGAAGAATTTTTATTAAGAATGGTGGATTATGCTCAAACGTTTAAAAATGGGTTTAAATATGGAGTAAATAATAAGTATTATACATATAAAAGAGATGACGTTCTTGATAGATTATTGCAATTTTTATATATAACAGACACAACATCAGTATATCCCTATGTGATTAAAATATTATATGATTACAAAAATGATAGTCATGAAATGAATGTTCAATTACATAAACTTGAAAAAATGCTCGTTATTAATCATTTAACAACTAATAGTACTAAAACAAAAAATTATAATAAACTGGTCATGTCACTTATATCTGATCCCTCGAAAATAGATATAGAATTAGCTGATATTAAAAATAACAAAAATTATAATTTATTAAAGAAACCTTCTAATAAAGTGGCAAATATGTATTTATTCTGGATAGAACTTTATAAACGACGAGATCAAAAAAAAGATATTAATTTGTTGCCTTATAACTATACTTTAGAACACATCATGCCAAAAAAATGGAAAAAGAATTGGAAAGAATATCCATCAATAAAACATAGTGATGGAACAGAATATGGTATGTTAGAAAAAGCAGATATTAGAGATAAAGCTGTTAGAAGTATTGGTAATATGACATTGTTAAAGTCCAAATTAAACTCTCGAATATCTAATGCACCATATTCTGAAAAAAGAAGTAAAATAGAAGAATACGTTAGTTTAGAATTAAATAAAGACTTACTGAAGAATTATCCGGAATGGTCAGAAAATGAAATATATAATAGGGAAAAAGAATTAATAAAATGTATAGAAGAATGCTTTCTATATGATAATATTGATGATAATGACCATATGTCTTATATAAATAAAGAAAAAGCCATTTCTGAATATGAAAATACATACGTAGAAAAGATTTCTAAGTTTGATAAAGTTGATGCCACTGATATAACATCAAGGGAATACTTTGATTTTATGAGCAAACCAGATATCGTTAGATTTTTAAGTATTCAAGGAATAAACGTACATAAAGCATTTAATAGATCAAAATGCAGAGAGGTGAATCATAAAGAGTTTTTCTTAAATCCTCAAAAAAGACACTTAACTCAGGATTGGTCTATGGCACTTTTTGATCAATATAATAACTCTTTATATTATTTAGAAATACCAGCTTATAGCTTAAAATCTGTTGATGATGATCCCAATGGATTAACTTTAAAGCCTAATGACAGTAATAAAGTGGACTTATATATAAATACTGAAACAATGATTGAGAGAAAAAGTAATATAGATTTTTCTGAGTTTGTAATTAAAGTGTTTAAAATTGAATTTTTTTAAAAGCAATAGAAAATATTTTAATACAATCAACATCTATATAATGAATATAATATTATGCAAAAAAAATTAGGAGATTCATTTTGAAAATGCATAATCTATTTAATTATAAGTGACGACAATTATTTTGAAAAAAATTGTATATTTGTTAAAATAATCCTATAAGTAGTTTTTAATAATTTGTAATTATGAAATTATGCAATAGTGAATATTATTTTTTGAATTGATATTGATAAAGAATCCTTTTGAATTTAGTAGTCTATGATAACAATTTAAGAATAAAATATTGTATTTTATTATAATATGAAAGAAGGGGAATTTATGGCAATAAAAGCTATTGAAACAACAGATAAAGATAGGATAATTGAATACCTAGAATCCAAAAGTGAAGTGATGGAGGATTATGTTAAAGAACATAATGATTCTGAATTTTATTTAGTTTACAAATACATGACCCATTCCGATCTTACTAATAGGGGGAAAAGAAATGGTAATAAAGAAACAATAGAAAAAGATTTTTTATATTATTTAACTGTTGAAGAGATGCATAATATAGAAAAAACTCAAAAAAAACCTTTTGAAAGTGCAAAACAATCGAATATTGGAGTGCCTCCTATGTTTTTTAATACTTTAGGTATCGAACAACTTAAAAGAAGAAAGGGTAAACAAGAAACACAACATAAGCATATTTGTATAAATGATTACGCTAATGTTTATGTGGTTAATGAAACTGCAAAATTTTTCACGGGAGAGTACACTAGAAAAATACTTGATACTTTAGAAAAAAAGCCAATATGGTATGATGAGAACATAGATATTGATTTGGTGAAAGAAAAAAACTTTACACCAATAAAATTATCCCATGCAATTCATGGTATTGGAACTTCTGCAGATACTGAATTTGCTAAATTAAGGATGAACATATTTAAAAACGATATTCTAATATTGCTAATAGAGACAAGACCAGATTTTTCAAAGAGGCTCT